>Ga0326727_10018409_pt1 | contig 14271 bp, 10 predicted proteins | sample MB2enrmetagenome_FD_207643 | JGI IMG/M metagenome (GOLD analysis project Ga0326727, IMG submission 207643) | Lab enriched peat soil microbial communities from McLean, Ithaca, NY, United States - MB29MY | ecosystem: Environmental > Terrestrial > Soil > Wetlands > Peat | place: USA: New York...
ACCCACGAGGGTCAGGAAGGGACTCGGCTGAGACTCGTCCCCGGCCTGTTCAAGTATTTGTTCGTTTATCCTTTCGTTAAAAGCAAGGATTGGTACCGCCTGACGGAACAGGCCCGCCAGGGCATGATGGACGAACACATTGAAATCGGCCACAAGTATCCAACCGTGCGGCTGAATACGACTTATTCATTCGGCCTCGATGACCAGGAATTCGTTGTGGCATTTGAAAGCGATAAGCCTGAACACTTCGTGGATCTGGTGATGGAGCTGCGCCACAGCGAGGCGACCCGTTACACGGTACGTGATACGCCGGCGTTCACCTGCGTGCATCGCGAATTGTCCGAAGTCCTGGACCTTCTTGGGGGTTAGCAGAAACAACCATGTCTACCAAAGTCAAATCGATCAAGAAGCAAACAAAAGCAGCGCCGGGGACGCACCCCACTTCGCCGGAACGCATGCTCCTAATTTTTGCAGCGCTGGACCGGCTCTTTCCGCAAGCCCAGTGCGCCCTGCGGCACGAAAACGCCTTCCAGCTCCTGGTGGCCACTATACTTTCCGCCCAATGCACGGACGAAAGGGTAAACAAGGTCACACCCGGACTGTTTCAGAGATTTCCAACTCCACAGAGCTTCGCCGCGGCCGGCCAGCCGGTCATGGAAAAGGAAATCCACTCCACCGGATTCTTTCGCAACAAGGCCAAGAACATCATCGGGATGGCCAAGAAACTAGTGGTCGACTTTGGCGGTCAAGTTCCCCGCACCATGGAGGAAATGCTGACCCTGCCGGGGGTGGCGCGAAAGACGGCCAACGTCGTTCTGGGAACCGCCTACGGGATCCCCTCAGGCGTCGTCGTGGACACGCATGTTTTCCGCATCGCGCACCGGCTGAGACTCTCAGACCAGGATGCTCCTGAGAAAGTCGAGCAGGATCTGATGCAGATTGTCCCGCAAGACCGCTGGATTTACTTTGGTCATCAGATGGTATGGTTCGGAAGGAAAATCTGCCAGGCTCGCAAGCCTCTTTGCCCGGAGTGCCCGCTTGAATCCATTTGCGACTCACCGGATAAGATAAGTCTCGCCGGGAGTTGAATGAGCCGAAAGGCCAGGGGGCTCGATTAATCCGTGGGACCTGATGACGGGCGTCACCCTATCAGCTTGTTATTCCCCGCTTTGCCATTTCGCGCGCGAGCTCGGCCGGAGGGGTAAACGTTACCTTTTCATCGACCGGCGCAATCTCCTCAATCCGATCAACACCCCTGGCCACGAAGCTGTCAACCACTTCCTGAACGAGGTGCTCCGGCGCTGATGCACCGGCCGTGATGCCAACACACTGCACGTCCTTAAACCAGGCCGGGTCAATCTTCGTGGCATCCTCGATGAGGTAGGCGCGCGCGCCCGAAATCTCCGCAACCTCCCGGAGACGTCTCGAGTTGGAGCTGTTATCGGACCCGATCACCAGGACCACATCAGCCTCCCGGGCCAGAAGTTTGACCGCCGTCTGCCGGTTCTGAGTGGCGTAACAGATGTCGTCGCTCGATGGGCTGATCAGTTTCGGGAATCGTCGTCTGAGAACGGCAAGGATCCCGCGACTGTCATCGACTCCTAGCGTTGTTTGCGTGATGACCGCGATGTGATCGGGATCAGGCACTCGGACCTTTTCCGCTTCCTCCACGTTCCCAACCAACTGGATGGACTCGGGAGCCTCCCCCATAGTTCCAATGATCTCATCATGCCCGGCGTGCCCGATGAGAACAATGGAGCAGCCTTCCTTGGCATATCGGGCAGCCTCCAAATGCACTTTCGTGACCAAAGGACACGTGGCGTCAATGACGTGGAGGTGCTTGGCCTTCGCCTGCGCCCGGACTGCCGGCGAAACGCCATGAGCGCTGAAAATGACCACAGCCCTCTCCGGGACCTCGTCGATTTCATCAACAAAGACAGCTCCATGGGCAGCCAGGGACTGGATCACATGCTTGTTGTGAACAATCTCCCTGCGGACGTAGACGGGGGGCTTGAAGATCTTCAGAGTAATGTTGACGACGTCGATAGCCCGGTCCACCCCAGCGCAGAATCCCCGGGGTTTCGCGAGAAGGAGCTTCTTTAACCTCATTCCGACTCTCTTTCTTGCCCTCGTGCGGGAAAGCGATGGCGAACCAAGTCGTGTGCCGACCTACCCTACCCTCGCGCCAGAAAGGCGAAGACGGCGCCACTTCCCTCCCCCCTTGCATCAAGACTCACTCACGCCAAAAACTTCAAGTTACGATATCCTCGCCGCCATCCACACGGATGACGTTGCCGGTCATCCAATAGGTGCGTTCGTCACTGAGGGCAACGATGGCGGAAGCAACGTCTTCAGGCGCCGTCAGGCGCCCGCAGGGGTTTCGCAATTTGGCGAACTCGGCTAGCCGGTCAATTCCAGGAATCTTGCTCGAACCGGCAGTCAAAGTTACACCCGCCTGGATTGCGTTGGCCGTCATTCCGTGAGGCATCAATTCGAAAGCCAACTGCCGGACATGAGATTCGAGAACCGCTTTGGCCGCGGACACCGCGCCATATTTCGGAATCACGCTATGCCCACCCGCGCTCGTCATGGCAAAAACGCGGCTGCCGCGCGCGAGCATCTTCCGGCGGAAAATATCCTGGACCCAATAGACCAGGTTGTTCCCCATGACATCCACGGTCATATCAATCTGCGTTTGCGTCAGTTCTTCATCAGGCGAATCCGTGATGAACGCTTTCAGGGAGCCAAAGGCTACTGAATGGAGAAAGACCTTGATAAAGTTGCGGCCCCCGATCTGGCTCCAATGTTCCTGCATCTGGTCCAAAACTTCCGTGCGTTTGGCAGGATCGGCAGCGTTGATATTAAAGAACATCACGTCCCGCCCCACGGCGCGAATATCGCTGATGATTTGCTCGACCTGAGGTGCGGTGGAGCGCCGATCAAAATGCACACCGTAGATGTTCAGCCCGGCACGCGCCAGGGCCAAACTGGTGGCGGCGCCAAAACCGCTGGATGAGCCGACAATTAGACTCCACGGGGTGGGTTCCGTTTGCGTCATATTTGTTTTTCTCCGCTACCGGGATTGCCCTTGACTGGCTCTAAAGTCCTGCTCAACCTGCGCGACCAAGCCAGGGAGCACTTCGCGCAGGAGTTGCTGCGTTGCACTGTTGAAAGCAATAGCCACTCCCGGCACGCCTCCACCCTGGAAAGGGGTCTCAACAAGGCGCCGGGCCGACCAGACCACTTTGCGGTCATGGGAACGGAGGAGGCTAAGTTCGAGGCTGACGCGAGCTTTGCCCCCCTCCTTGTAATCCGCTTCCTCAAAATTGAACACCCTCCCTGCCAGGACGTAATCCGCCGGCTCGCGAGCGGGAAGGGAGCGAACCTGCGCAAAGATCCCAAGGCCATTAATCCACTGCATTGTTATGTCCGAGAGCATGCCGGCGGGGTCAGAGGCCCAGCGATGGTACTCATAATAATTCAACTCGGTCGGTGACTGGTAATAAACGATCCTGTCGTCACGCAGTAATTCCGGAGCCTGAAAGCGCTCGACGCCCAGCACATAGTCCGTCTTCGGATCGCTGGCCACCGGAAGGGCGGGCACTTGAAGCCCGTAGTAGTAGTTTCTGGGAACGCCTCCGCACCCTGCCGCCAGCACCAAGGCCAGCCCCATGGCCGCCCAAAGCAGCGAAATGGACCTACGCTTCCACGCGTTCGACAATGATTCGACGCTCATCGCTCCCCAGGTACTCCAATCGAATTCTGACACAAGGTTCCGGAAAATCGCCGCCGAACTTCTCGCCCCATTCAATCAGGACGGTCGCTCCCTCACCCACCAGATCGTCCAACCCCAGAGTGGAAAGGTCGCGCCCCCCCTCGATACGGTAAAGGTCCACATGGTAAACCTTGCCTTGGTCGCCGTACTCGTGAACAAGGGTGAATGAAGGACTCGTTACCTCTTCTTCCGGGATGGCAACGATTCCTTTCACCAGAGTTGTCTTCCCGCTTCCCAGTTCTCCTTCGAGCAGCACCGTGCAAGGCGGCTGGAGTTCCCTCGCAAGCTCGCGGCCAAAGCTCACGGTCTCCTCGGGTGAATGGGTGACACGCTGGAAGAGGATTCGTGCATGTCCCTCAGCAGATCGCAGGGGCCTTTGCCCGCCGGAATCCATAAGCGTGTGGGTCATCGCAGGTCCGGCTCTCCGAGAAGCCTGTACGCCCCCGGCAAGGCTTCGATCAAATCACCTGCGATCAGAGAAGCCTCGCCCAATTCCTTCGCCACCAGATCCCCTGCCATGCCGTGCAAGTATACCGCCGCCGCGACAACGTCGCTGACCACGCGATCCTGATATTGTGCCAGAAGTCCCGAGATCAAGCCTGTTAAAACGTCGCCGGTTCCGCCCGTCGCCATCCCGGGGTTGCCGGTGGGATTCACCCAGACCTTCCCGTCCGGAGCAACCGTGAGGGTCCTAAAACCCTTAAGGACAAGGTTCACCTGATGTTCCTGCGCAAAGGCGCGCGCCACGTCAACCCGCCGCGCCTGAATTTCCGCTGCCGGCATGCCCACCAGCCGGCCCATTTCACCGGGATGCGGAGTCAGCACGGCTTGCGGCAGGTTGCCTCGAAACGTACTCATGCAGCCGGAGAAAGCGTTCAGGCCGTCAGCATCAAGGACCACAGGCACTCGGCGGCCGTTCACCAGAGTACGGACCAGTTCGGCGGTCTCAGGGGCATTGCCGATCCCCGGGCCGATGGCCAGAATGGACTTGCCCTCCAACAGCTTGTCCAAGCGCCCGGAGTCGAGCGCGCGAAGTGAAATGGCGCCCGCCTCCGTTTCCGGAAGCGGTTCCGTCATGTATTCCATTCCCTGCGCAGCGATGATGGGCAAAGCGCTTGCGGCAGTGGCAATGGTCACAAGCCCCGCGCCAGCCCGCAGTGCGGCTTTGGCAGCCATTACGGCAGCCCCCGTCTTACCCACGGACCCAGCCAGGATCAGGACGTGGCCGAAACTCCCCTTATGAGCATCATGTTTTCGAGGCCGGGTGACCCAGGCAAAGTCTTCGCGGCCGGCTAGGTTCAAAAAGAGTTCCGAATCGCTATCCAGCGCCTCCCGTGGCGTCCCAATCTGCCGGACCACCCATTCACCCACGTGCTCACAAGCCGGGGGGAAAACATGCGGCAGTTTCGGCGCCGTGAACGTAACCGCCAAGTCGGCGCGGACGTGCTCGCCGATCAGTCCATTCGTGTCCGCCGAGATTCCCGAAGGCAGATCAACCGCCACCACGCGCGCGTCGCTCAGTTCCTTGTTCACGTCGCGAACGACTTCCAGCAGGAAGCCACCCAAGGGTTTCGAAAGGCCCGTTCCCAGAAGCGCGTCAACCAACAATGTTGTCCCTTTCAGGCTCGGCTTCGTCCGTCGCCATGCTTCGGAGCTATCGACAACCTCAGGCCTCCCGGCCGCTATCAGGCGGTCAAGGTTGACGGCCGCGTCACCTTGCACCCTCGAAGGATCGGCGAACAATAGAACTCGAGGCGCCAATCCCCGCTCGCGCAGCAGACGTGCGATCACCAAGCCGTCGCCACCGTTGTTCCCGCGGCCGCAGAGTATGACGATGCGCTGCTGGTCCAGGGGGTAAAAGCGCGACGCAAGAAATTCCGTCACGCTCCGTCCGGCGCTCTCCATCAACGCCAGGCTCGGAACACCATAACGCTCGGTGGTCAGCCGATCGACCTGTTGCATTTGCGCAGCGGTAAGAATCTTCATCAAGGAAAACCCTGACTGCCCGTTATCCGGCCCCAGTGACCAAGGCGGCTCGATCGCGAAGAGACATGCCACAACTTCCTGAATCAGCGGCAGTTAGTTCAGTTTATCGAATTTCGACCCATTCAGCAATGCCCTGAGCCGGCTCATCTGGAAGCCTTCGCGACAACCAGCGTCATGTCATCCTGGAGCTCGGGGCTTCCCGTCCAATCACTCACACCTTGATAGATTTCTTCCACAAGCACTTCGGGCTCGGCGTTTCGGGCACGGAGCACAATCTCCAGCATGCGATCCTCCCCGAACTGCTCCCCGAAAGTGTTCTCCGGCTCCGTAATCCCATCGGTAAATGCTACAAGCAGATCGCCGGGCTCAATCTGAACCTCTTCCTGCTCATAATTCATCGCGGGGAAAAGGCCCACCACCGTGCCGCCGGTCTTGAGCCGCTGGACCGTCCGGCCGCGGAGCAACATGGGCGGTAAATGACCCGCATTGGTGTAAGTCAGTGTGCGCGTTACGGCATCATAGATACCGAAAAAGAACGTCACGTATTTCTCACGAGGAGTGTTTTCATAAAGCTGGAGGTTCAGCCGGCGCACAATGTCCGAGGTGGAAAGAAGCACCGAGCGGGAACCAACCGGTGACACGAAGCCGTTGTAGAAGTGGGCGCGGAGAGCGGATTGGATTGCAGCCACCAGCAAAGCCGCCGAAATCCCTTTCCCGCTGACATCCCCGAGGACCAGGCAAACCTGATTCTCTCCCAGCTTGAGGAAGTCGTAATAATCACCGCTGACCGAGCGTGCCGCCTTGCAGACTCCGTGAAGCACCAAGCCCGGCACTTCCGGGGCCGACGTGGGAAACAACTGCGTCTGGACTTCCCGCGCAATCTCAAGCTCACTCTCCATGCGAAGTTTCTCCTCGGATTCCCGCAAAAGGCGCTCGACCGAGGCTGTCATGCTGTCGAAAGCCTCTCCCAACGCACTGAGCTGGTCGCTGGAAGGGATTTTGATTCGGTGAGAGAGGTCCCCCTTCTTCACTCGCTTGGTCGCGTCATAGAGATTGTCCACCGTGTAAGTAACCGAGCGCGTCAGGCGAATGCTGATGATGAGCGCAAAACCCTCGATAACCAGAAAGATAACGGCAACGGCACGGAACACGAAGACATAGACCCGGGAGTATTCCCCAAGGGTCTCGAGCAGGCGGCTGTTCAAGGTCATGACTCTGGAACTTACATAAACGAAAACCGGCGCGGCCGGCTTCCGCTCAAGGTCACTCTGCCAGGAGACAGGCTCCAGCGACGAGGCTCCCCTGACAATGAAGTCCAACCAATTAGCGGGTCCGGGAAGATTCAGACTTTTCGAGTAAATGCTCCCAGCCAGGTCAAAGATTCCCTCCGATGTTTCCACGCTCGATCTCGATTGCGAGCTTCGCGGATTCGTTCCGCTTGCCGGGAGGCGGGTCGTCACAACCACAACTGGCCCAATGCCATTCCCCACAAGATCCAGCAATGCCGGTGTAATCGGTTGAGAGAACACGGTAACCAATTCCCCCGTCCGCGTGGGAGTCCGGTCAATGGCGCGCAACTCAAGACGGCCTCGGTCCATGACGATCCCGGAGAACTCCTCGCCCGCAAGCCACGCCGGAATGGACACGGGAGGTCGGATTTCAGTTCCATCTAATCGGAACGCCCTGCCTTTCGATCCAAGCCGAAAAGAAATCTCCAGCCCGGGATAACTGACAGCACGGTGCTCCAATCCTTTCAAGAGAGAAGACTGTAACCTGTCCAGTGCCGGCTCCGCCGCCAAAGAGCTGTCAGACCCGGCCTCGTGAGCCAGAACACGATTAACCTCCTGAAGTTCATGGGAGCGCTCGCGCAGACGAGAAGAGACAAGGAAGGCAGCAAATTGACCGTTAACAATGAAAGCGCCCAGCCCCACCAGGAACACAATAAGGACGATGGGAACGATGGCGACAAAGATGTACGTGACAATCAACCGCCGGCGAAGCCGCCAGAGCAGGCGGCGCCGGACGAATCCAAACAGGCGCCCCAGATAGTAAAGGCCGGAGGCTATGGCCGGGACCCAGAAAAGCGCCCCAAGCGGCCCCAAAACGCCGCCAAGAAGCAAGTTCACACTCCACAAGGCGGCCCCGCAGGCCCACGCCCAGACGGTGAAGCGCGCCATGCGGTGCGCCCGATATTCCCGGGAAAGAGTGGCGAGCAACCCCTTGAACATACGCACAGGTCCGAAACTGCCTTGCCAGAGCAATAAGCTGAATCCGGCGCGTCCCAACCTCAAATCATCGAGTGCCCTGAGTCAGAAGTTCGCTGCTGGCGCCTCACCGCCCTCGCCCGTAGGGGAATGAAGGGGCACTGCCAACTACGCCGAACCCGGCTTCGTTGGCAATGGCTTGCTCTAGCCTCCGAAGCTTTAGCGTAGGAGGCTGCGCCCTTTTCAGGGCAGGGCAAGCGCCAGACTTGTCCAAATTACGCTCGGTCCGGCGGGTGGCAACCTGCGGCTCCGCCGCGCTGACCACTCAAAGAGCTCGCTAATTTGGACAGCCCTGCCCCTGCACATCGGCCCCAGCCCGCTAATTAAGCGGGGCAACGGCCTCTTCGTGCCGGGCCAGCTTCTCGCTGTTCTGCAACACACTATGGTGCCGGCTGTACCCAAAGTAGATACAAAGACCTATCGCCATCCAGATCAACAGGCGCAACCAAGTGTCCCCGGGAAGTCCCGCCATCTGCGCCGCGCAAACAATCATGCCCAGTGGGCCGACGAGCCACACCAGCGGCGTGCGGAATGGCCGTCGAATCTCGGGGTGCATCCTGCGCATTCCCACGACGGACCCGGAAACGATGATGAAAGCCAGCAGTGTTCCGATACTAACCAATTCGCCTACGATCCGCAAAGGCAAAAGCCCTCCGGCCACCGCAACGCAGATTCCGGTCATGGCCGTACTGATGTAAGGCGTGCGAAACCGCGGATGGATCTTGCCAAACGGTTTTGGCAGCAGCCCATCGTGGGCCATCGAATAGAAAACGCGTGTCTGTCCGAGCATCATCACCAGAATCACCGCCGTTGTTCCAAGTAACGCGCCCATCTTCACAATGGGCGAAAACCACCAGCGAGCCGGGGTGGCATCGATCGCCAGCGCCAGTGGATCAGGGACGTTGAGCTGACGGAAAGGCATGATCCCCGTGAGGACCAGGACCACGGCAATATAGAGCAACGTGCAGACCGCCAGCGACCCCAGAATGCCGATCGGCATGTCGCGCTCCGGGTTCCGAGCCTCCTGCGCAGCCGTAGACACTGCGTCAAAACCAATGTAGGCAAAGAAAATAATGCCTGCGCCGCGCAACACCCCGGTGATGCCGAATTCTCCAAAGGTCCCTTGGTTGGACGGAAGGAACGGGTGCCAGTTCCCGCGATGAACATACAGGGCGCCGACCGTGATGAAAAGCAGCACGACCACAAGCTTGACCAAAACAATGATGCTGTTAAAGTTGACGGACTCTCGTATTCCGATAATGAGCAGAACGCTGATAACTAATATAATAAAGGCGGCGGGAAGATTAAAAAAAGGATGAACCATCGTCCCATCCGCAAGCCTCACCGTTTCCCATGGGCTCCGGCTGAGTTCAGCGGGAAAAGGGCAATGCAGGCTCTTCTCCAAAAAGGAAACAAAATAACCCGACCATCCGATTGAAACCGTTGTGGCGCCGACGGCATATTCGAGGATCAGATCCCAGCCGATGATCCAGGCCAGGAATTCGCCTACCGCCGCGTACGAGTACGTATACGCGCTCCCGGCCACCGGGATCATGGATGCAAACTCGGCGTAGCAAAGCCCGGCCAGGGCGCAACCGACGCCCGAGAGGATCACGGAGAGCACCAGCGCCGGCCCCGTGTGCTGCGCCGCCACGCCACTCAGGACGAAAATTCCCGCCCCAACAATCGCGCCGATACCCAGTGAAATCAACGCCAGCGGCCCCAGCGCGCGCCGTAAACCATGTTCTGATTCGTGCGCCTCCCTCCTCAAGACTTCGATACTTTTCTTAGTCCAGATACCCGCCATTAAATCTCCTTCATAGGCTCGTGTAGTGAGATTCCGCCCGATCCGCGATGAAATTTGCCCGGAGTTCCCCAGCGCGACGGCTTCGCTTCATGGACGAAGCGCCCGCCTCCGCCAAAGATAAAAGACCGGCACCCCGATCGCGACAATGCTTAGCCCCGCCACACTACGGCCAGCCTTATGCGTCAAGAGCGCCAACTCCACAAACAGCGCAAAAGCGATATAGATCGCCGGCAGCACCGGATAACCCCACGCACGGTAGGGCCGCGGCGCGTCAGGACGCGTTCGCCTCAGCCGGAATACCCCAGCGATGGTCAGAGCATAGAACAATACCACCGCAAAGATCACGTAATCCAGCAATTCGCTATAGGTTCCGGTCAGGGTCAGCAACGAGGCCCACCCGGCTTGCACGAGGAGGGAGATCGAGGGCGTGTGGTGCTTGGGATGCACCGTGCCGACGGCGCGAAAGAAGAGACCGTCCTTCGCCATGGCATAGTAAACCCGAGATCCTGCCAGGATCATCCCATTCATGCAACCGAAAGTGGAAATCATGATGGCGGCCGCCATCAAAGCCGCCCCCTTGCCGCCCAGTATGACCTGCATGGCGGCGGTTGCCACCCGGTCTTCAGCGGCGAACTGGATGCCACGTCCCAGCACTCCCGCAGCCTGCGGGCTTCCAAAGAAAGGCAAAAGGCGGAGATAGATCCAGTTGCACGCCAGGTACAAACCGCACACCGTGGCGGTGCCGATGAAAAGCGACAGCGGGAGGTTGCGTTTAGGATTCACAATTTCACTGCCGGTAAACGTGACGTTGTTCCAGGCATCCGATGAGAAGAGCGGACCCACCAGGGCCACGGAGAGAACGGTCAGCGTGGCAAGGTTCCAGTGTATCCCGCCCCACAGGCTCTGTTGCTGAACTTGTGCCGCCGGGTGAAGATGAGACCACCAGAACCCGAGCCCCACCATCCCCAGTAGCGCAGCCACTTTAAGCGTCGTGAAGATGTTCTGTACCCATGCGCCGAGGCGTAACCCCAAGATATTCAAGATGCTGAGGAAAAACAGGGAAAGGATTGCCACCATGTGCTGCGAGGACAGCGTCAAGGCAATCGAGTGGTGGAAGATTTCCAGACGCCCGAAATCAACCAGAAGATTCCGGGTTGAGACCCAGGGCGCCAAAACTCCCAGGAACTTCCCGAAAGCGACGGCCACCGCCGCCAGTGTCCCGGTTTGAATCACCAGGAAGAGGCTCCAGCCGTAAAGGAATCCGAAGAGCGGCCCGAAAGCCTCTCTCAAATACACGTATTGCCCGCCAGCGTTTGGCATCATCCCGGCCAATTCACCATAAGTTACCGCCGCAGCAACGGTCATAACTCCGCTGATAATCCAACTCAGCAGAAAAAGTCCCGGCGAATGCACCTCGCGGGCAATTTCAGCAGCGACAATGAAAATGCCCGAGCCAATCATGGAGCCCATGACGATCGTGGTGCAATCGTACAGGCGAAGGCCTTTGACCAGGGATGTGTTCTGCGAAGCCGTGCCCAGGGAAACAGGAGTAGCCATATCAACTCGATATTCAGGATTGAAGTCATCCCTCTGCGGCAGGTTACAGGATGACGCAATAGGAACGTTCTCGATCAGACTGCTGGAACTCCAATACTACTTCTTTCCCATCCTCTGTCAATTTCTCGCGGCAACGTGTAGGGGCGGGGCTTGCCCCGCTCTGTACCCCAGGGTGCAAGGCTTCGCCCTTCCGTCCGTTCCATGTCTGGGCGGGGCAAGCCCCGCCCCTACGGATCAGTTGGGACTCAGCAGGACAGCACGGCAAAAGCCCGCAGCACGGGGCCTTCGTCATTGTATACCGAGAAAGTTGTCTGTATAGTACCGCTTGGAAATCCCAGTTCGACTTTCATCCGCGCAGAGAAGTCCATAAACCAAACGGGCCAATTCTGGAGCGCAATTCATAGAGGAGCAGAAAATGAAACGACGGAATTTTCTGAAGAAATTGACGGCAACTGCGGCAGGCGGCGTGCTCTGCGGCCAGACATCCGTGCGAGTTTTGGCGGCGCAGGAAGGGCAAGCCCCTGCGTCCCCGAGTGCGAAGGCGATCCGTGGTTTGATCGAAAAGGACGGAAAGTTGTGGCAGCCGATTCAATTCTCGTTTCAGCATTCGGGGCAGGATGCGACTGCAGTTGTACGGGTCGATGGCGTCCAGCGCGGCCAACAGACGGTGACTGCCGGAGTACAGACCTTGGAGGCTCTCATCCCCCCGGTCGAGACCGTGCGCACAGCCCAAGTGAGCGTCGAGGTGGCCGGGAAGACGCTCCCGGCGACAGTGGCGCTCCAACCGGTGCGAAGGATGACCCTCTATGTTCTTCCCCACTCGCACAACGACATCGGCTACACCGACGTCCAGGCAGCCATCGCAGAAAAACAGATGCGGAATCTTCGGCAGGGGATCGAACTCGCCCGCCGGACGGCTCATTATCCCGAGGGCTCACGGTTTATCTGGAACATGGAGGGGCTCTGGGCATGTCCCCGGCCGATCGGACCGAATTCATTGAGGCTGTCAGAAAAGGCTGGGTCGGGCTCAACGGAATGTACTGCAACGAACTGACGGGACTGTGCCGGCCCGAGGAGTTGCTGCAAATGTTCCGTTACTCGACCGAACTGGCGGAACAGTGCGATGTGAGAATCGATTCGGCGATGATCAGCGATGTTCCCGGCTACACCTGGGGCACGGTAACGGCAATGGCGCAGGCGGGGATCCGATACTTCTCTGCGGCGCCGAACTGGAGCGACCGCATCGGCGCCTTCATGCTGGAATGGCAGGACAAACCGTTCTGGTGGGTCTCGCCATCGGGAAGAGAGAAAGTGCTGATGTGGGTCCCCTGGACGGGATATGCTCTCTCGCACGTCATAAAGCAAGCCACTCCGGAGTGGGTTGGCAGCTACCAGAGCCGCCTGGACAAAGTGAATTTCCCTTATGACATTTCCTATATTCGCTGGTCCGGTCACGGCGACAATGCCACACCCGACCCGGACATCTCAGAATTCTGCAAAACCTGGAACGAGAAGTACACTTGGCCGAAATTCGTCATTTCCACCACCAGCAAGGCCTTCTCCGCCTTTGAACAACAGTACGGGCGGCAGCTGCCTGAGTTCAAAGGCGACCTGACCCCTTATTGGGAAGATGGTGCGGGTTCCTCCGCGCGGGAGACGGCAATGAACCGGTCCTCGTCTGACCGGCTGGTGCAGGCTGAAACGCTTTATGCAATGTGCGCACCGGGCGCGTATCCCGTAACGGCATTCAGCGACGCATGGCGGAACGTGCTGCTGTATACCGAGCATACCTGGGGCGCTTGGTGCAGCGTGACCAATCCTGAAAGCAAGTTCACGAAAGACCAGTGGGAAGGCAAGCGAGCCTTTGTTGTGAACGCCGACCAGCAGTCCCGCGAACTGCTCAAACGCCCGCTCGACCGGACCTCAACGCACCCGGCGCCCCAAGGCGGGGCGGTGGATGTTCTCAACACAACCTCCTGGCCCCGCACAGAACTGGTCGCAATCCCAAAGGAGTTGTCCCAGGCCGGCGACTGCGTGACCGATCAGCGAGGCAGGCCCGTCCCGTCACAGCGGCTGGCGACAGGCGAACTGGCCATCTGGGCGAGCGATGTCCCACCATTCTGTGCGGTTCGTTACACCCTCTCCAAGGGCAAAGCCTGCCGGGCCGGCACTCCGGTGAAGGCCCAAATCCCGCAGCCCATGATCGACAACGGGTTGATCCGCGCCCGCCTGGACGAGAAGACCGGAGGCATCACAGAACTGTTTCTGCGGGGCGTCGAAAACAACTTGGCCGGCGCCGGAAACGGCGAGCAAATCAATGAATACCTCTTCCTGCCCGGAGAGAATCTGGCCGACCTTGAGAGCAACGGCCCGGTCACGATTACGGTTGAGGAAAAGGGTCCGTTGGTCGCTTCGCTACGGGTCGAATCCGCAGCGCCAGGCTGCAACAAGCTGATCCGCCACATCCGCTTGGTCGCCGGAGCCAGCCACCTCGAACTCACCAATGTCGTCGACAAGAAACCAGCGCTCGTAAATCCCAATCCCAGCGACCAGAAAGCCAGTTGGGATTTCGCCCGGCATAAGGGGAAAGAAAGCTTGCAGTTTGCCTTCCCGTTCAACATCAAGCAGGGCAAGATGCGGCTGGACATCCCTCTGGCGGTTATAAAGCCTGAGGCCGATCAGTTGCCGGGTTCCTGTAAGAACTGGCTGGTGGTTGGCCGTTGGATTGACGTAGCCGGGGACCGACAGGGCGTCACCTGGGTGACGCTGGACGCCCCGTTAGTCGAAGTCGGCGGGATCACTGCAAATATACCGGGTTCCCAATCCGATCCTGATAAGTGGCGCAAACGGATCGACCCGGCACAGAAGTTCTATTCCTGGGC
>Ga0326727_10018410_pt1 | contig 14271 bp, 13 predicted proteins | sample MB2enrmetagenome_FD_207643 | JGI IMG/M metagenome (GOLD analysis project Ga0326727, IMG submission 207643) | Lab enriched peat soil microbial communities from McLean, Ithaca, NY, United States - MB29MY | ecosystem: Environmental > Terrestrial > Soil > Wetlands > Peat | place: USA: New York...
CCCCGCTTGATCCATCGCCCGTCCTCCAACATCCCCGGCCGACCCGGCCGTACACGAGATTAAACCCCAAACGGACGAAAAGGTTTTCTTGCTTTTCCGAAAGATTCACAACCTCTGACGGCTGCGGCAACCGTATCGGGATCGCACAGAGGCTGTGCTCAAAACGGCACGGGCCTGCCAAGATGGCCGGCCAGACCGCCCCGTTACGATGCTCCGCGTCGTAACGCACTGGGCGGCCGCTCCGCGGCCTTTCCCGTTGTTCGGCGCGGGTCTCCGACCCCGCCGGAAGCCGACCGCAAGGTCTCCCCGGCACCGAAGGAGACCTCCGGCTCAGTCAGGGGCGTGGTCCGGAGACCGCGCCCCAACCGGGGGCCGCGGTGCCATGCCACCCCGCGCTACTCAAACTCGATCCGCACGGTCGCGGGCCGGTCGCCGGCCAGGGCCGCCGATGGCCCGCTCAGGGGCTTGCCGTCCAACTGGATCGCGCGGACCGCCCGGCCGAAATGCTCCAGGTGAACCACGAGCTTGGCCGGGGCCTCGCGCCGCGGCGGCTTCACTTGGAGCACGGCCGAGCGGCCGTCGGCGGCCACGGTCAGCTCCAGGTCGATCGGCCCAAAGGAAGTCGGCACTTCCACCAGCCGCGTGCGGCTGCCCGACTTGGCCCACGCACGGGGTAGCCCCTCGAGCAGGTGCAATTCATTGCCGCGCTCCAGGACCAGCAGGTGGCGGACCAGCCGGATCAACTCGGCGCTGGCCCAGTTGTGCGGCATGTCGCCGCAGTAATTCTCTTTTTCGCCGCGGCAGTTTTGTTCCTCGCGCCAGCAGCCCAACGGGCAGGCATGATTGGCAAAGGCGTAGAGCGTGGCGGCCGCCTTGCGGCCGTGGCCCAGCCAGAGGTGGGCGTGGCCGTAGAACGAGCCCGCATAGTTCCACACCCCGTCGGCAAGCCAGCCGGTGCCGTAGATCAGGCCTTCCCGCTGGTTCGCGTCGAGCATGGCCAGCGTGCCGAGCATGAGGCGGTCGTCGGCCGCAAACACGCGGCCGGGAAAGATCGACTGGAGAAAGGCCCACGCCCCGCGCTGCGGTAACTGCGGCTGCTCGCCCTGCATCGTCACCGGCACGTAGACGTTGCCGGCGGCGTCGGTCAGCTTGTCGCGCTGGCGGGCCCGCTGGAAGGTGGCCCAGTAGTCCTGGTATTCGATCTCCCATGCGGCGGCCTCGGGGCGGTCCAGCTTCTGCGCCATTTCGATCGCAGCCTTGAGCCCGGCCAGCGTCCAATAGATGTTGGTATACTCGCGGTGCTCGCCGCCCAGCCCGCCGTCGCCGAAGCCGCGCGGCATGAGTCCGAAATTCACCTGCTTGGGATCGCTGCGAGTCATCCGGCGGTAGGAGACGATCGCTTTCACCTCGCGCTCGACGCGCGGCCACATCGTCCGCAGCCACTGCCAATCGCCGGTGAGCTGGGCATGCCGCCAGATCATCCACAGCCGCAGGCCGGATTTCTTCGAGAAGGGAACGCCCTGCGGCCCCTCGTCGTGGTCCACCTGGTTTTCCAGGCCGGCGCGGACCTCGCTTGCCCGCCCGAGGTAGGTGATCGATTCGAGAATGAACGGGCCGTCCGCCGCCCAGGTGCCGCGGTAGCAGGTTGGGCCCACCTGGAAGGCCGGCCGCCCGGCTTTGATCTCGCGGGCCTGGTAGATGTTGCGGATCGACGAGTCCAGCAGCCCTTGCATGGCCGGGTCGGGCAGGGTGATACGGCCGAAGGGCAGGTCGGCCCCTTTCCAAAAGGCAACTGCCCGTTGCCGCAGCGCCGCGGCCTGCTTCACGTCGGCCGTCGCCTTTGCCTCCGGGCCCTGGGGAATCGTCACCAGCACGCTATATTCTTCGCCCGGCGCGAGTTGGACCTCTGGCCAGGCCAACCGGAAGGGCTTCGTCCCGCTGAGCGACTGACACGGCGGCGACATCCCCAAGAACGTCCGCGGCGCGGTGCCCGCCTCCAGCAGCGTCGCGCTATCGCCTGCCAGCGTAGGCATGAGACCGTCAACTTCCAGCGTAATGCTGCCTGCGGCCTGTTTCGCCCCGGTGTTCTTCAGCCGCAGCCAGAGGTAATCGACCCGCCGCCGGCTCCATTGGTCGACGGTCATGCCCTTGGCGTCCGGCGCGCCGACCCAGGCCTCACTCGTCAGCGTCAGGCCGCCGCGGCTCTGCTCGCTGATCACCAGCGGCACGCGGGGCTCCAGCAGCCGCTGCCGGACTTTGCCCGCCGGCCCCTCGGCAAAAAGCTCCGGCCTAACCCGGACCTTGAAATCATAGTACTTTCCGCCGCCGTAACGGTAATAGAGGCTGCCGTCACTGCCCACGACGCTCTTGTAAGGATCATCCGGCAGGCCGATGCATGCCTGCCACCGCACGGGCGAATAGCGGAAATCGAGCGTCTCCGCCTCCAGCCCCTCGACCGGCCCGGCGAGCGGAAAGCTCTTGACCTCCAGCAGCGTGGCCGCCCGCGGCGATTGGCCCCAGGCGGCTTGGCCGGCATGGTGGGCGACGAACAGGACAATTACGGCGACGAGCAGGCGTTGGGTCTTCATGGTGGCTCCTGACCAAGGGTTTGGCCGCGGGCTACTTCTTTATCGTGCGGTCTGTTTTGTCCTTCGCGGTTCCAATTTGCTCGCGACGGTTGACCGGAACATTGTCCGGAATGAGTGGAATACTCACGGGTTGAGCCCACGGGGTACCGCAAATCCCTCTCCGCGTCTTCACGAACACTATCAGTGTCTGCGGGCCATCGGGCTCGACATCGACCCAGTTGCCCGATGCCTCGATCAGCTCGCGTAGGGGTACGTCATGTCGTAGCAAATGGTCAACCTGCAGCGCCCGCCCGTCCTCAAGACGAAGCGTGCTTTTCTGCACGGAGAGGACACGCACAGGCGCGACCAGTGGATCGTTATCCACGGCTCGCATGTAGTGAAGGCCCACAAGACCACAGCCGTAGGCGCCGAGGAAGGTAGCCGCTAGCAGCGCGGCGAGCAAGAGCGCCCACCGGCCGAGCCTGGACCAGCGGCGCTGAAGGTGCGATTCAAACTCGTATTCCGCGTTACTCATAGTCCAACGTTAATGGCCCATGGAGTCAGCAGCGATACCACGCTCACGCTTCGGCCAGCCTGCATCGCGACGGCCGCTGCTGGCGACGGCAAAGGGGAACCCTGCCGCCGCCCAACTAGGCCCGATTATAGTTCCTTCAGGGGAGGATGGCAATCACAGCGGCGCTTCATCGCAGCGACGCCTGAAGCATCGCGAGCACGTAAGGGCGTTCACGCCCTTTCCCGGCGCAGCCGGTATTCGGCCCGGCGTTGAGTTGCAGATCGTGCAACTCTCCCGGCAAACTGGCATGGCTGGCCAAGTATCCCGAAGGGATTGCGTATCATAGCCTGGGGTTGCCGCGCAGCGGCTACCCCAGGGCATTACATCGCGTCGTGGCGTCAACCCTGAAAGGGTTGCGTAGGCCGGCTGCGGTTTTCCGTCCCGCGATCTCGGATCCCAGGGTTACCGCGGACCAGCAAAACCCAATGGAAGTTTCGTCCGCCCGCGGCGATCAATCCCACACGTACCGTTCGTCAAACTCGATATGGTGCCGCCGTAGAAGTTGGCGGAACTCGTCCTGGAAACCCAGTCGCCGGTGATGTTCAACCTGCGACTCGACATAGCGCTCGACCCGTTCGCTCTGGGACTGGCTGACGGAAAAGGCGCCGTACCCCGCCTGCCATTGAAATAGACGCCATTGCGGGTCTCTTGTCTTGGCCCACAGCGACGACGCGCGTTTGAGCTCCTTGACCCAATCCGCGAGGGTGATTGTCCTTGCCTGCCTGGCCAGCAGATGCACGTGCTCGTCGGCACCGCCGACGATCACCGGCGGGCAGTCAAGTTTCGCCGTGATACCGCCGAGGTAGCGGTGCATCTCCTCGCGCAATCCGGCGGCCTGCAGCAAGGCGCGGCGGTCCTTGGTGGAGAAAACGATGTGAACCAGGACGTTAGCGAGTGATTGCGGCATGGCTGGGCCCCTCCGCATCCCTTTGGGGTTTCCTTGCGGGTTATCGGCAATGTTCCCACGGTGGCCGCTGCGCGGCAATCCCGCGAGGGGCCGACGAAACCCCTTCGGGGTTTGCATGGTCTCACCCTTGCTGACCCAGGGTAGCCGCTGCGCGGCAACCCTGGGCTGTGGGATGGCTGCCCCTTCGGGGCATGGTCCTGCGCCCGGATTGCTTTGCTGGGCTCTCCAAAGGCCCTCCAAAGACCCAGGGTAGCCGCTGCGCGGCAACCCTGGGCTGTGCGATGGCTGCCCCTTCGGGGCATGGTCCTACGCCCGGATTGCTTTGCTGGGCCCTCCAAGACCCAGGGTAGCCGCTGCGCGGCAACCCTGGGCGTGCGATGGGTGCCCCTTCGGGGCGCGGCCGTAGACGCACTTCTCGCGCCGCGGCCTCCAATCGTCACAGCCCTGAACCATCAGGCCAGCACACCCCCTCAGCCACCTCACCCCCCGCCGCCGCGGCAGCGCTGCATGTAGCGGAGGCTGTCGCGGGCCAGCCGCTCGATGCCGGGCGAATAGTCGAACACCTCCACCGAGACCCAGCCGCGATAGCCGATGACCTCCAGGGCGCGGAAGATGGGCACAAAATTCAGCGCGCCGAAACCCGGCCCCTGGCGGTTCGGATCGTTGGCATGAAAATGCACCAGGTAGCGGGAGTTGCGGACGATCAGCCGCGGGATCGGCACCGCCTCGCTGGCCATCGCCTTGCAATCCAAGTGCAGCCGCACCTGCGGCGAGCGGATCCGCTCGATGAGCTCGACCGCCTCGGCCGCCGTCAGCAGAAAATTGGTTTCCTGCGGCGTCAGCGGCTCCAGCGCCAGGACCACCCCGGTCCGTTCCAACTCCGGCAGGACGGCACCGATCACTTCGGCCGCAAACCCGGCCCCGTCCTGGGGCGTGACGCCGGGCGCGAGGCTCCGCTGCTGCGGCGAGCCGAAGACCATCAGCCGCCCGCCCAAGTCGGCGCACAGCCGGGCGAGCTCGGCCAGGTAGTCGGCGGTTTTCCGCCGCACGGCCGCGTCAGGGCTGGTCAAGTGCAGCCCCTCGGTCTTGGCCAGCAGCCAGTGCAGGCCCACCACCTCCAGCCCGGCCGCCGCGGCCTGCCGCCGGATCTCGGCGCGGCGGGCGGCTGAAATCTCGCAGGCGGACCGGGCGATCGTGAACGGCGCGATCTCAATGCCCTTATAGCCGCACTCCGCCGCCAGGGCAAAGCCCCGCTCCAGCGGCCAGTCCAGAAACGTCTCGTTGCAAATGGCGAATTTCATGTGGGAGTCGGGGGCAAGGGGATGAGGGGATCAGGGAATAAGGGGATGAGGGGAGGGGGGACGAGGGGATGGAAGAACGATGGCGGACATCCAAATGCTCATCCCTCATCCCCTTATCCCCTTGGCAGGCTCCACGGGCTACTTCGCAATGCAGTACAGCCACTTTCGCCCACGAATAAGCAGCTTGCCGTCGGAAACGGCGGGCGAGGCAAAGGTGCTGTCGTCCAGGCGGTTTTGGGTCAGGGCGTTATAGCGCGGCGCGGCGGAAACGACCGTCGTCAGGCCGGTGGTGTTAAGGAAATAGATGCGGCCGTCCGCGGCCAGCGGCGAAGCGCGATACTGTCCCGGCAGCCGCTCCTTCCAGGCCTGCCGGCCGTCGCCGGCGTTCAGGCAGCGGGCGATGCCGTCGTTGGTGACCAGGAACAGCCAATTGCCCCACACGACCGGCGTGGGGCTGTCGGGCGTCGGCTGCTCGGCCTTCCACACGATGTCCTTGCGGGGCCGCTCGCCCGGGCCGCCGGGCCGCACCGCCAACAGCGCCTGCCGCATCCCCTCGGTGGCGTAGATCATCCCTTCGGCGGCCACCGGGCCGGTGATCGTGCGGTTGCCGGCCAGTCCGGCAAGCCACCACAGCCGCCGGCCGTTGGCCGGATCGTAGGCGTCCAGGACCTGGCCGCCCATCAGCACCATCTCCGTCGCCTGGCCGACGCGGCGGAAGATGGGCGTTGTGTAGGAATCGCAGCTCTCGGCGGTGGCCGCGGTCATGCGCAGCTTCTTCCACACCTCCTCGCCCGTCTGCTTGTCGTGCGCCACCACATAGCTCGGCGAAGGGTCGCCCGGCAGGTCCTTGCAGGAATCCTGCATGCAGACCGAGATCACCAGATCGCGGTAGAGCACGGGGCTGTTGGCGTGCCCCCACCAGATTGTGTACGGCCCATAGTCCTTTTGCAGATTGCGGATCCACAGCCGGCGGCCCTGGAAGTCGTAGGCCGCCAAGTCGCCGTTGCCGAAATGGACGACTACCACGCGGCCGTCGGTGACCGGCGACGGGCTGGCCAGGTTCTGATCGCCGTGGAATTTCTGCTGGCGGCGGGCCTCCCCCGATTTGTGCAGTGCCGCCGCCCGGCCGGCCGAGCCGCTGCCGACCACCTGCCGCCACTCGATCTTGCCCGTCTGCTTGTCGATCCGCAGGAGCACCAGGTCCCGGTCCTCGACGTGGCTGGTGAGGAACACGGCGTCGCCCCAGACGGCGGGCGTGCTCGTGCCCCACTCCGGCAGAGCGGCTTTCCAGGCGATGCCGGATTCCTCGGTCCAGGCGATGGGCAGGCCGGTTTCCGGGCTGACCCCGTTGCCCTCCGGCCCCCGCCACTGCGGCCAGTTTCCGCCGTATGCGGCCGCGGCGGCCAGAAAAGCCAAGACAGCCGTCAGGGTGCGAGCACAACGCGGGGGGGCGGATTGCATGGCGGGAACCGGCAGGGGGGAAACGTCCAGTCCCCGCAGAATACCATGCCCGCCCCCCGCAAGCAACCATGCCGGGCAAACGGGCACGGCGGCTGGCGGCTAGTGGCTGATGGGGGATGCGAAGCCGCAAGCGGCTACCGGCACTCATCCTACCGCCTTCCGCTCACGGCGGGCCACCATGCCGACCACGCTCCGCGCGGTGCCCGACGGTGCCGCGCCCGCTAAACTTCATCCTTCATCCTTGGTCCTTTGTCCCTGGCGGCGAGGACCGCGGCGATCCGCCGGGCGAGCTGGCCGCTTCGCAGCGCGGCTTCGAACTCCGCCACGTCGGGGTAGAGCGCGTGGCTGAGGAACTTGACGGCCCAGTTATGCCCGAGCGGGCTGATCGTGATCACGGCCGCCCCATGCTGGTGGGCCTCCCACATCTCGATCGCCGTGCCCATCGAGGCCTCCGGCACGAAGGCCAGCAGGGCGTCGACCTCGCGGCACATCAAATTGTGCTGGAAGAATACCTCCCGCCCGGTCGGCTTGTCGTAGCCCAGCGAGCCCTTGTGCCGGGCCAAGGGGTCGTAGATCTCCGCGGTGGGGAAATGCTCCCGCAGCAACTGCGCGATGCGTTGGCGGTAGTCCTGGTTGTGCATTTTGGCCGCCGTGTGCGACCCCTGCATGATGCCGGCGATGAAGAAACGCATGGCGGAGCATTCTCCTTCCTCATAGGATAAGTGCCAAGCCGGCGGCCGCAAGGCGGCCGCAAGCGGCCGGGCCCGCGATAGCGCCGGCGGACGGCCGGCAGCGTCGGGGGCGAAGCCGCAAGCGGCCCTGCTGGACAGCACCACTGGCGACTCGGGCCCCCATCCGCTAAAATAGGAGCTGCTGCGTTGAGGCGGACCGCGGTCGCCCATCCCGTCGCCCGAGGAAGGATCATGGCACGTAAGATATTAAATCGCAAAGAGTTGCGTGAAGAGAACGACACTGCCGAACAGGCGGAAGACCTCGAAGAGGAGCAGGAGGTGGAGGCCCCGGTAAAGGAAAAAAAGACCCCCCCCAAGCGAAAGAGCCGGGCGAAAGTCGTCAAGGAAGTCCGCCTGAAGGCGTTTTGGGGTGTCTTCAGCCAGACGTTGCGGCGGGTCGCCCTGTTCGAGTACAACCAGCGGGCCGAGGCCGACAAGAAGGCGGCCGACCTGTCGGAGTCGCAAAAAACCCCGCACTTCGTCCAACTTGTCAAGGAAGTTTTCGAGTCGAATCCCTGAGCCAGCACCAGCCGTGAACGTCCGCTTCGTGGAAGGCCATACGGTCGGCATCGACCTGGGCACGACCTTCTCCGCCATTGCCCAGCTCGACGACCAGGGCAATCCGGTGACCATTGCCAACGACGACGACGAGGTGGAAACGCCCAGCCTCGTCTTGCTGAGCGACGGCGGCCGGGTGATCGTGGGTCCCAACCGCACGCGCGCGGCGATGGAAGATCCCGAGCGGGTGGTCGAGCGGATCAAGCGCTACATGGGCGAGAGCAGCTTTCAACAACAGTACGAGGGCCGCACCCTCACGCCCGAGTTCATCTCCGCCCTGATCCTCAAGAAACTCCGGCAGGACGCCGAGAAACGGATCGGCAAGATCGGCAACGCCGTGATCACGGTGCCCTACTATTTCAACGACGCCCGCCGCAAGGCCACCGCCGACGCCGGACGGATCGCCGGCCTGAACGTGATCGACATCATCAACGAGCCCACCGCGGCCACGCTGACCTACGCCTGGCACCGCCATGAGCTGGGCGGGGGCGAGGCGGCGGGGGGCCGGCCGCGCTTGACGTTGGTTTACGACCTCGGCGGCGGCACCTTCGACGTGACGGTCGTGCGGTATACCCCGACCCATTTCCAGGTCCTGGCCACCGACGGCGACGTCCACCTGGGCGGCGTCGATTGGAACGACCGGCTGCTGGACTTCGTGGCCGAAGCGTTCCAGTCCCGCCACGGCATCGACCCGCGCAGCTCGCCCGCCACCGTCCAGACCCTCCGCAACGATTGCGACCTGGCCAAGATCGAGCTTTCCGAGAAACTGGAGACGGCGATCACCTGCCGCCATGCGGGCAAGAGCATCCGCGTGGGCGTGACGCGCGACAAGTTCGAGGCGCTCACCGCCGACCTGTTGCAGCGCACGGCCGACACCACGGAGCTGGTCCTGCAGCAGGCCAAGCTCAAGTCCGGCGACCTGGACGCGGTGGTGATGGTCGGCGGCTCGACCCTCATGCCGCAAGTGCCGCGGTCGCTGCGGAAGGTGGTCGGGCAGGAGCCGTTCACGGGCATTTCGCCGCACACTTCAGTGGCCCAGGGCGCCGCCATCCATGCCGCCATGCTCGAGGTGAGGTATCGCGGCGGCGGCGGCGGCGAGCTGGCCGACAAGGTCCGCCGCATGCTCGCGTCCGTGCGGCAGGAGAACGTCAACTCGCACGGGCTGGGGATCCTGGCCACCAATCCCAAGAGCGGCAAGGAAGTCAACCACCTCATGATCCCCCGCAACACCCGCCTGCCCGCCGAGGTCCGCAAGATCTTCCAAACCAAGCGCGACGGCCAGGCGCGGGTGACGATCCAGGTGCTCGAAGGCGACGCGCCGGATCCGCAGGCCTGTTCGCTGCTGGGGAAGTGCAACATTGCCGGGCTGCCGCCGGGGCTGCCCAAGGGCTCTCCCATCGAGGTCGCCTACGCCTTCGACGCCTCCGGCCGCATTTCGGTGGCCGCCCAGGAAAAGGTCTCCGGCCGGCAGGCCACCATCGAGATCGAGCGCCAGGGCGGCCTCGACCAGCAGCAGATCGACGCCTATACGCGGCTGGCTAACGAGTATACGGTGGAATAATGGCAAAAGAACTCGACGTTTACCGCGATTGGCTGGGCATCAGCGAGACGGCCCGGCCGCTGAGCTTCTACCAGCTCCTGCGGCTAAAGCCGTTCGAGGACCAGGCGGCGCAGATCCGCGAGCACTACCGCAAGATGAACGCCCACGTGCGGAAGTTCGCCTCCGGCGACTTCGCCGCGCGGTCGCAGGAGCTCTTGAACGAGCTGGCGCGGGCCATGCTCTGCCTGACCGACATCGAGCGGAAGCGCGAATACGACGCCTCGCTGGGGCGAAAGGCCCCCAGCAGCGGGCGGCGGCGCTCGTTGGAGGAGATCCTCCTGGCCAACCAGGCGATCGACCAGGCCCGCCTGCAGAAAGCCCGCGATTACGCCCAGGCGGTCGGCCTGGAGGTCCGCGACGCCTTGGTCCAGCAGAAGGCGGCCGCCCCCGACGTGGTCATGCTGGCCTATGCCGAGTCGATCGGCTTGCCCTATGTCGACCTGGCGGACGTGGGGGTGGACGAGGCGCTCGTGCCGCAGGTCCCCGCGGCGGTGGCGCGGCAGCACTCTTGCCTGCCGATCCTCTGCGACCGGGGCCAGGTGCTGATGGCCTCGCCCAATCCGTTGGCGCCCGAGGTCGAAGACGAGCTCCGCCTGCGGCTGAACATGCCCGTGCGGACGGTCCTCTGTACGGCCGGGAGCATCAACCCTTTGATCACGAAATACTACGCCCGCGACCCGGCTGCGCCCGCTGCCCGGGCGCCCGCCACGGGCCGCGCGCCCGCCGCAGGCGGGGCGCCGGCGAAGCCGCCGGAAGCCAGGAAAGGGCCCGCGCCGCCCGCCAAGCCGAAGGCTTCCATACCGAAGGTGTCGCGGCCCAAGTTCTCCTTGCCGCGGTTTTCCTTCGGAGGCGGAGGGGGCGACGTCAAAGGCGCGGCCATTTTCTCCCTCCTCGCCTTCAATCTGACGGTCATCCTCGTGGTGTTCGCCCGGGTCATCTTTCACCGCGGGGGCTGGACCTGGGGCATGGCCGGCGTTACGGTCGCGCTGGCCGTCCTGCTGGGCGGCGCCGCCGCCGGCATCACATACTATGTTGCGTCCCGGAAATGAGCCGGTATCGGAGAGGAACCGAGCATAGAGCCTCGGGCGTGAGCCCGGGGATGACGTGTATTCTTCGCAAAACGGCTGCTATCCTAACGCGGATCCCCGGGCTGACGCGCGGGGCTCACCACGCGCGCGGGCTCGCAGGATCACGCAAGCCCATTTAGCTTTCCAACTCGGCGTCGATCCACGCCAGGTAGTCGGCGCCGCCGGCCAGCACGGGGATTGCCAGGATCTCGGGCACTTGGTAAGGGTGCAGTTGTCGGATGGCGGCTTCGATGCGGTCGTAAAGATCGCGGCGGCTCTTTGCCCGGCACTGCCACTCCTCGGCCGTCTCGATCCGGCCTTGCCAGCGATACGTGCTGGTGATCGGGCCCGCCACTTGCACGCAGGCGGCCAACCGCTCTTGGACCAGGGCGCGGGCAATGCGGTCGGCGTCCGCGCGGCTGGCCGTCGTCGTCAGCACTTGGATGTATTCGGGCATGGCAAGAGGCGAGACCTACCGCTGTGCGGGTTGGCTGGCCAGGGCGGGAAAGTGCGGCGGCAATAGTGCCCCGCCCGGCGGGCCGGCGGCCGGGTGGATCCGTCCGATGTCCAGCCGGCGGACGGTCCGCTCGCTTGGACTCCGCCCCAGCGCGCCGCTCCACGTCTCATACGGCCGGCCTTTCCGCTCGTCGCCCTGGTAGAAGATCACGTAACTCATGGCGTCCGAGGCCACGAAGTCGGTCCGCCCGGGCGAGAACTCCGCCGGGCGCCAGACGCGGCGCCACGTGCCCGTATTGAGGTAGATCTGATCCAGCACGCAGCCGTCCGCATGGCTGGCGTCCAGCGGCACGATCTCGGCCGCGTGGCTGTGACCGTACACGACGTGCCTGGCCCGGCGGCTGCGGAAGTCCTGCTCGGTCGGGGCGTGCGCGGCGTAGGAATCGCTGGTTGCGTCGCGGAGGTCGCGGAGCCAGCGGAGGGCGGCCAGCGTCGGGCCGGCCGGGCCGCGCCGGCCCGGCTGCAGCACGCGGCGGAGCCCCTCGACGAGTCCCAGTCCGCCTCGGCCGCCCCCGCCCAGGCCGTCTCCTGCCAGCATCTCTTCGACCAGCCGCTCCCAGACCGTGCGGATCTGTTTCCGCACGCTCGCCAGCCGGCAGGTCCGCTCCAGCAGCCCCTCGAGCCAGGCCGGCAGCAGCGGCGCCGGCCGCACGGAGTGAATCTCGCGCAAGCCCAGGGCCGTGGCGTTGGGCAGGTCGTCGCCCAGCGCAGCGGCAACCTCCGCCGCGAAGCGATCGACCAGCTCGATCTGGATGGCATCGGTCGGGCTGGCGGCGTCGCGGTCGCCGCTGTACGCCAGCGGGTCGTACATGTCGCCGTGCCGCGCGGTCACCTTATGCCGGCGCATCGCCAGCAGCAACTCTTCACTCTCGCCGATCTCGTAGGGAAACGGCTGGCGCGGGTGGCGGACCAGGCCCAGCGCGTCGACCAGCGTCTGCCGCAGGACGTCGTAAGCGGCACCGGCGAGGTGATAGAACCAGTCGTGCTCGCCCACCATGTAATGAATGCGGACCGGGACCGACTCGCCCTCGGTGTCCGGGCCGGGGCGGGCCGCGCGGAGCATCGCCGGCACCCGCACGCCTTTCTCCGCCAGGCCCCGCAGCGCGGCAAGCGTCTCGCAATTCTCGGCCAGGATGTCGGCGGTGATGCGGGCCACCAGGCCGGCTAGTTCCGGCCCGAGCGGATCCCGCCACGGCCGGACCGCGGGCTGCCGGGCCCAGAGCGCGGAAGAGAGCGGGTCGAGCACGTCGCCCAACAGCACCAGCTCGATCCGCTCGATGGGCCGGTACACGCCGTCGGCCCGCCACGAGGCGGCCACGGCCAGCTCGCCGAGCCGCTCGGCAAACAGCCCCATCGCCCCCGCAGACAGCGTCGGGGCCGTGCTGCCGTCGTTCAGGTGCAGGTCGCTGAGGATTGCGAGCATGGGGCGTGCCGTCCGTGGCGGACCGCCTTGCGGCAGGTCCAAAGCTGGTATCCCACATTCTTTTCCATCGGCGCGCGACCGTAGCGGTCTTGAGGGTTTTTCCGGCGCTAGTGGAGATCGTCGGAAGGGCTTTGGCAACCTCCAAACCCGCCACGCACCGGCCATCGTAAGCCTCCGTCCTGCGCCGGTCAAGTGAAGAGGCGAACGCTCCGCGTGATCGGGGCAGACGGGCCAACTCAGGCCGGCATCTGCCGCAGGAACTGCCGGATATTCAGCCGTGCACCCGCACGCAGGTTTCGTCCACGATCCACAGCTTGCCCGCGAGAGGTTCATGTTCCAGGAGCGGGAGCAAGCGTTGCAGGACCGACAGGACACGGGGCTTGTCGATGCAGGCCAGCCGAAGGACGATGAGGCCTGCATAGTCGCCCGGCGGATAGACGCGAATGTCGCCGAAGTGCAGGTCCAGCGTGACTACCGCGCGGTCCTCCTGCCGGCAGACTGCCGCCACCTTGGTATCCGGCTGGCCCATCATACGTTGCTCGCCGACGGTCACGGCATCGTGCCCGGCATGGGCAAGCAGTTCGGCCGCCTCGATGGGCAGGTTCTCGTCGACCTTGAACTTGAGCATCAGACCGTGCCCGTGGGCAGGGGGACCATGCGTTCACGGGCAAGATCGGCGGCGTAGGCCATCGCCGCTTGGACATCCTCGGCCTGCAACGATGGGTAGCTCCGCAAGATCTCGTCGGTCCCGACGGCGGCGGCAAGGTTATCCAACACCACCGCCACCATGATTCGTGTCCCCTTGATGCACGCCTGCCCGTGGCAGACGGCCGGGTCGACCGTGATGCGTTCTCGCCAGTCCATCGTCCCGCCTCCTGTGCAGAGAGACCGTCCAACCGCTCTATTCTACTCCGCACCGTGGGATCGGCCTAGTGGTTACCAGCCTGTCACTCTTTGTGTGTGGCGGGCGAGTCAGAGCACCATCTGCCGCAGGAACTGCTGGGTGCGGGCGGCCCGGGGGCGGTCGAGGACCTCCGCCGGCGGACCGTCCTCCACGATCCGCCCGTCGGCCAGCACCACCACGCGGTCGGCCGCCCGGCGGGCGAAGCCGATCTCGTGCGTCACGATCACGAGCGTCAGCCCCTCGCGCTTCAGGTCCTCCAGCACGATGAGCACCTCGCGCTTCAGCTCCGGGTCCAAGGCGCTGGTGATCTCATCGCACAACAGGCCGCGCGGCTGCATGCCCATCGCCCGGGCGATGGCCACCCGCTGCTTCTGCCCGCCGGAAAGCTCCTGCGGATAGGCGGCCGCGCGGTCGGCCAGGCCCACGCGGGCCAGCAGGGCCATGGCCCGCCAGCGGGCGTCCGCGCGCGACAGCCGCAGCACGCTCCGCGGGGCCTCCATGATGTTCTCCAGGGCCGTCAGGTGCGGGAAGAGCTGGAAGTCCTGGAAGATCATGCCGAAGACGCGGCGGACTTGGCGGGCCGCCGACCACGCTGCGCGTGGCGCGCGGTGCTCGCGGCGCGGGCCGAGCACGTGCGGGCCGACGCGAATCTCTCCCGCGTC
>Ga0326727_10018411_pt1 | contig 14270 bp, 15 predicted proteins | sample MB2enrmetagenome_FD_207643 | JGI IMG/M metagenome (GOLD analysis project Ga0326727, IMG submission 207643) | Lab enriched peat soil microbial communities from McLean, Ithaca, NY, United States - MB29MY | ecosystem: Environmental > Terrestrial > Soil > Wetlands > Peat | place: USA: New York...
GCCGACCGCATCGTCTTCATGGACGATGGCGTCATCCTCGAGGATGCCGCCCCGCAGATGTTTTTCGAGGCCACCCGGCATCCCCGCGCCCAGCGCTTCCTGCGCCAGATGCTGTCGCCGCTGCATTTGGCGACCGACTGATGGGACTGACCTTCGATTGGGCCGGGGTGTTGAGCGGAGCCCCCGGCGCTTGGCTTGTCACCGGCTTCCTCACCACCCTTTGGATCACCGTGGCGGCCAGCCTTCTGGCCAGCCTTCTGGCGGTGGTCCTGGTGGGACTGCGGGCCGGCAAAAGCTTGCTGCCCCGGGCCATGGCCATTGCCGTCACCGAGATCTTTCGCAACACCCCGCTGCTGGTGCAGATCCTGTTCTGGTATTTCGTCGCCTTCACCGCCTTACCGGCCGAGTGGCGCATTTTTATCAGCGACGACCACCCCTGGGCCACCCTGCCCGGCGATGTCGCCGTGATCAGCCCGGAGTTCCTTGCCTCGGCCTGGGGCCTGGCGATTTTTTCCGCGGTCTACATCGCCGAGGAGATTCGCGCCGGTCTGGCCGCAGTGCCGGGCGGTCAGCGCGAAGCCGCCATCTCCCAGGGCTTCGGCCACTGGGCCACGCTGGCTTATGTGCTGCTGCCGCAGGCATTGAAGAATGCCTTCCAGCCGGTGGTCGGCCAGTATCTCAACCTGATGAAACTGTCCTCACTGGCAACCGCCATCGGGCTGGCCGAGATCACCTATCAGGTCCGCCAGATCGAAAGCTACAACGCGCACGCCTTCGAGGCCTTTGCCATCGGCACCGCCCTCTACCTGGGCCTGGGCCTGGTCATGGAGCGTCTGTCCCGCCTGCTGGCACCGGGGCGGACGGCGCGCCGGCGACAGCCCGAACAGCAGCAGCAGGCCGGCCATGCCTCCCGAGCTTGACGTCCTGGTCCGCAATCTGGACTACCTGCTGTGGGGGCGCCTGACGGACGGCGAGCCCGGCGGGCTGTTGCTGACCGTGCTGATCGCCCTGGCCTCCGGCGTGCTCGCCATCCTGATCGGCATTTCGCTGGCGATCGTCGCCTGGTTCTACCGCGGCTGGGTCCGCACGCTGCTGTTCTGGTGGGGCGACCTGATCCGGGGGATTCCACTGATCTTCGTGATCTTCTGGATCTACTTTCTGGTGCCCGCCCTGTTCGGCCGCGGCGTGCCCAGCGCCGGGTCGGTGATCCTGGCGCTGGCCTGGTTTTCCTCGGCGGCGGTGATGTTCACCACCCTCTCCGGCCTCGACGCGCTGTCGACCGGGCAGAGGGAGGCCGCTCTTGCGGCGGGCTTTTCCGATCTGCAGGCACTGCGCCACATCCTGCTGCCGCAGGCCCTACGCAACCTGGCCCCCTCCTTCGTCGCCCTGTTCGGCACCCTGATCAAGGACACCTCGCTGGCCTTTATCGTCAACGTGCCCGAACTGACCACGGTGGCCAGCCAGGTCAACAACCGCACCCAGCTGTACCCCGGTCCGATCTTCCTGTTCACCGCGGTGCTGTATTTCCTTTTGTGCGGCTCCCTGTCCCTGGTCAGCCGTAAGGTTGGCCGGAAAGGGGCGTGACGCGGCGGCGAGACCTGCCGTGTGGATCGATTGCAGGCTGGTAAAGGCGTCGCCACCACGCCAGGCAACGAGGCTCGCCCCATGCCTGTCAAAAGGTTGCGCCCAATCCGTCGCAGACCAATGTATCGCGGTACGACAACCGCCTGCCCTTGGGAGAACCCGATGACGTCTGTTGCGATCCTTGCCGGAATTCTGGGCGCCGTGTTGGCCGGTGCCGTCAGTCCGGGCCCCAGCTTCCTTCTGGTCTGCCGGACGGCGATGCTCCATTCGCGCAAGGGCGGCATCGCGGCGGCCTTGGGCATGGGCGTCGGCGGCGCCATGTTCGGCTGCCTTGCCCTGGTCGGGCTGGCGACACTGCTGAGCGAGGTTCCCGCGCTGCACCTGGCACTCAGGATCCTGGGCGGTGCCTATCTGATATTCCTGGCCTGCCGCATCTGGCAGGGAGCCAAAAAGCCGCTTGCCGCCCAGGTCGGTGGGACCGACGGCCGCAAGCGCCCACTGCTCAAGGTCTTCGGGCTGGCGTTGATGACTCAACTCAGCAACCCAAAGACCGCTGTCGTCTATGGCAGCATTTTCACCGTCTTCCTCCCTCTCGCGCCGCCGGTGGGGCTGCTGGTCGCCCTCGTCCCCGGAATTTTCCTCGTGGAATTCCTGTGGTACGCGGTCGTCGCAACACTGTTCTCGATCCGCAAGCCGCGTGAGGCCTACCTCGGTGTCAAGACGACGGTCGACAGGATCGTCGCGGCAATCCTTGGTCTGCTCGGGAGCCGCCTCCTGCTGGAAGTCGTGGCCGATTGAGCCCGGGGCGGGGCCGGACCAGCGGGGACGCATGTCCTACTCGCGCTGACCAAGCGTGCACCCAATCCATCAAAAGCTCGATGCACCGAAACTGTTATCCGCCAACTGTCACCGGATGATCCCCATGCCCGTTCGATACGCAGAACACAGGGATATTGACGAACTACTATCTATGCGAAACCACTACATAACAAACTCTCAAGCAACATTCGATGAGAGGATCCTCTGTGAAGGAGACGTGAGAAATTGGATGGAGGGTTTTTCCAACTCTGGACCATATTATCTTCTTGTTGCCGAACACCAGGGGACAATACTTGGCTTCTCAAGCAGTCAGGCCTACCGATCCCACCCAGCATTCTTAAGTACTGTTGAGACAAGCATTTACGTTTCACCAGAAAATATGTCCACCGGCATTGGCACAAGTTTGTACAAAACGCTGTTTCATCTCCTTGAGGGACATCATTTGCACCGAGCGGTTGTTGGCATTGCCCTGCCGAACGACGCTTCGGTCAGGCTCCATACAAAATTTGGATTCAGCAGCGTCGGTACATTTTCAGAGTATGCAAGAAAGAACGGTCAATATATCAGCTCCCTGTGGATGGAACGCGCCCTGACAGCGAAAATGGAGTGAGTCAATATTGTCAGTAGCGCCGGCGTCTCCACCGGTATTGCCGGCGCAGAGGCCGGCGCTACTGTAGTGATACCACCCATAAATTTAACGGACTTGACCGGCGTTACCAGGTTTCCCGGTAGGGCCGCAAATCCATCTCGAACGTCCAGGCCGAACGCGGCTGGCGGTGCAACAGCCAGTAGTTCTCGGCAATGGCTTCGGGATCAAGGATGCCGTCGACCTTCTTCAGGGCATAACGTTCGGGAAACTGCTCCTGGATGAAGGCGGTGTCGATGGCCCCGTCGATGACCACATGGGCGACGTGAAGGTTCTGCGGCCCCAATTCCCGCGCCATGCTTTGCGCCAGCGCTCGCAAGCCATGCTTGCCGCCGGCAAAGGCGGCAAAGCCGGAACCTCCGCGCAACGAGGCGGTGGCGCCGGTGAACAGGATAGTGCCACGCCCCCGCCCCAGCATGACCCGAGCCGCCTCGCGCCCGGTGAGGAAGCCGGCGAAGCATGCCATCTCCCAGACCTTGAAATATTTCTGCGCAGTGGTCTCAAGGATGCCGAACCGCACATTGCCGCCGACGTTGAACACCGCCACCTCAAGCGGCCCCACCTCCTGCTCGATGCGCTCGACCAGGGCCACGACCTGTTCCTCGCGGCGGGCATCGACCGCAAAGCCCCGGGCCTTGCCACCCAGGGCCGCAATCTGGTCCAGGAGCGGCTGCAGTTTCTCGGCGGTTCTGCGCACAACGCAGGCGATGTAACCCTCACGGGCGAAACGGCGCGCGATGGCGCCACCCAGGGCATCGCCGGCCCCGACGATCAGGGCAGCGGGCGGACGTTGCCCAGGAGAGGTGTCGATCTGAGACATGGACGATCTCCCAACGGGGTGGAGCCAAAGGGTCGCAGAACCGAAGGTGATAAAGTTGTATATGCAAGAATTTCTTCTCCGGGGATATATCCCCAAAGGCTAGGCTTCCCATTTTCACCGTCTGTGGTTCAATGACGACATGAGCGAGACAAACTCTTGTATGTACACGCATCCGCTTCTGGAGGCGCTGCGTCAATCACCTGACGCCTGTGCCTGCGCGTCGCTGCGCAAGGCCACCCGGCTGACCACGCAGATGTACGACCACTGGCTGGCGCCATCGGGATTGTCCGCCGCCCAGTTTTCGTTGCTGGCCACCCTTTACTATACGCGGCGTGTACCGATGGGCCGTCTGGCGGCCCGGCTGATGACCGAGCGCAGCACTCTGACGCGCACCTTGGCGCCGCTGGACCGTCGGGGCCTGGTCGAAATCACGGCCGGGCACAGCGATGGACGGGTGCGCGACGTGGTCCTGACCGCCGCCGGACTGGAGGCGCTGATCTCGGCCCTGCCACTGTGGCAACGGGCACAGGACGCCCTGGCCGCCGCCCTTGGTCCGGAAGGGTGGGATCGCTTGCGCGCCACGCTTGGCGAAACGGAACGGGCCGCCCGGAGGGTGGCCGCAGAGTGCAAGACAGGGAATTCCTCGGGATCATCCCCCTGACACAGGAGCAGCCCCCATGGCGCGAACGGTAGAGTTCTATTTCGACTACGGCAGCCCCGCCAGCTATCTTGCCTTCCGCCGCCTTCCCGGCATCGCGGCGCGCACCGGCGCCATAGTGATCGACCGGCCGATTCTTCTGGGCGCGGTATTGAAGCAGGTCGGAAACATTGCCCCGGCCACGGTCCCGGCCAAGGGCCGCTGGATGATGCAAGACCTGGCACGCTGGGCCAAACGCCTGGAGGTACCGCTCTGCATCAATCCCTTTTTCCCCATCGTCACCCTGCCCCTGATGCGAGGCGCCATCGCCATGCGGCGCCTTGGACGCCTGGCCGAATACTCGGAGGCGATGTTCACGGCCCTGTGGGTGGACGGACGCAACATGGGTGATCCGGCGGTGGTGGGTCAGGTCCTGGAGGCCGCCGGCTTTGACGGTCCCGGGCTGATTGCCGCCATCGCCGACCCGGCGGTCAAGGACGCGTTGAAGAGCGACACCGATGCCGCCATCGCCCGCGGTGTTTTCGGCGCACCGACCTTTTTCGTCGGTGACGAACAGCATTTCGGCCAGGACCGCTTGGATTTCGTCGAAGAGGCGCTGGCCCGCGCGCCGTGACCCCGGCCACGGAGCTTGGCGGTTGGAAAACGGTGACGGGCACCCCACCTTGATAGCTGCCACTCAAGAGAAGTCCAGCGAGGATACCTTGTCCCCTTATCGCAAGACCCCGGACGCCATCGCCCGTCTGACGCCGGAGCAATACCGGGTCACCCAGGAAAGCGGCACCGAGCGCCCCGGCACCGGTGCCCACCTGCACAACCATCAGCCCGGCATCTATGTCGACATCGTCTCCGGCGAACCGTTGTTCGCCTCTTCGGACAAGTTCGAATCGGGGTGCGGCTGGCCAAGCTTCACCAAGCCCATCCTGCCCACGGCCCTGCGCGAACTGACGGACGGCACCCACGGCATGGTGCGCACCGAAGTGCGCTCCACCCATGGCGACAGCCACCTGGGCCATGTCTTCCCCGACGCCCCCCCAGACCGAGGGGGCTTGCGCTATTGCATCAACTCGGCAGCATTGCGCTTCGTCCCTCTGGCCGACATGGCAGACCAGGGCTACGGCGCCTACATCGACCAGGTGGAGGTCCCACGATGACCAGCGAACGGGCCATTCTCGCCGGCGGATGCTTCTGGGGCGTGCAGGACCTGCTGCGCCGCAAGCCCGGCGTGATCGAAACCAGGGTCGGCTACAGCGGCGGCGACGTGCCCAATGCCACCTATCGCAACCATGGCAGCCATGCCGAGGCGGTCGAGATCCTGTTCGATCCGGCGATGATCAGCTTCCGCGACCTGCTGGAGTTCTTTTTCCAGATTCACGATCCCACCACCCCCAATCGCCAAGGCAATGACCGCGGCCCCAGCTACCGTTCGGCCATCTTCTTTCTGGACGAAAGGCAGCGGCAAACGGCGTTGGACACCATCGCCGACGTCGAGGCCAGTGGCCTGTGGCCCGGCAAAGTGGTGACCGAGGTCGCCCCCGCCGGCCCGTTCTGGGAAGCGGAGCCGGAGCACCAGGACTATCTGCAGCGCATTCCCAATGGCTACACCTGCCATTTCGTGCGGCCCGACTGGACGCTGCCGCGACGGTGACCGTCGCCAAGGGGGTGAAAAGGACAGGAGGGCCGGCCGGGACGCCGGCCCTACCGACCAAATTTCTCACACGCTCTCTCCGCCTGACCGGCACATGACAGGCGCGGCCTGTCCCACCGAATTTGACCGGGAACAAACAGGCATAGCGGCCTCTCCCGTCGCGGGCCGCCACCAGGGCTCGGGCCGCTCGGCACGAGCCGGCTCGGTAGCCTGGCCCAGACGCGGCATGATCAGCCCGTCGGGCTTGGCGGCCAGCAGGACCTCGGCGGGCTCGTACCAGGGGTGCATGGCCAGATTGAAGGTTCCCCAATGGATCGGCAGGAACCGCCCGCTGCCGATTTGACGCCAGGCCTCCAGCGCATTGTCCGGCCCCAGATGGACCGAGGCCCAGGACGAATGATAGGCGCCGACCTCCATCATCACCAGATCGAAACTCCCCCGCCGTCGACCGATCTCGGCAAAGTGTGGGGACAATCCCGAATCACCGCTGAAAAAGACGGAATGCCGGTCCCCTTGCAGGACGAAGGACGACCACAAGGTGGTATTGCGGCCTTTCAGCGAACGTCCGGAAAAATGGTGCGCGGGCGTCGCGGTGATGGTCAGGCCAGGGCACAGATCGGTGCTGTCCCACCAGTCCAGCTCGGTGATGCGTTCCGGCGGAACACCCCAGGCCTCGAGGTGCATCCCGACGCCCAGCGAGGTGATGAAAGGGACGTCACGGCGCACCAGGGCCCGGATGGTGCCATGGTCAAGGTGGTCGTAATGGTCGTGGGAAATCAGGACGGCATCAAGCTTCGGCAAGGCCGCGACGGCGACCGGAACCGGCTGGAAGCGTTTGGGACCCAGGAAGGACAGCGGAGAGGCCCGCTTACCCCACACCGGATCGGTCAGGACAACCCGCCCGTCGATCTCAAGGAGCACGGTCGCGTGTCCCAGCCAGGTCGCGCGAAGACCGCTCCGGGGCGGTCGCACCCATTGGGGACGCGGGTCCAGCGATGGCAGGGCCGCCTTGGGCACCCGATCCCTGCCACCGAACAGGAACGCTTTGAGGTCGGGCCGCGGCTGTTGCCCCACGGCCAAGGAACTGGACGGATAGGGATTGAAGAACCGTCCGTCCCGGTATTGCGGCGACGCCATCATGCGCTCCTGGCGCAGTCCTTCGGCTTCTCGGAGAAACAAGGTCATCCTGGTCAAAGGCCTTTCTGAAGCACCGTGTCAGAAGAGTCAGGTAGCGCCGGTGCGGCCAGGATCAAGGACACCCCCGGGCGAAAGCGGCCGGGGTGGTTCCGGTGAAGTCGCGGAAGCGCTGGGTGAAATGGCTTTGGCTGCTGAAGCCGCATGCCGCCGCCACCGCGGCCGGCGGCATGCCGGCGGCAAGACACTGTTTCGCCCGCTCGATCCGACGGCGCGAGACGAAGCGGTGCGGCCCCTCACCCATGGTCCGCTTGAAGGCGCGGGCAAAGTGGAACGGGCTGAGGCCGGCCTCGCGGGCCAGGTCATCGATGGCAAGCTCGGCCGCCAGGTTGGCGTCGATGAACTCGACCAGCCGACGGCCGACCGCGGGCGACAGACCACCGACGGCACGGGTCGCGTGGGTCGCGCGGTTGGTAAAGCGGGACACCAGTGTCGCGATCATCGCCCGGCCGACGTGTCCCAGGGCAATGCGGTCGGCGCTATCGGTCCAGTCGAACCCGAACAGACAGCTGCGCACCATGTTCTCGACAGCCGGATCGTGAAAATAGATGCGTTCCATCAACTGGACCTTGTCCGGGTCGGCATCCAGCGCCTCCAGCACGGCCCGGTCGAAGGCCGGGCGCGGAACATAAAGATGGAACAGATGGATCCAGCCATCGACCGCCCACTCGGTGGTGACGTTACGCGGCATCACGCAGAGGGTGCCCGGACCGTCGTTGGCAATCCAGGTGCCGCCGTTCTTCCAGCGGATCAGGTCGCCACCCGCCACATAAAGGCTCAAGGTATGGTGGTTGGGGTCTTCGTAGCGAGTAATTGCCTTGGCATGGCGGTTCCACAGGGCCGCCGCCACGCCGTCGCCCAGGTGCGCGGACTTGGCCAGCGGCACGCTTTCGCGCCGAAGCTCCTGGTAAAGCGTATAGTTCTCGATGGTCGCCATGGTCGTCCCAGTTAAGCCCGTCCCCATCCTTTGGCAAGGACCGGCCGCCGGGCCGAAACCGCATTATCGAACAAAACGGCAAGAACACGACAAAAGACGTCGCACCGGTGACAGACGGCCGGCATCGGTCCACACCACAATAACCGCTTCGGCGTCGGTCACCCCTCCAAGGTCAAAGAGTACAGCGGCAATGACGGCAGTTCTTTATGTAACGGTGGTGCTGTGTTGGAGCTTCACCTGGTACGCGATCAAGATGCAGCTTGGCCTTGTGTCGCCGGAGGTCTCGATCCTCTGGCGCTTCGCCTTGTCGGCGGCCCTCCTGTGGATCGGACTTGCCGCCAGCGGTCGGCTGAAGCGCGTACCGGCGTCCCGCCACCGCTGGTTCGCGGCCATGGGATTGTGCCTGTTCTGCCTCAACTTCGTGATGATCTATCGGTCGGAGCGCTTCGTCGCCTCCGGCGTGGTGTCGGTGATCTTCACGTTGTCGACCGTTTTCAACATCATCAACGCGCGCCTGTTCAACCGGGTCAGGCCGTCGGCAAGGACAATTCTGGGCGCAGGTCTTGGCGTCGGCGGGGTGGCCCTGCTGTTCGGCGATACCCTGGCCGATCTCTCGGCCGGGACCGACACGCTCAGCGGCATCGCCTGCGCCATCACCGGCACGCTGATCTTTTCCTTCGGCAATATCTTGGCGACGCGGGCCAGCGGCGACGGGGTCGACCTGCCCAACGCCATCGTCCGGGCAATGACCTGGGGCGTGGCGTTTCTGCTGATGCTGGTCCTGCTGCTGGGCCGACCGATCATCCTCGATCCGTCACCGCGCTATCTGTTGTCCCTGTCGTTCCTGTCGGTGTTCGGCACCATCATCGCCTTCCTGGCCTATGCCACGCTGCTGGCGCGAATTGGTCCGGCGCGCGCAGCCTATGCCAGTGTGCTGTTCCCCATCATCGCGCTGACCGTGTCCACCCTGTCGGAAGGATACCAATGGACCCTGTGGGCCCTGATCGGGGCCCCCCTGGCACTGGCCGGCAATGCGGTGATTTTCACGGAAGCCAGGCCGGCGACCGGCAAAGCTCAGCGCCACATGTCACGCATCTGCACCGCCAAATCGACCGGAGCCATTGACGGAGGGGCTCCGGTGGCCCCGCCGGCCGGCGGCCCTCCCGCCATCAGGTCGTAGAATCGCAAGTCTCCGGGAGGAATGAAGCGGGTCCGCGGCGCGAAGACATGGCGGTCGCCATGCTTCGCCTGGCCCCGGACATGGAACCGCAAGGGATGCACCAGGGTCAGCTGATCCCGCGCCCGGGTCATGGCCACGTAGAGCAGCCGGCGCTCTTCCTCGACATCATCCTGGCAGCCGGTGGCCAGGTCGGAGGGAATGCAGCCGTCCACCACGTTCAGGACGAAGACGCTGCGCCATTCCTGGCCTTTGGCCGAATGGATGGTGGACAAGGTCAGCCAGTCCTCTTCCTGGAAAGGCGGGCCGGCATGGGCACCGCTGGCCTCGGGCGGATCCAGCACCAGTTCGGTGAGAAAACGCTGGCGCGAGCCTAAGCTTTCCGACAACCGTTCCAACTGGTCGAGATCGCTGCGGCGCGCCTCGGCTTCGTCGTAATGGGTCTCGACCAGGGGATCGTACCAACGCCGGACCAGACCGATCTGCTCGGTCCACGGAACCGCTCCGGACAGGGTGGCAAGCAGCGTAGCCAGGTCCCGCCACTGCGAGGTGGCGCCGGCGGGCACCGGCACCGTCTGCAGCCCCGCCATCCCGCCGGCTGCCGCCACCGCCTCGACCGCCTTGCGGGCCCGCGCCGGCCCCACTCCCGGCACCAGCTTCAGCACCCTGAGGCCGGCGGTCCGGTCACGCGGATTTTCAGCGAAACGGAGCAGCGCCACCAGATCCTTGACATGGGCGGCCTCGAGAAACTTCAGGCCGCCGAACTTGCGAAAGGGAATCCGACGGCGCGTCAACTCCACCTCCAGCGCCTGGGAATGGTGGGCGGCGCGAAACAGCACGGCCTGGGAGGACAACGCCAGACCCTCCTCCAGGTTGGCGAGGATGCGCCCCACCACATGCGCGACCTGGGCCGCTTCATCGGTGACGGTCACCAGCACCGGCTTGCCGCCAGTCGTCCGATTGCTGACCAGATCCTTGGGATGGCGCTGGCGGGCATGGGCGATCACCCCGTTGCAGGCGTCGAGGATCGCCTGGGTCGAACGATAGTTGTGGTCCAGGGTCACGATATGGGCCGGCCGGGTGAATTGGCTGGGAAAGTCCAGGATGTTGCGGTGGGTGGCGGCGCGAAAACCATAGATCGACTGGGCGTCGTCGCCCACCACCATGACGCCGGCGCCATCGGGCTTCAGACGCACCAGAATGTCCGCCTGCAAGGCGTTGGTGTCCTGGTATTCATCCACCAGCACATGGTCGAACTGGCCACCGATCGCCTGGGCGATGGCCGGTTGTTCCATCATCCGGGCCCACCACAGCAGCAGGTCGTCGTAATCGAGCGCCGCCTGGTCCTGCTTGGCCGCCACATAGGCGCCGAACAGCGGTCGCAGGGCCTCCTCCCAGGCGGCGCACCAGGGAAACCGGCTCGCCAGGACCTGGTCCAAAGGCCGCCGGGCATTGACCGTGTGGGAATAGATCTCGAGACAGGTGCCTTTGCGGGGGAAGCGCGCTTCGCCTTTGGCCAGACCAAGGTCGGTCCGGACCAAATCCAACAGGTCTTCGGCGTCGGCGCGATCAAGGATGGTGAAGTCCGGTTCCAGTCCGATCATCGGCGCCCATTGGCGCAACAGACGGGCTCCCAAAGCATGGAAGGTCCCGGCCCAGTCAAGATCGGCAGCCTCGCCGGCCAGGGCGGCCCGTACGATGGCAGCGGCGCGCTGCGTCATGGTGGCAGCAGCTCGGCGGGAAAAGGTCAGCAGCAGGATGCGGCCGGGATCGGCGCCGCCCAGGATCAGGTTGGCGACCCGGGCCGACAGGGTCTTGGTCTTGCCGGTCCCCGCTCCCGCCACCACCAGAAGCGGCGGGACTGTGGCGGTGTCGCCGGACGCCCCGAACATCACCGCGGCGCGCTGTCCCTCGTTCAGGTCCTGGTCCCAGCCATCCCCCATGCCTTGCTTCCCGCCGCCGATCCTGTTCCATAATTGTTCTACACCAGGACCGGGCGTCGGAACCATTGCAAAATCCCCCGGGCCAGCGGTCCACCCGACAAGATGGGTTGATGCGGACAAAATTCCGGTGCGCTATGGTGGCGCATCTCTCACTGTCCAAGGGACATCATGACTTCTTTGATCCGTACCGCCCTTTCGGCCCTGCTTCTGGTGGGAGGCGCCGCTGGAGCCTTGGCCCAGAACGCGCCGCCGGTCTATGTGCAGGCTCCGCCGCCGGGGGTGATCTATGTGCCGGCCCCGCCGCCGGCCGAAATCGTCGAGGTGCAGCCGGCGCCGCCCGACCCGCGCCCGATCTGGCATTGGCAGCGGGGTCACTGGCGCTGGGACGGGCGGCAGTACGCCTGGCATCCGGGTCATTGGGTCGAGCGGCCGCCGCACATGGTCGAGTGGGTCGCCCCCCATTGGGAACATCATCCCAACGGCTGGTTCCTGGTCGAGGGCCATTGGCGCTGATTGGAATGACGGTGGGACTTGGAGGCCGGTCGAAGCCGGGCTCCAAGTCCCACCGAATCGGAAAGGCTAGCAATGCGCAGAGTGATCTTTACGATTGTCGCCCTGGTGGTCGCCGTCGGCGGCGGGTTCTTCTACCTGATGTCCAATCTTGATTCCCTGGTCAAATCGGCCATCGAGGGCATCGGGACCGAAGCCGCCGGGGTCCCGGTCCAGGTGGCGGAGGTCAGGATCAAACTGTCGCAAGGAACCGGCAGCATCACCGGCCTGACCGTTGCGAATCCGCCCGGGTTCAAGGTAGAATCGGCCATCCGCCTTGGCGAGATCACGCTGCAATTGGATCAGAAAAGCGTCGCCCATAATCCCGTCGTCATCCGCGAAATCCGCGTGATCGCGCCGCAAGTCTCCTATGACTTGGCCGCAGACGGCAGCAACATCGCAAGCCTGCAGCGCAACATCGACGCCTTCGCCCACGGCCGGTCGGCACAGGGTGCCGCAACGGACAAACCCGCCGGCAAGGACGACGTCACCTTCGTCATCGACCGCCTGTCCCTGGAACCGGGCACCCTGACCCTGGCCACGCCCCTGCCGGGCGTCGAGGCATCCGCGCCGCTGCCGCCCATCATCCTGACCGATATCGGCAAGGCCTCCAATGGGACCGGAACAGCCGAGATCGCCCAGCAGATCCTGGGCGCCGTGCTGCGATCGGCGGCGGATGCCGCCAAAGATCTGCCTGGCAAGTAGGGGAGCGGGTGTCTCAGCGTCTTGGCGACGGCCTCGATGCTCTGGTCGGTCTGTTCACCGTAAATGCAGGGGGTAAGTATTGTCAGTAGCGCCGGCGTCCCCGCCGGTATTGCCGGCACAGAGACCGGCGCACCTACAGGAATAAAACCCTTCGATTTTACGGAAGCGACCGACCAGCATCAAGAACCCTCGCCCGCCTGCAACGTGGGCGAGGGTGATCTTTTGTCTTACAACTTGGCGTCAACCAGCGTCCGCAGCTTGCCCAGGTCCTTGGCGAAGGACCGGATCCCTTCGGCCAGCTTCTCGGTGGCCATGGCATCTTCGTTCATCGCCCAGCGGAACGCCTTCTCATCCAGGTCGAGCCGGGTCGGCAGGCTGGCCGGCTTCTCCGGCAGCAGGCGGCGGGCCAACGGTCCCTGGTCCTTGGACAAGGTCTCCAGGATCGCCGGCGACACCGTCACCCGATCGCACCCGGCCAGGGCCTCGACCTCGCCGGCCGAGCGGAAGGATGCCGCCATCACCACGGTGCCGGCGTCATAGGCCTTGAAATACTCGTAGATGCGCCGCACCGACAGGACGCCCGGATCCTCCTCCGGTTCGAAGGTGCGGCCTTCGGCCTTGACGTACCAATCGAGTATCCGTCCGACGAAGGGGGAAATCAGGAAGGCCTTCGCGTCGGCGCAGGCAACCGCCTGGGCCAGCGAGAAGATCAGGGTCAGGTTGCAGTCGATCCCTTCCTTCTGCAGCACCTCGGCGGCTCGGATTCCTTCCCAGGTGGCGGCGACCTTGATCAGGATCTTTTCGCGGCCGATGCCGCGCTGGGCATAGGCGGCAATGATCTCGCGCGCCTTGGCCAGCGTCGCCGGCGTATCGAAGGACAAATCGGCGTCAACCTCGGTCGAAACGCGGCCGGGAACCAGCGCCGCAAGCTCGGCGCCCACCGCCACGGCCAGACGGTCGGCAACGGCACGCACCACCGCCGGACGGGTGCCCGACTGGCGGCGTCCCCAGTCCAGGGCCTCGGCCATGGTACCGGCATGGGACGGAAGTTCGACGGCTTTCAGGACCAGGGTGGGATTGGTTGTGCAGTCCACCGGATGGAAGGCCCGGATGGCGTCGATATCGCCGGTATCGGCCACAACCGTTGTTATCTCGCGGAGCTGATCAAGCTTGGATGACACGTCTCTTTTCCTTTCCCTGCTCGGCCCAATTGGCGGGCGCCAGCGAAACGCCGGAGAAGACGCCCGAACGGCCGATATGATGGAGCAATAAACTCCGGGTCGGCGAAGCCTACCCCTTTCCGTGGCCTTGGGGTACCTCCGAACATGCAATGCTGGCGCCCGGCAGGGTGGTATTACATCCCCAATTCGGCCCGATCCACCTTGATGACGATCTTGCGAATCGGGCCGGGAGACCCGATGGCGCAACCGGGCCGATGCAGCTCGCCCGGGAAAAAGACCACGAACATCTGCGGCGCCAGATCGATGAAGGACTCGTTGGCCGGCGACGGATAGAAGGCGATGTCGTCCCGGTCCAGCCGATCCTCGGTCGCCGCCAGGGTGGCGTCGGCAGCGGCAACGCCATAGCGCTCGA
>Ga0326727_10018414_pt1 | contig 14270 bp, 17 predicted proteins | sample MB2enrmetagenome_FD_207643 | JGI IMG/M metagenome (GOLD analysis project Ga0326727, IMG submission 207643) | Lab enriched peat soil microbial communities from McLean, Ithaca, NY, United States - MB29MY | ecosystem: Environmental > Terrestrial > Soil > Wetlands > Peat | place: USA: New York...
AAAGAGCAGGCCCAGCAGCGTTATTCGATGATGCTTGGCGGTTTCTTCGATGGTATCCCCCATTACGCATCGCTCTGCAAGGAATGCGGGGAATGCGAGGAGAAATGCCCCCAGAACCTCCCGATCCACGAGAACCTGAAAAACGTGGCAGAATATTTCGGGAAATGATACGGCCGGGCAGGCCTGCAGCGCACTCAACCTCAAGTGCCATCTCAATTTAAGAGAAGGTACCTATGAAAATCAGTGGAAATACAGTCCTGATCACCGGCGGGGCGACGGGTATTGGCCTCGCCATCGCCAACGAGTTTGCAAAATCCGGGAGCGAAGTCATCATCTGTGCGAGGACAGAAAAGCACCTGAAAGAAGCGAAAAGCAGGTTGCCGTCACTACACACGAAAAGATGCGACATTTCAAAAGAGGCCGATCGCAGGGCGTTGTACGAATGGGTAGTTGCAAATTTTAAGGGCCTGAACGTGCTGGTCAATAATGCGGGTGTCCAGAGGATGATCGATTTCAAAAAGGGGGCCGCAGATCTTCTCAGGTACCAGGCGGAGGATGGCGAGGACGAGATCGAAGTCAACCTAAGGGCCCTTATTTACATGACCGCACTTTTTACTCCCCACCTGATAAAACAGAAAGAGGCAGCAATCATCAACGTCTCTTCCGGCCTCGCCTTTTCCCCAATGGCACCGCTTCCGGTCTACTGTGCGACCAAGGCAGCCGTCCATACTTTCAGTCTCACACTCCGGCAGCAACTGGAAGGCACGGCGGTCAAGGTATTCGAGTTTATCCCGCCCATGGTCGACACGAACCTGGACAAGGGCGCAAGAAAGGCCCGGGGGCAGACGTATTTTGGCATAACGACGGCCGAGTTCGTCACACCCGCTATGAAATCGTTTTCGAATGACGAGTACGAGGTCCGGGTACAGGACCCGAAACTGGCAGCCATGGTAGAAAAACGTCAGGACGGGCCATCTCCGGAATAAAGGAGTTTATCAACTTACCCGCCTGTCACGGTGCCTTTTTATTTCCGATATCTTTCAGGAGCCGGGAAAAATATGCCAGATTCCGTTCCAGATACTCCGGTACTCCGTCCGGTTGTCCGCCATCGTGCCGGGAGAGATCCGGCTGGATACCCAGAAGGGTAACGTTGGTCTTCAAATCCTGTTCGATGTATCCCATGACAACGGAGAGCGGCAGGACGTGGGTGGAGAACAAGTCTGCACGGATCTTTCCCGGTTTTATCACGGCAATCGTGCCGGGCCGGGCACCCATATCTGCCGTATCGAGGAAGAGGACATGATCCGGCTGGTATTCACGGAGCGGCCCGGTCATGCTCTCGGGCACGGTTCCCGCGAAAAAAACCCTGACTTTGGGGAGGTGCAGGTTTTCGATCTCCTTCGCCGCCACCAGTCCGAGCCGGTCCACCGAAGACACCTCATCACCAATACCGACAACGGCAATGCGGCTGGCCTCCTTCAGCCTTCGCCGCAGGACTGCTCCGAAGCCAGGAGTTTCCTGCTGCTTCATGTCACCACCATTTCCCGATCGGTCCCTGAACATGAGAGTTCATTTTTCAGGTATATCGCCCCAGTCGGGCAGTGTCGTTCACAGAGACCACAGCGGATGCATTTGTAAAGTTTTACCTGAGGCCTTTTCTTCCGCGTAAGGTTCTTCCCTTTGAATTCAACCTCGCGCTGACCCTCAACCATGGTGATGGCCTGAGCAGGGCAGACAAGAGAACACTTCGAACACCCGATGCATTTCTCATCAGTAATGGCAACCCTCCCGCGGAATGCCCCCGGGACCGGGACTTTTTCCTTCGGGTAGAGGATCGTGATCGGCCGTGACAGGAGGTTTTCAAACATCTCCCGCAGGACGCTCATGCGGATCCCCAGAGATAGTTCATTACAAGAACGATCCCGACCTGCACGATGGAGGCGCCAGCGATATATTTCCAGCCGATGTCATTCAACTGGTCAATACGGATACGGCCGGTTGCCACTTCTATCGATGACAGGATTAAAAGCACGGCCAGGGTCTTTGCCAGAAACAGGAAAAAGCCGATGACACCTTCCAACCAGATTGGTGTGACAGCCCAAGGGATCATGGGTCCACCCAGAAAGAGGGCCGCGATCAATGCGCTTCCGACAACCATAGATACGTCGATCGCCAGATCCATGATTGCAAGCCTCCGCCCGGTCAACTCAGTCCATGGTCCGGCGACAATCTCGGTCTCCGCTTCGGGAATATCAAACGGCGTTCTCTCCAGTTTTGCCTGAAGACCTATCAGGGCGATGACAAAGCTGATTGGCTGGAGGAATACAAACCACATGTTCTTCTGCTGCCAGAGAACGATACCAGAGATGGACCATGTTCCTGCCATCATGGCCGGTGTCAGGAGTGCAAGGAAAAAAGGAACTTCATAAATAAAGAGCTGGGTGACGGAACGGATGCCGCCAATGGCAGAGAAAATGTTACGGGAGAGCCAGCCCAGCAGGAAAAGCACAAGGGTAGGGAGCGACATGAGATAGAGGACGACGACAAGGTCGCCCTGAAACGCGAACGGACTGTTTCCGATGATGGGGACGTAGAGATACGCAGTGATGACTGCTGCAAGGGCGACAAGGGGTGCGGCATCAAATATCGCCCTGTCCACACCAGCTGGGTCAATGACCTCTTTCCCCAGCATCTTGATGAAATCCGCAAACGGCTGAAAAAACGGTGGGCCTACCCGCTGCTGCATCCTTGCCGCGATCTTGCGATCCAAGAACGCGAGGAATAGAGCATAGGCAAAAAGGAATAAAAAGCCCGGAAAGATGAAGATGTAGATCAATCCGTAGATTGGATCAGGCATGTTCATTCCTGACCGTGATCGCGGGAGCACATGCGCCGACTCAGGTCATCAAAGGAGATTATGTCTGTTCTTTTTGTCCGTTTGTCCAGGAGGGTGATCCTTGATGTGCATGACAAGCATGGATCGATGGCAGCGACTATTACCGGTATGTCAGCGATGTTCTGGTTGACAAGACACATTGCCACCGAGGTCCAGTTTGCAAGCGTCGGCGTACGGATATCAACACGCTCCACTTTGTCCGTTCCGTTCGTCCGGATGAAGTGCGCCAGCTCTCCCCTCGGTGCTTCGTAACGGGACAGGATCTCACCTTTTGGCGCATGTTTCGGCGCAGGCACGCGAATTGGTCCTTCCGGGAGGTTTTCAAGGCAGTAGCGGATAATCTTGAGACTTTCCTGAGCTTCCCAGATGCGGACACGTGTCCTGCCATACACATCCCCATTCGTATCGGTTACTACGCTCCAGGGTGCATCAGCATAGGCAAGGTACGGGTCATCCTTCCGGATATCATAATCAACACCGCTGGCACGTGCCGTTGGCCCGACCGTTCCGTACCGGAGAGCTTCTTCCTTGGAGAGCTTACCAACACCGCGGAAGCGGATGAGCATAGTCTCTTCATAGTTCACCATGTCCACGTACTTATTTATCCGCTCTTCGAGATTTGGAAGCCGCCCGAGGGCAGCAGTTACCTGTGCGGGCGTCAGGTCGCGGCGAACACCGCCGACTTCGTTCATCCCATAGTGGACACGGTTCCCGCTCATCTCCTCAACTGTATCCTGAACCGCTTCACGGTCGCGCCATGTCCACATGAAGAGTGTATTGAACCCGATCAGATGGGCTGCGACACCGAGCCACAGGAGGTGGCTGTGCATCCGCTCCAGTTCCGCAATGATGGTGCGGATGTACTGGGCCCGCGGCGGGATCTCGAGCTGCATAATCTCCTCGATTCCCTTGGCAAAAGCCGTTGAATGGGCGTGGGAGCAGATACCGCAGACCCGCTCCATGAGGGGGAGTACCCGTACAAAGTCGCGCTGTTCGGCTGCCTTCTCGATCCCCCGGTGGTTATATGAAAGGTCCAGTTCGAGACGGACAATTTTTTCACCATCGACAACAACCTTGAAATTCACCGGTTCCTTGAGAGCCGGATGGTGCGGGCCGATGGAGACAACAACCTCCGGCATGTCAGATCCTCTCCTTCCTGATACCGCCGTAGAAAGTATCGGCATGAGGTTCCCAGTCCTTTCTCAGGGGAAATTCATCCTGAGGCCAGTCCTCGTTCAGGATGATCTTTGTCAGGCGAGGGTGGCCGGGAAATTGTATGCCAAAGAGATCATGGATCTGCCGCTCGTAAATCGCCGCCGAGGGTAAAATATCAGAGGTGGTCGGTATTGCCGGCTGATCCCTTGGGAGTTCAACTGCGATTGAAACAACCATCCGGTGAGGGCCGGTGAGGTGGTACACCAGTTCAAGCGTCCTGCCGTTATCCACGGCACTGATGGTAATGAGACGATCGAACCCGAATATGGCCTGAATCATGCGTATTGCTTCATGGACTCTATCCGGTGGCGTTGTTATCCTGATACGGTTTTTCCGGACCTGTTCTGCATTCCCGAATTCCTTCATCTTGCCTGCGACAATATCCAGCGTAAGCGATTCAGTCACGGTGTCACCTCGCAGGATCGTATATCTGATCGACAACCGGGACACCCTTTTTCTGCCGCCACTCCTTCCCGCCATGGGCCGCATCCTGTTTGATCAGGTTCAGACATGTCACGATCGCGTTGATGATCTCGTCCGGTCGGGGAGGGCAGCCGGCAACATAGACATCTATGGGGATGACTTTGTCAACGCAGTCCATCATATGGTACAGACCATGGAATACACCACCGGATGCCCCGCATGCACCCATTGCGATCACATATTTCGGCTCGGGTATCTGTTCCCACACCCGGCGGAGACGGGATGCCTGCTTGAGCGTGACATGGCCGGTGACAATCAGGATATCCGCGTGGCGGGGAGACCCCTTGACCAGAATGCCAAAGCGCTCGACATCGAAGCGTGGCATCAGGCACGCGATAATCTCAATATCACAGGCATTGCAAGCCCCGCTGTTAAAGACCGTGATCCAAGGTGATTTTATCCGTGCCCAATTTACAAGGCGCTGGCCCAGACCGGCTGCCGGGACTGCCATGGTTAATCATCACCGCCGCGGAATGATATAAAACCATGGATCCGGACATGTTCTCCGCTTGTGATCTGGAAGTTATAGACACCCTGCGCCTGTCCATCCGGCACAACGGAATCCATGCATAGACCGGTTCTCATTGCTCCCACCTCAAAACTGTTACAGCGACCGCCATGATGAACAGGTACAGAAGGGGGGCCCAAAGAGGTGCATCTGGAGGTGATGTTGCAAGAACGAGTGCGGCGACATGCACAACCGTGAAGAACAGGGCAACATAGAAGAACTGGTAACCAGGCTGCCAGACTTGTGCCACCGCAACTTCGCCGCCAACATAGGGCATCGACTTGTTGGCAGACGGTATGGATCTGGGTGCAATGGAACGGGACCACCAGTAAATAATGTACCCGATTGCAAGAGCATCTGCCATGATAACGATCGGTGATGTCACCAGATCCCACGGCTGCATTCATGGCACCCCCCATGTGAAGATCTGCGCAGATGCATGCGAGATCCAGTCAAACGACGCCGGGAAGAGACCGAGATAGACTGTAACAAAGGCGAGAAATACCACCGCGGTAACCAGGGGGATAGGGATTTTCTGCCGGGAAACGGAACACCGGTCGCTCTCCGTCCCATAGAACATGAGCGTCGATATAACCGGCACATAGAACGCAAGGGAGAGCGCACTGTTCAGGACAAGGATCAAGGCGAGAACCGCACCACTTATCGTCAATGTCAACATGCCGGCTTGTACAAGGAGCAGCTTTCCGAGAAAACCGGCGGTAAAGGGGACGCCGCTCAGTCCGAAAATAAAGATATCAAAAGAGATGCCGATAAGGGAATATTTTGCCCCAAGTCCTCTCATTCGGGCAGTTTCGTAGGATCCGGCATCCCGGGCAAACGCATCTGTGGCGATGAAGGCCCCTGCTTTCATCATCGCATACGCCATGGCATAATAGAGCCCGGCGGTGAGCCCCAGTGGCAGGTTGTAAGCCATGCCGATCCCGAACCCGAGGAGGATGTATCCTGTCTGGGCCACACTCGAGTATGCAAGGACATACCGCAGATCCCGCTGGTTGAGTGCAAGGAGGTTCCCCGCCGTCATGGTCAGGACTGCAAAAAAAATGATGATGATGCCAAGGATTCTGGGAATACCGGCAGTGGCAGGCATGGCAGACAGTGTCAGAAACATCGCAACCAGAACACCGATCTTCGTCGGGCCCACCATGATCGCGGTAACACCAAGAGGTGCCCGTGCATAGACATCCGGGAGCCAAGTGTGCAGCGGGACGATGGCCAGTTTCACGCCGTAACCGAGCAGGATCAGGACGGCTGCGAATATAACAAGCGACGGGTCTGCACCGGCAAGGGCTTTCGGGAGGGCGGAGAGGTTCAGTGTATGCCCGATGAGATACAGGATTGCCACTCCGAAAAGGGCAGTCAGCGTCCCCACTACTCCCTGCAACAGATACTTCATGGCCGAAGAGAGAGCTGCCGGGTCTTCTTTATGCCGGTAGGCACACAAGGCGTATACCGGGATCGCGGAGAGCTCAACCATTACAAAGATGGTGAAGAGATCGTTTGCAAAGCCTACTGCCATCGCACCCGCAAGTGCAAAAAGAAAGAGCGGATAATACAGGTGGACCGGTCCTTTCGGATCAATGCCCGCTTCGGAAGCCCAAGCCGATACAGTACCGATCCCTGTCACAAGAAGTCCTCCGGTGATCCCAATAAAAGAGATCTGGGAAGATGTGGCATGCCATAAGATCACGGAAAGCAGGACAAAGAAAGTTCCAAGGAGTAACAAGGCGGTCAGCATCCCGCTCCAGTGGCGGAGATCCCGTGGAAGAATCTTCGTGATGAAATAGATCGCTATGCCGCACATTGCGACAAAAAGGGGAGTGGCGGATGCGATATCGGCAGGTATCACCAGCCCACCCCCAGGATAGTAACGGTGATGAGGGCAACGAGGATGCATCCGAACATGGCAAGATTCCAGTTCGTGTCATGGTTTTCCATCCTCATGACATACTTCCCGGCAGTAAAGAGGGAATGGATCGCAGCGATCACACCGGTATATATCCACGTGAAAAACGCCAGAAGGGCTCTGGCAAAAGCCATAACACCCCGCCCAGCAGCCATATACAGGATGTCAACATCCTTTAAGGACGAATCGTGGGGTTCAAGTATTTTCCGCCCGACCGCAAAGAAGAACACAACGGCAGCACCGAGAATGAGGAGAGCACTGGCCAGTTGCTCTGGTCCATATGCAAAGTACGTGGTCGGGTACGGCAGGATAGTGTAAAGAGCCTGGGGATATAGGCCAATGAGAATACATAATGCGGCAGCAATAAGCATTCCGGCCTGCATAAGAAACGGCGGATCTGCCCCCTCGGTATTACCCGGACGTAAGAACGCAAAATACCCCAGCTTGAGGAAGGACAGGCATGTGCCGAAGGATGCAATCTCAAGCAGAACCCATAACCATATGCTGGTGTGCTCGGCCGCAAGAAGTACCATCCCTTTCGAGACGAAGCCATTGAAAAACGGGACTCCCGAGATAGAGAGCGCGGCGATCCAGAATACAAGAGCGGTCACTGGCATCTTTTTTTGGAGACCGCCGACACGGCTGAGCAGGTTCTCCCCGGTCTTCCATACTATCACGCCGACTACCATGAAAAGGAGAGTCTTATAGAGGATGTTGTTGACAAGATGGGCCATGCCGCCGTCCAGCCCAAGCTGCCCGATCTCATTTGCCGCACCTAACCATCCCAGAATCCCGATGCCGGCAACCATGTAGCCAATCTGTGAGATAATATGGTAGGAGAGGAGACGGCGCATATCGTTCTGGAAGACTGCGAAGGTCACACCATACACGGCCATGAACGCGCCCATGAACGCAATGTATTCTGTCCCGGGTTGGGCCCGTGCAAGGAGATAGACCGCTGCCTTGGTAGTGTAGATACAGAGAAAGACGCTTGCCACGAAGTTGGCACGCGGGTAGGCATCAGGAAGCCAGGTGTGCAGCGGTATGAATGCCATATTCACACCCATGCCAAGGACGATCAGGACGGTCGCCCACAACTGGTAGGTTATGACCGGGATCCCGGCAAGGGGGCCAACGATGGGAGAACCTCCCCCGAGAAAGAGCAGTGCGATACCTCCTGCAAGGAGGGTCCCGCCAAGACCATGGTACAGGAAATACCGGTACCCGGTGTTGATCGCCTCCCCCCCTTCCTGCCAGATCAGAATGGTTGAGGTAATCGCCATGGTCTCCCAGAAAATGAGCAGGGTGATCCAATCCCCTGCAAAGACCACGCCAAGCGATACACCGGCATAGAGCAGGGCAAACAAGTGGAGACGGGGTGGTGCAACGGCTGCAGCATAAAGGATCGCAAGGAACGTAATGAGCGCAAATATGATTCCCATCAGGTACGAGAGGCTGTCAACCCTCAGAAGAACCAGAGTATACCCGGCAAAGGGAAGATTCCATTGCATCACGCCTGAGGCAACGGTACCACCAAAGGCTCCTCCAGGAAGGAGGAGGACATCAATAAGAGCAAGACCGCCGAGCGCAATGAGTCCTGCCTGCCGTGCACGCCCCTTCAATGCCAGAACAAGCGGCGCACCGATCAAAAAGATCAGGAATGGTGGTATTGCAGTGCCGGGAACCAAAGATCCCGATACGAGCACCGCTGTATGGGTTACATTCGCGGCAGCTTGGGCACAGAGAGCGAACAGACTTGTGGGATACGCAGTCCAGAGGCCAAAGACCAGCACTGCTCCAGCCGTCACCAATGTCGGAGCACGGAGTGTCATGCGGACGGTGAGCGGGGTATCTTCGGATTGCCCGAAAAATGCCCGCATAATGATGGGCAGGAAATATGCAAGGTTCAGGACACTGGCTGATACGAGGATAAGGAGAATCCACCATATACTGGCATTTCCTGCACCGATTCCCAGCGCAAGATAGTACTTGGCGATAAACCCTATCATGGGGGGCAATCCTACCATGCTCAGCGTTGCAAGAGTGAACGCCCCAAACTCCCACGGCATCTTCCTGCCGATGCCGTCAAGCTCCGAGATCTTTTTCTTCCCGGTCTCGACGGCCACTGTGCCGGCAACAAAGAACATGGTCAGCTTGGCAAACGCATGGGCACAGAATGCATAGGTTGCCCCGATTACGGCCGCAGCTCTCCAAGTATCAGAAATACCGGATATGCCTGGTGGCACAAGAACGGCAGCACCCAGTACCATGTAACTGAGCTGGCTGATTGTTGAGTACGCCAGCCTGAGTTTGAAGTCATCCTGCAGAAGCGCAAAAAGAGAGCCGACGATAATCGTGATGACCGCTGCTCCAATGACGAACTCCTGAAGACCCAGCCCCGCCATCAAGCCGGGCCCGTACAGGTATAGCATAAGGCGGAAGATCCCGAATACACCGGTATTCACGACGGCAACGGCATGCAGAAGACCGCTGACGGGTGTCGGGGCGATCATGGCACTGGGAAGCCATCCGTGAACCGGAACAAGTGCTGCCTTTACGGCAAAACCTGCTAGGAGGAGGAAAAAGGCAAGCCGTCCGAAAACCGGGACTATGGTTGCGATGCCGGGATTGCCACCGGCAACAAAGTCAAGAGTGTGTCCCATAGCCAGCAGGATCATCATCCCCGCAACGATAGCAACTCCCCCACATTGGGTGTAAATGAGATACTTCCTCCCTGCTGCAAGCGCTTCTCGGGTCTCGGTATGGACAACAAGAGGCCATGCAGCGATAGCAAGGATCTCATAGAATACAAAGAGTGAGAAGAGGTTGGAGGAAAGTGCAACCCCCATCACCGAGCCCATGGTGAGCGCAAAGCAGGAATAATACCGCGTTTGCGAATGCTCCCTGAGCCCACGCATATAGCCGATATTGTATACAGTTGTGATGATCCAGAGCAGCGAGGCCATGCCTGCGAACAGGAGACCTAGGGCATCCGCCGTGAACTGGAGAGAGAGGCCTGGAAGGATGATGAAAGACGGGGTGGAGATTGCTTGTACAGCAAATGCCGAGGGAAGGCAGATGATACAGAGAAGGAACGTCAGGACTGCTGATACAAGTGATGCAGCTTCACGGGCATCTGGGCGATTGCCCAGAAGTACCACAAAACCTGTCCCGATAAACGGCAGGGCAACGATCAGGACAAGCATCCAGGGCTGGATATCTATCACAGGTCACCGCCCCGTGAAATTTGGGAAATGGCAGCAATATCAAAGGTTCCGTAAACCCTTCGCAAAAGGATGACAAGTGCCAGCGCTACCCCGGCGACGACCGCTTCGATTGCGATCAGGGTAATGACCACTGCCTGGGATATTCCCACATCACCGGCAAGGTATCCTCCAAGAATAAAGAAGAGGCTGACCCCTTTTCCGAGGAATTCAAGCCCCATGACCATTTTGATAACGTTACAACGGGCAATCAGGGTTGCAAGTCCGACAGCAAAGAGTGCACCGCCAACAAGCAGGAGCATTGGGGCCTCAAGAGGAATCATGGCTGCATCCTCCTGGAATAATTCAATCCGAGAAGCAGGAGGATTGATATGACACCGGCAAGCGTGATAAACCCCTGGAGGATTACCTCATATGGGCGCCCTTTCCACAGTGCTTCACCCGCTCCAACCGCTACAGAGGCTGTGACCGGCCAAGAGGCAAAATGCGGGATTATGATGATAATAAAGAGAAGAAGAAAGGCGAGTCCCAGGAAGAGCGAGCAGGCATTTTTTGCATTCATGTTCGCACCTTCTCCTCTTCGCCACCCGCGAGGATGAGGGCCACGAGGAAGAGGACTGCCACTAGGCCCGCACCGACGGTAAGCTCAAGGGCACCGGCATATGGCGATGCCAGTACAAAAAAAATGGCAGCAAGACATGCGCTGGAAACTGCGAATGCAATAACCGCCCGGATGAGATTTCTTTGCAATATTGCAATGACCGCTGTAACAATTGTTGATACTGAGAGCACGAAGATGATAAAAAAGTCAAGATCCGGCATCAGCTGTCACGCACCTTTGCTGGCGGGTCTGTGTTGGGAATAGCAAAAAGATGGACAACAGGCCAGTGACTGGTACCAGAACTACATAGGATCGGAAATACGTGTGCTTCCATTGCGACGGCACGGACGAAACAGGAAGGATCTGTCATTTCCGGTATTTCCAACTGTTTGGCTGGTGATCTCGGATGATATTTTAAAACAATTCGATCATGCCACAAGAGAGACAATAAATCTTTGGTAAGCCGCAGTAATTCCGAAATAGATTTATAAAATTTGTTAAATGCCTATTCTGGACAAATAAACAAAAATCCCTTGATCTGATTAGTCCTGATTTTTCAATCAACCGTCAGGATGCGGATGATATCCGCAAGAAAATATTGAGCATCCCGTACAACGAATGGAAAAGACGGGGATTCTCAAAAGGCACGTTGCATTATATGAAGAAGAACGCTGATGGGGATCAGCCGTTTACTCTGAATAAGCACGTGAGGGAGCGGCTAGATCAGTGGAAAAATTGCAATAAAATAGAAAATTGATGAAAAACTCCGAAATTAAAAATGGTAATAAAACCCTGTCGTTTTTTCAGCTTATTTGAGTCTCAAATTTTTGCATCTAATTATCCTCTTATCGATTTATCTATCGCCTCTTTGATTATTTTGGGATTGGATCTCATCTTTAACAGTTGCCAAATCACAATTCCAAGCCAAAATACAACAAAAATACCGTATAGAATTAATATAGTGTTTTTATCGATTGGGAGGGGATTGTAAAAGTAGATTAATAACCCGCCGATAAAAGCTAAGGCCACCATAACAATAATAGAAATCACGTCGAAAAAAAATATGCCATAATGAGGGATATGTTTTTTTAGTTTTTCTATTATCGATATTTTTTGTTGTTTGGAGAGATCTTCAGCGTATTCAGGATATTTTCTTGGTGTTAAATCCAAATCATTTTCGAGTTGCGTAAGTAAAGAGCTTTCATACTCATCATAGACCTTCAATTCATTCTCGAAATAAAGTTGACTTAAATTGGAATCATGTGTTTCGTCAAGGATATTATGTGTAATGAATCTCCACATCGTTATAATGGGATATGATAGCAATAATCCAATCAAAATAATGATACTTAAAACGGGATTAAAGAGAGACGGTGTTGTTCCCGCAATTGTTTGTGACGCGATAGCACCTAAAACAGCCCACACTCCAATAAATAAGGCCATAAATGCGAATGCCAGCTGATATCGCAAATTCAATAACCCAAATTCCCGGTATTGCTCATTTTCGATTCTATTTTTAATATACCAATTTCTATCAGTTTCCGCCATTGCCATATCTGAAAATTTGTAACAATGATTTATATTAATAATGGCGATTAAAAAAGGGGGCGCGCCCCAGCCCACTCAAAACAGTGATATCAAATCTGATGGGTGGCATTTTGCAAGATAACTATAACCCAAAACAGAAGTGCGAGGCATGGAATTCGAACCCTAAAAATCCTGCGGATTAGTTCCAGCCCAGCTGGCGAATATTCAGATCAATCTAATGGGGGAATCGAGGGGGAATGAAGATCGGGTTGGCATTAAAATAACTTAAAAAAAATAGGTTTGCCGGATTCTGGCGTCTAGGCAGCTGCAGTATCGCCAGGGGCCGTATCTCGGTAGCCCGTTCCCGCGTTATGTATTGGCTTCCCCTTTGTCAGGGGATTTGGCCGGTTTTACATACGTGATGGCGATGATCTCAACACTCCGGGACGTCACCGGTGAACTGTATTGAGTATCCATAAAGAGGCACTTCGCCGGACAGGTATCGACGCAGGAATTGCAGACGACGCATCTGAGCCGGTCGATCTGCCACGTCTTTGCCTCCTTGTTGATGACAATCGCCTGTGACGGGCATTTCCGCTGGCAGGTCCCGCAGGATATGCACTTGCTCTCATCGATAGCCACATGCCCCCGGGACAGTGTGGTTTTCTTCGCGGGTTGGGCCGGATAACGGATCGTTGCCGGCCGATGAATCAGGGTCGACAACGCCGTTTTTACCATTTCGAAAAATGCCATGTTAATTCACCTCTCCGCGCATCCAATACAGGGGTCGATGGACAATACAATGACCGGGACATCGGCAAGTTCGCATCCCTGGAGCATTTTCACCAAGGGAGGAATATTTGTCAGGGTCGGGGTCCGGATCCGTGATCTGACGAGGAATTTTGTGCCGTTGCCCTTAACATAGTGAACGAGTTCTCCCCGCGGTTGTTCTGACCGCGAGAAATATTCCCCGTTGGGAGTCCCCGTTACTTTTACATCGATAGGGCCATCCGGAATCTTCCTGATTGCCTGCCGGATCAGATCTATTGACGTGAACAGCTCCCGTGCTCTTACAACACAGCGTGCATAGCTGTCCCCTTCAACTTCCGAGGGGATCTCAAGGTTGAGCTTGCCATAGGCAGCATAACCCGTCTTGCGTATATCGATGGCAAGACCGCTCCCCCGGGCGACCGGGCCGACCGCCCCCATCTGGTATGCATCATTCTTTGACAGGACACCGACATTTTTCAAGCGGTGTTTTATCGAGTTGTCCCGCAGGAACACCGTCGTCAGATTCTCGATCTCCCGCTGGATGTCGCCGAGATCCCGGTCCATCTCACCGAGCTTCTCGCCCGTGATATCTCTTCTCACCCCGCCGATCTTGCAGGCTCCCTGGATGACCCGTCCACCGGTTGTCTGTTCAAACACGTCGAGAATCCGTTCCCGTATCCTCCAGGCATTCATGAATAGGTTCTCGAACCCGAAAGAATCGGCAAATAAACCCAACCAGAGAAGGTGGGAATGCAGCCTCGAATATTCGGACCAGATGGTTCGCAGGAAAAGGGCCCGATCCGGAACTTCGATGTTCATGATCTGCTCTATTCCCTGGCAGTAAGTCATCCCGTGGATGAAACTGCAAATACCACAGGTCCTCTCTGCGATGTATACGTATTCTGTAAATTCCCGCTTTTCCACGAGCTTTTCGAAACCCCGGTGGATGTACCCGATGGAGGGGATTGCCTCGATGACTTTCTCATCTTCAAGGACAAGATCGAGATGGATCGGTTCGGGAAGCACCGGGTGCTGGGGCCCGAATGGGATGATGATCTGTTTTGTCATGGCCCGTCTCCTTTTGCCGGTGCGGTGCTGAAGGGGTATTTTACGGAAGTTGT
>Ga0326727_10018415_pt1 | contig 14268 bp, 9 predicted proteins | sample MB2enrmetagenome_FD_207643 | JGI IMG/M metagenome (GOLD analysis project Ga0326727, IMG submission 207643) | Lab enriched peat soil microbial communities from McLean, Ithaca, NY, United States - MB29MY | ecosystem: Environmental > Terrestrial > Soil > Wetlands > Peat | place: USA: New York...
TCAAGTTTTGCTGCGGTTGCATCAATGGACTGGGCCAGCGATCCTTTGAGGTGAATTGAAAATTGAGGATTGAAAAATGGTCATTGGTCATTGAAGAATGGCCGCGAATGACGCCGAACGAACTCTCGAACCGGCTCTGGTGTTTCGCTGCGCGAATTGGCAAGGTGGTGGACGCCCTGCCCGATACGCGCTTGGGCCGCCATGTGGCCAGTCAACTGGTGCGCAGTGGCACCTCCGCCCCGCCCAATTATGATGAGGCCCGCGTGGGGGAAAGCCGCGCCGACTTCGCGCACAAGATCAACGTGGCGTTGAAGGAACTGGTGGAGACCAGAGGCTGGCTCAAGTTCATCGCCCTGGCGCAGTTGCTGCCGGCCCGACGCATTGACGCTCTGGTGGAGGCGTGCGACCAACTGTGTCGAAATAGCCGATGACCAATGCTCAATACTCAATTCTCAATGAACCCCTTCCAGCAATTCGGTTGGAGAGGAGGTCTGAGGCGCCGCCTCGTTAGGTTCAGTTCGGTTATAGGACAGGTGACGACCCTGAGGTGGCGCGCAAAGAATGCCCTGGCGGTCTCATGGCGTTCGTGATTGAGCCACTTGAACGCAATCAGCAAATTGCCGTCGGGCATCATGACTCATCTTCGATAATGCGCCGCACGTCCTCGTTGTTGAGCGGGTCTCCCCCGGAGCTGAAGAATTTGCTCGCAAAGACAAGCCCTCGCGGTAATCTGCCCTGCGTGCCTACCAGTACCGAGCAACTCTACCAGGAGCGTCTGAACCGATACATCACTGCGCTGCGCAATGAGAAGCCGGACATGGTCCCGGTCCGGCCCTTTGTTGCCGAATTCACCGCCAAGTATGCGGGTTACACCTGCCAGGAAGTGGTCCATGACTATTCAAAGGCCTTCCAGGCCGCCATCATCACGGCCAAGGACTTCGGCTGGGACGCGGTCGTGCCGAACATGGTCTATGTCTGGACCGGCCTGACCCAGGCCGTCGGCCTGCGCTACTACGGCATCCCGGGCATCGGCATCCCCCATACCACCGGCTTCAATTACATCGAGCCGCCCGAGGACGCCGCCTTCATGCGCGCCGACGAATATGACGCTCTCATCGATGACCCGACCGCATTCCTCTACAACGTCTGGCTGCCCCGCGTCTCGACCGAGGTGAACCGCATCGGCCAGCCTTCCACTTACCGCAACAACCTCGCCTTGGTCAAGGGCGCCATGGCCATGCTCTCCTACTTCTATGCCTTCGGCCCTCAAGTGGCCCGTCTCCGCGCCGAGTGCGGAACCGCTTCCGCCATTGCCGGCATTTTCAAGGCCCCGTTCGACATCATCGCCGACAAACTGCGCGGCTATGTCGGCCTCACGATGGACATGCACACCCAACCCGGCAAGGTCCTGGCCGCCTGCGAAGCCCTCATGCCCCACTTGTGCCATGTCGGATTGACCACCGCCGACCCGGCCTGCCAGGTCCCAATCGGCTTCTGGATGCACCGCGGCTGCGTGCCCTTCATCAACCCCCGACAATTCGCCTCTCACTATTGGCCGACCCTCAAGCCGATCATCCAGGAATTCTGGAAGCACGGCCACCAAACCATGTTCTATGCCGAAGGCAAATGGCACTATCATTTTGACGCCTTCCGCGAACTGCCCGACCGCAGCATCCTCTATCACTGCGACCAGGATGACGTCTTCCTGGTCCATCGAAAGCTCCACGACAAATTCCCCATCAGCGGCGGCATCCCCAATGTCCTGCTCAGCTACGGCAAGCCCGAGGAAGTCCGCGCCTTCTGCCGCCGCGTCCTCGACGAAGTCGCCCGCGACGGGGGCTACATCATGGACGCCGGCGCCATCATGCAGGATGACACCAGCATCGAGAACCTCTTCACCATGACCCGGACCGCCCGCGAATACGGCGTCTATCCCGCCGGCGCCTATAAACCCCCGGCCGCCACCCCGCCCTGCCAACTGCCCGCCTCTCTGGCCGAGCGGCAGAACCTGCCCGGCCTCAACGCCCGCCCCCAACCCCGCCCGCGCCCCGGAACCTGTTTCCCTTGGGAAGAGCGCATCAAGGACCTGCCCGAAATCACCGGCAGCCCCGACCTGGTCCGCAAGGTCTGGGAAGACATCGAGAGCCTCGGAAACATGTTCATCTGGCAGCTCCTGTTGAGCTTCTAAGCAGCCCCGATCACGCTCTCATCGAACGTCGCCACGACCTTTTGGCCGGGCCGCACGACCAGGAACGCCGATTCCTCCCACCGGCCCTCGAGCATCGCCTCCAAGAGCCCCAGGTCACCCTGGATTTCGTCGTATTGCCAGCCTTTCTCGGCGCAGACCTGCCGGACCTGCTCGTGCAGCTTGAGATGCCTGGCAAACTCGAAGTCGATGAGTGTCCCGTGCGAGTATGCCCGGGCCCAGCGGCCCATTTCCTCGACCAGGTATTTGGCCTGGTCTTCGCCGTACTTCCGCACCCACTCCTCATAGACGTTCCCGAAACCCTGGCTTGCACCCGCAGGCAGCGACGCGCCGCCCCAAACGGAGCCCTTGCCGCCACGCCGCTTGGAATACTCGAGCCACCCCGAGGTGTAATAATAAGTGCCGGGCCGTTCCGCAAAGCACCGCTGGTAACGCTCCTTCGAGCCGAGAAAAAAGGTGATGCAGTCATGCGCCCGCGGGATCACCAACGGGGTGTGCGCCGTCGTCAGGCCGGCGAGGATGCTGCTGCACAGCCCGTAGCCAAGGACGATGGCGTCATACTTCTCCGCAGGCGCCGCCGCAATGCGCTTTTGCACCTCCTCCCGCCCTGCGCCGGGCGTGTCGTGGTAGCCCTGGGTCAGCAGTTCCAGATCGATCAGGTTGCTCGACCTCGCGGCGACATAATAGAGCTCCCGCGCGGCAATCTCGCAGGCAATCACTTTCAAAAACATGGCGGCAATTTACAGCCTTTCGCCGTCAATGGACAGTCCCCCCTGCGTTGGGAAACTCGCCGTAATGCCCCGCCTTGGCTCTGCCTGCCCGCCGTCAGCGGCCGGTTACAACTCGCCGATCATTCCGCGTGCAACCGGAATCCGTTCGCCATAGACTCCTTCCGCGCTGCTTAACCGAACTTGACACGACATGAAATCATCGAGACTTTTCAACCCATCCCTGTTGCTGGCCCTGTCCTTGGAAAGCCTGACATTGCGCCGGACTAAACCTCGTGCAAGATTTCACTATCCAGACCGTATAGGCTGTGGGAAAGGCGCCAAAGGCGCGTGGGAAGTTGAAAAAGAACGCAGTTGAAACGGGGAACATCCCTATGAAAACACAGAACTCGAGAAACTTGAAAGCGACCACCGCAGTGGTCCTGGCTTGTGCCGCGCTGGGGTGGGCTGGTTTGAGCCTGGGCGGCCTCTGCCACGCTCAAACCTCAACCAATGCAGCGCAGCCGCCGGCCGATTTGCCTCCGGCCCTGAATGAGGTGGTCAAACTTGTCCGGGCCGGACTGAGCGAGGAGGTCATTCTGGCCAAGATCAAGCAAGACGGCGCCAGTTACAATCTGACTACCGACCAGATCATCTATTTGAGCGGTGCGGGCATGTCGCAGAACGTCATCGCGGCCCTGATGCAAAGCAAACCCGGCGGTCAACCGGCAGTCCCCGCCGGCCCGGGCGCAACCAGTGCCGCGCCCCCGGCTGCGGCGTCGGCCGAACCGCCGCCGCTCGATTCGGCGCCTTCAGCTCCGGCCCCGGCCAGCGCTCCGGCCCCGGCCAGCGCTCCGGCCCCGGCCAGCGCGCCCGCGCCGGCCAGCCCGCCCATGGGCATGGCGCCCGCGCCCGCCCCACAAATGGCCGCCCCGGCGCCTGGCCCAGCCGGCCTGCTCGACAACTTCGCCTCGGACGCCGGCCTGAACCCAACCCTGTGGACGGCGCAATCCGACCTGCTGATCCGGTTCGCCGCGGTGAAGGGCTGCGGCCTTGTTCTCCCAGCCCTGGCTTTCGGGCCGGGAGGGATGCAAATGTCCGGCTTGGCTGGCCCGGGCCAGATGACGGGCATCCAGTCCGTGGGAGGTTTCATGGCGCCGTTTAGCTTCAGTGCCACGGCCATTGGCATGATTGCTCACGGTGTCCCGTTCGAGGTCAGCCTGGTGAGCGCGGATATGCGGCAATGGGTCACTATCACCGGCCACCTGGGCGGGGGGGGCGCCGGCGGGGAAGTGCGGGTCGTCGGCGGCCTGGGGCGCTTGTTTCGCGGAGGGGTTGACGTCCCGCTCGGCGGGCGTTCGCCCAGCTACGGCGTCTGGCTTAACTACACGGGCAGCGGCCTGCCCATTTCCAGCCTCGGAATCAAGCTCTACGAGGCCCCGTTGGCCGGCGTGCCCTATACCGTCCAGGTCTCGGAGGGAGCGGATGGCACGGCCTCGGTTGCGCTGCTTGATGCCGCGGGGCTCTCCCTGGCCGCGCGCAACGGCCTGCCCGTCGGCCCCGGCCCGCTCTACGTGCTGCTGGCCGGGCGCGACGCCCCCGCTTATGCCAATTGGCAGTTGGCCCAACTGACCCCGCCGGCGCCGGTGGCGGCTCCGGTGGCGGCAGTCGTCCCGGCGACCCCCACGCTCGATTACTTTCGGGAACAGCTCACGCCTTACGGTCAGTGGGTGGAAGTGCCCGGCGCCGGCCTCTGCTGGCAGCCGGTCGTGGCCCCCGGTTGGCGGCCCTATTATGACGGCGGGCATTGGGTTTATACCGATCAAGGATGGTATTGGCAGTCCGACTATCCTTGGGGAGACATGGCCTTTCACTATGGCCGCTGGAGCTACAACCCGGTTTACGGTTGGATCTGGGCGCCGGGCTTTGAGTTTGCCCCGGCCTGGGTCGTATGGCGCCACACCGACGAGTATTGCGGCTGGGCGCCCCTGCCCTTCGGCACGGTCCTGGTCGGCGGCGACTGGACCTTCCACGGCGCCCGGGTGGCCGTGGATTTCGATTTCGGATTGTCTGCGGGTTTCTTCAGCTTCGTCGCTTGCGACCATTTCTGGGAGCATGATTTCCGGCGCTTCATCGTGCCCCGGGAACGGCTGGTGTTGGTCTTTCGCCAGAGCTCGGTCATCAACCGCTACCGCGTCGAAAATGGCCGCTTTGTCAACGAGGGCATCCGCGTGGAACGGATGGCCCAACTTAGCCATCGTGACCTCCGCGACATCAAACGCGAATCGGCCCGCGACGTGAGAGCGCAAGAACAGCGCCGCAATGTCGAAGAAAGGCGAACGGACCGCAGCCTCGCCGCATCCGGTCACAAGGTGGAGGCAACCCGGAAGGTGTCCGCCGAGCGTCCGGCGGCGAGGACCGAGGCCGGGCGTTCTGTCGCCAAAGAGCCGGCCAGGACTGCCGGCAAAGAGTCGACGTCCAAGGCCGCCACCAAGGAGTCGACCTCCAAGGCCGCCACCAAGGAGTCGACCTCCAAGACCTCCACCAAGGAGTCGACCTCCAAGACCTCCACCAGAGACTCGACGTCCAGAACTAAGTCTGGCGAGGGTCAAGGAGAGAAAGAGAAAGACAAGCGATAATTCAGGCGGGGCCGCCGCCCTGGGTAAAGGCCATCCCACCATCTACCTCCCTTTTTCCCGAGTCTTCGGGAAAAAGGGAGGTGTTCGCGTACTCTACACCGCGGGCGCTCGGTTGCTGATTTGCACCAGGCGGAGCACTTTGGCTGCCAGTTCGCAATTCTCTTTGATCTGGAAATCGAACATGCCGACGGCGATGAAGTCCGCCCCGTTCTTGAAGGCGTAGGGGAATGCCTCGCGCGGATAAATGGCCCCGGCGGCCAGGACCTTGAAGGCGAGCCACGGCTTGGTCACCGTCTTCATGAAGGCGATGGTTTCCTCGGGATTGATGCACCACATGTTGTCATACCAGCCCTGGCCGCCGTCCAGCCAGATGAACTCCTTGCGCAACGGCTTGGGCGTCGCTGAGGGATAATCGTCGCTGTGGAGAGTTTTTACGTAGAAGTCGCAGGGCACCCGGTTTTTCTCGCAAGCCATCGGCACCAGCAGCGAATGCCCGCCCACGCCGACCGGCAGGCCGTGGGCCTTGGCCATTTCGACCGCCTTATGAATGCGGTCCACCGCCCCGGCCTGCACCAGCCGGTCGGCCGAAAGACCCCAGACATATAACGCCACCGCCCCCGTGTCCACCTGCTGCTTGATATGGTCCGAGAGGACCCGATCGCTCTGGCCGGCCTGCACCTCGATGTGTGGAATGAACTGCATCTGTCCGCGAAACTCGCGGTTGTAACGCTGCACGTAGTTGGCGCCCGTCTCGAAGACCGTGTTGATGCCGTGCTCTTCGGCCAGGCGGAGCGTCTCCATGAGCTTCTGCTCGGTTACGTAAGCCCGAAACAGGGCGCCGCTGTATTTCAAGTCGCGCGCATGCATCGTGCCGCTGATCAGGTTCCCGCCCAGCAACAGGCGGCTGATGCTGGCATTGCCGATGCGCCCGCACGGCAGGGCGGCGGGAGCGGAGGAGGCCGGGTTTTCGGTGGCGGGCGCTGCCGCGACGGCGGCGTGGGTGACGTTGGAAATCGCCGCTGCCGCTCCCGTGGCCGCGAGGGCGGACGCCTGGATGAATCCACGGCGGGTCAGCGCGCGCGAGGGTTTCGCTGGGTCGTTCATAGGCCCGGATGTTGCGCCCCTTCCGGCGGGGCGTCAAATCTGAATTGGCTGCGGACCAGCGCCCGCTTACCAGCCGAAGAAACGATAGGGGTCGTCCCACTCGGTAGGCCGGGTGAGATAGAGGCCCTCCAGCCAACGGCCGACGCTCGGGTCCTGTATCGGCTCGAGGCGCACGTCGGCGAGCCACAGTTTGCCGGCGCCGGTGAACCAGACCTGGAACTTGGTCCCTTTGGCCGCCGTCTCCTTGGCTTGGAGGACGAATGAGTTCGTCTGCCATTGCGCTTTGGGGGCGAAGTTCTGGTAGTCGAACAGCGCCTGCCAGTTGGCCGTGTTCTGCACCGTCCAACTGATGTCTCTGGCGGTCAGGCCCTCGGCCCGGGTCCGCAGCGACAACCGGTACCACTGGCCGCCTCGGATGGGCAGGTCGTGCTGGGCGATCATGACCTCCGGCGCCTTGGCGCCGGGCGCAACGGGCGGCGCCGTGATCAGCTGGGCCCAACCGCCGCCCGTCCCGGGCAGTGCCTCGCGTGTGCAGGCCGCCCCTTTGGCGCTCGAGCTGAACTCCCATTCGTCGGCCAGGCCGTTGCCATTGGCGCCGCCGCTGAAATCGCCGTTCTTTACGACCGACGGCCCCTTGGACGCGCCCACCGGGTCGCCGAACCGCTCCAACAACGGCGTCGAGCCGGACACGCCGAGGTTTCCCAGCAACCGGCTCACCGCGAAGGAGGCGCGCCCGAAGGTGCGGCGCAGGTTGAATTGCTCCGGGCCGTGGGTGAAGTGCCACGACGCCAGGCCAGCCTCGAAGTTCGCGTTTTTGAACAGGTTGCGGTCTGGCGCCTCGGTGGCCGCCGATGCGGGGTCGCCGCTCGGGACATAAGGCCCCTCGTAGAGCCGCACCCGCTGGACCTGGAACCTGGCGCCTTCGCCCGAGCCGTTCAGATAAGCCTGCCAGCCCTCGGGATATGCCTTTTCCACCGGGAACGTGAGATGCGCCTCGGTCCAAACGCCCGGGCTGGCGGCGATGTCCTGGCCGCGCGCCGCCCGGTCCCATGGCCGGCCCGCGCGCTCGACCTCGAGCCTCACAATGGCCGGCCCGCCCAGGGGCTTCACGCAGGCTGCGAAGGTGTAAGTCTTGCCGGCCTGGCCTGCCGGCAGCTTCTGCCCGAACTGGGCATAGACCAGGCTGCCCATCGAGATCAGGGCGCTCTTCCCGTGCGCCCCGGTCTCATCCTGGATCACCGCCAGCGAACTCAGCGCTCCCATCGCCTTGCTCACTTGGAACGGCGGGAGTTGGCAGAAGACGACGTTGCCCGTTGCTGCCAGCACCCCGTCGCCGTAAGGCGTCGCGCCTCCCGTCACCAGGGGCAGCTTGCGCGGGTCGCGGTTGTGGACGTCCGCCGGCGCTACCCCGGCCAGCAGCGAATGGGCGCTGAAAGGGGGGAACCAGGCGGCGATATGCTCCGCCGGCTGCATCGTCACCTCGGTTGGCAGGAACGAGTTGGCCTCCGTCTGGTCCAGTCCGAGGGCCAGGACGCGGCCTCCTGCCTTCACCCACGGGGTAGCCAGGCTCTGGGTCGCCAGTTCGCGGCCCCCGCCCGGTCCCACCACGAGCACTTGGTCCGCCGCAGGCGCGCCTTTGAATGGCCCGGCTTGGACGCCGCAGGCCGCCAGCCAGGCCAGGCCGGCGGGTTCGCCGGCGTACACGGCGCTGCGCCGGGCAGTTGGACGCCAGGCCTCGACGTACCGCAGGATGTTGACCGCCAGCGTCTCGGCCGCCGGGTCGCTCTCGGTCCGCGCAGTCACGTCCATCTGGCAGAACAGGACCAGCCCGCGGCCCTCGCGGTATTCGAGAAGCGGGCTGTACTGGAGGGCGTAGCCGCCATCGACGATCGGCAGGAAGTCGCCCCGGGGCGGCTTCTCGATCAGCACCGAGGCTACGTTGCCCCAGTTGCCGCAGCGCCACAGCCGGGTGACCTCCAGTCCGCACCAATGCACCGTCGGCGCCCCGTTGTAGCGCGGACTCAACGTGTAGGCCAGGGTGGGAGGGAGCAGGGTCGAAGAGCCGCGCCAGTCGCGCAGGTTCTCGCTCTTGAGGCCCGCCAGCAGCGGGCTGTCCGGCACGCGCGGCCAGACCTGCCGCAGGCCGTATTCCTCGACCCTGAAGCCGAGCCGCTTCTCGAGCACCTCGGCGGTCTGCTCGAACACGACCACCTTCAGCCCGTCGCGCACCCCCTTGAGAGCCGGCGCCGGACCGTCCACAGTCAGGGCGGCTTTGCCGATGACCAGCATATCGAAGCCCGAAAGGTCCGCAGCAGCGCCGACCGGTTGGCAGGCCACGCCCAGCCCGGCCAGCAATTGGGCCGTCTGGCCGGGCGGGTCGAAGAGCGCGATCTTCGAGACCGGGTGCGGGGGCGCCGGACGCGGGATGACCTGCAGCGTGAAGGAGTCTTGCTGCCTCTCTCCGGTGCTGAACCTGAAGCTGGCGGTGATCTGATGGCCGCCCGGCGCCAGGTCGTCCGGCAGCTTGAGTTGCACTGGAAGGCGCTCCTGCTCGCCAGTCGGTATGACAACCTGCTTGGCGCCCTCGACGGCGGGGCTCAGGTCGGCCGACCATGAGGCGTCGCAGGTCACGCTCAGACGGGAGTTGTTGATCACGATGAGTTGCTTCCGGATGGTTTCACCGGGGTAGAAAGTGTGGTCCTTGGCGGTAAGGTGTTCGGGCTTGCCCGCGATCCAGGCCAGCAGCGGCAGGTTATTGCGGAGCAAAGACTCGGCAGTGGGCGAGGCGACCCAATCGGAGCGTTGGTAAGCCAAGTCAAAGCGGGCGTAGGTGTGGTCGATGAAGTCCGGGCTGTAGCCCGGCTGCTGCAGGTCGTCCCAGTCCACCTGCAGGTCCTGGCGGCGGTGTTGGAACCCGTCGCGCAACGTCCAGAAGCGGTCGTGCTCCCAGGGCGAGTTGGCCGACAGGCCCCAGGCGCGGAAGGCTCGCCAGTTGTCGGTCGTGTAGGCGGCTTGCACCGGCTGCATCTCCTCCAACCGCGCGTCCCCCACCGGGTAGGGATAATCCCAGCGAAACCAGGGGCGCCCCTCGCGGAACCGCTGCGCCTCCCACCGCAGGTTGCGTTTCTCCCGGTCGCTGATCCGGTAGGCCGCATCGCCGAGGAACTGAGCGTTCCACTCGGCCAGACAATACTCCCAGGGCACGGCGGCGCTGCCGAACTCGCGATGGCCTTCGTACCAGCCGCGGTACATGGTCCAGTCCCAGCCAAACGGCACGCCGTACTCGACCAGGACCATCGGTTTGTCCCCCGCGCTCGACCAGTGCTCGAACCAATCGTCGAGTTCCTGGATGGGCACGAAGTTCAGGTAGAAGTTGAGCGTGTACATCGCGCTGAGGTCGCCCGAGGAGTGATGATAGACGATTCGCGACGGGTCCAGGCGCTTGACGATGGCTTCGCAGCGCAACGCGCGCGCGACGCTGCGGTCGGCCCACGGTTCCCGAGGATTGCCGTGCCCGTCCATCATCTGGGGGTTCGTATCCTCGTTGTAACCTGTGGCATTGTGGCTCATGGCGTAGCACACCACCGAGGGGTGGCTGCCCGCCACGCCCACGTAAAACGCCGCGTGGCCCGCGTAGCCGTTGGTTTGGTCGGCCTCCGGCGTCGCCCAATCGTAGGCGCTGAAGTGCGGCTGCGACAGTGCCACCAGCATCCCCGTGTCGTCGGCCGCGCGCAGGATTTCGGCGAAGCTCAGGTGCGAGCCCGGCTCGCAGCCGTAGTTGTGGGTGTAAACGAAGTTGATGCCGAAGCTCTTCAGGCGCAGGAGGCTCTCCCTGGCCCCGGCGTAGGTCGCCAACGCGGCTCCTATCTGGGCGTTGTCCAGCGGCACCAACGACAGGTACAACCGCGTGCCGTTCAGGTAGAAGTCACGGCCTTCAATCCAGAACTCCCGGAACCCGAACCGAACCGGCGTCGCCGTGTCCACCGCCTGGCCTGCGGCGTCCAGGAGCGACACCTCGGCGGCATACTGGTTCCCGGGCGTGTTGATGTCCCACAGCTTGGGCGGCCTCCACGACGCCGTGAACGACGTGCGGCCCTCTTTCACGTCGCTCGCGGGAAACGTTGGGCCGGTGAACTCCGCCACTTGCCGGCCCTGCTCGGTTATCCGGGACCGCAGCTCGTAGCGCCCCTGGCCCGCCAGCCCTTGCAGCCCGGCCTCGAACGTGATCCGGCTTTGGCGAAACGAGGTGTCGATGCGCACGCCGTCGAGCCGCGCCCCGGCCGGCTCGCCGATGAGCCAAAGGTCGCCGCACAGGCCGCGGCGTTCGACCTTGCCCTTCCTCTGCCTGGCGGTGTTGGTGTCGTTGTACGACTCCATCACCTCCCGGAGCGGCATCGCCACCACCAGCAGGCTCAGGACATGCGTGGCGCCCGGACGGACCGCTGCCGAGAGGTCCACCTGGCCGGCCGGGAAGCGGGCCTGGCCCGCCTTCCGGCCATCAATATAGACCGCCGCGTAAGAATTCAGGTACTCGATCTCCAGGGCGATGCGCCGCCCGGCCCAGTCCTGGGGGATGGTGATCGTGCGTTCGTACCAAGCGCTCCGGACCTCGTTGAGATTCGTGTTCCTCCAGCCGGGGGCGGGGTAGAGCGTCTGGTAGTCGCTCTGCAGGTAGTCCTGGGCGCCGGGCCAGCAGCCGGGCACCTTGTAGTAACCCCAGCCCGCCCTGGGCACGTCCAGGGCGTCATCCGCCGCCGGCTGCCAGTGCCACAGCCCGTTGATGCAAAGGCGCTCGCGGGTGGGGGTGGTCTCGCGGCCGGCCTTGGCCAAGTCCCACACCGCCTTGACCCCCGGCGGCAACGTCGCGCTGGACGGGTCTTGCGCCGCGGTCGAGCAGGCCAGCGCGAGAATCCCCCACGCGGCCGCCGGCAGCAGGACCGATGGCAGCTTCTTGGAGGGACCGTGCGATGGATGGTGACTTAGAGGATACATAAGAGTCTATAGCAGGTTGGGTTGGCCGGCGGGGCCGGGTTTGAGTCCGATCTTTTTATAGCCGAGTTCGGTTGCGACTCGGCCCTGTGGGGTGCGTTTGAGATAGCCCTCCATGATTAGGTAGGGCTCATAGACCTCCTCGAGCGTGTCGGGCTCTTCGCCGACGGCCACGGCAAGGGAGCCAAGGCCAACAGGGCCGCCGGCGAACTTGGCAATGATCGTGTCGAGGATGCGCTTGTCCATTTCGTCGAGGCCGTTTTGATCGATCTCGAGCATGGCCAGGGCCTTGTCGGCCACCTCCGGGGTGATGCGGCCCTGGTGCCTGACCTGGGCGTAATCGCGCACGCGGCGGAGCAGGTTGTTGGCGATGCGGGGCGTGCCGCGGCTGCGACGCGCGATTTCGAGGGCGGCATGCCCTTCGATCTCGACATTCAGGAGCCGGGCCGAGCGCGTCACAATCTCCTCGAGTTGGCCGGCCTGGTAATAGTCCAGCCGCTCGCGGATGGGAAAGCGCGTGAGCAACGGCGCCGTGAGCAGGCCGCTGCGAGTGGTCGCGCCGATGAGCGTGAAGCGCGGCAGGTTGAGCCGGACGCTCCGGGCGTTGGGACCCTGGTCGATGATGATGTCCAGCTTGAAATCCTCCATCGCCGGGTAGAGGTATTCCTCGATGGTCTTTTGGAGGCGATGGATTTCATCGATGAACAGCACGTCCCCCTCCTCCAGGTTCGTCAACAGGCCGGCCAGGTCGCCCGCCTTCTCGATGGTCGGCCCGCTGGTGCTCTTAAGGTTGGCCCCCATGGCCTTGGCGAGGATGTGGGCCAGGGTGGTCTTGCCCAGGCCGGGCGGGCCGCTGAACAGGATGTGGTCGATGGCCTCGCGGCGCTGTTTGGCGGCCGCCACGGTGATCTCGAGGCGCTCTTTGACCTTGGCCTGCCCGGTGAACTCCGAAAAGAGCGACGGGCGCAGCGTCATCTCCAGCGCCGCGTCCGGCTTAGCCAGAGCGTCAGTAGTAGTTCGTTGAGCCATTGACAGGAGAATGAGCTTTCAACTCGCGCGCGCAAGGGCAAATCGCTCGACCCTCGACGCCTCGCGGCCCGGGACGCGATGACTGCACGAAAATAGTTGTAATAAAACGACCTCGCACCGGCTTTGTCCCTATAGAGGGCCGTTATGAGTGAGACCACAACATCCGAGGCGGACCGTTTTCTGGCGCTGCTCAAGCCGATCGAGGGCGACCTGGAGAGGTTTTGCCGGCGGCTGATGTGGGAGCCCCAGGAGGCGCCCGACGCGTTGCAGAACGCGGTAATGCGGGGGTTTGCCGCTTTCGACCGCTACCACGCGGACTCGAGTTTCCGGGCCTGGATGTTCAAGATACTGACGCGCGAGGCCTTCGCCATGAACCGGAAACACGCCCGGATTGCGCGCTATGAGTTTCAACTGGAGCCGGAGGAATTGGCGGAACTGGCGTTCACAGGCCAGGCGGGGCAGGGGGGCGGTCCGCCGCGCTCCGCCGAGGCGTTGAACGAGGTTTTGGAGCCGGCCCTGGCGGCGGGGTTAAAGACCCTGACGGACACCGAGCGCGCCGTGCTGTTGCTGCGCTCCATCGGGGAGCTGCGTTACCGGGAGATCGGCGAATCGCTGGGCATCCCCCTGGGCAGCGTGATGGGGAATCTGTCCCGCGCTCGGCAGAAGATGCGGGCCTGCATCGCGCGCTCGGCAGGACGAAGCGGTTCATTGAAGGAGAATTGAGTATGAGATGCGCCGAAGTTCAACCCCTGCGGGACCCCTACCTGGACTCCGAGCTGGACGCCAAGACGACCGTTGAAATCGAGCGGCATTTGAGCGCGTGCCCCGATTGCGCCCGCCAGTTCGCCGAGGAGGAAAGGCTGGAGGCGCGGATCAAGGCCGGGCTGAACCAGGGGGCCAGAACAGCCCGCTTGTGGGAACAGATCGAGCGGGCGGCGGTTGGCGCAGCCCCCGCGACGACTCGTCCCCGGCCCTCGCCCCGATATTTCACACGGTGGGTAAGGCGCGCACTCCGTTGCGCGCCGCGCCCGGTTCGACTGGGGGTCCCGACCCGGAATCCGGAGCAGCCGGCCGGATGGTTGGGCGTCTTCCGGGCGCTCCAGGAGCAAGCCCGGGCCGGTTGGCGCCGTTCGCCCAGGGCATGGGCTGGGCTGGCTGTGGCGTGGGTGGTGATTCTCGGTCTGAACTTCACAGCAGGGGAGCCGGGGATACCGCCAATGACCCGGCAGCAAGCGCCCTCGGCCCTCGATATGCGTCTGGCCTTGAAACAGAAGGAAATGTTGATAAAGGAATTATGAACGAGAAACTCAAAGGCATTCTGCACACGGCCTGGAACGAACCCCGCCACTTCTTCCTGTGGCTGGCGCTGGTCAGCGCAGGCGGATTCGCCGCGGTCTGGGCCGGCACGGGCCAGAGCGGTCCGACTCGCCTGCCTGCCGTAGTCGCGGTGGGTTGCATTGTCTGTTTCCTGGCAAGCATCCTGGCATTTATCCTGGCCTTGCTCCCGCCGGTGCGGCGGCTGTTTTCATGGCTGCTGCAGCGCCGGTTTTTGGCGCTGGGCTGCATCGTCACCCTGGTCGCTCTCTTCTACGCC
>Ga0326727_10018416_pt1 | contig 14268 bp, 9 predicted proteins | sample MB2enrmetagenome_FD_207643 | JGI IMG/M metagenome (GOLD analysis project Ga0326727, IMG submission 207643) | Lab enriched peat soil microbial communities from McLean, Ithaca, NY, United States - MB29MY | ecosystem: Environmental > Terrestrial > Soil > Wetlands > Peat | place: USA: New York...
GCGCCCGAGGCGCGCGCAGCGCCGACGGCAATGAAGTTTCCGCCGTCGAGATCGTTTCCGGCTCGTTCCGCAATGTGGCCGGCAGAATCAATTCGCTCGACGCCAGCCAGAACACCATCGTGGTAATGGATTTGCTGACCAAGAAGCCTGTAACCGTAAGAATTGGAACGGATTCCCAAGTCAGGAAGCTGCCTCTATTCGTGGCTCAGCGAATGGCCATGCGACTGAAAGGAACGCCGTCCGAGGGCGGAGCAGTCCCAGCTGCGGCTGGCAGCCATCCCATGTCTTCGGGGCCACGGCCGGGTGGCGCCCCCGATCTTCAGCAAATCCTGAACCGTATGCCCACGGCAACCATCGCCGATATGCAGAAGGGTGATGCCGTCATGATTGTCTCCACGCAGGGCGCCAGCCCGTCCGAAGTGACAGCGATTACATTGTTGACGGGCGTGGAACCGATTTTGACGGCGTCAGGCGGGGCAGCTACGGTTCTTTCCCCCTGGAGCCTCGGACAATCGATCTCCGACGCCATGGGACAGTGAACAAAGTTGCAAGGTTTCAAAGTTTCAAGGTTTCAAAGTTGGCCGAACAAAATTCTCCACTGCTTAGAAGGTATTCGTGGTCTTAATGCGAGCAAAAGCTGAAATGCGTGAACCCTCAACAATAATTCGGAACCTTGAAACCTTGCAACCTTGCAACTTTGAAACCTTCCTTTTGCTTCTTTTGCTGTTTTTTTGCGGCAACGTTGTGCTGGCGCAGACCGGCACCGGCACGCTACGTGGGCAGGTAACCGATCCAACCGGCGCCGTGGTCACCGAAGCGACGGTTTCCGTCACGGGACCCAACGGCCAGGCGCTGACCGCCACCACTAACAATCACGGAAATTACGAAATCAAAGGCTTGATCGCCGGCAACTATGCGGTTACCGCGATGGCCAAGGGATTTTCGGTCTTCGCGCAGCAGGACGTCTCGGTAGCGGCCGGCCAGGTCCGGCAATTCGATATTGCTCTCGAGGTCGCCGTGCAGCAGGAACACGTCCAGGTCGAGGACGAGTCCACCACCCTCGATGTAGCCTCCGAAAACAATGCCAGCGCCATTGTCATTAAGGACAAAGATCTTGATGCCCTTTCCGATGACCCCGACGAACTGCAGTCGGAGTTGGAGGCGCTGGCCGGCCCGTCGGCCGGGCCGAATGGAGGCCAGATCTATATCGATGGCTTCAGCAACGGACAGCTTCCGCCCAAATCGTCGATTCGCGAAATCCGCGTGAACCAGAATCCGTTCTCGCCCGAGTTCGACAAACTGGGTTATGGCCGGGTTGAGGTTTTTACCAAGCCGGGAACCGACACCTTGCACGGCCGGTTCTTCTTCAACGATAACGAGTCCGAGCTGAATTCGCGGAACCCTTATCTGGGCGCCGCCGGGCAACCGGGGTATCACACCTACATGTACGAAGGAAATCTCGGCGGGCCGTTGAACAAGAAAGCATCCTACTACCTCAACTTCGAGCGGCGAACCATCGGCGATCTGGAAATCGTCGATGCCACGGATATGACGGGACAACCCATCAATCAAGCCGTCTCGAACCCGAAGGTGCGCACCGAGTTCAGCCCCCGGTTCGACTACCAGCTCACCCCCGGTAACACCCTGACCGTCCGTTACCAATACAACAGCACCAGCGAGGATAACGACGGCGTGGGACAGACGGCGCTGCCTACGCAGGCCTATAACCTGCGCGACCTCGGCCAGCGACTGCAGGTGAGCGACACCCAGGTCGTCAGCACCCAGACCGTCAATGAAACGCGCTTCCAGTACAGCCGCGATCACAACAGTGAACTGTCGCTGGACTCCGCTCCCACGCTGGTGCTGCCCGGGTCGTTTACCGCGGGCGGAAACGCCCTGGGAGACTTGATCGACCACAATGACCGCGCGGAATTGCAAAACTACACTTCCCGGGTGATGGGCAAACACATTCTGAAATTCGGCGGCCGCTTGCGCGTCTCCCGCGACGCGAATTATTCGTCCAATAATTTCAACGGCACCTACACCTTCCCGTCTCTCAGTCAGATTCCGCAGATTTCAACATGTACCATCGCCAGTCTCGCCAATATCGGCACGAACACGGCGCTTGCGGCTTCGTGCGGCGCAAGCCAATTAGCCATCACCTCCGGACAACAGTTGGTTCGTGAGCTTTGGACGGATGCCGGAGTGTACGTGGGAGACGACTGGCGGCCTCGTCCCAACCTCACCCTCAGCTACGGCCTGCGTTTCGAAACGCAGAGCGACATCAGCGATCATGGCGATTTTGCGCCGCGTATGGGAATGGCCTGGGGCTTGGGACGCGGCAAGAGCACTCCGAAGACTGTTTTGCGCGTTGGGTCCGGCATTTTCTACGACCGCTTCACGCAAGACCTGGTACTGCAGGCACAGCGTTTGAACGGCATCATCACCCGGCCCCAGATCACGCCGCTGGCGCCGGGCGTAACCTCGAGCGCCCTGCCCACCATCTACCAGGTCGCGCCAAAGCTCCGCGCCCCGTACACCATTCAAACGGGTGTCACCATCGAGCGGCAACTAACCAAGGTGGCCACTGCCAGCCTCACCTATTTGAATTCGCGTGGAAACCATGTGCTCGATGTCCGCAACATCAATACCCCGGAACCGGGGGTATACGTGAATGGCACCCCTGAGAACATCTATCGATACGAGTCGGAAGGCATCTTCAAGCAGAACCAACTGATCGCCAATACCACGATACGCATGGGTGCCAAGCTGTCGCTGTTCGGTTATTACACCCTTAATCACGCCCACAGCGACACCTCGGGAACCAGCACCTTTCCGTTCTATGAAAACAATCTGAGTGAAAATTACGGGCGGGCGTCGTTTGACATTCGCAATCGCGTTTTTCTGGGCGGCAGTGTCGGATTGCCCAACAATTGGCGCCTCAGTCCCTTCCTCATCGCCAGTTCCGGTGTGCCCTTCAACATCTATACCAGCACGGACCTCAATGGCGATTCGATCATCGGGAACGACCGGCCATACTTCGCGCAGGGCACGGACTCGTGCAACGGCACCCTTACCAAGGCCAACTTCAGCTCAACCCAGGTTTATGCCGGTCAACTGCCGATTCCGGTCAATTGCGGCACCGGTTCCCCCCAGTTCAGCCTTAATCTGCGCATCGCGAAGACCTTCGGCTTTGGAAAGACAGCTGGACAGACGGCAAACGTCGGCCCCGGTGGTGGCGGGGGCGGCGGGGGCCCTCGTGGCGGCGGACGCCCTCCCATGGTGGGCATGGGTGGCGGCGGGGGACCCATGAATATGGGCGGTACAACGAGTCAGCGTTACAACGTAACCTTCAGCGTTTCCGCGCGCAACTTGTTGAACTTCGTAAGCCCAGCAACGCCCGTTGGCAATATTAACTCCCCCTTGTTCGAGCAGCCTATCGCCTTGGCTGGGGGGCCTTCCGGTGGACCTTTTGGCTCGTCCGCTTCCAACCGGCGGATCGATATGCAAGTAATGTTTACATTTTAGTACACAGGAGCTAGAAGTCAGGAGTCAGGATTACAACTCCTGACTCCTGACTTCTAGCCTCCCGCTCCATTCCCGCTTTCCAAGACATTTTCCCTGGCCGCTTAACACCATTAAGTCCTCTGCTTTCAATTGCTTATTAAAATCTCATTAGACTATTACTCCCGGCTAAAGAAAGCCGCCAATTAACCGATTGAGTCCATTAGAAGCCAAGTTAACGCCCCAGACAGACCGGTGCGGGAGGACGGCACACCTTGCAGGTACTGGTTGCAGATGACGACACTACTTCACGTGAGCTCATCGGTGGATTGCTGACTCGTTGGGGCTATAAACCGGTCTTCGCCGAAAATGGCACGGAAGCTCTCAGCATTCTGGAATCTCCTGATCCTCCGCTGCTGGCCATTGTGGACTGGGTGATGCCGGAGATGGATGGCATCGATCTATGCCGGGCCGTTCGCCGCAGCCGGCAATATCCATACACGTACATCATTGTCGCCACCTCCATAACCAAAAAGCAGGACTTGCTCAGTTGTCTGGAAGCCGGCGCGGACGACTATCTCTGCAAGCCTCTGAACGCCACCGAATTCCGCGCTCGTCTTTACGTGGCCGGCCGGATTCTGAACTTGCAGCAGCAGTTGCTTACGGCCTATAACGAAGCCCAGTATGAGGCCACCCACGACTCCGTCACCGGATTGTGGAATCGCACCTCCATCCTCAAGTTCCTCGATCATTATCTCGGCCGCTGCGCCAAAAGCGCGTCCACCCTGTCCCTGATTCTGGTTGAGGTGGCTGGACTGAGGGACGTTAACAACGAATACGGCCGAACTGTGGGCGACCGTGTCCTGCGCGAAGCGGCCGACCGGCTGCGCGCCGCAGTGAAAGCCTATGACTGCATCGGGCGATATGTAGGCGGCGAGTTTTTGGTCTTGATGCCCAACTGCGCCTCCCAAAAAGCTGAACTTCTGATCGAGGAGATGCGGGCCGCCATGGCTTCGCCGGAGATCAAGGTACCCGAAGGCTCCGTGCGGCTCCACCTTAAAATCGCTGTCGTCGTATTGACAGACACCGGCCGGGAGAATATCAAGTCCCTGATGGAACGGCTGGAACGCAGCTTGGCGAAAGGTGACTGGAAACCAAAAGCCAAGGACGACCACTCGGCTCCCGCCGCCGAACCATTTGTAGCCGACCCCGCCCGTGCGGTCGTCATCCTGAGCTACGACCCGCTGGAGCGCGGGCTTCTATGCAAGAAGGTGCGGGACTTGGGCTATACCGCCGTGGACGCCTCCTCGCCAAAGGCCGCGATGGATATTCTTCATGGACCCAAAAAAGCGGGCATGTTGATCCTGGACATGCGCAGTCCCGAACCGGAAGAGCTGGACTTTATAGCCGGTTTGAGGATGGATCCGAAATTCGCGGAACTGGATATTGTGGTGGTTACCGCCTGGCCCGTGCAGAAGACCGTGAACCGGGCGCTGAGCCTCAACGTTTCCAGCTTCCTGACCAAACCCGTAGATCCCGCCAAATTGGGCCAGATTCTATCGCATTTGATGGGCATTCCAGGAGAACCACTCGCCCCGAACACAGCGGCGCCGGCCAGCAGCGCAGAGCTGCGAATGTAGTTACCACTTCTCGATTTTCACCACAGTGGCCTTTCAATTGCACTTACTTGGTGCAGGCTCCATTTATTGTTAAAAAATTCTCATGCTACGTGTCCGTGTGGCCCGGCCCCTCGGCATCAGGAGAAGCAAATGAAGAAATTGGCACTGTTCGTACAGCCCCGCAATGTCCGGCAGGCTCGCTTCATGGAGTTTTACCGGCGCGGCTTCGTCCTGCAATGGGCCAAGGATGTCGCAGAGGCCCGGCAAGTGGTCAGCAGCATCTTTGATTGGGTCATTCTGGACCTGAATCTCGAACCCGAGGACGCTCAATCGCTTTGCCTGGAGTTGAAGTCGCGCCTGAAGGGCACCAAGGTGGCGATGATCGAAGCTCCCGGCGTCAAAATTGCCTCCGACATGCAACCGGACGCACTGATTCCCCGGGGCCTCGCTACGGACGCCATGATGGATCACCTGACGGCCGAACCCGCAGCCCTGCAACCCGCAATCACGGTGAATCCACCAAAATCCGGTCAACGCGTGCAAATTGCTTGAGCAGTAACTAGTTGCTAGTAGCTGGCAGTTGGCGGCCCCCCCTTGCGCAAGGAGTTTCCCCGCAGTCGGGCGACTGGCAATAGCGGCCACCGTGTCTGGTTCGTCTGAACCCCGCCATCCTGCAAACTTCAGACTCTCAGCAAGGAAACCGCAGCCCGGCCCCTGGCTACGAGCTACTAACCGCTGACTGCTATGCCAGCCGACGCCAGAACAATACTTGCCGAAAAACAGACCTCGTGCCCGTTGTAGCGGCGCCGCAGGGCGGCGATCACTTGCGCGTCCACCACGCTCTGCCGTTCCTCCGGAACCGCCTGCAGTAGCGGCTGAAATGGGACCGTCACCGCACGAAACCACGCCCATAAGTCTTCGGGAGTGCCCGGCCAATTCCATGGCACATCCCGGACGGTTTCCCCGGATATTGGGAAACCAGCATGGCGCAAGGCGGCGGAGAGCGCGCCGGCTTCGGCAAATTTGAACATACGAAGGCCTGACTCCGGCAACTTGAGTTCCGGCAGCAGGCGAAGAATGGTTCCCAGCGTCGAATCGAAATAGGGCTGGTTTATCGCTCCCCAGGCCAGCAGGCTGACGCGGCCGCCGGGCTTCAGCACCCGGTGCATCTCGCCCAGCGCGCGCGGCAAGTCGGGGAAGAACATGACTCCCAGCCGGCAGGTCACCCGGTCAAAGGAATCGTCAGGAAACGGTAACTGCTGTACATCGGCGGCAACAAATTCGATATTGTTCAGGTCCCGCTCGCGAGCGCGCTGCTCGCCGATTTTCAGAGGTCCCGGTGAAATATCGGTGGCTACCACTCTCCCCGTCCCACGCAGCAAAGCAGCGATGGAAATCGCGGGCTCTCCGCTGCCGGAAGCAACGTCAAGCACCCGCATTCCCGCTTCGACCTGGGCGTCGGCGACAATGACATCGGTCATGGCCCGCCCCATGGCCGCCGAAGGCTGCCGCCACCGCTCGCTGGCATTCATCCGCGCCAGGCTGTTCCATGGTGAGTCCGCGTTCATCGGTAACATCCCTGTCGTTCGAGACTAAAAACTCACCTTTAATTTACCAAACCTTACATTCTCGCAGATCCCGCCTTGCTCTAATCAAGCAGAAGGACGATCGGTTCTAATCGGGCGGCAACGAATGCACTCATTGCGCAAAAGCGGAAGTCGGCGGCACACCGCAAGCGCTCGACGGTACCGGATCGGTTTCTGGCTGTTTGGCCTTTGCTGGTGGCTGATTGCACCCGCCAGATTGTGGCCGGAATCGCCGCCCGCCGCTTTGCTGGCAGACGGTTATAACGAGATGTACAATCTGAACTTCTCCGCCGCACACGACGATTTCCGGCAATGGCAGCACGCGCATCCCCAGGATCCCCTCGCGCCGGCTTCCGATGCGGCAGCGTATCTATTCTCTGAGTTGGACCGTCTTCACCTGCTGGAATCGGAACTGTTTTCCGATGATTCGGCCTTCGAGCATCGCCCCAAGCCGGTGCCGGACGAGCGGACGAAAGCGGCCTTCGAGACCGCGCTCGACCAGGCGGAACGGCTGTCGTCCGCGGCTCTCAAGCGCTCTCCGCGAGACAATGATGCGCTGTTTGCCGAGGTGCTCGCCAATGGGTTGCGCGGAAACTATCAGGCGTTGATCGAAAAACGGGATCTCGCCGCTTTGCGTTACATGAAGCGCTCCCGTTCGGTTGCGGAAGAGCTATTGGCGGCGGACCCTGCTTACTATGACGCTTACCTGGCGATGGGCGCCGAGAATTACCTGCTGGGACTTCATTCCGCTCCCGTCCGTTGGCTATTGCGCATGGGAGGCGCGGAAACCGACACCGCACGGGGTTTGACCGAGTTGCGCATGGTGGCGGAAAAGGGGCGTTATCTTGGCCCTTACGCCCGCCTGCTCCTGGTGGTCGCCGCCCTGCGCGAGAAGGATCCCGACCATGCCGCCACTTTGCTGGAAGGACTTGCCCGGGAGTTCCCGCACAACCCGCTTTACCGTAAAGAACTGGCGCGCATCAACTCGAATTGAGTAATTGAGCACTTGCACTTTAGTAACCGCGGCAAAACGCAACCATACGGCGTTACCGAAACTATCATCTCTCTGGTGGGTTTCACTCTTGCGGAGAGAGTTACCGCTGCTAAGACTTCTGCCAGGAGACCAAGGAATGCGCAAGAATCATGTGGGATGGATATTGTTTTTACTGGCCGGGCTTGTAGCCCTGGCCGCGTGCGGAGGTGGGAACGGTACAACCTCCGTGGGTCAGTCGACGCCGGCGGCCCAGGCGGGCACGGTAAGCGTTGTCCTGAGTGACGCCTCAACCGAGGACTGGTCCCTCATCGGAGTAAAGGTGTTGAGCATTGTGCTCAATCCGCAAGGCGGAGGAACCCCGGTTACGATTTATACTGCGCCCTCCCCAGTCCCTTATGTGAATCTGGTGCAACTGGATCAACTGGGCGAAATTATCGGCAACGCCCAGGTCGCCCCGGGCACCTATACCAGCGCCACCCTCACGATCAGCGCAAATCCCGGAGACGTGCTGTTGACCACCTCCGCCGATCCGGAGACGGGCTTCGACGGCGGCATCAGTCAGTCCATCCCCGCCAGCGAGATTCAGATTCAAGGCGCCACCGGAAGCACCGGCAGCAAGACGGTAGCCGTCCCCGTAAAACTTGTCTCCAGTCTGGTGGTCGCGGCAAACCAGACCAACGCCTTGGATCTGGAATTCGATCTGTCGCACCCGGCATTCATTGTGGAACATAATAATGCCGCGGGTATCTTCTGGGCCGTCAACTTCATCGGTCCGGTGCGTTATCACCCGATCTACGACGCCACCCGGCTGGTCCTGCGTCATCTGTATGCCCAGGTCAGCAGCGTGTCTTCGGACAACAGCACCATCACCGTCACCCGCCAGTTCCCCACGGAACCGCCCGTGACCCCCGAGACCGCGGTGGCCTCGTCGCAGACCCTGCCCATCCTTGCCGATTCCGCGAACGGCACCATCTATTATGACGTGGATGCCAGAACCAGCGCTACCATCACAAACTTCTCCACCATCGCCAGCACGCTGCCCACGAAGTACGTCCGTATAGCGGCCCGCTATCAGGCGAATGGAACGCTGGTAGCGGTGCGCCTCTGGGCCAGCAGCAGCTTCAACAGCGTATGGATAAGCCCCGAGGGACACGTTTTGCATGTGAACTCGACGACCGACGTGGTCACGGTTCAGAACGAATTGGGCAGTGGAGTTCCGGTAACGGTGAATAGTAACACCGAATTCTTCTTCCGGACCCCGTGGAATGCCCTGGCGGACGCGACTCCCATTGCCACCGGAACCCAGTTCCTGACGAACAATAACCTGGTGCGCGGATTCAAGATACACATCTCGGTGACCGATCCCACCGCCGCTTCCCTGACGGCCCAGACGGTGGACATCGAAATCGCCAAGTACGATGGCACCATTTCCAATGCCACCCTTACCAGTTTTGAATACACTCGCTACTTCGCCACCGCCACCGACGACTACCTCAACAAGACGCTGGATTACATCTCCAACAGCACGAAGAACGGTACCGATCCGAACAATGGAACCGCCATCAGCGGATTCAAGTGGTGGAATTTCACTTTCCCGACTCTGGTTGAGTACGGCTCCCAAGCGATTCCAAACTTTGAGGCAGCCACGAGCGGCTCGGCCAATTTGGGCGGCAGTATAGGTTCGGTGCCCGCCTATGGAGTCAGTTACTCCACTTGGAATGATCCGGCCGATGCCTCCAGCTGGTCGGCTTTGTGGGCGGTCCTGGAACCCACGCCCCTGCCCTTGGGCACGGCGGGAACCTGGGCCTCAGGCAGCAACGGCGGAACTTTCGGGTTGACCGTTCCGAAAGGCAGCAACCCGGTGACGATCACCGCCAGCACGGTCTCGGGCTCCGCTCCGGTCGTCTATCAGGTGGACCGGACCAAAGGCGTCGTAACCGTAACGCTGCAGGACATTACTACTTCGGCGGGGCTTACCACCTTCACCACCGCTCTGGCAACATTGCCGCCGGTGAAGGTCTACGGAATCCCCCAGTCCAACGGCACCATCATGTCCTATGTGATCTTCTATTACACGGGCGATACTTTGCCCACCGACTAACAACCCTGCTTCCCTCTGATCGCCGCCCCGCTCCCCGGGGCGGCTTTTTTGCTTTTAACAAATGCGCGGCAGTTGCTCTCCGCTGAGCATATCCAACACGCGTGCCGTCCCAATTCGAGTCTTCAGCACCACCGTGCCTGCCGGAGACTGAGCAACCTGGCCGATCCGGACCGCACCGTCCGCCACTTCGTACTGCCGCATAATTTCGAGCGCCTGGTCAGCCTGGGCCTCGGGTAGAAAGGCGACAAATCGTCCTTCATTCGCCAGATACAGCGGATCGAAGCCGAGAATCTCACAGGCTCCGCAGACATCCTCGCGCACGGCAATTGGCTCTTCCTCGACAGCCAGGTGCACGGCCGCCGTCTCCGCCAGTTCGACCAGCGCGGTCGCCAGACCGCCACGGGTGAGATCGCGCAGGCAGTGAATCTGTATGCCCGCATCCAGCAGCGCCAACACCGGGGCGGCCACGGATGCGCAATCGCTCTCAATCGCGCTCTCGAACTCGAGGCCTTCGCGCGTCGCCATGATGGCAATGCCGTGACGGCCAAGGTCGCCGCTCAACAGGATCGCGTCGCCCGGCCGCACGTTTGCCGGGCCTATGTTCAACCCATGCTCAATCACGCCGACGCCGGCCGTATTGATAAAGATGCCGTCCCCTTTGCCTTTGTCCACCACCTTGGTATCGCCGGTGACCACCTCCACGCCGGCAGCCCGGGTACAGCGCTGCATGGAAGCGATGATCCGATCCAGCGACTCCAGCGGCAGTCCTTCTTCCATGATCAAAGCGGCGCTCAGATAGGCCGGGCGCGCGCCGCACATCGCCAAATCGTTGACTGTGCCATTGATGGCCAGAGAGCCGATGTCGCCACCGGGGAAAAACAGTGGCCGCACCACGTAGGAATCGGTGGTGAACGCCACCCGCGTGTCCTTGATGGTCAATACCGCGCCGTCGTGACGCGCGTCGAGTTGCGGGTTGCGAAACGCCGGCAGGATGTAGCGCTCCAGCAGATCGTGCATCAGCTTGCCGCCGCCACCGTGCGCCAACGTCACCTGCCGGCGCTCGTTGCCGGGCAGCGGACAGGAGAGGGTAAAAGTTTTTTCTTCAGTCATCACAAGTCCTGTCTATCGTCGTGCTGGGCCTCGGGTTTCGGACTCAAAAAAAAGATTGACGGAAGTTGACAGGCTTCAGCCATTACTTCCGCGGCTGCGGGAAGTGTGTGAAACTCGGCGGTGCGCCCTTGCGTGGACCTGCAATAACAACGCCTCACGCAGCGGCGTGAGCCCGCATAGCGGGCGAGAGATGGTAGCCCCAGGCGCAAGCCTGGGGTGGTCATTGGAGTTGCAGGGCGAGCCCGCGTAGCGGGCGTAAGAATCGCGGCCGGTAACATTCTTACGCCCCCTTTGGGGGCTATCCACGAAAAACCCAACCATTCCCCAGGCTCACGCCTGGGGCTACCATCTTTTGCCCGCCTTGCGGGCTTAGGCAGGCCATCGCCGGGGATAATGTTCGAGCCCTGGAGCGGCGGTACCGGGAGGCTCAAACGTCCTCTTAAGCCAATGGCGTTGTATGCTTTTATTTGCCGGACTGGAACAATCTTCGAACTCATTGTTACTACCCCTCTGTGGCAAGAAGCAACTCCGGCCTGCATTACCCTCGCGCATGCCGCCGGTACCGGTAATATGCGGCACAGGCGCCTTCGCTGGAAACCATGGTCGCGCCCAGCGGATGTTCCGGCGTGCAACGGGCGCCAAAGGCCGGACACTCGTGCGGCTTCCTGACTCCCCGCAGCACCTGTCCGCTGATACACTCACCGTCTTCCCCGGCGGAATAGGCGGCCACGCCAAATTTGCTTTCCGCATCGTACGGCGCGTATTCCGCGGTAAGACCGAACCCGCTTTGGGGAATCTCGCCGAAGCCCCGCCACTTACGCGGAATCACTCGGAAGACCTTGCCGATCAGGGCTTGCGCCACGGTATTTCCCCGGGGACGCACCACGCGGCGGTATTGGTTTTCCACCTCGGCGCGGCCCGTTTCCAACTGCTGCACGCACATGGAAATGCCTTGCAGTATGTCCAGCGGTTCAAATCCGGTGACCACGATGGGAACGCGGTATTTGTCCGCGATGGGCCGGTACGCCTCGACCCCCATCACCGTGCACACATGGCCGGCAGCCAAGAATGCCTGTACTTGGTTCTCGGGTGAGCTTAACACCGCCTCCAGCGCCGGCGGCACCAGCACCTGGGCCACGAGAACGGAAAAGTTCATGATTCCCGACTGTTTCGCCTGATACACGGCCATGGCATTGGCAGGGGCCGTGGTCTCGAATCCCACGGCGAAGAAAACGATCTCCCGCGCCGGATTTTCCCGCGCCATCTTGAGCGCATCCATGGGCGAATACACAATGCGGATATCGCCGCCATTGGCTTTTACGTGGAAAAGATCCTGTCCCGTGCCGGGCACACGCAACATATCGCCGAACGAACAAAAGATCACGCCGGGGCGGGCGGCAATCTGCGTGGCCTTATCGATCAGTTCCACCGGGGTTACACACACCGGGCAGCCGGGACCGTGAAGCAGGTTCAAACCCGGCGGCAGCAGCTCGTCGATGCCGAACTTCATGATGGCATGGGTTTGTCCGCCGCAAACCTCCATGATGGTCCAGGGACGGGTAACGGCGGCATGGATGGCCGCGACCATTTCCTTCACGGCGGCGGCATCGCGAAATTCATCGACAAACTTCATTCCCGCTCCCCGCCACCCTCCGGTCCGTCTGTCAGTTGGCCCATCTGACGCAGATAGCCAAGGGTCTGCTCGGCCTCGGCCTCATCCACCACACTGATGGCAAAGCCCACATGCACCAGGACATAGTCGCCAACTTTGGCTTCCGGCACACAGGACAGGTTGGCTTCCTTCACGATCCCGCCAAAACTGACGCGGCCGGTGCGCAACATATCGGCTCCGGAAGTACTGAGAATCTTTCCTGGGACGGCAAGACACATGGAAACCTATTTCCTCCGGGCCAGTTCGGCGGCAGCGCCCACCACCTGCCCCAGCGCAATGCCGCCATCGTTCGGGGGAATCCGTTGATGCCAATAGGCCCGAAAACCGGCCTGCTGTAAGCGGCGAATGACCGCTTCGGTAAGATAACGATTCTGGAAACAACCGCCGCTGAGCACAACCCGCGATTCGCCGGCGCGCCCGGCCACGGCCACCATCATTTCCGCCAGGGTGTTGTGAAATGCCGCAGCGAGTTGCGAGTCACGAGTCACGAGTTGCGAGCCTGGTTCCGAAGCAAGCTGATCTAGTATGGCGCGAATCATCGGCTCCCAGTCCACGACGAGCTGCGAGTTACGAGTCCCACGGCCAGCCGGGGCAGGCGGGAGTTGCGAGTCTGGCCCCGGCCTGATCGGATCGACAATGGCGCGATCTTCCCCGCCCACGACGGCACCGTTGTCTCTGTGCAGTTCAAACGGATAGCTCTCCTCGCATTCCAATTCGCCGGCGGCGAACTCCAGTTCCATTGCCGCCTGGCCCTCAAAGGCGCAGACCTGTCTTAATCCTATCAGTGCCGCCACCGCATCGAAGAGGCGGCCGCCGCTGGAAGTTTGCGGCGCGTTGATTCCCTTTTGCAGCATGGAACGCAGTACCCGCAACTCTTCGCCAGTAAACGAGCACAGAGCGGCGGCTTGCATGGCAAATGCCGCCTCTCCAAAAACCTCGTACAGAATACCCAGTGCGGCCCGGCGTGGCTCCTTGACCGCCCGTTCCCCGCCCGGCAGGGAAAACGTCCGCAGATGCGCGATGCGTTCGAACCCCTCATCGCCCACGCGCAGAAACTCGCCGCCCCAAATCGTTCCGTCTGGGCCATAGCCACTGCCATCCCAGGCGATGCCCAGCACCGGCGGCTGCAGGCGGTTTTCCGCCATGCAGGCCCGTATGTGCGCGTAGTGATGCTGGACGGCAATCACCGGCTCCGTCGAGCGGCGGGCAAACTGCGTCGAGAGATAATCCGGGTGCATATCGCAAGCCAGCGCCACCGGCCGGTGCTCATACAGATTGCGAAAGGCGCCATTTACCTCCGTGAACGCCCGCATCGACTCCGCCGTATCCAGATCGCCGATATGCTGACTCACAAACACTTGTGGTCCCACGGAAATGGCGATGGTGTTCTTCTGGTGCGAGCCCACTCCCAGCAGCGGCGGGAGGTCACGATCGAGAAGCACCGGAAGTGGTGCGAAGCCGCGAGCACGACGCAGCACCAGTTCGCGTCCCGCCATCTCGCGCACAATGGAATCGTCCATATGCCGGACGATGGGCCGATCATGAACCAGAAAAAGATCCGCAATGCCGGCCAGCCGGGTCAGCGCTTCCCGTTCGCCGGTACAAATAGGTTCCTCGCTCAGATTGCCGCTGGTCGCAACCACGGGAAATCCCAGCTCCCGCATCAGCAGATGGTGCAAAGG
>Ga0326727_10018417_pt1 | contig 14267 bp, 13 predicted proteins | sample MB2enrmetagenome_FD_207643 | JGI IMG/M metagenome (GOLD analysis project Ga0326727, IMG submission 207643) | Lab enriched peat soil microbial communities from McLean, Ithaca, NY, United States - MB29MY | ecosystem: Environmental > Terrestrial > Soil > Wetlands > Peat | place: USA: New York...
GTCCAGGCGGGCAAGATAGCTCTGGAACATACTTAACACAGGCCAAGCAAAACCTAACCTTGCGTAAGTACAGTTCAGCTGAAGACCGGCACCCGGCATAGTTTGTGCTGCGCCAGCCATGCCACATTCATGACGGGCCTACCGGCGCGCTGCGTCCGAGCTCCGCTCCCGCTCATGGGCTTTGAGGTGCGCGATCAGCGACGCCGTTGGCCAGCAAGTTTGCTGCAGCCCGGCGCGCTTTTGATAGGCGCCAGCGGCGCTCCGGGTCCGGCCGCCCGCTTTGCCATCGATGGTGTCGCTGTAGAGTTTAAGTGCGGTAAGCCGGGTTTGCATATATTCGACGTCGGCCGTTTGGATCTGCACGATCGGATCCCACCGGTGCTCAAATCCGCCGCCTCCCCGGATGCGATCTGCGAGATTGCCCACGAACAGGGCATAGAGATCGGACTTATTGTACTCGCGGATCACTTGAAAGTTTTGGAAAGTAAGAAAAGCCGGGCCGTAGATCCCGGCGGGTTGCAAAAGGGACGCTTGCCAGCCGAGCGTTTCCGGCGTGAAAGCGGCTGCCTTGACCGGTGCGATCCCCATCGCGGCCCACTCGCTTACGGGCTTCTTGATGTCGAGATAGCCGAGCGAGCAGTCGACGCTTGCCGGCGCGCGCACCTCGAAACCCCAGGGCTGCGTTCTGTCCCAGCCGAGCTGAGACAAATTATTGGCGAGCGAGGCGAGCGCGTCCGGCACCGAATGCCAGATATCCTTCCTGCCGTCGCCATCCTGGTCGACTGCGTATTTGTAGTAGTCCTCGGGCATGAACTGCACGAGCCCCATGGCGCCGGCCCAGGAGCTTTTCATGTCCTTGGCCGCGATCACGCCGTCCTGCACCATGCGGATCGCGTAGAGAAAATTCTTCTGAAACAGCTCCTTGCGGTTGCCCGCATAGGACAAGGTGGCCAGCACCTGCAGTGCGTTATGCGTCGAATCGTTCGAGGTGCCGAACGCGGTCTCCCGGCCCCACAGGGCGAGCAGAATATAGGGGTCGACGCCGTAGGTCCTCTCGATCGATGCGAGTGTGGCGCTATTTGCGGCGTAGAGCCTTCGGCCTTGGGCGCCCAAGTCGCCGAGGTATTTTGCGTTCAGATATTGCTCGGGCGTGCGCACGAACTCGGCCTGGCTCGGCTGTTGGCCGGTTCGCGACGGAATATCGAGGTCCGGCAGCGAGAAATCTGCGCTAAGGCCGCGCGTCACCGAGTCGTAAACCTCAGGGCGGATGCCGCTCTGCAATGCGGTGGCGCGGAACGACAGGATAAAGGCTCTAAACCCTTCTTGGGAAACCGTCGCGGCGAAACCCGGCCAGATCAGTGAGAGCGAAAACAATATGAAAAGGAGCGGAAGCTGTAAGCGTGCTTTCATCGACAGTTTTGGGCTTTCGTAGGAACGCATTCTCTCGTGGATCCCGGAAGCAAGGGAGGGTGGCGAACTCAATGCTGCTCTTTGGCGCTTGTAAGCTAAAGGCCGCCTTTGGCCGCTTGGCAGGCAGCGAAACCGTGACGAAGCCGGGACTTAAGCCCGCTTCCTATCTCCAAAGTGCGGCAGGAATGCGAAACCGGAGGCGGGGCACAGCGGCGCGGGTCTGCGGATGTGGCACTCACACCGTCAGCATAGAGGCGCCGATAACTAGAAGAACAAAGGCCAGGACACGTCTGAGGATCCCTTCCGGGACATGATGAGCCCAGCGGCTGGCTAAGCAGATGCCGGGGATCGAGCCGATCAGCAGCGATCCGAGCAGCACCCATTGCACGTCGCCGATCAGCCAATGGCCGCTGCCCGCAAGCAAAGTGAGCGGCACGGCATGGGCGATATCCGACCCTACGAGCCGGACAGCTGAGAGCCGCGGATAGAGGTGCCTCAGGATGACGATGCCAATCGCTCCTGCACCGACGGAGGTCAGCGAGACGAGGACACCGAGCACCAAGCCGAGGAAAATCGTTAGCGCCGGCCGGGCAACGGGGCGGTCTGCGGGCACGCTCCCGGTAATTCTCGCTACAAACCGGTCGGTCGCTTGCCGAAACAGAAGCCCCGCGGCTGCGATCAGCAGTGCTACTCCAATGGTTATGGTGATGATGTGCGCCAATTCCGGGCTACGGGGCGGTAAGCGCGCGATTGCGAAGATCGTCGCAAGCGCGCCCGGAACCGAGCCGAGCGCCAGGAGCCCGACAACGCGCCATTCGACATTACCCCTGTATGCGTGGACGCGGGCGCCTGTGACCTTGGTGGCCGCTGCGAACAACAGATCGGTGCCGACTGCCGAGACTGGATGGATGCCGAAGAGCAAAATTAACGCCGGTGTCATCACCGAGCCGCCGCCCATGCCAGTGAAGCCGGCCAGCGCGCCAACGAAGAAACCGCACAACGGGAATGCTAAGTCCATTGCGGCTATTGTAATTCGCCGGCATCCCAGCGCGCAACTGGCCGCGGAATCCGGGTCGTACTGCGTCCGGGAGAATAGTTCGCCGGCCTCTGTTGTCATCCCGGAAGCCGCTGGCGGCTATCCGGGATCTTGCCGAATATCGCAGCCGGAGATGCTGCAAGACCCCGGATAAGCGCAATGCGCTTTCCGGGGTGACGGCCAAGAACTCTTCAGCCGGACCCGGTGTCAGATCGTCTGATGGCGCGCGCGGGCGCTGCGCTCGATGGCCGCGATCACGAGCTTGTCGAGATGAAGCGCGTCGCGTAAGAGTTCCAGGAGCCGGATCTCCTCGTCGGGCACTTTGAGGTCCGCAGCCGCAACCTCGACGGCCAGCGCGTAGGCCGTTTCGTAAAGCTTCTTCGGGAGCGCATCGGCAACCTGCTGCAGCAGTTCCTCGAGACCGTCCTCATCGCTCAGCAGATCGCCACATCTTTCCGCGGCCTTGGCGAGATTCTCGATGTCGTACCCCATGAAAACGGGCAGCTGACGCACGATTTGCGAAATGCGCTCCAACTCGTGATCGGAAATCTGCCGGTCCGCGGCGGACATAGTGATCATGATGTAGATCAGCGCTTCGTGGGGTGTAATCTTCGGCATCGGTGCGGCCTCATCGCTGCGGCAGGAAAAATGCGGGCTGCGGGTCATTAGGTTGCAAGCGCCCCAGCAACTCATAGCGCGGCCAAGCAAATGAGTACATGCGAAAAATTTGGGGGCGCCGGGCCCCCAAAAACACACAGCCGGTTACAAAGGCCGCCGCTTAGCCTTCGTCTGCGGGCAGCGCCACAAAGATCTGGGTGGCTCCGCGCTGCACGAAGGCAAGCGCGTGCTTTTTTCCGGCGGCGTGAGCAGATTTCAGCGCGGCTTCGAGGTCTGCAGGGCTGGAGATGTCCGTACCATTTGCGTTCAGAATGACGTCGCCCTGAATAAGTCCCGCATCGGCGCCTTTGCCATTGGGATTAATATCGAGCACAGCGAGACCCTTAGGTCCGCCTTTTCCGTCTCCGCCCGGCACGACGTTCAGGCCGAGCGATTCGATCTCGGTTTGCTGCGCTAGGCCGTGAGGCGGAAGCTCCGGTTTGGCCTCATCCTTAAGCTCTGCCAGCTTTACGTCGACGATCTGGGCCTTGCCGTCACGTTGAATTGCGATTTTCACGGCCGCTTCGGGGATGGTGGATGCCACCTTGCGGGCGAGATCGCGGCTATCTTTGATGTCCTCGCCGCCGATCTTCAGGATGACGTCGCCACGCTTGATGCCGGCCGCTTCGGCGGGGCTGCCTGGAGCGGGGACTGAAACGAGCGCGCCTTTGGCTTCTTTCAGCCCGAGGCTATCGGCAAGCTCCGGCGTAATGGGCTGCACCTGCACGCCAAGCCAGCCGCGCGTGACCTTGCCCTTGGCCTTGAGCTGAGAAACGACGCTCTCCACCGTTTTGGCTGGGATGGCAAAGGCAATGCCGGCCGAGCCGCCAGACGGCGAAAAGATCGCGGTATTCACGCCGATGACCTCGCCCGCCTGATTGAATGCCGGACCGCCGGAGTTGCCTTTATTCACTGCGGCGTCGATCTGGACGAAATTGTCGTAGGCGCCCATGCCGATATCGCGGCCGCGCGCCGAGACGATACCGGCCGTGACGGTGCCGCCAAGACCGAACGGGTTGCCGATGGCGATCACCCAATCGCCGGGCTTAACCTCCGAATGTCCGAGCGGCACGAACGGGAACGGCTTAGCTCCTTCGACCTTAACGAGCGCGAGATCGGTGCCGGGGTCGCTACCTACGATTTTGGCTGGCAGAATGTCGCCGGACTCGGTGACGATCTCGACCTTGATTGCGCCCTCAACGACGTGATTGTTGGTAACGATGTAGCCGTCGGAGGAGATGAAAAAGCCCGAGCCTTGGCCTTGCACGGGCGGGGGCGCGCCAGCGCCCCTCTTGGGGCCATGCTGGTGCTGCCCCGGTCCTTTGGGACCCTGGAAGAAACGCTCCAACGGCGTCCCCTGAAATGGATTCTCGTCCTTCCCGGAAGATTCGCCGGTTTCCTCCTCATCGTCGTCGCGCGTGGTTATGGCGGCGGGATTGGCCTTAACTCGGATCGAGACCACAGCGGGGGCGACGCGTTCGACGAGCGCGGAGAAGCTTGGCAGCATGGGCTGCATTTGCTGTTGGGTTTGGGCCCGGTCCGGCGCTGCGGTTGCGATACGCGGCTCGAAGCCTCCAATGCCAAGAACGGCCAGAATGGCGAGCGCGGAAATACCATATCTTGAGCGCGCGGCGGACAAATGTAGGCGAAGCTTTGCGTAGCTCAAGCTAGGCAGCCGATCGGACTTTGAAGTGTTCAGCATGCACCTTTCCATTTAGGCAAAAGGGAAACCATGATCGCGAAGATGTCTCTCTTCAGATTAAGGCGCAAATGCAGATTGTTCGCATAGGGTAAACGTTAAATTTACGAAATACACTCGGTGGACATGGTAAACGAAACAATTCTATTCAAAATGAAGTTCGCCAATTAGCATGAGGACATGCGAAGGCTTGCGGTTTTGCAGGCCGCCCTTAAGAAAGATCGCATGCGGCCGGTTGGCGATGCCGCTCAGCGCCGGCGAATTTACCGGTTCATCGCAAGACCGGATACCGGCATAAAATCGTACAATTCTATTCGGGAATTAAGGGTTCTTCCTGTTGCAACCGGGCGGCCGAAGGGTTGATTGTAGCTCGTCACGATATCGCATCAAGTGCCCACCCATAATACGGAGGAACTCATGAAGAAGTTACTCATCGCAGGATTGACGGCAGCCGCCCTGCTTGGCGCGCCGATGACGTTCGCTCAACAGGCGCCCGAGGCCGGCTATAAGCACGAGCATCATCACCTAAGCCCGGCCGACATGAAAGCGTTTACCGACGCGCGCATCGCGGCCCTCAAGGCGGGGCTTCAGCTAACACCCGACCAGGAAAAGAACTGGGCGCCGGTCGAGGCGGCCATCCGCGCTATGGCGGAAGCGAGGCACGCGCGCTGGGCCGAGCGGCGCGAGCGTGCCGAAACGGAAGATGCGATCGCCAGGATGCGCGCGCGCGCCGATGCCATGACGCAGCGCGCCGCGGACCTCAAGAGGCTTGCCGACGCTGTGGAACCGCTCTACCGCACGCTTACCGACGAGCAGAAGCATCGCCTGCATTTCCTGCTCCGGCACACGATGGGCCATGGGCATCATCACGGCGGGCATCATCACGGCGGCTGGCACCATCACGGCTAATCCGCCGCAAAGCGGAGTTCGCAAAACTCTGCGAAAACAAAAGAACCTAAGCAGGCACCCGCTGGCCAGGCCGGCGGAGTCTGCTTAGAAAGAAACCACCCCCTTTTTTCCCCGGGGGCGGTCTCTTCGCGGATTTTGCGCGCTTAGCCGAGCCGCGCCGTGCCGCTCTTGCCGTCATCGCGGCGCCAATGCACAACGGTTGGGCTCAAGCGATGCATCGTAAAGCAATGAGCGCGGCCTTCCATCCAGCTTTGCCACTGAATGCAGAGCTTCTTCTCGGTAACCCACCAGCGCCCATGATCGGCCGTGGTCGATTCGCCGTCGAGCAGCGCGAGCTCTGTGCGGCCGCTGAGGTGGCCGTTCTTCGCATAGCGGATCGGAACCTCGCCAAGCGGGGTGTAGATGTAGACGGTCTTGCCCGCGACCGCCTTCTGCAGGTTGTCGCCGGTGAGCTCCTCGGCGTGGGCTAAGGTGAACGGTGCAACTGCCAATAGGAATGCGATAAGCTTGCGCTTCATGTATTGTGAACTCGCTTCGTCGTGAGTTTGTGATCGGGCAGGGTCCGCCCTGCGGATGCCCAGCAAGAAATGCGCCAGGCCGCCGCCCCTTTATGGGCGCGCAGCATAGGGCCGATATGGGTTAAAATATGGCAATGTTTCCACAGGGGCCGCGGCGTGCCGGCGGGCTCGGTGCGGTTTATAGGTGAGCGCCATGACTACGAAGAAGCCAAAGCGGCAGGGCAATAAGCAACAAGCGGAAGGCATTACTGCGAAATATCGCCGCATTAGCGGCCGGCGAAGCGGACAAACTTTGATCGATGTGCTCGCGGCTTCGCCGTTGCGCGATGTGGATTTCGGCCCCGCGCCTTATACTGTACCTGTTCGCGACGTTAAGCTGTGAGACCGGAGCCCGAGATGCGCTTCATAGCGCGGGCGGGCACGCTTTCTCCGAACCAAGAATATCGCGCATAATCGAGAGAGGCGGTGATATCCTCGTGCGTGACGCCGGGATAGTTTTGCAGAATGTCTGCCTCGCTCCAGCCTTCGGCGCGAAGGCCAATGATGAAATCCACCGCAAGCCGCGTCCACGGCGGGGTCGAGCGTGATGCGTGCCTCGCTAAGCATTTTCTTTCCTCACAGCGCTTATGTTAAACGTAATTTATGGAAACATCCAAACGGCGATAGAGCGCTGATGAAGAAATCTGAATCTTGTATCCAGTTGCAGCAGTCGCTCAAAACAGCCGCCAAGCGTGTCGCGGCGGCAGAACGCGTCAGCCTCTGTCAGCTTATCAACATCGCTGTGGCGGAGAAGCTTTCGGCGCTTGAAACCGAGGACTCCTCCAAGGGGCGCGCCAGGCGAGGCGATCGGGAGGCGTTTCTGAAGTTCTTAGATGAGGCTGGAGATGAGCCGCCGGTGGAGGGCGACCGGCTGCCTTAGAGTTGTCAAACGCGCCCTAAACTGAAACTGATCGCCCTAAATGTGCAAGAGCCGCACAGTCGAACGCGAAACTTGTGTCCAAAGAGAGGGTTTCATGAGCAGACTATTCTTCGTTCTGTGCCTAATCACGGCATTCGCCACCGCTGCCAGTAGCGAGCCGCTTGTATTTCATGCCTCCACATCCGGTCGCCGCACGCTGGATCACGGAGAAGGTGGGGGCAATCCGTTTGCGAGTGCGCTCGTTGAGATCCTTGGGCGGACAGAAATGCGGCTCGCGGAGTTTCCAGTGGCATTGCGTACTCTGACAGTCGAAAAAAGCAAAGGCCGCCAGTCGCCGGATGTGCCAAAAGCTGTTTCTCCCGAAGATTGGAAACTTGTGCCGCAGCAGCCGGGCGAGAAGCGAACCGCCCTTGTTCTGGTTGTTTCCGATTACCGGCGATCTGGCGAGCAATCGCTTTCCGGCGCTGAGCATGACGCACATCGCGTTACAGAGGCCTTAGGGAAGGCAGGGTTCGTCATCACGGAGCCCGCCCTGAACCTGGACTTAAGCAACATGAGGAGGAAGCTGGCCGATTTTGCAGCCGCTAGTGCAGATTTCGATGCCGCGGTCATTTACACGACTGGGCACGGAGTGGAATCGAACGGCGCCGTGTACCTCATACCTGGGGATTATCCTACGCAGGAGGGAAACACCGCCCTGGCGGCAAAAGCCCTCCCGCTCATCGAGATCGCTAACGCTGCCCGCGCCAAGCGCGTAAACTTAGTATTCTACGGCGGCTGTAGAGACGACCCCTACTCGAAGTGACGGCCATCAAAATTTTACGGATGTCAAAGCCTCAGAGTTGGGCGGGGTTGAGCGCGCGGCGCCCCCACATAGCCGGCGCATCCGCGAACCCCAAAGGACCCGCGCACGACCGCCGCTGCGCAACTGCCCGCAGAACGCGCCGCAACCTCCAGGGCACAGCGCTTCCGCGAGGCGTCAGTTTTCCGAAGTGCCGCCGCACCTTGTGGCCATTCGCCCACATTCTTTTTGGGATAACCGCCGCATCACCCTTGCGTTTTCAGCGCGTGCGCTCCTTCTAAACTCAATGACAAGCGCCGCCTGGATAGCGGCGGGATACGTGAAACGGTGGTGAATGAGAACTTTCAAAGAGAAAGACTTTAGCGAGCGGCTCGAAACGGCGGCGAAGGCCAAGGAAGCGGCGTTGCGGAAATTCGCCGAACGCAAAGCGCAGGACGATCCCGCCGAACTTGCCCGGAAGGCGGCGAGGCTGGACGCAGTCAAAGCCCGCGAGGCGCGGGCCGCGGAGCGTGAGGCGAAAAAACTCGAAGAGAAAGCGCGGCTTGCTGAAGAGAAGGCCAGGAAAGCAGCCGAGGCCGAGCTTGAAGCCGCCAAAGAGGCCGAGCGCAAGGTAACTCTGGCAGGAGAGCAGAAAGCGGCCCGCGATGCGCGCTACGCCGCGCGCAAGGCCAAGAAGTGACGCCGGGACAGCGCTCCTCAACGCGATGATCGTGGCTCTGCGGCCTAGCGTACCCTGTGCGCGGGCCTTCGCCCAGGGTTGACGCGCGCGCCCGCCCTCCACATAGTCGCCGCATTCGCAACCTCTCACAAGAAACACCCCGCACAATGACCGCCGCCGTGCAAACGCCCGCAGAGCTCGCCGCAACCTCCAAGGCCTGGCCCTTCGAAGAGGCGAAGAAGCTCCTGAAACGGCTCGATAAGCACGACCCGGCGCGCGAGTTGCTGTTCGAGACGGGCTACGGCCCCTCCGGGCTCCCGCATATCGGCACGTTCGGCGAGGTCGCGCGCACCTCCATGGTGCGGCACGCGCTCGAGGTGCTGCGCCCCGGTGCCAAGACGCGGCTCGTCTGCTTCTCCGACGATATGGACGGGCTGCGCAAGGTCCCTACCAATGTGCCGAACCAGGAGCTCTTACAAGCCGCGCTGGAGAAGCCGCTGACCTCGGTGCCCGATCCGTTCGGCACGCATCCGAGCTTCGGCGCGCACAACAACGCGCGGCTGCGCGCCTTCCTCGACAGCTTCGGCTTCCAATACGAGTTTCTGTCTTCCACCGAGTGCTACCGCTCGGGGCAGTTCGACGAAACCCTGCTCCGCATGCTCGAAGCCTATGACAAGGTGATGGAGATCATCTTGCCGACGCTCGGGCCGGACCGGCGCGCCACCTATTCGCCCTTCCTGCCCATCTCGCCCGCGAGCGGCAAGGTGCTGCAAGTGCCCATCGAGAAGCGCAACCTCAAGGCCGGCACGGTCACGTTCCACGATCCAGATACCAAGAAGAAGGTCGAGCTGCCGGTCACGGGCGGCCACGTGAAATGCCAGTGGAAGGCCGATTGGGCCATGCGCTGGGTCGCGCTCGGCGTCGATTACGAGATGGCGGGCAAGGACCTCATCGACAGCGTGATGCTGTCGTCGAAAATTTGCCGCGCGCTTGGGGGCACGCCGCCCGAGGGCTTCAATTACGAGCTGTTCCTCGACGATTCCGGGCAGAAGATCTCGAAGTCGAAGGGCAATGGCATCGCGGTGGAGGAATGGCTGGCCTACGCCACGCCCGAAAGCCTCAGCCTTTATATGTTCCAGAAGCCGAAGACGGCGAAGAAGCTTTACTTCGACGTGATCCCCAAGGCAGTGGACGATTATTTCGGCTATCTCGAAGCCTATCACAAGGAGACCGCGGAGAAGCGGCTCGAAAATCCCGTTTGGCACATCCATGGCGGCAAGCCGCCGCAGCACCATGTCCCGGTCAGCTTTAGCCTGCTTTTGAACCTCGTCAGCGCTTCGAACGCGCACACGAAGGACATTCTCTGGCAGTTCGTGAAGAACTACGCGCCGGGGACGAACGCGCAGGATTTTCCCGAGCTCGACCGGCTGATCGGCTTTGCGATTCGCTATTTCGAGGAACGCGAGAAGCCGTTCAAGGTCTACCGGGCGCCCACAGTACTGGAGCGGGAGGCGATGCTCGATCTCCACGCCCGGCTGGCGCAGGCGGACGCGGGCCTCAGCGCGGAAGAGCTGCAAGCCATCGTCTACGAGGTGGGCAAGGCGCATCCGTTCGAGAATTTGCGCGACTGGTTCAAGGCGCTGTACGAAGTGCTGTTCGGCGAAAGCCAGGGCCCGCGCTTCGGCTCGTTCATCAAAGCTTACGGGCTCGAAAATACGAGGGCGCTGATCGCCGGGCGCTTGGCCCAAGCGGCCGAAGCGGTCTGAGCGGGCTATGTCAGCGCAGGTCATCTATAAACTCTTGCCGCGCGCCGAGTGGGAAGCCGCGCAAACGGAGGGCGTTTATCGCGGCTCGGCGCACGACAAGCGCGACGGGTTTATTCATTTCTCCACCGCCGCGCAGCTTGGCGAAACGGCGCGGAAGCACTTTTCTGGCGTTAGCGATCTCGTGCTCCTCGCGGTCGAGGTTGCGGCTTTGGCAAGTCCCCCCTCACCCCAGCCCTCTCCCCGAGGGGAGAGGGAGTCTGCTGCGGCCCCCTCTCCGCGGTGGTGCAAGCGTCCTCTCTCCCCTTGGGGAGAGAGACAGAGTGAGGGGGTCTGCCTCCTCCGCTGGGAGCCCTCGCGCGGCGGCGATCTTTTCCCGCATCTCTACGCAGATCTGCCCATCGCGGCGGTGAAAAGCGCGACACCGGTCCCGCTTGGCCAGAACGGCACCCCCATCGTACCCAGCGATCTCGCATCATGAGCGGCTTCTGGTCCGTCGCCCAAGCCGGCCTCTTCTTCCTCGATCCCGAGACGGCACACGAGGCATCGCTCCGCGCGCTCGAAGCGGGCATCCACCCCCGCCCCGGCAAGCCGGACGATCCGCGTCTCGCTGCCACGCTGTTCGGCCTAAACTTTCCCAATCCCATCGGTGTGGCCGCGGGTTACGACAAGGACGCCCGTGTCTATAATGCGCTTTTTGCCATGGGCTTCGGGTTCGCGGAGGCCGGAACGATTACGCCAAGGCCGCAAGCTGGCAATCCGCGCCCGCGGGTGTTCAGGCTCATTGGCGAGCGGGCCGTCGTCAACAGGCTCGGCTTCAATAATGGGGGCCATGCGGCAGCGCAGTTGCGGCTTGCGAGCCGGCCGCCAAAGGGTATTCTCGGCATCAATATCGGCGCGAACCGGGAAAGCGCGGACCAAATCGCCGATTATGCCGCCGGGGTCCACGCCTTCGGCGCGCTGGCGTCCTACCTCGCCATCAACATTTCGTCGCCGAACACGCCGGGCTTGCGCGATCTGCAGGCACCGGAACGGCTGGATGCGCTGCTAAAAGCCGTGATGGAAGCACGCGCTAGCCTGCCGCGCGCAGTGCCGGTCCTCGTAAAGCTCGCCCCCGACTTGCACGATGACGAGATCGCGCCGCTGATGGCGTGCCTCGTTGCACATAAGGTGGATGGCGCCATCCTCACCAACACGACACTGGCGCGGGACAGCGTACCGCCAAGCTCGCACCGGGGCGAAGCCGGCGGGCTCTCCGGCCGCCCGCTTTTCGCACGCTCTACGCGGATGCTGGCGCAGTGCTATCTCGCTACGGGGGGCAAGCTTCCGCTGATCGGCGTTGGCGGGATCGACTCGCCGGCAACGGCTATCGCCAAGATCCGCGCCGGTGCTTCGCTGCTCCAGCTCTATACCGGCCTCCTCTATGAGGGGCCTGGCCTTTTGCCTGCTATCAAGTCGGCGTTGCTGGCGGAGCTTGCCCGGGCGTCCGCACCGCTGACAAGCCTCGTTGGCACGGAGGCCAGGCGCTGGGCTGAAAGCTAGACCGGCGTGTGCAGAATCGAAATAGCGTCATCGCGAGCGAAGCTCCAGGAGCAAAAGCCGCCCCCCTGCCTGCATCGCCAAGGCGGCCAAGGCCGCCTCGCGATGACGCACGCGTCCGGTTAATCGCACGATGCTTTAAAGCGCGTTCAGCCTCGCCCCTTATGCCCCGCCACCCGCCGCGGCCGCTAATGGCTCGGCCTCGTCGCTGTCGTCCTCTCGCGGCTCCTGCTTGCCTAAGCGCGCGCATTCGACAAAAACCCTAAGTCCGCAGGTCCGGCAAATATTATAATCGAGATTGCGGTAGACGGTGCGCAGCGCGGTCGTTTTCGAGCCGAATATGTTCTCCCGGCCGATGTCGTCCATGTAATGGCCGCGCTCCAACAGCTCCAGAACGCGTTCCTTGGGCCGGATCAGGTACAGGCCGCCGCCTCTGGCGCGAAAGCGCCTAGCCATCGCCACGATGGCTTCGGCGCCCGCGATGTCGATGAAGTTCACGCCCTGCATAACGATGAGCAAATGCCTGCATTGGGGCACCGTTTCCTCGTAGCTGCGAAGCGTTTCCTGAAAGGAGTTCACCGCTCCGAAGAACAGCGAGCCGTCGATGCGGATGAGGCGGACCTGTCTGCATTCTGGCAAGTCGGGCCGGGAAGCTGTGAACTTACGGCTCGGGCTGAAAGGATCGGGAACGCGGACGAGAATCTGCGGGCTCGAAGTTTGGCGCAAATACAGGAGGAGCGAGAGCATCACGCCGGCGAAGATAGCGACGTCGAGCTCAAGCAGCAGTGCCGAAAAAAACGTGACCGCGAGCACCGCCGTATCCGAATGGCTCGTGCGGATGATCTGCTTGATGTGATGGCTGTCCCAAAGCCCATAGGCGACGATGAACAAAATTCCGGCCATGGTGGCGTTCGGCAAGTACACCGCGAACGGCGCGACGAGCACGACGATGAACATGAGAAAGACGCCGGCCAAGATCGCCGCGACCGGCGTCTGGGCGCCGACGGAGTAATTGAGGGCGCTCCGGTTGAAAGACCCGGTCGCCACGTAACCCGAGAAGAAGGCGCCCGCAATGTTCGACAGGCCTTGTCCGATGAACTCCTGGTTCGCGTCGATATGCTGGCCGGTGCGAAGGGCCATGGCACGCGAAATGGATATGGCTTCGGTGAGTGCGAACAGCGTCATGGCGAGGGTGACCGAGGTCAGCGAGCGCCACATATCGACGCTGAAGCTCGGCGCCGACAGGGGCGGCAAGCTCGACGGCAGAGCGCCGACCGTTCTGACCGAACCAGGGCTGAGCGTATTCATGACGAACGCCGCCAAGCTCGCCACGATAATCGCCGCGATCATGTAGGGTGCTCGCGGAATGTAGCGCTTTACCCCAATGGCAGTCAGGACGGTGATCGCTCCAACTGCGGCCGTCATCCAGGAAATGTCCTTCACATGCGTCGCCACATAGCCGATGACTTCGTAGAAACGCGCCCCGCGCGGGATTGGCAGATTGAAAAAGTTCTTGAGCTGATTGGCGGCAATCAGCACACCGGCGCCGGCGGTGAAGCCGACGATGACCGAATGGGAGATAAAGTTGACGAGCGCGCCAAGTTTCATAACCCCCATGGTCAGCTCGAGCACGCCGACGAGGAAGGCGAGCGTTAGCCCCAGCACCACATATTGCGCCGAGGCGGGCTCGGCCATAGCGCTCAGCGCGGAGAACATCACAAGCGAGCCCGCAACCGTCGGCCCCGACACCAATTGCCAGGAAGAGCCGAACAGCGCGGCCACGATCGCTGGGATCATGCCGGCATAGAGGCCGTATTCGGGTGGCATCCCGGCTATGGTGGCGTAGGCAATGCCTTGCGGCAGCACGACAAGGGCGCCGGTCACTGCGGCCCAAAAATCCGCCTGCAGGGTGCGCCCGTTGACGAGCGGTGTCCATTCGAGAAATGGCAGCAGCCGCTTCGAAGGAATGGCCTCTAGGAATTTGGCTCGCGGCATGGTGCGCCCCCTACGATCCAGAGGCCAGAGATCTCGCCTGGGCAATCGCGCCTTGCAGCACATCATGCCTCATCGCAATCGTGGGTTCATTGAAAAGGACGTTCTTCATCCAGTCCAAGCCGAAAAGCAGGAGCGCCTCGTCGCTGGTCTTAACGAGTTCGACCGCCTCTTGCGGAATCTCGTAGACGCTGAGAAACCGGCTCTCGAAAACGAATTTGCGGAAACGGTCGACGTCGGTGGAGACCATGAAGAACATTTGCCGGGCTTGCGGCGACGGGGTCTTGCCCATAGGGCCGCCCATAGGGCGCCACGAGGCAAGCTTCATCAGGATGTCGATCCAGCCCCGGTTTATCTGTTCGTAG
>Ga0326727_10018418_pt1 | contig 14265 bp, 12 predicted proteins | sample MB2enrmetagenome_FD_207643 | JGI IMG/M metagenome (GOLD analysis project Ga0326727, IMG submission 207643) | Lab enriched peat soil microbial communities from McLean, Ithaca, NY, United States - MB29MY | ecosystem: Environmental > Terrestrial > Soil > Wetlands > Peat | place: USA: New York...
CGGCCAGCGGCGGTGTGGCCATCTACGAACTGGACAACGAGCCCGCCTGGTGGGACGGCGTACACATCGATGTGCATCCCCTGCCTTTCACCTACGACGAGTTGACAAACACCAGCATTGCCACGGCAAAGGCGGTCAAGACTGCGGATCCAACCGCCGCTGTAAGCGGGCCGGTGATAGACAACTGGTGGGATTACTTTTACTCCAAGAAGGATATGGAGGCCGGATGGGACAAGGCTAGCTCCTGTTATCAGCCGTGGGACAATCCCATCGATCGCCAAGCGCACGGCGGCGTTCCGCTCATCGAGTATTACTTGCAGCAATTCGCGGCAGCCTCGAGCACCTACGGCTCCCGCCTGCTGGATTACCTTGACCTGCACACCTACTATGCGGCCACCTACAACGGGAATGGCGTCGGCTTCAGCCCGGCGGGCGACACCGGGGAGCAGCAGGCGCGGCTGAACTCGACGCGCGTCTTCTGGGATCCAACCTATACCGATCCCAACGAGCCGCAGCCGAACTACATCACCGACGCGAACTACACGACAAGCTGCAACGTTCCGCTGCAAGCGCCGCAACTGATCCCCATGGCGCAGGCTTGGGTTGCGAAAGACTACCCCGGCACCAAGATCGCCTTTACGGAATACAACTGGGGCGGGCAGGAGAGCATCAATGGCGCTCTTGCCCAGGCGGATATCCTGGGCATCTTCGGAAAGTACGGTTTGGATATTGCCACATTGTGGGGAACTCCCGACCCAACCTCTCAGATTCCTGGGCTGGTGGGCTTCAAGATCTACCGCAATTACGACGGAAACAAGTCGGCCTTTGGCAACACGGCGCTGAACTCGACCAGCGCCAGCCAGGGCACGCTCTCGGTATACGGAGCGCTGCGCAGTTCAGATAGCGCGGTGACCGTCGTGGTCATCAACAAGACCTACGGCGACCTGACCAGCACGCTCTCCATCAACGGCTTGGCAGCCAGCACAACCACCGCGCAGGCTTACCTATACAGCAACGCCAATTTGGCTGCCATCGTGGCTCAGCCGGCGGTGACTGTGAAGCCGGGATTGGCGGGCGCGGCCAGCACCATCGCCAACTATACCTTCCCGGCGCAGTCGATCACGCTCTTTGTTGTGCCGAATTAGGGGCTAAACTAGCTGCGGAGAAACCCGATTCGGAGGGAGGTGGGGGTTTCAACCCCCGCATAAAGCCAGCAGAATCAACCCGGGCTTTAGCCCCGGAGGCACTTTCCACGTCAGTTCTACCCGAAACTAGGAGTTTTTCCGCAGCCAGTTCAGTTGTGCCGCAAATGCCGCAGAATCAACACGGGCTATATTGAGGGCTGCATTAGTAATGTCCGAACAAACGCGCCGGAGGCGCAAAGTTGGTTAGCCCCGCGCTTCAGCGTTGGGGAAAAGGGATTCCACAAGTTCGCCGCGGAGTCCCGTAGGGACGGCGCAAGGACATTATTTAAGCAGGAACCTATAGCCCCTTTGTTCGCTCCTCTTGTATCTCGGGCAAATGCATTCCTTTCTCCGCGGCCAGCATACCCATAGCGCAAGAAACCCCATGCCGGGCGGCTCATCCATCCGCGTTTACCGCGGATCGGCAGCCGTCCGACATGCCTGCGGCATCTTCACCATCCACCGCGAGTCCTCAGGCCCCTACATCATGCGCGCAATGTCTCGCAGTTGCCGCGCCGTGGCTTCCAGAAACGTCTCCGTGCTGGCGTCCGAGGGCTGCTCCAGCCCGGACTTGGCTTTGATGGCGGAGGCAATGCGCTCGGCCAGGGCATGGCGAGTGGCCAGGCTCATATCCAGCCGCCGCGCAAAGAAGCCCTCCAGCACCTCCAGGTCGGCCGCCGAGAGCCTGGCAATGCCCGTGGCAGGCAGCGTGACGGCGGTGTGAGGCTCGGGGATCGGCGCGCGGGGAACAAACGCCTGCGCGGTAAATGTGCGCGAGCCCGAGTCGCCCCACAGAGGCGTCTCCTGCTTGCGATCCCTCACCACCAGCGTGCCGGCCGCCAGGTCGCCCAGCCGCTGATGCTGGCGGGTCACAAAGATGGCGATGACGCCCACGGCATAGAAGAAGGGAATCTGGTCGACATAGCGGACGAGATTGCGCGCCATGGACTCGAACAGGCCGATGGCCCGGCCGGAGCGCTGAATCACGCGAATCCGGGCCACGCGCTTGCCGGGAGTGCGGCCGCTCCAGAAGGCCTCAAAGAGCGTGAAGTACCCCCACTGAAGCAGAAAAAGGAGAAAGATGCCGATGGCCGTGGCCCATTGCGCAGAAACCGCCGACGATGTTTTGATGCCAGGCAAAAAGACCGACAACAGCGCCACAAGCACCAGCAGCACCGCGCCCCAGATCAGGTAATCCACCAGCAGCGCGATGAAGCGGCTGCCGATGCCGGCCAATGGCATCTCGATCTCCACCAGTTCCGGGGTGTCGATGTTAAGCTGGTCAGAACTCAAGTCCATGGCGCAAATCCTCTCAAACCAGTGGATTCTCAAGCGGCGGCCTCATTGGGACCGCCTGTCTACGCTGCTCTCCCAATCCGACGCGAGCGGACTTGGTCAGCTCACCCGCGCCGAGTTGCGCGAGATGGCCCTCCTCTACCGGCAGGTGGCCGCAGACCTCTCGGTGCTGCGCCAGGACTCGACCGCCCGCAGCTACGCGCAGCATGTGAATCAACTATTGGCTCGCGCTCACCATATCATCTATTCCAGCCGCAAGACGAATCTTCGCACACTCTTCCTCTTTCTGAGGGACGAGTATCCGGTAATCTTCCAGCGCCAAATCGGCTTTGTGATGGCTGCGCTCGCGGTCTCGGTGGCCTGGGGACTGCTGGGCGCGGTCATCACCAGCGTTCATCCCGAGTTCATGCGCATGTTCGTCAGCCCCAAAATGATTGAAACCTTGGAGCGGCACCGGATGTGGACCGAATCCGTGGTGACCGTTGCGCCGCTGGCCAGCAGCGCCATCATGACCAACAATCTCACGGTGTGTTTTATCAGCTTTGCCGGCGGCATCCTCTTCGGGCTGGGCAGCTTTTATTCCCTGGTCACCAATGGCTTGATGCTGGGCGTGGTCGCCGTGGCCTGCCATCAATACGGCATGGCGCTGCCCTTGTGGAGCTTCGTTGCGCCCCACGGCGCACTGGAGCTTCCTTCGATCGTCATCGCCGGCGCGGCCGGCTTCCGTTTGGGCTACGCCATGCTCTTTCCCGGCGCGCTGCGCTGGCGCGACTCGGTGGCCCGGGGTGGTATCGAGGCCACGCGCCTGGTCTCCGGCGTCATTCCCCTGCTCATTATTGCCGCCACGCTTGAGGGCTTCTTCTCGCCCTCGCAAGCCCCCGTGTGGCTCAAGTTCACGGTCAGCGGCCTGCTCTTCTCGGCGCTCCTCACCTGGCTCTTCCGCCCGGTCAAGACCGCCGCAGTGAGCGCGTAGCGATCGCACTGGGCTGAGGCAGGACCCGTTTGCTCGGGCACAAATCTTGCTCTGCGGTGTCTAACGCAATAGGAGAATCCGCCGACGCAGGTTGGTTTCGAGCGGGAGCCGCAAGGTGTTGTCATACTGCGACGCAGGATGATTGAGGATACCCGAATGAAAGTTGCGGGCGCTGTTTCTTTCGTGCTCTTGGCTGGCACTCTCTGTTTCGGCGAAGAGGCGGTGAAGCCATCCATTCCATCGATTGACTATGACCTAGCACGGAGCCATGAGATCAAGCCGCACCGCCGCACTGTGCCAATGAGCGGCGTCTCCGAGGGCTTCAACCAACTTCACATCACTGTCACTGTGTCTCCAGCAGGAGGGGTGATCGATGCGCGCGCCGAGAGCGGAGACGACACGTTGAAGTTCTGGCCGCGGATCGAGCCCGAGGTGCGAATGTGGGGGTTCATCCCGTTTGAGGTCGATGGCAAGGCAGTGACGGCGGAGGTGGAGGAATACGTTGACCTCGTTCCGCCAGAGCGTCTGCCGGCAACGCATGTGACGCCACCAATTCTTCGATCTGACTCCAAAATAGCCATTTCATTAGAACGAACTGGATGCTACGGAACTTGCCCTTCCTATGAGGTCTCGGTAGGTACGGACGGAATCGAATTCAATGGCCGTCATTTCGTGGTTGCCGAAGGCAGGCACAGGGATCGGATCGACCCCGAGAGGGTCCGGGGACTCGCAAAGCGGTTCATTGATGCCGATTTCTATTCCATGGACGCATGTTATCGGGCTGGGGTGACGGATAACCCTACCTACGTTCTCTCCGCAACAATCGATGGGCGGGTTAAGAGGGTGCAGGACTACGTCGGATCCTGGGTGGGTATGCCAGCTGTCATTGCCGATTTGGAGGATGAGGTCGATGGTTTGGCCGGCACGGCGCGATGGATTGAGGGCACCGATGGGTTGGTTCAGGCGCTCGCAGCCGAGGGATTCGACTTCCGTACGCCCCAGGCGCAATCCATTCTCAAACGGGCTTCTGACCGCGGTCAAGCCGCGACCGTCCAACAATTGTTGAAAGCGGGAGTGTCCCTGGATCCCATGGCTCCTCCAACTCTGGACGACTTGCCGCTCTCCAATTGGGCCGATCGGGCCGGATGGCTCACAGCCGCCAGCGGTCAACCGAAGACGCTCAAGGTTCTGCTTGATGCGGGAGCGAGCAAGACCGACCTGAGCGACAAGAACCTGGCGCTCGCGGGAGCAGCACGCTCGGGAAACCTGGAATCTGTTCGGGCCCTGATTGCCTACGGAGCGGATCCAAACGCCGATCTCGATGCGACGAGGGCCGCCCGTGGCCAAGCCACTGTGGCGAACGAAATGAACGGCCCAGGGAGTATCCTGATTGACGCCGCTGGCTCAGGGAACCCTGATGTGGTGCGCGAGATTCTCCGCTACCATCCGAATTTGGAGGCACGCGGCTTCAGGCAAAGAACCGCCATCTTCGAAGCGGGCGAAGACTCCTTTGGCAAGAGTTCCAAGGATCGAGCGGAATGTGTGCGCTTGCTTGTGGAGGCCGGCGCAAACGTCAATGCGCGGGACTATGACGGGAACACTCCCCTTCATGAGATCTATCTCGCGGACGTTGAGGTGGAGCTGCTGAAGCTCGGCGCGGACGTGAATGCACGTAACAAGGAAGGCGAGACGCCCATTTTTACGAACGTGGATGATGACTCGGTTGCGCTCTTCATCGCACATGGAGCCGACTTAACCATTCGCAACAAGAAGGGCAGGACTGTCGTACAAGCTGCAAAGAAGCAAGGGCCTGCTCGTCAAGAAGCCCTCCAGAAGGCCCTAAGGCAAGCTCGTAAGCAGTGAGCGTCAAGACGTTGCGACCTGTCAAGGGTGATCACAAACCTGGAGCAAAAAACCAAGTTGATTTGAAAACACGCATGGTCTCAGTCGGCCATTGCTTCACAGAGACCTTAGCGGTCTCCCGCCTCACACTTTCGCGAATATCCTCTTGCGATAAGGCGCACACACTGGAATAAAGCACTCAGCCATGAACGAAAACCCAGCAGGCAAACGCCGTCAAGGCGGATCGGGTATTGAAGCTGGCGCGGCGAAGGCCGGTTTGGATCGAGTATCACCCGTTTGCCTGCTGGATCTGCTCCTCGATCACGCGCCTCAAATCCGCAGGTGAATAGGTCGGCGATTTGATGAATTTGCCGTCCGAGCGCTTATGAACCTTCAGAACCGGCTTCCAATCGCCATCGTGGGCGTTGGTGTCTTGCGGATGGACCAACTCCAGGCCGGCACCCCGCTCAAGCACAGCGTCGCAAACGCTGCAATGCGGCCAGGCTTTGCTCATGTTGCTGCGCTGCACTTCATCCCAGGCAGGCTGAGCCTTTACGCCGGCGGCGTTGAGCGCCCCATACGTGACAACAAGCTGGTCGATGCAGCCGTCCACGTACTCGGCAAAGTCCGGTGTGCCGTTGGGGTCGAGCACCACACCGATCGAGTCAATCACTGCGATCTGCTCTTCGCCGCTTGATCCGGCAGCGGTCATGGTGACCGTACAGCCACAGCCCTTGACGAACTCGATAGCTTCTTCAAACACCAGCCGCGCGCGAAGCAGGCGCGTCTCCGGATCGGGAAGCTGGGGAGATTCCATGACTTGCTGGTTGAATTGCTTCATTAACGTCGCGATATCTTCCTGCGGGCGATAGGGCTTATCGGTCATTCAATCCTCAGTTCATTGCGCCCGCCGATGCCTGGCCGCCGGGGCGTTGGCGCAATTGTAATCGATGCGGCGCCCTCGCAGGCCGGGCCCTGCCCGCCGGCTTGTACGGCACCGCCCCCAACAGGCCTGCCGAAGCTTTATCATTGCCTTCATGTCTGACAAACTTCGCTGGGGAGTACTCAGCACCGCCAATATCGCCCTCCAGAAGGTCATCCCTGCCATGCAGTTGGGCAAGCACAGCAGCGTTTTCGCCATCGCCTCGCGCGACCTTGCCAGGGCTCGGCAGGCGGCAGCCGCTCTTGGCATTCCCACCGCCTACGGTTCGTACCGGGAATTGCTCGCCGACCCCAATATCGACGCCATCTACAATCCGCTTCCCAATCAGCTCCACATTCCCTGGACGATCAAGGCCGCCGAGGCCGGCAAGCACGTTCTCTGCGAAAAGCCGCTCAGCCTCACCGTCGCCGAGGCCGAGACGCTGCTTGCCGTGCGCGCCCGTACCGGAGTGAAGATCGGCGAGGCCTTCATGGTCAACTGTCATCCGCAATGGCTCCGGCTCCGCGAGTTGCTCGCCGAGGGCCGCATCGGGGAGCTGCGTTCCATTGTTGGCGTCTTCAGCTACTTCAATGCGGACCCATCCAACATCCGCAACCGGGTGGAGTGCGGCGGCGGCGCGCTGATGGACATCGGATGCTACCTGATCCATGCCTCGCGCTATGCATTCGGGCTGCAGCCCACCCGAGTGGTCGCCAGCATCGATCGCGATCCAGCGATGCACACCGACCGCCTCACTTCGGCGCTGCTCGAGTTCCCCGGCGGCCATTCCGTCTTCACCTGCGGCACTCAACTGGTTCCATACCAGCGCATCCACTTCCTTGGCACGCGCGGAAGGATCGAAATCGAGATCCCCTTCAACGCGCCACCAGACCGCCCCACGCGCCTCTTCATCGACAGCAGCGGCGATCTCTCCGGCAGTGGCATCGCGACCGAGACCTTCCCAATCTGCGATCAGTACACCCTGCAGGGCGACGCTTTCTCGAAGGCGGTTCTGGAGGGCAGGGAAGTGCCGGTCCCTCTCGAAGACGCCATCGGGAATATGGCCGTCATCGAAGCTATCTTCAACTCCGCAGCCTCCGGCCAATGGGAAGCGCCAAAGCGGTGAGGGATCTGCCTCGCCGTCGATGGAGTTTGCGCAGAATGGAACCTGAACCTGTCAGGCGCCGGAGACTCTGCGCCTGTAGGTCTCCGGCGTTTCGATCAAAAATCCCGTCTTCCCAATCAGCGCCAGCAGGTCTCGATCGCCCGTCACCAGCAGATCGGCCCTGCCGCTTTGGGCTAGGTCGAGGAACGCCTGGTCATTTGCGTCCCGGCAGACCGTCGGGCATCTTTGATCCGCTTCCACGGTCTCGCAAAAGGGAAGATAATCTGCCAGCAACTCCAGGCGGTCTTCGGCCGAGAGCCGGAACCTGGGGTAGCTAAGAACTCGCGTCAACTCCTTGGCGGTTACCCGCGAGATCAGGGGAGTGCAACCGCCCTCCCGCCAATGCGCTCGCAGCCAGGCCAGCCGGCCATTGGCAAACAAGAGCGCCCACACCACGGTATTCGTGTCGAAGACCACCCGTTGCTTCACCTGGCTTCGCGCGCCCACTCGACGGCGGCGGCCACATCCCGCTCATCGATGCCGAGCGCGGCGAGCTGCCGGCGCACCTCTTCGGCGCGGCTCCGCTGCAGCGGACGCAGGACGATGGAAGCCCCGTCCGTGCTGACGTCGAAGTACTTCACTCCAGTGAAGCGGGTCACCACCGCCTTGGGAAGGGTGAGCTGGTTCTTGACTGTCATTTTGGCCAGCATAAGCTCCTCGAAAGGAAACAAGGAAATCTTACCATATTCTTGCTTCCGTCAGCAGTCCAGTACTCTGAATCGTCCGCAGAATGGAGCCGCCGCCCATCACACCCATTGCAAAGTCTGCACCGAATCCGCCGACAACTCGATGTCGAGAGCCTTCGATCCCAGAAGCAACTGAACGCGCTTCTCCTGACCGCGATTGGAGAGCACCACCACAAAACTTCCATCCGGATTGCGGAAGCCGGCATGAGAAACCCCGCCAACGGCATCTTGTCCGGCACCGTCACCCACTCCATTGGTTTGAAAGACCTTGGCTCCCCGGCGCACATGCTTTGAGAAGTGCGCAAAGGCCCAATACTGCCCGCTCTTCGTCACCTTGCGGGTTGCATTGTCCACCGTGATCGTGCCGCCGCACGGGAACGGCCCGATATTGGGCTTCCCCTTTTCGTCGAGCGCGAGATTCCAAGCGGTAATGGAGCGCGCCCAGTTGCGGAGAATGCCGTTGAAGGTCTCCGTCCATTTGGCAAAGTCCGTCAGGTAGTCGGGCGCGGTAATGTCCGGCCCGCCTTCGGTCCAATATGCGCTCTTCTCAGGAAACGCATCGTGCACGCGGGTCATCGCCGAGGGCTCGCCGACATAGCCGTGCCAGGCAATGCCGTCGATGTACTCGTAGGCGCCCGGCACACTCAACTCGCCAATGGCGCGGCCCCATAGGTTGTAGTTGTGGTCCAGCACCCAAATCTTCGTGGGTGAGCCGGCCTTGCGCAGCGCCGGGCCAAGAAAGTTCTGCACAAAACCGATCTCATTCTCCTGCGCCCACGTGCAGGCGGGCATGCGGCCATCCTGTTCGGCATCCACTTCGTTCTGCACGGTGACTGCGTCCACCTGCACGCCTTCTGCCTTGTAAGCCTCAAGAAACTTGAGGAAGTACCGGGCGTATGGCCCAAAGCTGCGGGCCGGCATGGCGCCGCCCAGCATGGAACCGTTGGGCTTCATCCATCCCGGCGGGCTCCATGCCGATGAAAAGAGAAACAGCTCAGGATTCATCTTGCGCGCAGCCCTGAGCACAGGCAGGATGTAGGCCTTGTCATGGTCGATAGAGAACTTCTTGAGCTCGGGATCGGGCTCGGTACTCTCGTCAAAGCTATAAACACTCCTCGAGTAATCGCTGGACCCGATGCAGGTGCGGCACACATTCAGCGCCATCTCGCCTGGAGCAAAGAGATCGTGCATCACCTCTTCCCGCTGGCTCTGCGGAATCTGGCTCAGCACATAGCAGGCGGCGTCCGTCAGCGCCCCTCCAAAACCAAGAATCTCCTGCCGCGTCGCGCCCGGATCGAGCGCAATGGCGTCGGCCGCAACCTCGGTTGCGGGCTTCCACGCCAGCGGATCGCCCTGTGCATACCGCCTGTCTCGGAAGGTGGCCCAAACCCGGACTTGCCCCGGCGCGCCAACCTCACGTGCCCACGCCGGAACCTGTGCGGAAACAGCCAATGCGGCGGCCGATGCCGAAGCCGTCTTCAAGAACTCTCTGCGGGAACCCTTCGCCATGGAAACTCCTCTGAACAACTCGGTTGCGGCATCGATCATAGCAGCGGCGCCGAAACGCCATCTAGTATCGCGACCTGGTGATTTCGTAATCGTGCCGACGAACCTGGGTGCCCCAGGTCCTGCTTTTGGGACATGGGAAACCACAGATCCACGCGGTCGCGTTACTGGATTGCTTCCAGCGCCGCCAGAATCAGCGGGGCCAACTGGCTCACGCTGCCCGCGCCCAACGTGAGGATGAGGTCGCCCTCCCTGGCCCGCGCTGCAACGGCGGCAATGGCCGCGGGAAAGTCCGCGGCGAACTGGACGGCCGGTCCCTGAATGCGGCTGGACTCTCCAATCCGCCCCGCCAGCCTCTCGGCCGTAACGCCGGAAATGGGCTCCTCGCTGGCGGCATAGATGGGCAAAACGGCCAGCGTATCCGCATCCTGGAATGCGCCGCTGAACTCGTCCATGAGATCGAAGGTGCGCGTGAACCGGTGGGGCTGGAAGACCACATGGATGCGCTTGTAGCCGCATTCGCGGGCGGCGGCCAGCGTGGCGCGGATCTCGGTGGGATGATGGCCGTAGTCGTCCACCACGGTTACGCCGCGCGCCGCGCCGCGCTGCTGGAAGCGGCGATCCACGCCGCGAAACCGGTTGAGCCCCTCGGCGATCTTCTCCTCGGAAACCTCAAGCTGGCGGGCGATGGCCACGGCGGCCGTGGCGTTGAGAACATTGTGCCGTCCGGGCACGTGCAGCTCGAATGGCCCCAAAGGGCCCTGCGCCGTGTGGACCACAAAGCGCGCAAAGCGGCCCTGGCCGGCCTGAACAAACTCCAGCCGGTAGTCTGCCTCGGCGGCAACCCCGTACGTGAAAACGCGGCGGCGGGCGCGGGGCAGAATCGCCTTTAGCTGCGGATTGTCAATGCAGGCGGTCACCGCTCCGTAAAACGGCACCTTGTCCATGAAGGCCAGAAAGGCGCGCTCCACATCCTCCATGTCGCGGTAGCAGTCCATATGCTCGCGGTCGAGATTGGTGACCACGGCCAGGATGGGCGAGAGCTTGAGGAAGGAGCGGTCACTCTCGTCGGCCTCGGCCACCAGGTATTGCGTCGTTCCCAGGCGCGCGTTCGAGCCCAGGGCGTCCACGCGGCCGCCCACAACCACGGTGGGATCGAGACCGCCAGCGAATAGCACAGAGGCCACCATGGACGTGGTGGTGGTTTTGCCATGCATGCCGGCGATGGCGATGCCGTACTTGAGGCGCATCAGCTCGGCCAGCATCTCAGCGCGCTGAATGACGGGAATCTTGCGGGCGTGAGCCTCGACGACTTCGGGATTGGTTGCTCCCACCGCCGAGCTGGTCACGACGACTGTGGCCCCGGCGACGTTTGCGGCGTCATGGCCCTCGTAGATCGTTGCGCCCAGCTGGGCCAGCCGGTCGGTCACCGGACCGCGGCGCAGATCGGAGCCGGAGACCTTCATGCCAAGGCTGAGCAGGATCTCGGCAATGCCGCTCATGCCGATGCCGCCGATTCCGATGAAGTGGGCGTGCTGGGAGGTGGCAAACATGATGGGCGAAACTTAACTCTAACATTCTCGATGGCGACGCCTGCGACCTGCCGCGGCGGCTGTCCGCTCACATGCCACGCGCACGCATCGGTTTTCGGGCTTATCCGGGCAGCGTGTACTCGAGGTCATACGAGTGCTGTCCATTTTCAACATGAATGGCAAAGGTGCCCGCAATGCCTTTCAGCTCCCCGGTCCCGGAGCCCGGAACCACGGTAACCGACAACTTGAGCCCGTTCTGATCCATTGTGCCCGAGTGCTGCAACGCGAAACTGCCGTGCTTTCCCGCGAGTGTCCCGGTTACAACTTCGATGGCCACATATCCGGCCTCACCCTTCTTCGGATCGCCGCCCGAGAACATCTCCCCTTTACTGGTAGCTTCAAGATCGCCGTGTATCTGCTTGTCGATGGAAAAACGGCCCAACCCCTCGGCCGGCGCTGGTGCGAGTGGCTGAATGTTCACCGTGAACGTGCCGTGTGCATGGTGAGTCATGGGTGTCTCCTTCTGCTGCGCTGACGCAAGCGGTGAGAGCAACGCGAGGGCAAGAACGGTCGTCGCGAAAAGCTGCATAGACCAAGGATATTACGAGTTTCACCGCGGGCGAGGCGATTTCTTCAAGGTTGGCTGGCTAGCCATATTCTTGAGAATGTCGCCTTGCAGACAGGCCGCGGCACGGCGGCGCTCTCTTTGGATTTTGCGTTCTCTCCGGCCTTTGCGGCGGCGGCAGGCGGTTACTTGCGGCTTCTCGTCAGCCGCGCGCCGGCGGCTTGAGGCCCAGTTCGCGCATGGCGATCTGCAGGTCGGCCCAGGCTTCTTTCTTCTGGCGCGGGTCGCGGAGCAGATACGCCGGATGGTAGGTCACAATGAGCTGGGAGCCGCGGAAGGAATGCACGCGGCCGCGGAGGCCGGCGAGGGGCTGGCGCTGGCCCAGCAGATAGGTGGCCGCGGTGGCTCCCAGAGCCACCAGCACCTCGGGGCGGATGACGTCGATCTGACGGAAGAGAAACGGGGAACAGGTGTTGGCCTCATCCGGCTCGGGTGTGCGGTTGCCCGGCGGGCGGCACTTCACCACGTTGGCGATGTAGACTTCTTCGCGCCTGAGCCCCATGGCGGCAATCATGTTGTTCAGCAGTTGGCCGGCCTTGCCCACGAAGGGCAGTCCCTGCGCATCCTCGTCGGCGCCCGGACCCTCGCCCACAAACATCAGGCGGGCAGCGGGTGAGCCGTCGCCAAAGACCAGCTTATTGCGGCCGGAGTGCAAGGCGCAGCGGGTGCATTCGCCGATCTCGTCGCGGATGATCTGGAGCGCAGCGGCGCGATCCGCGGCCGGAATGGCTGCGGCGACTTGAGGAGGGGCGGAAAAAACTCTTCGTGCGGGAATCGGCTGATCCTCTTGGGTTGAGGCGGGTTGGGAAGTTGGCTCCCAGGTCTCAGAAGCGAGACCTGGGGCACCCGGAGATTCCAGGTCTCCCACCCTTTTCGCGGAAAGAAGCGGAGAGGATGGGGCACCCAGATTTGCTTTCTGACTTGGATCCACTGGACGGCGGTAAAACTCGGTCAGGCCAAGATCGCGGTAAAAGCGGATGCGCAGCAGCAGGGCTTCGCGGGTCGCGGGATCGAGCAGTAGCGCCAATTCTCTCACTCCACGATCAATTGCCGGCGTGCCGCGGGGGGAACGGCCTCGCTGAGCACTCGGTCCTGCCGCGATTTCTCATCCTCATGCTCATCGAACTCCAGCATCAGCGAGAGGGGACGACGGAGGGTTAGAATCTCGTCGAGAATGCGGTCGGCAAGTTTGCGCTTGGGCATCTCGGGCAGCTCGATGGCCGTGCTCAGCGTGAGGAAGGTGGCCGCGTTAAGGTCGGCGTCGATGCCCAGGCCATCGCCTGAAACGTCGTTGACCACGATCGCGTCCGCGCCCTTGCGGAGCAGCTTGGCGCGGCCGTTTTCCATGCGATTCTCGGTTTCGGCGGCAAAGCCCACGATGAGCTGGCCGGGGCGGCGCCGGCGCACAACCTCGGCCAGGATGTCTTCCGTTGGCTCCAGTTCGAGCGTCATGGGGCCGGTGCGCTTGAGCTTCTGCCCAGAGACGCTGACGGGCCTGTAGTCGGCCACGGCGGCGGCTTTGATGATAAGAGTGGATTCTTCCATGCGCGAAAGCACGGTGTGCCGCATCTCTTCGGCGCTAGTAATCCGGATCAACTCGCAATGCGCGGGAGGATGCAGCGCCGATGGGCCGCTGATGAGGATCACCTTCGCTCCGCGGCTCTGCGCGGCATCGGCCAGCGCGTAACCCATCTTGCCGCTGGAGCGGTTGCCGAGAAAGCGAACCGGGTCCAAAGCCTCGCGCGTGCCTCCGGCAGTCACCAGGACCACCTCGCCGGCCAGATCGTGGCGGCGGCCCAGAGCGTCCATCACCGCATCGGCAATCGCCTCCGGCTCGGCCATTCGTCCCGCGCCCACCATGCCGCAGGCCAGTTCCCCTGTGCCCGGTTCCACCACGCGCACGCCTCGCTGGCGAAGGATTTCCAGGTTAGCTCGCGTGGCCGGATGCTCCCACATGTTGACGTTCATTGCCGGAGCCACAAGCACCGGCGCGGTGGTGGCCAGATACAGGGTGGTGAGGAAATCGTCGGCGATGCCGTGAGCGAACTTGCCCAGGATGTTGGCCGTAGCCGGGGCCACCACCAGCGCATCGGCCCATTGCGCCTCGCCGATGTGCTCGATGCCGTTCTGCGCGGCCTCGTCTGACTCCCATTCGTCCCAAAGGCTGGTGACGACCTTGTGGCTTGTAAGCGCGGCAAAGGTGAGTGGCTGGACAAATTTGCCCGCCGCCGCGGTCATCACCACGTGAACTTCAAGAGCCTGGCGCTGCAAGGCGCGCACCAGTTCCGCCGCCTTGTACGCGGCAATTCCTCCGGAGACGCCCACGATGACTCGCATGTTTCGATTGTAGCCCGTTTCGATTGTGAAAGGCGGGCCGCTGGATAAGAGAGGCAGAAGGCGATTGCGTGCCATTGGGGTGGGCTGTATGATCTTCCCATCATGAGTCAGATCGCCGCCCCGCAACGAGAGGCCTGCTTGCGAATCGCAGTGAGAGCTCAATTGCCGGCGATTCTTTGCGCGTCGATGCCTGTTGT
>Ga0326727_10018419_pt1 | contig 14264 bp, 16 predicted proteins | sample MB2enrmetagenome_FD_207643 | JGI IMG/M metagenome (GOLD analysis project Ga0326727, IMG submission 207643) | Lab enriched peat soil microbial communities from McLean, Ithaca, NY, United States - MB29MY | ecosystem: Environmental > Terrestrial > Soil > Wetlands > Peat | place: USA: New York...
GACCGTGCGGCTCTCGACAAGATCATGGTTCGGATTGACCGGTGAGGCTGGCAGGCGGCACCGCCTGCCCCACCAAGATGGGCTGGCTCAAGAGACATTTGCGCGCGGTTTTGTCGATTGGCGCCGGGCTGGCGATCCTGCCCAGCTACTTGTGGCCGTATTCGCTCACAGGGGGGTCGGCCGCTCCGACCATTCTCCGCGGCGACACCTTTGTTGTGAATCGTGCGGCGTACGATTTCCGAGTGCCATACTCGCGGATCGCGATGTTTCATGTCGGTTCGCCGCGCCGGGGTGACATAGTTCAGGCGTACCTGCCTTCCGGCATCGGCCTCGCCATCAAGCGGGTTCTTGGTCTGCCCGGCGAGACCATCGAAGTGCGCGAGAATCGTGTCATTGTCAATGGGAGGCCGCTGCCTGTTCAGCCGCTCGACCACACCCCCTTCGAGCGCGTGCCGGCGGCGCACCGGATGGGGTCCACGGTGGTGATGGAGGACGGGCATTGGGCGGCCTACACACCGGGAAAGAGCGCGTATCGCAACTCGCCGCCCGTCCGGCTCAGCCCCGGAGAGTATTTCCTGATGGGCGACAACCGAGATGATAGCCTCGACTCGCGCGCGTTTGGTCCGGTATCCAGAGATCGGATTACGGGCAAAGTGATTGCCGTGCTCCCGACCGGCGGACGCGTTGCGAGGCGCGATTAACGGGCGTTGGGGGACATATGTCCATCTTCATTGTGCAACTCGGCACACCGCGAAAGCCCGGCGAAGGTTTGCGGCTGGGAACGGTGCGGCGGCCTCCACGCGGCGTTCCGAAGTCCGACTTCGCGCGGCTCGACTACTATGACGTCTGGTTCCCGAACCTATCACCCAGCGCTGAACTGGTGCAGGAAGCGCAGGGAGCGGCGGACGAGCGGGCCTGGGCCGCATTCAGGCGAAAGTTCCGGCGGGAGATGAGCGCGCCCGACCGGAGCCGCGAACTGGACGTGCTGGCGGCACTGTCGCACCACACCAATCTGTCGCTGGGCTGCTACTGCCAGGACGAGAGCCGCTGCCACCGGTCCGTGTTGCGTGAACTGCTGGCGGAGCGCGGAGGGGAGGTAGTTTGAGGGCGAGGCCCGGCGCCAGGGCGTTCCGATCTATAATTAGGTGTATAGGTGCTTATGCGCCTAGCCATAGGTGAAGAATGCAAGAAGAGGCAGTCCGCTGGAATATCAAGGTTTCGAAAGAAACGGATCTAACCCTGCGCACTTTTCTGGGCTCACGGGGCATGAAGAAAGGCGACCTCTCGAAATTCATCGAGCAGGCCGTCCGCGCCCATGTTTTTCATCGCACCGTTCAGGATATCAAGGCGCGCAATGCGGGCACTGATCCGGACGAACTACAGGCCCTGGTGGACACAGCAGTACTTGAGGTCCGCGCAGAACGTCGCGCCAACGGGAAGCCCGACAGAGCCTGATGCGCGTAGTGCTCGATACCAACATCCTGGTCTCCGCCCTCCTGGTTCAAGTTGGGCACCCTGCGGCGATCTATCGGGTCTGGCAGGAGGGGTATTTCACGCTTCTGACCTGCGCAGAGCAGCTCGACGAGCTGAGGGCCACTCTACGCAAGCCCGTGATCGCCGCGCGCATCAAGCCCTATAAGGCCGGCCACCTCGTAAACGAGCTGCGGGAACTGGCCGAGACCATCGGACCGTTGCCGCGCGTCGGGCGCTCTCCGGATCCCACTGACGATTTTCTGCTGGCCCTGGCCGAAGCGGGCAAGGCCGACTACCTGGTGACTGGCGACAAGAGCGGGCTGCTATCCCTCGCGCGTCACGCAGGCACGCGGATCATATCCGCGAGCGAATTCGCCACGCTGAGCTCGAGCGGGTCTTGATTTCGCCCGGCGCAGAAACAGTTCCTAGACATCTAGAATGTCCCGTGATCTACGGCGGAGAACTCCTCCGCAATTCTGGTGTCGAGGGCCGAATTGGCCGCGTACCCAGCAGCCAACTCCTGTTCCAGCCTCTTACGCTGTACCGCCTCCAGGTACTGCTCAACCGCGCAGCGGATGAGTTTGCTACGGCTGGTGCCGGTTTCGGCCGCGACGCGTTCGGTTTCTCTGAAAAGCGGTGCGGGAAAGTCGACAACTACCTTTCGGGAAGCGCGTGTGGCTGTCGATGGCAGGCCTCCATGCTTTCTGACGGTTTTCACATTATGTTCCTTGGCAGCCGATAGAATATCATTTGGTATATCACCAGAGCACCCCCTCTCGTGGAGAACTACCTGGCGGCAGTTGCACTGCACTTCGGGTTCTACAACTTCTGCCAGCTTCATGGATCGCTGAGGGTCACCCCGGCGATGGAAGCGGGAATCACGGATCACGTTTGGGACGTGAAGGAACTGCTGGCGTAGACACCGACACCGAGCGGCGTTATGGTATACGTTTAGGAGCCCTGAGATGTGGATGAAAGTGATCCCACTGTTACTCATGACAGCCGTACTTCGGCCGCAGGAACCTCCTGCGCAGAGTACAGATACTCTTTTCCGCCAAAGTTCCGGTGCTATGCGTTCTCATTACATCGGTGAGTCTTTCAGAGATTGGCTCCTGGCTGAAAATCTCTCCCTGAACTCCGCCGCCTGTTCCAGCAAGGCAGACAAGAAAACCTGCAAGGCCCTTAAGTCAATCCGTTCTCACAAATCCGGAGAGTTCACGGATTCAAGCGGCGTGAAATGGACCTTCTCCGGTGGCAAGGTAGCCGGAGCCGATCCTCCAAGTGTTCTCGGGAACCAGAAGTACCGCATGTTCGTAGGAAATGCAGAGGCGTTTTACGCCAGCGGCTTTGGAGTTGCCACGGCTGGCCAGAAAAGCGCCGTAGCCACTCAGGTCTCATCGGCTGGTGTGGAACAGATGACCGTGCTGGCGATGAAGGCATTTCACGAAAATTGCTCCAAGTTGATTATCGTTAACAAGCCAGACGCCGCCGATTACCTCATGCGACTGGATCGTAGCAACGGCAAGTTTAAGCGGCTCAGCGCCATTGCAGTATTTGACCGATCTGGAGAAATGATTTTCGCGGGGGCTGGAGGGCTTACGAAGCAGGCTCAGAGTTTCTGCAAACAACTGAAATAAAGTGCGATGCAATCGAATATTAAAATGAGAATTGCAATAGTTCCTTTGCTCTTCTGTGCCATTACGTGGCCTCAATCACAACCACCAGCCCCAGCTCCAACTAAATCCACTCAGCACGATAAGAGCAAGGCCCCACGCAAAAAGGCCATAACATCCAACGATCAAGGCAATGCCAATTTTATTTCGGCCGCTATCGATAAGCTTGCTGCCGAAGTAGCATCCTGGAAAAAGCAGGCCGCCAGTACTCCAAAGGAAAATGACACGTCTACCGAATGGTGGCTCAGAGCCAGTACTATCGGTTCCGCCATCGCCACCATCGCTATTGCCATTCTTGCCTTCTTCCAATGGAGGGCAATGCGTGCGCAAGCCACTTATATGCGTGAAGAGCTTGCGGAAGTCAGAAAATCTGCGGATGCTGCCACCAAGAGTGCTGAGGCCGCTGAATCGTCCGCGAACACGGCTAGACGTGCGCTGGAAATAACGGAGGTCCCCGAACTGTGTATTGAAAGCATCAAAAGCACGGATGCGGGGCACATTACCCGTGGGTCCTACATAACCGCGATGATGAGAAATACTGGAAGGACTCGGGCGGTTGACGTAATCGTAAGTGCTCGGGTACACCTCACAGGTAAACTCCCAAGATCGCTGCCGACTATATGCGAGGGATTCGTGGTGCCCGCTGCTCAGCCGATGCCCCTTCTCTTCCCCCAGACCCTCAACTGGCTTCACGACAGTGAATTTGTCGATATCGAGACAGGCGCTACGGAACTCTCTCTTGAGATTGGTATCCAGTACAGGGACATCTTCGAGAATGCCCATAGTACTGAGCATCATACGACCTTCCGCCCGAACCTTGGATTCTTGCGGGGTTCGACCGATATTGATTAGATCCTTATTCGGCGCGCCGCCGTATGCACATCCGACCATCCGACCACCACGCAAACCATCCCAAAAATCCTTGACAGCGTGAGAAGTTTGTGGATGATCCAGCGCAAGCCATTGATTCCACAAGATGTATGATTATTCCCGGCCCCGGCAACGCAGGACGTGACACTACCCTCGTTCCTCTTTCTCTTGACACCCCCTCCCCCAATGTGTGATTATTCATTATAGTGAATAAACATTCATTGAAGGCGCCCACTATGGCCATTGCCCTCTCACCGGCTCAGCTTATGAAAACCAACGCGTCAGACCTGCTCCGCGATCTCGATCTTACCGACGAGGAACTGCTTTACCTGCTCGATCTGGCCGCCGAGGTGAAGCAATCGCCGCGCGATTACGCCCACGCCCTCGACGGCAAGTCCATCGCGCTGCTGTTTGAAAAGCCCTCGCTGCGCACCCGGCTGACGTTCGAGCTGGCTATCAAGCAGTTGGGTGGCGACGCGCTTTTCGTCGACGGACCTATCGGCGTCCGCGAGCCGCTGAAGGATGTGGCGCGCAACCTGGACCGCTGGGTGGACGGGATCGTCGCCCGCGTCTTCAAACAGGCCACCGTCGAGGGGCTGGCTGAGTGGTCGTCGGTGCCGGTGATCAACGCCCTGAGCGACCTTTACCATCCCTGCCAGGCGCTGGGGGACGCGCAGACGCTGCGCGAACATTTCGGCGAACTGAAGGGGCGCAAGGTGGCCTTCATCGGCGACGGCAATAACGTGGCGCATTCCTTGATGCTGACCAGCCTGCGGCTGGGCGCGGATTTCGCCATAGGCTGCCCGGAGGGTTACACGCCCGATCCGGACATCGTGGCGCAGGCGGAGGGGCTGGCGGCGGTTTCCGGCGCCTCGCTGCTGATCACGCACGACAGGGCGCAGGCGCTCGGAGGCGCCCACGCGGTCTACACGGATGTGTGGGCCAGCATGGGGCAGGAACAGGAACTGGTGAAGCGGAAGAGGGCCTTCCATGAGTTCCAGGTGGACGACGAACTGTTCGCGCAGGCGCGGCCCGACGCCATATTCATGCACTGCCTTCCCGCCAAGCGCGGCGAAGAGGTGACGGATTCCATTATGGAGCACCGGCGCTCGGCGATTTTCGATCAGGCCGAAAACCGGCTGCACGCGCAGAAGGCGCTGTTGTTGATGATGCTATCGTGAGGAGGGCCGGGCGTGCCCGGCCGTACAGTGTATGTATGAATAAACCCAAGAAAGTAGCTCTGGCTTACTCCGGGGGCCTGGATACCTCCGTTATCATTCCGTGGCTCAAGGAAAACTACGGCTGCCAAGTGGTGGCTGTGTGCGGCGACATCGGACAAGGCGCCGATGAACTCACCGGCCTCGAAGCGAAGGCCCGCAAAACGGGCGCTTCGGAAGTCTACATCGAGGATATGCGCGAGGAATTCGTCTCGCAGTACCTTTGGAAGCTGGTGCGCTCCGGCGGCGTCTACGAGCACAAATACCTGCTCGGCACCTCGGTCGCCCGCCCGCTGCTGGCCAAAAAGCAGGTCGAGGTGGCGCTCAAGACCGGCTGCGACGCCCTGGCGCACGGCTGCACGGGGAAAGGGAACGACCAGGTGCGCTTCGAGCTCACCTACAAGGCCCTGGCGCCGCAGCTTGCGGTGATCGCGCCGTGGCGCGAGTGGACCATCGTTTCGCGCGAGGACGCCATCGAGTACGCGCGCGCGCACCACGTTCCCATCTCCGCCTCCACCACCAAGATTTACAGCCGGGACCGCAACATCTGGCACATCTCGCACGAGGGCGGCGCGCTGGAGAACCCCGCCAACGCCGCGCCCGATGACATCTGGATGCTGACCAAAAGCCCCGCGGACGCACCCAACATACCCGGCGAAGTGGCCATCGGTTTTGAAAAGGGCGTGCCGGTTTCGGTCGATGGCAAGAAGATGACGGCCGTCGCGCTGCTCGAAACCCTCAACCGCATCGGCGCCGAGCACGGCATCGGCCGCATCGACCTGGTGGAGAACCGCTTCGTCGGCATGAAGTCCCGCGGCTGCTACGAGACTCCCGGCGGCACGCTCATCATGTTCGCCATGCGCGAGCTGGAAGCGCTCACGCTGGACAGAAGCACGCTCCACTACAAGCAGAAGCTGGCGCTCGACTACGCCGAGATGGTCTACAACGGGCTGTGGTTCACGCCGCTGCGCGAAGCCCTCGACGGGTTCTTCGAAAAAGTCGGCGAGACCGCTACCGGCGAGGTGAAGCTGCGGCTCTACAAGGGCAATATCGAGCCGCTCTCGCGCCAGTCGCCGTATTCGCTGTATTCGCTCGATATCGCGAGCTTCACCATGGGCGCCAGCTACGATCAGAAGGACGCCCTGGGCTTCATCAACCTGGTGGGCCTGCCGATCAAAGTGCGGGCGGCCATTGTCGGCAAGCCCAAATGAAACTCTGGGGCGGGCGTTTTGAATCGGGACCGTCCGAGGTCTTCGAGCGTTTCTCGGGGTCTCTCAGCTTCGATGGGAGGCTCATGGACGCCGATATCCGCGGCTCACAGGCGTTCGCGCGGGCGCTGGAGCGCGTCGGCATCCTGACGGCCGAGGAGCGCGAGCGAATTGTCACGGCACTCGACGAGATCCGGCAGGAGCCGGTCGAATCCAACGCCGCCGATGAAGACATCCACACTTACGTCATTCGCAAGCTGAAGGAGCGGGCTGGCGCGGTAGCCGACAAGATCCATACGGGCCGCAGCCGCAACGAGCAGGTGTCGCTGGATACACGGCTGTGGCTACGCGAGGAATGCGGCCGCGTGCGCGCGCTGTTGGGAGGCGTGATGGGCGCGCTGCTGGCGCTCGCGGAGGCCTGGCCGGATGCCGTCATTCCCGGCTACACGCACATGCGCCGCGCGCAGGCCGTGCTGTGGCCGCACTACCTGCTGGCGTATTTCGAAATGTTCGCGCGCGATTGGGAGCGCTTCAGCCAGGCACGTGCCCGCGCCAACGTGCTGCCGCTAGGCTCCGGCGCGCTGGCCGGCAGCGGCTTTCCTTTCGACCGCGAAGCTATGGCGCAAGACCTGGGCTTCGCGGGAGTAACCCGCAACAGCATGGATGCCGCCGGCGACCGCGATTTCGTGCTGGATTTCGTTTATGCCGCCAGCGTCACTATGATCCACCTCAGCCGTTTGGCCGAAGACTGGATTCTCTATTCGAGCGAAGAATTCGGCTGGCTGGAGCTATCCGATGCCGTCACCAGCGGATCGAGCCTCATGCCGCAGAAGAAGAATCCCGATTCGCTGGAGCTGATCCGCGGCAAGAGCGGCCGCGTCATGGGCTGCCTCACCTCTCTTATGATGACCATGAAGGGCCTGCCCATGACCTACAATCGCGACATGCAGGAGGACAAGGTTCCGCTTTTCGAAGCGGCCGATGAGTTGGCCGGCTCGCTCGAGATGGCGCGTGTGGTGATTCAATCCGTGAAGCTGAACCCCGCCGCGCCCGCGGCCGCCGCCGAAGAAAGCTGGGTGGTGGCTACCGACCTGGCGGAGGCGCTGGCCCGCGCCGGCACGCCTTTTCACCAGGCGCACCAATTGGCTGGCCGTTTCGTGCTGGAAAGCCTGAATAGCGGCAAGAAGCCCACCGACTGGACCGCGGAGGAGATGCACGCCTTTGCGCCGGAGTTCACCGCCGATTTCGCGGCGCTGCTCGATCCCCGGCGCGGCATGAAATCCCGCGAAATCCCCGGCGGAACCGGCCCTCAATCCGTAGCAGCCGCACTGGCCGCCGCCCGGCAGCGCCTTTCTGAGATGAATGTATGACAAAAACCTATCGCCAAGGACAGATCCTGAAGCTGATCCGCGGCAAGCGCATCTCGACACAGGATGAGCTTGCCCAGGAGTTGAAGAACCAAGGCATCGCCGCCACCCAGGTGACGCTCTCGCGCGACATACGCGACCTGCGCCTGGTGAAGACACGGGAAGGCTACCAGGAAATGGCGCCCGAGGAGACCGGCCCGGAGTTCTCGCTGCTGGCCGCCGAATTCCTGAAAGACGTCCTGCGCGCGCAGAACCTGGTGGTGCTCAAGACCTCTCCGGGCCACGCCAACTCAGTGGCTGTCGCGCTCGACAACGAGGAATGGCCCGAGGTGGTCGGCACCATTGCCGGCGACGACACCATTCTGGTGATCACTCCCGACACGCCCACCGGCGAATCGATTCAAGAGAAGCTGCTGGGTCTGCTGGAGCGAAGCTGAGCACCAAGATACTGCTCCCTGACGGTCGCGGCTCGGATCACATTTGTGTGTGATCTCGCATTCTTTACAAAGTCGTTACAAGAGTTTCCTCTCCGCCGCGTCTAATCAGGTAGCAGTGAAAACAGAACCCAGAGGAGGGATTCAATGAAACTAGGGACTTTGTTTGTGAGCGGATGCGTCTCCGCCGTGCTAACGGCATTTCCGGCCATGGCGGCTATCTCGCCAACCCGCGGGTGCCCCGTAGGTAAGCCGACGCCCGCTTCTTACACGTGGGACTTTCAGAAGGAGACCGATGGTATTTTCCAGGACATTCAATCGGATGCCCAGCAGGCCCTCGCCCACGCCGCGAACCTGCAGAGCTTTGCGGAGAGTCACGAACTCAGTTGGTTATCCAACGCCGACCAGTTAAACCAAATGGCATCGCTGGTCGACGATATGGGTCAGAAGCTGTGCCGTCTGGAGGCCATCCGGCGCGTAGACACGCCCTGGCAGCAGAAAACCATCGATGGCATCGCGACGACTCTCCGCCTGATGGCCGACAATACGACGGACGCCATCCTGTTTGGCAACCAGAACCAGCAGGAGCTGTGGCTCCCCACTTACCAAAAGTACGTAAACAACCTCTATGAGCAGACCCAGAGCCTGACACAGTCCGTGGACCACGCTGTCAGGTACGCCAAAGTTCAGACACAATACCAGGACTTGAGGAAGGACTTGGGGATAAAGACCTCCTCGTAAGACGAGGAACTCGAAATCACGGCAGCGCCGGGTGAACCGGCGTTCGCCGTGATTTGGGCATGGAGGGAGTGATCATGACGAAGCTGGGTAGCCTTATTCCTGCGTTGACCTGTTGCTGCTGGCTTGCAGCCAGCGCCTCGGCGCAGACGGTGAAGGTGAACTGGAGGACGAATGCCACATTCTCCGATTACAAGACGTACGCCTGGAGATATGGCAAACAGCAGGGCAGCGGTTTCTACCGCCAGTGGGTGCGCCAATACGTCGATGCGGAGCTCGCCGGGAAAGGTCTGAAAAAGGTCAGCGACAACCAGAATCCGGACGTGCTCGTGGTCTATAACATGGTCAGCCAAGAATTGCTGGACTCGACTACAACGTCGGACGGATTCGGCTGGGGCGACGGAGCTTGGGGTTATTGGGGAGCTTGGGGTGGCTGGGGAGACGCCGGCCCGGACATCTCCACCACCGAGCAAGAGCCGCGGATGATGGGCATTCTAACGGTGGATCTCGTGGACGCAAAAAAGAAACAACTAGTGTGGCGTGGTCAGGCCACGGAAGACAGCATCTCGAACACCCAGAAGGGCGATGAAAAGCAGGTGCGGAAGTCCGTTCAGAAGATGTTCGATCGCTTCCCTCCGAAATGAGAGCATGCACGCGCATTGCTGGGAACCGTGCGGTTATCAACCCGACCCGTTTCGAGTTACACTTCCCCAATGAATGAACTGGGCAACATCGCCTGGGTTGATCTTACGGTTCCCGACGCTGCGGCCGTTCGCGATACGGTCGTTACTCGATTATTGAGGACCCCGCGGGCGCGGTAGCCGGGTTGTTCGAGCGGCGCTAGCGCGCGCGGATCTGAACCGAACCCGGCTCGAGGCCCGGCGCGCTGGCGGTGAGCTCGATTGTGCCCGCCGCGGCGGAGGCCCGCACTACCACCAGCGCACGGCCATGGAAAACCTTGTACTCGGCGCCCTGGTAAGGCTGGCCGCTGGTCATGTCGGCGTTGCCAAGCCCGGCGATGGTCCCCGGCCCGGTGATCGCGAATTGGATGTTGTGCGCCGCGGTGGGCTCGACCCGGCCACGGTTGTCCACCACTTCGACGGTGACGAATGAGAGGTCCTGGCCGCCGGCGTGAACCACGGCGCGGTCGGCCGTCAGCTTGATGCGCGCCGGCTGGCCCGCGGTTTCGAGCACGCTCTCGGCCACTTTGCGGCCGGCCTCCATCGCCACCGCTCGCAGCGTGCCCGGGGAATAAGGCACCTTGACCACGGATCTGAATTGCTGCTCGCGGCCGATGGGGAGTTCCTCGATGAGCTTTTCGTTGAGGAACAGTTGCACGTTGGCGGCATTGGAATACACTTCCACCTCGAGACCTTTCGCTTCCTCGCCCGGCCACGTCCAACTCGGCCAACTGGGGAAGATGCCCCAGGGGGTCACCACCATTTGTTGACCCTCCGGAACGGGCTGGCGCACGGCCAGATACAGCCGCTCGCCGCGCTGCCACAGAATGTTGCGGTAGTGGGAGACGGGCCTGCGGTACCCGGTGATGTCGAGGTCGCCGCACGCGGCGCTGGTCCAGGGGAAGAGGCTGTTGTCGCCCATGCCGGGCTGGCGCGGAGCGTCCGGCGCGGCGATGTACCAGCGGCCAATGCCGTTCTCGCCGAGGTAATCCAAAGCCGTCCACACGAAGTCGCCGATCACGTAGGGGTAGCTGGTCACCGCCTCCCAGGACTGAAATGCCGCTCGCGGAAATGTCTCGGTGGCCACCATTACGCGTGCGGGGACGCGGTTGTGGTCCGCTTCGCGCCTGTTCAGGTTGTAGTTGTAGCCGGCCAGGTCGAGCGGAGCGAAGAAATTGTCCACCGCCTCCCAAGGGGTCGCTGGATTGTTGACGGCGGAGGTGATGGGCCGGCTGGCGTCGAGCTTGCGCAGGTAATCCGCCAGCTTTTTCGCGGTCTGGGCGCCGGCCTCAACTCCGCGCTCGGGGATTTCGTTGCCGATGCTCCAGATCACCACCGAGGGATGATTGCGGTCGCGCAGCAGCATGGCGTCGATGTCGCGCTGCCACCAATCCTTGAAGTAGAGGTGGTAATCGAAGGGCTTCTTGGCGCGTTCCCAGCAGTCGAAAGCCTCGTCCATGACCAACATGCCGAGACGGTCGCAGGCCGCCAGAAACGCTGGCGACGGCGGGTTGTGGGCGGTGCGGATGGCGTTGAAGCCGGCGGCCTTGAGCAGCTCGACGCGGCGCTCCTCGGCGCGGTCGAAGGCCGCGGCGCCGAGCACGCCGTTGTCGTGGTGGACGTTGCCGCCTACCATCTTCACGGCCTTGCCGTTCAACAGGAAACCCTTGTCGGCGGACCAAACGAGCGAACGAATGCCGAAGGGCGTCTCGACCTCATCCACCACCTTCCTGGCGATGAGCACGCGCGTCACCGCGCGGTACAGTTTGGGCGTCTCGGGCGACCACAGCGCCGGATTCGCCACCGCGATTTCCTGCGGCGCTCCGGCCGCGCCCTGCGCCGCGCCGGCCTTCTTGCCATCGGGGGTGAAAAGCGTGGTCTCGACGATGGCCGCAGCCGGTTCCGCGCCCTCCACCTGGGTACGCACCACCACCTTGGCCCGCGCCGCCGATACTTCCGGAGTGGCGACGAAGACGCCCCACTGCGCCACGCGCACGGCGCCGGTGAGGGTCACCCACACGTGCCGGTAGATGCCCGCGCCGGGATACCAGCGGCTGCTCTGCTGCCTGGAATCGTCCACGCGGACGGCCAGAACGTTGCGCGCGCCGAACTTCAAGTGCGGCGTGAGGTCGTAGACAAACGCCGTGTAGCCGTAAGGGTGCGTGCCCAGGTCCTGGCCGTTGAGCCACACCGTGGCGTTCATGTACACGCCCTCGAATTCCACGGTGATGTGCTTGCCGGTCCAGTCCTGCGGCGCGTCGAAGCTCCGCCGGTACCAGCCCACGCCGGTGGGAAAGAATCCCTCGGCGCCGCCGCTGGGGTTCTTGGGGTCGGGGCGGCCCTCGATGCTCCAGTCGTGCGGCAGGGTAACGGAGCGCCAGCCGGCATCGTCGAACGCCGGGGCGTGCGCGTTGGCCGGGTCGCCCAGCAAGAATTTCCAGCCGGAGTCGAAAGAGAGGCGCTGGCGCGGAGCGGGCGCGCGCGCGGAGGCTGGGGAAAGAGCGAAGAAAAAGGCCGCTAGCGCGGGGAAAAAGCGGCGGCGGTTACCAACCGCCGCGCAGGATACCATCCTGCCCCATAGCAACATCATTATAGGCCGCCTTTCAATCCTAGTTCTTCGGCGCGGGCCTGCATGGCCTTTACGCAGAAGTCGATGTGCTCGTCGAGCGGGACGCCCAGCTCCTGCGCGCCGTCAATAATCTCCTGGCGGTTCACTGAGCGCGCGAAGGCCTTGTCCTTCATCTTCTTCTTCACCGAGGCCACGTCCACTTCGAAGACGCTGCGGTGCGGCTTCACGTAGGAAATGGCGGTGATGAAGCCGGCCAGCTCGTCGCAGGCAAAGAGCGTCTTTTCGAGCGGCGACAGGCGCGGCACGCCGGTGTGATTGGCATGTGACAGAATCGCCCGCCGCGTTGCCTCATCCACGCCGCGCTCCGCCAGGATGGGCTCGCCCTTGACGGGATGATCCGGCAACTGCGGGTGGATCTCCCAGTCGAAATCGTGCAGCAGCGCGGTGACGGACCAGGCGAGTTGGTCCTCGCCGAGCTTCGCGGCATACGCCACTACGCAGGTCTCCACCGCCAGGGCGTGCTTGCGGAGACCGTCGGATTTCGTGAATTCGCAGAGAATATTCCAGGCCTGTTCGCGAGCGATCATGCAGATTATGATATATCGATGAGTACTGGCAAGGTGCAACTCGGTCTCGGTCTGATCGGCATCGGCAAACCGTGGGGCCACGCGCCGGCGCCGGTGCCCTCCGAATCGGCAGCCATCGCGCTGCTGGAATCGGCATTCGATGTGGGCATACGGTATTTCGACACCGCACCCTCTTACGGCGACGGGGTGAGCGAAGAGCGTCTCGGCCGGTTCCTGAAGCGCATGCCGGCCGGGCAGCGCAGCCAGGTGACGGCAGCCACCAAGTTTGGCGAGCACTGGGACCGCGCCGCGGGCGTGCCGTACGCGGATCACAGCTTCGACGCGCTGCGGCGCAGTCTGGATGAAAGCCTGGCGCGGCTGGGATCGATCGAGATTCTGCAATTGCACAAGACCACGCCGCAGGCATTGGCCAGCGCCGAGGTGGCGCGGGCGTGGGAGTACGCTCAATCGCTCGGAATCCGGCGCCTGGGGCCCAGCGTGAGCGACGCCGAATCGGGTCGCCTGGCGCTGGAAGATGGGCGGTACTCGGTGATGCAACTCCCGTTCAACCGGGAGAATCAGGCGTTCAGCGGCATTATCGACCAGGCCGGCGCGCGGAGGATGTGGATTGCGGTGAACCGTCCTTTCGCCATGGGCGCCATGGTCGACGCCGGCGCGGACAAGTGCGAGGCCTTCCGGTTCATCCTGCAGAGGGATTTTCAGGGCGTCATCCTCACCGGGACCACTTCCCCGGAGCACCTGAAAGAGAACTGGCGGGCGTTCGAGGAAGCTTGTGGGGGGATGTGAAGGAACAAAGCCAATTATTCACCGCAAAGTCGCAGAGACGCTGAGGAAGACAAAAGACGGAGAAGAGACTGGAGGAATTGGGGCGGTTGCTGGGATTGAGGCTGTACTCTGCTGGAACGGGGGATTTGAGAACGCGGAGACAGCGGAGATCGCAGAGACAAAGACAGTTCGTCTCGTGTACACTTTCAGAGGACAGAAAATGCGCGCACTCATTCACCATTCACTCGCCGGACTCCTTGTCATGGGACTTGCCGGCGCCGCCGCCGCGGAGAAGAAGGAATTCACCAACTGGCCGGCTGGCATGTCGCCGCAGGAAATCGGCAAGAAGATCGCTACAGACATGATTCCGCGCTGGATTCCGCGCGGCCCCGGGGTACATTACGCGGAAGACTCGACGTGGTACTCGGCGCTGGAGTTCGCCAAGCTGACCAACGATCAGGCGCTGACCGACGCACTGGTCAAGCGCTACGACCCCTGGCGGACTGAAGAGGGACAACAGAAGCTGGTCTCGTGGCAGCGCCACGTGGACCACAACATTTTCGGGATTGTGCCACTGGAGCTGTACATACGCACCAAGGACCCGCAATACCTGCCGCTCGGCAAGAAACTGGCCGATCAGCAGTGGGAAAACCCCACGCCGGACGGGCTGTCGGCCGAGAGCC
>Ga0326727_10018421_pt1 | contig 14264 bp, 10 predicted proteins | sample MB2enrmetagenome_FD_207643 | JGI IMG/M metagenome (GOLD analysis project Ga0326727, IMG submission 207643) | Lab enriched peat soil microbial communities from McLean, Ithaca, NY, United States - MB29MY | ecosystem: Environmental > Terrestrial > Soil > Wetlands > Peat | place: USA: New York...
GGACGACGATTGTGCCGGCGGGGTGTTGCAGCTTCCACCGGGCGACAAAGGAGGCGGCGAGGCGGCTGGAGACGGAGGCGGCGCGGGGGCTGGAGTCGATTTGCAGGAGCGTGGGCATAAGCGTTCTCCGGAAAGATGGGATGCGTATCTATATTGTTGCAAGGTCCCGCACTTTGCGCGGAAAGTAGCGGAATGGTCGGTGCGCGGGGACTGGGTGGCGATAGAAAACGAAAGGCACAGCCGGCAATCGATTTGAGCGGCCCGGATCTGGGCGCGGAGGGCGGCGTTTGACCTGAAATCCGAGCGCCCTTATCATCGAATTTGGTGCTGTGGCGCGGGTTTTTTGGCGTCTCTGCGCCCCCTCCGGGCGGAGTAGCTCAGATGGTAAGAGCGACGGATTCATAACCCGTAGGTCGGCGGTTCGATCCCGCCCTCCGCCACCATTGTATGGAGCAGCCGCTCGCTCATCGCTCGCACAGGCTCCGGTGATGACAACAGATTCGGGGTCCTTCGCCCGCCGCCACCAAACCATTGCATGGGGCAGCCGCTCGCTTGTCGTTCGCACGGGCTGAAACCCGCGCCCACCCGTGCCTCGCCATGCTTTTGGCCTCAAGTTCCGTCGATGCTGCGTGCTACAATTTGCCCACGTTGGAAGCCATGGACGAACATTCCCCGCAAACAGAACCGGTACTTGAAGTGATCGCTCCCGATAGCTCACGCGAGCGAGTCGCGGTAACGCAATTTCCCTTCAACATCGGACGCGGAGGCGACGGCGATAACGTCCTGCAGCTTGGGGACGGGCGCATCTCGCGGCGCTGCGCCGCAATTGTCGCCGATGGGTCAGGCTACCGGTTGGATGACCGCGGAAACCGCTACGGCGTGTTTGTGAACGGCGCCAAGGTGCTGCAACAGGCGCTGCGGGATGGCGACGTGATTACCTTTGGCCTTGATGGCAGCTACCAGATCGTTTTCCATGCGGCGTTGGCCGGCGCTCCGCCCGCGCCGCAGGCGTCGGTGGCCAACCTGCTCACGCGCATCGGCACGCTCTCAGACCTTACTGGCTCGGGGACGTCGGGCGGATTGAACAGGCTGAATCTGCTGCTGGAGGCGACCTCGCTGCTGCACTCGCAGCTCCCTCTGGAGTCAGTGCTGGGCACCATGCTGGATCACGCGATTTCGATCACCCACGCCGACCGCGGGCTGCTGATGGAGCCTGACGCCGCGGGCACATTGCGTGTGCGCCTGGCGCGCAGCAACAAGGGCGAGAACCTGCCGCCGGAGAGCCTGAACCCCAGCCAGACAGCGATCAACCAAGCGATTAGCCGGCAATCGAGCGTGATTACGGAGGACCTGAACCTGGCCGGCCTTGACCTGAAGGCGGCGGAAAGCATCGTGGTGCAGGGGCTGCGCGCGGTGGTGGTGATTCCGCTGTATGCTTCATCGCGCTCGACGGTCGACACGGGCGCCAAGCACGAACGCGGCCAGTTGCTGGGCGCGATCTATCTCGACTCGCGGCGCATCGCGGCGTTCTCCGCGCTGGACCGGCAGATTCTGGACGCGCTGGGGGTGCAGGCGGCCAGCATTCTTGACAACGCGCGGCTGGTAGAGCGGGAGCGCGAGCGCCAGCGGCTGGAGCAGGAGCTGTCGATCGCGCGCACCATTCAACAGGCGCTGCTGCCGCACGGGCTGAACGACTTTCCCCACCTGGCCGTGACGGGAGTGCATTTTCCCTGCACTGAGGTGGGCGGAGACTACTTCGATGTGGTTCCGGTGACCAAAGACCGGACGGCGATTCTCATCGCGGACGTGAGCGGCAAAGGGCTGGGCGCGGCGCTGCTGACCACGATGCTGCAGGGCGCGTTGTCGGGCATGACCATGGGTGCGGAGCCGGTGAAAGTGTTCAACCACATCAACCGGTTTCTGTGCCGGCACGCGGAGGTGGGCCGCTACGCGACGATGTTTATCGGGCTGCTGGGCAAGGACGGCGTGCTGGAGTACATCAAGGCCGGGCATCCATCGCCGCTGCTGCTGCGGAAGGGCAAGGTGAGCGAACTCTACACCGAGGGGTCGTTTCCGGTGGGACTGATTCCCGAGGCGGAGTACACGTCGGCGCGGCTGAAGCTGGAGCCCGAAGATACGCTGGTGCTGTTCAGCGACGGCGTGACCGAGGCAGAGAACACCGTCCATGAGCTCTTTGAGCTGGCGCGGCTCAGCGAGGTTCTGGCCAGTCATCCGGGCGCTTCAGTGGAAGAGCTGCAACAGGCAATCCTTGATGCGGTACGCGCGTTTACCAAGGGCGCGCACCAGTCCGACGACCTGACGCTGCTCGTGGTGCGCTACCGCAAGGCGGCCTGAGCCATGCTCCGGCTCGCCCCGGGGCCAGCGAGCTTTGGATGGCGCAGAATTTAGAGGCGAAAATTGGCTGAAACCCTCGCGGCGGATTGATACAATCCACAGCATGAGCGACCCCAAAGTCATTGGAAGGTATGAGATTGTCGAGGAGTTAGGCCGGGGCGCCATGGGCAGCGTATTCAAGGCGCGCGACCCCGCCGTGGGCCGCATTGTGGCCCTGAAGACCATTCATTCGGCGGCGCTGGAAGGCGCGCAAAGCGACGAGTATCGCGCGCGATTCTACCGCGAGGCGCGGGCCTCGGGAGTTCTGGCGCATCCGGGAATCGTGCCCGTGTTCGACGTCGGCGAGCACGAGGGCGCGCCGTTTCTGGTGATGGAGTTTGTCGCGGGACGGACGCTGGACAGCGTGATCAAGAAAGGCGAGCGGTATTCGCTGGATCGCGTGTGCGAGATCGGCCAGCAGATCGCCGAAGCGCTGGGTTATGCGCACCGCCAGGGGGTGATTCACCGCGACATCAAGCCGGCCAATATTCTGATGACTTCGCGCGAGGTCTATGGCAGTGAGCGGCCCCGGATCACGGACTTTGGCATCGCCAAGCTCGCGGCCAGCGAGATCACGACCACCGGCCAGTTGCTGGGGACGCCTTCGTACATGCCGCCGGAGCAGTTTACGGGAGCGCCGATCGACGGCCGCGCCGACCTGTTTTCGCTGGGGGTGATTCTTTACTCGCTGGCCACCGGCGAGCAGCCGTTCCCCGGCGAGACCATGACCGCCGTCTCCTACAAGGTCGTTCACACGGAGGCGATTCCGCCGGCAAAACTCAACCCCGGCATACCGGCGCGGCTGGAAGCCGTGATCATGAAATGCCTGGCGAAGAGTCCGGCGGACCGCTTCCAGACCGGTGAAGAGCTGGCGCAGGAGCTGGCGGCGCTGCGCTCGGGCGCTACAGCGTCGACCATGCACGCGACAGTGCCTGTGGCGGGCGGCGCCGATGTGACGCTCGGACCGACAGCCGGACCCACAACCATTCCGCCGGGCGTGACGGCGCAGCAGGCAGGACGCGCGGCGACGCCTGCGACGGCAACCGCGCCTGGGGCCAAGGCGGCAAAAAAACCCGGAAAACCGGCGCGGGTTCAAACCGTTTTTGCCGTGGTTCTGCTGTCGGTGGCGGGTCTGGCGGCAATCACGGTGGGTGGATGGTTCTGGCTCCAGCATCGCAAGCAACCGGCTCCGGTGAAGCAGCAGGCGACCGTCGTTCCCACACCGCAACCGCCCGCACCCGTGGTGCCGCCTCAAGGCACTGCTCCGGCCGGGGAAACTCACCCGGCGACTCCGACTCCGGCGCCGGGCGGGGCTGTGCCCGCTGTGCCGGCCGCTGCGCCAACGCCGCCCGGGGCCAAGACTCCCGGGGCCAAGACCCCCGCAACGAAACCCTCCGCGGCCAAACCGTCTCCCACCAAGGCAACGCCTGCCCCGGCGCAACCAGCGGCTGCAGCGGTCACTCCTCCCGCTCCGGCGCCTGCTCCAGCGCCGGCGCCGGTTACCAAGCCCCAGCCCCTGGCTCCGGCTGCGTTAGCCTTCGATCCGCGGAATGCCGACCCAAACAAAAACGCCAAGATAAAGATCGACGTCAGCAAATTCCCCAAGGGCCTTGCTTTCACCGTGGAGATGAATAAGGAGCCCTATGTCCACTTCATTACCGGTGACGGCTCCAGCCTGGACAACTTGTATGCTCCGCCCGGCATGCAGGTGTTCCAGGTCTCGTTCAAGAACAGCGGTCAGACGTGGGCCGCAAAGCCCGTGGGTTCTGATTTCAAGGCCAAAAAGTCCAAGACCCTGAAAGTTCAACTGTTGGAGAACGGCAAGGCGGATTCGAAAATCACCCTGCCGATTAGCAAGGATGCGCAACTCTCGATCTCTTTCTCCTCCACCCTCGGCGATCTCTTTTGATCTTTTGCATCTGTAACAGGATTGTCACAATCGGAAAGTACCATCACGCTAAAGCGGTTCCAGGGTTACTGTATCCCGAAGCCACTCCATTCAAGTCGATGCGACCGTCAGGGAGCAGCGACCTTGAGCAAACCCAGAAATGGGTATAGCTACCCTGGGGCCGCCTTAGCTCGGGCCGGCCGCGTGAAATGCGGGCATGGATAGAGCGGAAGCAGAAGATCCCCGGCAATGGGCAACGCAAAAAAGGAAGAACGCAATGCAAATCTCCACAGAAGAAATGGATGGCGGCGTAACCAAGGTCGCGCTGGATGGGCGCATGGACATCGAAGGGGCCGCAGTTGTCGACCTGAAGATGAATCTGATCGCGGGAGGCGCCAGGAAGTTGTTGATCGACTTGCAAAAGGTTTCGTTCCTCGGTTCGATGGGTTTGCGGTCGATTGTGATTCCTGCGCGGGCGGTGCGCAGCCGTGGCGGCAAGGTTGTGCTTTTCGCGCCCACGGAGATGGTGGCAACGGTTCTGAAGACCAGCGGCATCGATTCCCTGTTTCCGGTTCACCACGATCTGGCCGCCGCAATGGCGGCGTTCGAGTGAGCTCAACCTGTGGTCCTGCGGCCATCATGCCCGGAGAAGATACAGTCATGCACGCGCCCCGGCTGACCCTGCAAAGCCGGCTCGACGACCTGGCGCTGGTTCGGCCGTGGGTCGCGGCCCTGGCCGCCGAGCACGCAATTCCCGAGGATACGCAGTTCGCGATTCATCTTTGCCTGGAGGAAGCGCTCTCGAACGTCATCCGCCACGGATACCGCGGCGAGCCCAACCACGCCGTCACCGTGGATTGCACGGTGAGCGGCGCGCCGGACCAGGCGCACGAGCTCGCGTTCGTGGTTGAAGATCAGGCGCCGCCATTCGATCCCACGACGTCGCCGCTGGAAGAACCGGCGGTTCCGGCGTCGATCGACGATCTTCGGCCCGGAGGCCGGGGCATCCGGCTGCTGCGGGGGTTCGCCGGCAGCCTGGCTTACCAGCGCCTCGAGGGCAGCAACCGGCTGACCATCGGCTTCGCGATGCCCGGTTGATCGCCCCAGAGCCAGCCGTGGCGAGGCCGGCGGCTTCACCGCTCCAAGTCGTTGACTTGCGGCTGCCGCGCGGTTCCAGCGCTTTGCCGGCGCACCACTTAGGGTATGATTGCGTCTATAGAGTGTGAGCGGTCGGCTTCCCCTTGCGGCCGCCGCGGTGGTGTGTGTGTCCCGATTCTTTCAACGCTTTGTGTTTGCAATCGCCTTCGTGATCGCATGCGCGCTTGGCATTGGCTACGTTCTGGGCGAGTTCGGATGGATTGGTGTTCATGCCGGCGACCAACAGGATGGCGCTTACCGGCAGGTCCAGGTCTACGCCGAGGTTCTGCGCAAGATTCAGAACTACTACGTGACCGAGCCCAACATCAATGAAGTGACCAGCGGCGCGCTGCACGGCCTTCTTGACTCACTCGATCCCGATTCCAGCTATCTGACTCCGGCCGAGTACAAGATCTACAAGGACCGTCCCGTCACTGACAACGCGCAGGTGGGATTGACCATCTCCAAGCGCTTTGGCTACGCCACGGTGGTGAATGTTCTGCCCGCCTCGCCCGCCGACCAGGAGCATCTTCGCGACGGCGATGTGATCGATCTGGTTGACGGACAATCGACCCACGATCTGCCGCTGGCCCTCGTCCGCTTCATGCTGGCGGGCAAACCCGGAACCACGGTCACGCTCTCGGTAGTGCGGCCGTTCAAGCCCGACCCGGACAAGATGACGCTGACCCGCGCAGTGGTTGCCCCGCCGCCGCTGGGCGAGCAGTTCTACGAAAACGCGACCATCCTTTATCTGAAGCCGGGCGTTCTCACCGCGGTTCGCGTTGACGACATTGCGGCCAGAATCAAGGCCGCGGGCAAGGGACGCAAGATTCTGCTCGACCTGCGCGATACCACGGGCGACGATCCCAGGCAGGGATTGCGCCTGGCGAACCTGTTCATCAAGCAGGGGACCCTGGCCACGCTGGAAGGCCAGAAGTTTCCCCAGCAGACCTTCACCGCCGATCCCGCGCAGTGGCTGACCGACGCGCCAGTAGCCGTGCTGGTGAACCGCGGCACGTATGGCGCGCCCGAGCTGACCGCGGCGGCGATCGAGGATCTGAAGCGCGGCGACGTGGTGGGCGAGCGCACCTTCGGTGAAGGGACGGTGCAGAAGACCCTTGACCTGCCCGACGGAGCGGCCCTGATGCTGACGGTGGCGAAGTACGAGGATCCGGACGGCAAGAAGATTCAGGACGAGGCCGTGACGCCGAACGTTGTGGTGGCCTCTCCCGAGGATGACGGCGAGCCCATGCCGCCGCCGAGCGGCGACGAGCCGCTGAACCAGGCGCTGGCGCTGCTGAAAGCGAAGAACGGATAAGCGGCGGGTCCGGCGAACGGCAACCGTCTCCTCAATTGGCACGGGATTCCCGCTCTTGCACCAGGTGGTGCGCGCCGCCAGCGGCGCAATGCCTCCGCATCGATCCAATGCTAGCCTTAGAGTGAGGCACTCCTCCACCTCGCGTGGCGGAGGTTTGCCCGCGAGGCCTGATCTGCCTTGGCTGCCCCGTCCCATCCGAGCGTTGAACCGCGCGTTTCGCGCCGGGCGCGCAGTTCTGCACGTCCGCCGCTTCCCCAGCATCGCCGGCGCAAGGTGGTGGGCCGTGCCGCAATCGCAATGTTGCTGCTGCTTGCGGCGGTTACCGGCTCGCTGGCCGGATTGACACTCGTATACTCCGTCGATCTGCCCCAGATCCAGGACCTGGAGCAATACCGCCCGTCCACCATGACCGACCTGTATGACCGCAAGGGACGGATCATCGGATCCTTCGCGCTGGAGCGGCGTGTGGTGGTGGGCTACGACGACTTCGCGCCCGTGCTGCGCCAGGCCGTGATCTCGATTGAAGACAAAAACTTTGAGTCGCACTGGGGCATCAACGTGTTTCGCGTCGTTGGCGCAGTCTGGCACGACATCCGCAGCCACGGCCGCGCCCAGGGCGCATCCACGCTGACCATGCAGTTGGCGCGCAACCTGTTTCTCACCTCCGACCGCACCGCCCGGCGTAAATTGCAGGAGGCGTTCCTCGCCATCCAGATCGAGCGGGCCTTCACCAAGCAGCAGATCTTTTCGCTCTACGGCAACCAGATTTACCTGGGCAGCGGGAATTACGGCTTCGAAGCCGCCTCGGAGTATTTCTTCTCAAAGCACGCCAGGGATTTGACGCTGACTGAGGCGGCGCTGCTCGCCGGGCTGCCCAAGGGGCCGGTGGCGTTTTCGCCGATTTTGAATCCGGAGCGCGCGCTGCACCGCCGCAACCTGGTGCTGAACGAGATGGAGTCGGATGGTGTGATTACGCACGCGCAGGCCGAAGAGGCGCGCAATGCTCCGTTGGGGCTGCACCTTGCGCCGCCCGCAGGCTCGGTGGCGCCGTGGTTCCAGGAGGAGGTGCGCCGCGAGCTGGAAAGGCACTTCGGCACGGAGGAAGTGCACGAAGCCGGGCTGCGCGTCGATACGACGCTCGATCTGGACCTGCAAAACGTGGCCAATCGCGCCGTGCCGGACGGCGTGGCCGCCTACGAGCGCAAGCAGGGTTGGCGCGGCAAGCTGGAGAATGTGCTGGCCGGCGGCGCAACGCTCGACGCTTACAGGCATCCCGATTGGGCGGTGACGGCAGGCCCCGGCGATTACGTGCATGCGCTGGTCACCCGCGCGCTTCCGCTGGAGATTCACGCGCGCATCGGGCCGCCGGATCAGGAGGGCTCGGAGATTGTGCTGCTGCCCGCCGACTGGCAGTGGACGGGTGTGCGCTACGGCGACGCGCTGGCCAAACCCGGCGACATCATTTATGTGCGGCTGAACGCAGCCACGGAGAGCGGTGCGCGGCGCGCTTCGCTGGAGCAGGACTCGGGAGCGCAGGGCGCGTTGCTGGCCGTGGATAACACCAGCGGCGACGTGCTGGCCATGGTGGGCGGCCGCGATTACGCGCTCTCGGTCTTCAACCGCGCCACGCAGGCCGAGCGGCAGACGGGATCGAGCTTCAAACCCTATGTGTACACGGCTGCCGTGGAGGACGGCGTGAAGCCCACCGACATCATCGTCGACGGACCGGTGCGCTTTGGCGACTACGTGCCGCACAACTACGAGAACGACTACCGGGGCGCCATGACCATCGCCAACGCCTTCGCCGAGTCGCGCAACATTCCCGCGCTCAAGCTGGCCGCGCGCGTGGGCATTCACAAGGTGATCGACGTAGCGCATCGCTTCGGCGTCACCACGAACATTCCCGCGTATCTTCCGGTGGCGCTGGGCGCGGTGGAGATCACGCTCGAGGAGCAGGTGGCCTCCTACGCCGTCTTCCCCAATGACGGCATCCGCGTGGCGCCGCGGCTGATCCGCAAGGTCTCGAACGCCGACGGCATCACGCTTTGGCAGGACGCGCCCGCCGTTGACGAAGTCATCGACCAGCGAACCGCGCGCACCATGATGACCCTGCTGCGCGGCGTGACCGAGCACGGCACCGGCGCCGCAGCCGCGCAGTTGAATCATCCGCTGGGCGGGAAGACCGGGACCACCAGCGAGTTTACCGACGCGTGGTTCCTGGGCTTTTCACCCTCCGTCACCTGCGGCGTGTGGGTGGGCTACGACAGCCGCGAGTCTCTGGGCAAGAAGCAGACGGGCGCAGCCGTCGCGCTGCCCATCTGGATCACCTTCATGCGCGCAGCCATCGCCGGGAAGGACGATGAGCAATTCCCGGGAGACGCGGAAGACGGCCAACTCCTGAAAGCAGAAGCAAGGCTGCCCGCATTTGCAAAGCCTCCACAGCCCACCCTCAAACCGTCGGTCAAGCTGGCAACAGGCGGCAGGCAGGTCAAGCCGGCCCTGCCCACGCAACCAATTCCCGCCAAACCTCGCGGCGTCGTCAAGCCCGCGTTGGATTCTCACCGGCCCTGACAATCTGAAGAACCGGCGATGAGGAAGTGGGCCGTTTCCGATTAGCCGACGATGGCCGTACGCGGGTTGTGGGCGTGGGGCCTGCGGCATGGCGAGGCGAAGGGAGCGCCGCGCCCGAATGTGAACCAAAGGCTCAGGCCAACCGGAAATACCGCCTCGCGCAGGCCAATTCCTTGACGTTTTCGTATGGTAGGCTCTGGAGTATGTTGGCGGGAGCCGATGCCTCTCTCTCGCAGGAATGTCCCCGATGACAACCGCCCTGAGCCCTTGGAAGAGAAAACTGACGTGGGCGGAACGCGCGTTGAAATTCGCGGTGCGATATCTCCTGCTCTCCTTTCAGCCGGCTCACTGGAGGCCGACCGCCGCACCCGAGATCGCTATCGAGAACACGAGTGTCTGCAACGCGCGCTGCGTTTTCTGCGCCAACGGCATCATGGAACGGCCCCGCATCGCCATGCAGGAGGACGTATTCAGGAAGGCGGTGGATGAGTCCATCCTCCTGGGATCTCAAGTCATCGACTTTTCTGTCATGATTGGCGACCCTTTGCTCGATCGGCGGCTTTTGGAGCGCGCGCGCTACGTGAAAGCATTTCCTCAGGTTCGCGAGATGGGCATGACGACCACGCTGCAGTGGCTGCACCTGTTCGACCTGGACGAGTTCTTCCGTTGTGGATTTACCTGGGTCGCAGTATCCACAACACTCTCAGGGCGCGAACGGTATCGCGACTTCTTTGCAGTGGACAAATACGATCAGATGCTCGCGAATCTCGTGGGATTGCTGCAAGAAAACAACAGGCGCAACAAGCCGATAGAGATACTCATCAGCATCAAGCCCACGCCCGAACCGCGCCGGGATATCCTGAATCATCCCGACTTCAAGCTGGTGCAGTCTTTGACCAGGCAGAATCTCCGCAGGATGGTGAAGCGCGAAGCATTCTTTGTCTTTGACTGGGGCGGTGCGCTGCGTTTGCCGCCCTATCTGAGGCTGCATCCGCTGTGGCCGAGGAAGCGCAGGCCGTGCGGCCGTCTCCTGCGGCATCTGCAGGTTTATTCAAACGGGAAAGTCGGAGCCTGTAATTGCGTTGATTTCGAAGCTTCCAGCGAACTGATCCTGGGCAACGTGGCAGAGACCTCGCTGGTCGAGATGTGGCAGGGTGAGCGTCTCCAGCAGATCCGCTCCGACTGGAGAGCCGGCAAGAGAATCCCAGGCGTCTGCGAGCAATGCCGGATGTACCGGCCAGGACCGGCCAATTGAGCCGGTCCAATTGAAGCGTTTCAATTGAACCGGCATTGATGCGCGAAGTGGAAGACGCAGCCGCTCCTCACCTTGGGACACATGAAGGTGAATGGGCTTTGCGCGGAGAGATGCAAGCCGCTAAACCCGGCCAGCTCCTTCCAGCCGGAAGTATCGTTTCGCCCGCGCCACATCCTTGAGGATTTGCGCCTTGAGCGCCTCCGGCGACGGCCACGCTTGCTCGCCGCGCAGATGCGACAAAAATTCGAGTTCAAGCGGAGAATCCTCCGCAAGATCAATCGGCTCGAAGTCGAGAATGTGCGACTCGATGGCGAAGGATGCTTCGCCGAACGTCGGTCGGTTGCCGACGTTAGTTACAGCCTGAAACGCGCGCCCGTTGACTTTGAGTCGCGTGACGTAGACGCCGAAGGCCGGGAGCAACCCGTCGTAGGGTGCGAGATTGATGGTGGGGACCAGGAGCCGCGAGCCGATGCCGCGCCCCTGAGCCGGCGTGGAGAGCACGGCAAAGGGACGGCCCAGCATCCAGCGCGCGCGGCGCACGTCGCCTTGGGCAATGAGCGCGCGAATGGCTGAGCTTGAAATCTCAAGCCCATGCACGTGAACCGCTTCGTGAAGGTGAACGGCGAAGCCCATCTCAGCGCCCATCGCGGCCAGCTCGCGCACGCCGGCAGTGGCCCCGTGTCCGAAGTGGAAGTTTCGCCCTTCGTGGACGCTACAGACGCCGAGCGCCGCAATCAGAATCCGCTCAACAAATTCGCGGGGCGAGAGATGGGCGAGGGCGGCGTCGAAGGTCAGCAGGAGTACGGCGTCGATTCCGGTTTGGGCCAGCAGCCGCAGCCGCTCAGGCAAAGGCGTGAGCAGCCGCGGCGCCTGCGCGGGGCGTAGAAACTGCTCGGGGTGCGGATCGAAGGTGATGGCCACAGCGCGCGAGCCGGTCCTTCTGGCCTCGGCTGCCGCGGCGGCGAGAATCTCGCGGTGGCCCAGATGCACGCCGTCGAAGTTGCCCACGGCGGCCACCGTGGGACCGAGGCCGGCGGGGATTTCGGCGAGCGAGCGAAAGATGGCGATTGCACCGGACTCCGGCCCTGACGGCGAAAACGTCTGGTCAGCGGCCCCCTGCGCGCGCGGCGTGGCGGCGCGGTCGGGCGTGATGGAATCGCGGCTCATAGTATTACGGGCACACTCAGCCCGTCGTAGGCCAGCTTTGCGTCTTGAGGCAGGTTGCGGTTGGTCTCTTCGTGGCCCAGGTCGTGGGAGATGTGCGTGAACCAGGTTTGCCGTGCTCCAATTCGTCGCGCCCATGCGAGCGACTGCTCCACGGTGGAGTGGCTGGGGTGGGGCACGTGCCGCAGCGCGGAAATCCCCAGCACTTCAACGCCCTCGAGCAGCGCAAAGCTCGCCTCCGGGATGGCGCTCACATCGGTCAGGTAGGCTGCGTTGCCAAATCGGAATCCGGAGATGGGCAGCTCGCCGTGCAGAAGCGGAATGCGAACAAATTCGACGCCGTGGATCAGGTTGCGCCCGGCGAGCGGCGTGAGTTCGACACGCGCACGGGTGGGATACGTGGCATGGGGCGAAAACGTGTAGGAAAAGGTTTGTTCAAGGACGACGGTCGCCTCCGCGTCGGCGAAAAGCGGGATGGGCCCGCCCCGCCGCGAGGCAATAAAGCTCAACGGGCGCAGATCGTCCATGCCGAGGATGTGGTCGGCGTGCGCGTGCGTGTACAACACGGCATCGACGTGCGTGAGCCGCTCGCGAAGGGCCTGCTCGCGGAAGTCCGGGCCGGTATCGATGATGACGACGCGCTCGATTTCGCGGCCGGGGCTGTCGCCCGCGCCTGCATCGCGATCGGCGTCCCCACGGACCGCTCCTTGTCCGTGGGGTGGGGGATCCGTCCAGCGCAGCAGCACCGACGGCCGCAGCCTGCGGTCGTGCGGATCAGCCGAGGTGCACACCGCGCAGGCGCAGCCTAGCGTGGGAACCCCCATCGAAGTTCCCGTACCCAAAAATGTGAGCGTACCTTGCATCGCTGATCTTCTAGCTCCTAGCTGCTAGCTTCTAGCCACAGGCCGGTCTTTGCTGATGCTGGCGTAGTGCCATCTTTCCACATCGGATGAGAATCGCGAAACCCATAACCCGCCTTTGGGCCTCCAGCGAAAGGCAAAGCGCGAAGTCAGGGATGGGTTCGCACGGGACAGCAAAAAGCTGAAAGCTAGAAGCTAGGAGCTAGAAGCTGGAAGCTGTTTCTCTCACTTCTTCGCGGGCGGCGGAGGCGGCGGCACGTTGGTTACGGTCATCATTTGGGTCAGCTCGAGAAAGGCCATGCGCGCCTCGAACAGCACCGACTGCAACACGCGATCCTCGGCATCGGTCAGATTGCCGCGGGTTTTTTCCGCCAGAATTCCCAGCAGGTCGATGGTCGTGCGCGCCCCCACAATGTCGACTCGCGGCCGCTGGCCCTCCTGCGTGCCGGCTCCCATCTGCAGCATGGCGGTGACATAGAGCTGTTGCACCAGGTGCTCGAATTCCATCGGCGGCTGCGGCCCCACGGCGGGGTTCTGCGCGCGGATCATATCTTCCAGCCTTTGCGTCGAGGCGTCGTAGGCAACTTTCTGCTCGTGGCTCTCCTGGGCAGTCGGCGCCGGCGGCAATTGGTCCGCCAATCCCGGTTCCTGCTCGGCTTGCGCGGGCTGCTGCGCGGCGGCCTCGCGCCGCGCTTCATTCACCACCAGGCGCGGGCCGGGCTGCGGCTCTTGCGGCGCAGGCGGGGCGGGTTGGGCCGGCTCCTGTGCCGCCGTTTGCGCGCTTTCCTTTTCCTCTTCCGCCTTGATCTTGCGGCGGTCAATCACTTCGAACTTTGGCGTTTCGCTCATAGATTCCAGTCTCTCATCGCTGCTGCCCGCGGCTCCATCGTGGCGCCGAAGATCCACTTGCCCGTTAGTCCATCCCAGTGGCCGGATGGACTACCCCCGCTTCCCGCCCAGGTTCGGCGGCGCCTCAAGGATTTGCGCCGTTCCCTCCTGAGTCCCCGCCTTGTAGCGGAAGACCGGGCCACGCGCCTCGGATTCGGTGCGCATCATGCCCAGGGCGAACACGCGGCGGCCGGAGGCGAGCGGCAGCTCGGCCGCGCTGGTGATCTGTCCGGCAACGGTTCCGTCCCCGGCGGCAGCTCCGTCTTTAATCGTCAACTCCGCGCCGCTCGAGGGCACGGGACCGGACAGCTCCAACGGCCGCAAATGGCGGTGAACGTTGCCGCGCGAGCGGATGCGCTCCACAATCTCCTGGCCCAGGTAGCAACCTTTGGCGAAGTGCAGCGCGCGCATTTGGGATGTTTCCTGCGGCAGGTCGCGTTCCACCATGTCGATCCCGTAAGCCGGAATGCCTTCGGCAATGCGAAACGCCTCAAGCGATGCGCAGCCCACCGGCGTCGCTCCGCCCGTGCGCAGGCACGACCACAGCTTGGTGAGCCCTGCCGACGGCAGCCAGAATTCGTAGTGTGTGGCCAGCACGCCGTGGGTGCGCAGAATTCTCAGGTCCCAGCCGTTCCACTCCACGCTGGTTCCCGCCATAGGGCTCCCCAGCACCGGCAGACCGACGCGTTCCAGCACTTCGGCGGCAAGCGGACCGGTGAGGCCCATCGCTGTCTCCGAGCCGGCCTCGCCTACCTGCTCGTCGCCCAGCGGAACAAGCTCCACATCGTC
>Ga0326727_10018422_pt1 | contig 14263 bp, 9 predicted proteins | sample MB2enrmetagenome_FD_207643 | JGI IMG/M metagenome (GOLD analysis project Ga0326727, IMG submission 207643) | Lab enriched peat soil microbial communities from McLean, Ithaca, NY, United States - MB29MY | ecosystem: Environmental > Terrestrial > Soil > Wetlands > Peat | place: USA: New York...
AAGTCGTACTGTGTGACCTGAAAACCTTTTGGAAGATCTGGGTAGAAATAGTTCTTCCTGTGGAACTGGGTCTCTTCAGCAATTTCTCCTTCAAGAGCAAGTCCTACCTTAATTGCTGCTTCGACTGCTTTTTTGTTCAGGACAGGAAGCGTTCCTGGCAAGCCAAGGCAAATAGGGCAGGTATGAGTATTCGGAGCTGCATTGTGATAATCAGAAGAACAGCCACAGAACATTTTAGTCTTAAGCTTGTTTAGCTGGGCATGAATTTCTAGACCAATTCTGATACCTTCAGGGTTTTCGTAGACCATTTATGCCACCTCCAAGGGTCTCTTTGTGTGGTAATCAGTATTCTGCTCAAACGTGTACGCAGCTCTTAGGACAGTCAGCTCGTCAAAGGGTTTCCCTATTATCTGAAGCCCAATTGGAAGACCATCAGTGAAGCCGCAAGATATGGAAATGGATGGTACACCTGCAAGATTTATCGGGCAGGTATTCACATCTGAAAGGTAGAGGGTTAGAGGATCTTCAATTTTCTCCCCGATCTTGAAAGCAGGATTCGGCATAGTCGGAGCCATTAGAAGGTCAATTTTTGCAAGAGCTTTATCAAAATCCTGTTTTACAAGTGTTCTGACCTTCAAAGCTTTTAAATAATATTTATCGTGATAGCCCGCAGAAAGAGCATAGGTCCCTAGAAGAATTCTTCTCTTCACCTCTGTACCAAAGCCCTCATATCTTGTCTTTGAAACCATAGCATTCCAATTTTCACCGCTCTTTCTAAATCCATAGCGTGTCCCATCAAAACGGGCAAGGTTTGAGGATGCCTCACTCATTGCAATAATATAGTATGAAGCAAGAGCATACTTTATATTGGGCATTGAAACCTCTTCCCAGGTCGCTCCAAGACTTTCATATTTGTGTATAGAATTCCATACCACCTTTTCAACATCTGGGTGAATACCTTCTCCAAAAAACTCTTTTGGAATCCCTATCTTCAGGCCTTTTACGTCGTCAACCAAAGCTTTTTGATATGCTATTTTTCTGTCAATTGAAGTGGAATCTCTGCGGTCATAGCCTGCAATAACATCCATAAGAATTGCAATATCTGCCACGTTGTTCGCAAGAGGCCCTACCTGTTCGAGGGAATTTGCGTAAGCAACCACTCCATACCTAGAAACTATCCCATAGGTTGGTTTAAGCCCAACAACGCCGCAGAAAGCTGCAGGGCAGCGTACAGATCCACCAGTATCAGAACCAAGTGCAAAAGGTGCTTCCCCTGCTGCAACAACAGCTGCACTGCCTCCAGAAGATCCTCCAGGTACCCTTTCAAGGTCCCAAGGATTTGCAGTAGGCCCAAAATAGCTAGTTTCCGTAGAGGAGCCCATTGCAAATTCATCCATATTTGTTTTTCCAAGGATTATTGCGCCTGCAACAAGAAGCTTTTCTACAACATGGGCATTGAATGGTGGGATATAGCCCTCAAGGATCCTCGAACCACAACTATTTGGTAGCCCTCTTACGGAAATATTATCCTTTATTGCGATTGGCACACCTGCAAGAAGACCATCTTGCCCTTCATTATCTATTTTTTTTGCCTGCTCAATAGCTTTTTCAGAAACTGTTATATAGCCATTAATTTTACTCTTTCTTATTGCTTCGAGGTAGCTGGATATTACTTCTTCGGCTGAGCTTTCTTCGATTTGCTCTTTAACCTGTGCAACACTCATCCACTTTGCCATCAAAACTTCTCCTCAGCCGATTTTTGGAACCCTGAAAGTCCCATCCTGTTTATATTCAGTATTTGCGAGAACAATTTCCTGCGGAAGGCACTCTTCTATGACATCCTCCCTGAACACATTATAAATCTCAGCTACATGATAAGTGGGAATTATATTTTCGGTTGGCAATTCATCAAGCTGTCCGAAGTATTCCAATACTGAGTTAAGTTTTTCCATGAATTCAACCTTTTCCTGCTCATTGATGTCAATACGAGCAAGCCAACCAATATGTTCTACATCTTCTTTTGTGATCATAAAATTCCTCAAAAACAGAGTGATCTTGAATAGAATGTCATTGGTACTGCATAATAGAAAAAGGTTAATGAATAAATATATATTCATATCCAAAATTGAGCCACCCAAGTTTCGCTTCAGGAATACTAGGTACTTTTCACTCAATTTCAAGAGGACTATTACAGAGATATGTTCTGCATAAAGTCAGATGTACAATAAAGGTGAAATACTTGAATTACTTATTGAATTTATTTGTATTAAGGGTGGTTGGTGTATTTATAGTAGTATTGGTAACATACATCGGAGATAAATATGGAGCAAAATCAAGTGGATTGCTATCTGCTTTTCCTACTGTTTCTGCAACAAGCCTATTTATTATAGCATTAGAGAATGGAAACTCTTTTGCTTCAAAAGCATCGCTATCCTCTCTATTTGGACTTGCCGCAGTTAATTTTTTTACATTTGGCTTTTATTATGGTTATACTCATAGCAATAGAAAAAAGCTTATGGGAAAAACTTTTTTTGCATCAATTGTTGGTTTCATAATTTACTCAATTATCATCTTTGCTTACATTGTTAAAGTTCAGGAAGGCACAATATATAACCTCATCCCTTTAATTATTAGTTTCGTTATCATGAGGTTTATTTTTAGAAGCATAAAAGAAGAAAAAAGCATAAAAGAAGAAAATTCTTTACTTAACGCTGAAAGAATAAGAACTATCAATTACTTAGCTAGAGCATGTTTAGGTGGCACAATTGTTATTATCGCAATTATTCTGGCTAATACTTTTGGTTCCATATACGGCGGAATTTTTTCGGCATTTCCAGCAACAGTTGCGCCAATCTTAATTATACTTGCATTAACTCATACAGAATCGTTTTTACTTACAACAATTAAATATGTGCCTTCGTCTTTGTTGGCAACTGGCGTTTATGCTTTAAGCGTATGGCATACATATCCGATTCATGGTTATCTAATTGGGATACTCATATCATACATGCTTTTTATCGTCGCTGTATACATTTTAAACATTTTAAAACTAAACTAAATAATAGGATGTAAGAATATGAATATGAGCATTGGTTTGTTTAATGAAATTGACCAGATTATCAATATAGATATAAATGGACGTAAAAACAGAGAACTATATTTATCTGCTAAAAAATCCACTTCACTTTGCTTAGAGGCAGCAGAAATTATAGTTAAGTCTATAAAATCAGATGCTACTGTTTTTATAGCATCCGGTTTTCCTATAATTCCAAATATAAAACCGGAGACAGATGAACCAATAGGAGCAATCATTCTTGCCAAAGCTCTCGAAAAGCTTAATGTAAGGACTTTTTTTATAACAGATGATCTAAGTAAAGATTTACACGTTGCATTGGCAAAAGAAGCTGAAGTTGAATATAATGATATTATATGCATTCCTACCGACCATTCAGCTGCACTAAAATCATGCCAAGTAGCTCTTTTGGAGCATAAACCCATTTTTTTGGTTGCAGTAGAGCGACCCAGCATAAATCAAAATGATACATATTGTAACATGAATGGTGAAGATGTCTCGTCTTACGTTGGTGAGATTGATTATATGTTTAATAAAGCATTGGAGAAAAACATTCTTACGATAGGTGTAGGAGATGGCGGAAATGAAATCGGAATGGGAAATATCTATAAAAGTATTACTCACATCCTCCCATTGGGCAACATTATTGCTTCAAAGACTAGAACAACGTCCTTAGTGGTGAGTGAGGTATCGAATTGGGGCGTATATGGCATTGTTGCAGCTTTATCAATACTTACAGGTTCTCAATTAATGCACGACGCAAACTTTGAGAAGCATTTTATAGAAACCTGTATAAGATCATGTGCAGTAGATGGAATAAGTAAAAAATCATCATGTTCAGTAGACGGGCTTCCTTCAGATTTCCATGGGCATATAGTGGAGATACTTAACTATTTAGTCATGCGAAGTATTTCTCAAAATTAAATTTTAGCTTAGGAATGACAAAAATATAATTTTCAAGTATTTTATTTGCCAATACTATCCTTGATGATCATTTAGGATCAAGCCCCCACATAGTCCATCCATCTAGATTATGCCGGCTGAATAATTTTATGTAAGGTGCATAACTACAAAGCTCGCTAAATCCCCTAAAATAATTTCCCATATCGAAACTTGGTTTTACCCCAGTAAGAAGGTTATATATCCAAATCCCCATGCTCCAATTAATTTGAATCCTTTCGGAAAACTCCGATTTGTAATTCATAAACACAAGCGATAATTTTTATCTGAGGATTAATTTCAATTGATTTATCATAGGCTTTTATTGCTTCATCTAATCTATTTAAATAACTTAGAGCAACTCCTTTACTGTACCAAGTTATTGAATCCTGCGGGTTAATTTCAATTGCTTTGTCAAATACTGTTATTGCTTCATCATATTTATTTAAATTAGCAAGAGCATTTCCTTTATTAAACCAAGCATCTGAATCCTGCGTAGCGCCTGCGATATTCATTAGAAGCACAAATAACAGCACAGTTATTCCAAAAAATGCTATAAATGTATGCCTTCTACTTGCTGTATAATATATCGCTCTTTTCATTCTTCAGCTTCCAGATGTTTGTTAAGATATAGCATATGACGAAAATTAAGAATTTATCACAATTTTGTATATATATAATATAAAAATTTATAAGACATTTTGCAGAGTATTTTTTAAAGTATGTATACCAGTTGCAACTTTAAGCTTGAATAAAAAATACTCAAGATAATTAGAAGGTGAATAAGTGGATAGAATATTAAAAGAGCTAAAAAGATCCCGTTTCTGAAGGATAAAAATTAAATGAAAATTAATAACTAATTAACTCACAAATCGATTTTTTTTAATTTATTTAGATTAACTGCTTTATTGTACCAAGCTATTGAATTCCGCGTCGCACCAGCGATACTTATCAGTACTAAAAAAGCCAGAACATCGATTACTAAAACTACTATGAAGGTATGCCTTCTACTTGCATTATCATACGTCTCTCTTTCCATACTTCAGCTTCCGGATGTTTGTCAAAATATAGCACATAATAAAATTTATTAATTTTCAAAATCTTTAAAATTTATATATAAAAAATTATAAGATTTTTTGAATATTATTTTTTTAAAGTCCATATAAGAGTTGCAGTTGCTTCAAAACCCATAACTTTTATTTATATTCCATCATCAGGAACTGTATTTTTTGAATATCTTCATCAGTTGGAACTTAAACATAATTGATTCGCTTGTCCTCACCAATCGAATCAAAAATAAAATTCAGGCATAGTATCTCTGAAATAAAAAAATGCATGATTTGCAATCTCTGGATTTCGAAGCACTCCTGCAGTATTTCAAGCTCCATAATAGATTGGCCTTTACATTCCTTCAACCCGTCATACTGCTTAATAACCAGTTGCAGTATTTATTCATCTAGCTAACCAGATCTCTCACCGAGGATGCCAATAAAAGATGTCTCTAGGGATCTATTTCGGCAAGCCAGATAGTAGAAGGAATTTGCATCAAATTAAAGATTTCTATAGAACCAAAAATTTATATCAAACAATATCAAACAATAACTTTAGGAAATAAAAAACTCAATATATATCAGATCCAGAAAATTTCATCTCTTTCATATAATTGCTGTGACATATTATAGGGCCACAGAATAAATAATCTATTTATTATTTTATGAGAAAAATATTAATTGATTTTGAAATAGTGACAAATGATAGCTGTAAACAGTATAGGTACTTATGTTAGTTCTCACATAACTATAAAGCGCCTAGAGACCGTATTTCTGCCAAAGAGAGATATCCTATTTAGAAGCCTTATTTAGAAGACAATCAGCATTAATAAAAAAACTTTACTAAGTTGAATACTAATAACAGTTTGTCGAACAGATACGTAATTTTGTTCCGACTAAAATAGATACTGTTGGCGGTGTGCAACATCAATAGAAGTTTTCAAACTAATTCATGATAACTTTGATTTTCATAATTCTTAATTTGCTTAAAGCTCTGAACGTAACCGAAGTCCTATAAAATCTAATTGATTAGGCATTCTAGTTATTTCAACACAAAAAAGTTGTAATGTGAAATTTACGCTGAGACTATACATCTATTTTATTTAAAGCCTCTATAACTACAAATCAAAAAAACGTAGCCACTTTCTTGGAATTTAGAGCAAATTTGCGAGACTACCTTAAAATAAATAATTATAATAACGAAATCTTTTTTAAGATTAAAGGTCGTAGAATAATCTTGGTAACATGGTACAAATTTGTTCTGATCAGAAAAACGATCAGCTACTCGTATATTCTATAAATTCTCTTTTAAAGAATTTTAATCCGGAAAGTAAACCTATAATGAGAAAATTGCATTTTTTTAAACTTATGGGCATACTTGATATACGGCTTAAAAAACAAGGAATTGATATCAAATATCCTTCCTACTGTTACAAATTTGGTTATTACTCAGAAACAAGACTTTTAGAGAATATAATCCCTAACTTTAGGGATCAGTATGAAATTAAAGAGTTTATCATGCTACCTCACCCTGCAAAAAATAATTATAATATTGAAAGCAAGGATAAGTCTATTATTGATCGTGCCGTGCGATATATATGTGAAGACTTTAGATACCAGAATGAATATGGATTAAAGGCAAAAAAAGCATCATATAATTTGAATTCTCCTTATCAGTTTAATACCCTTTTTCAAGAATACATAAGCGCAGTAGAATCTAAGAGCACACTGTTTCGTTCAAGAAAGAAGCAGTTAGAATTTTTTTTAAATAAACTCCTATTTAAATTTCCCGAAAAAGATTTCGAGGAACTTATAGACATTTATCTTGAATGGGATGATACAACAAGACTTATTCTCGACTGCATACCAGAAACTGAAAAAAGACAACAACGCCTCATTGAAACTTTGATGAATATATTTTGGGATATCTATTCAAAGGGAGTCCGCATAAAGTATAACCAAAATATTCCTCCTAAAATTATAGAAGAGTGGAAAGCTTCTTACAAAAAAGAATTTTCAGGGTCCTATGAAAAAATAAACGACATCAAAAAAGAAATAAATTTAAATTCATGGTTTTGATTTACATGAATTAGTTCCGATACATTATAAGATCCAGATATTCCATTAGATCCATAGCTACATAAGTTATAAAATAACAACTTTTTCTTATAGATCTATAACCCCAAGAGGGTTTCGGTGAAATCCTACATTTCGTCATATGCTTATAGTTCCCACTTTCCACAGATGTGCGCAAGATGCCATCTGTTTTTCTAGATATGAAAGTAGCTCCAAAATTGATCTAACTCTCAATGAATAGTAGTGGGTAAAATAAGCAAACAAATTCTGTATCTGTGCAAATTTGAGGAAATCGTATAAATATTTCATAAATGACTCATGAAAATCATAGGTTTGCTGTGATCCTCTCAAAATATACTCAAAAAAATTCCGATTTATCATAATTATTTTACTTCGCATGAATCCGATTCAAATCTTTTTCAGTAATTTCTATATTTGACCGACTTTTTTTCTGAGAATTCTACCTTAGAATCATGAAGTGATACATTTGCTGTTTTGAATCTTCTGATCAGCTCATAATTCCTGTATATTATGCTGTATAGTTTATATCCAAAGTATAATTTATCACCCTTTTTGTTCTAATCCCGTCTCTGATCTCTTTGTTTTCGCCTCATTTTTGCGAGATTTATTCTTTTGCATGTCCAGGATCTGAATGCGTAAAAGTAGAGTCCTGAATCAGTTCCTTTTTTATTTTCAAACCAAGGCAATTCAGTTAGCTTTTCAACTGTCACCATATTTATTATTTCAGTTACCAATAATTATTTTTCTGAATGATCAGACTGTGGTACTATCGAGTATGTACTCAAGAAAACCAAGATATTTTCTGAAAGAAATTTGAGCAATTCATGCTTCTTAAATTCAAAGCTGGAAAGACCATTCTACAGCTGTAAAACTAGCACTTTAAAAATAATTATTAATTAAGCTTCATATCTACCTGAGGAAACTGCTTCGTTAAAATATATGAATTCAAAAAATGATACAAACAGATTTCCAATAAATTAAGAAATCAATCTCAGCAAGTTTTTATCCAACTGACTGAAGATGTTTTTATTCTTCTTTAAAAGCAAAATAAGTAAGATTTTTCATGAGTAAAAATTATTGGTAAGAGATTTAAAATATCTAATACTCAAATACACCGGAGTTTATCGAAATTTTCTCTGGTCCTCAGTGGAATAGGTTATACTCCACAGAAGCTCTTATAGCCAGTTCTCAATATGTTGATTGTGTTAATGGGATTATTGGACCCCTGGGAGATATTCTTCGCCTGAATGTTGGAAAACCTATAATCATGTTTGAATTAGGTAGTAGATAGAGAGCGCTAATAGAGCATAAGGCCCTCAAGAAGCCACATAACTTGTATCCAGGTTGATTGAACGATTATGAAATAAGCTTAAAGGAATCTGAGTAAAGAGGATTTCGACGAACTCCTTAATTTAGTCATTATACTTATAAATAGCATACAAATATCTCGTGAAAATCGGATGTTTATTGAGATCCTCTAGAGGCTTTTATCAATAGAGGAAAAAAGGACAGACTGAAGATACTTGGATCTAATTTTAATTACGGATGACAGTTTATCTTTGAATTTGATCCAAAAATTTATATCGTAAAAAGAAACTTCAAGGAATAAAAGTCAGGTTAAGAATTAAGCTGGTAGGAATTCGAAGTACACTGGTATTCCTCCATCAGATTTGAAAAAACTTTTATCGGAGTTCTATAATGCACCTTATTGTAACGGAGAAAAATATAGCAGCAAGGAGGATAGCTGCGATTCTGGCTCCAAAAAGCCCAACGAAGGATAGAGTCAGCGGAGTGGATGTATACAGGTATGAGATCGGCTCTGATGAGAACAAGCAAGAGATACTAGTTATAGGGCTTTCGGGCCATATTGTAGGCATCGATTTTCCAAGTGAGTACAACAACTGGCAGAAAGTCGATGCCAAAGCCCTTATAGACGCCAAAATCATAACAACTCCTATCAACCAGAAAATTTTAACAGCTCTTAGAACTTTGGGAAAAGAGGCAAGTAGAGTTACAATTGCCACTGACTACGACCGAGAAGGAGAACTTATCGGAGCCGAAGCCCTCAATATCATAAAAAAAGTAAATCCGGATGTGCCTTTTGATCGGGTCCGTTACAGTGCGATAACCCCTAAAGCAATAGTGGCTTCATTTTCAAGCCCTACAGATCTTGATTTCAATCTCGCTGATGCTGGTCACTCTAGACAAGTTATTGATCTTGTATGGGGAGCAGCACTTACCCGTTATATCTCCCTTGCTGCAGGCAGGCTTGGGAAAATGTTCCTTTCCGTGGGGAGAGTACAGTCTCCTACCCTATCTCTTATAGTTGATAAGGAAAAGGAAAGAAATCTGTTTATTCCTATTCCTTACTGGGAAATCCATGCAGAATTTGAATGCAACAAAGGGGAAACTTTTTCTGCCCAGCATTCAACACGTCGCTTTTTGGACAAAAAAGAGGCAGCTAAAGTGTTCAAGAAACTTGGTGAAAAAGCAAAATTAACGCAGATTGAAAAAGGGAAAAAAACTGACCAAGCCCCCATTCCTTTTAATACCACAGGGTTTATCAATGCAGCAAACTCAATTGGACTCAGCCCCGTAAAAGCTATGCGCATAGCCGAATCTCTCTATACTAATGGTTACATTTCATATCCCAGGACAGATAATACGGTTTATCCCGATACTCTGGATCTAAGGGCACAGATCGAAATTTTCAAAGATGGATCTTTTGGAAAGTATGCAAATGCCCTGCTTGAGAAAGTTGAACTTATTCCTATGAAAGGGAAAAAGGAAACTACTGACCACCCTCCTATTTATCCTGCTTCCCTTGCAAAAGAAGCTGACCTGAAAGAGGAAGAATGGAACGTTTACGAACTGGTGGTCAGGCGCTTTTTTGCAACATTTGCTGGACCAAGTGGATGGGAAACCATGAGTTTGATAATTGATATCGATGAGGAAAAATTCAGGGCAAAAGGAGCACGCCTGGTTGAACCTGGATGGAGATGGTACTATCCTTACAATGTTCCTGAAGACAGGGTTTTTCCAGAGCTCCAGGAAGGGGAATTCCTGAAAGTAATAAAAAAAGAGATTTTAGATAAAGAAACCCAACCTCCTGGACGTTACGGGCAGGGAAGGCTTATAAACATCATGGAAGAGCTGGGACTTGGAACAAAGGCAACAAGGCATGAGATAATCAGCAAACTTTATTCAAGGGCATATATCCACGGAAATCCCGTGCAGCCCACGAATACCTCTTTTGCAGTAGTGGATACCCTTGAAAAATACTCCCCTACAATCACAAAACCAGATATGACGAAGTTACTCGAAGAAAATATGGATAAGATTGCAGAGGGCAGGATCAAAGAAATTACTGTAATTGAAGAATCACGGGATATGCTGAAGCAGGTGTTTTTTGAACTTGAAAAAAACCGAGATAAGATCGTAGAATCCCTTCAAGCAGGCTTGAGGGAAGACAAGATTATAGGTAATTGCTCCTTATGCGGAAGCGAACTCATGATCCGCCGTTCAAAGAGGGGGAGCCGTTTCATAGGCTGTAGCAACTATCCGAACTGTACATTTTCTCTCCCCCTCCCAAAGAGCGGGCAGATTATTGTTACAGATAGGTTTTGCGAGATACACAGTATGCACCACATCCGCGTAATTAACACAGGAAAGCGTGCTTGGGATCTGGGCTGTCCACAGTGTAATTTCATTGAATGGGAGAAGACACAACAGGAAGAACAAGCTATGCAGCCTAAGAAGGACAGGCCGAAGACAATTAAGGACATTGAAGGCGTGGGTAAAGTTACTGCAGAGAAACTCGAGGAAGCTGGAATAAAAAGCGTAGAAGCCCTGATAAAGGCTGACGCCTTTGAGCTTGCAAAAATTATACATATAAGTGTAAAAAAGATCAAGAACTGGCAGGTTTCCTGCAGCAACGCAGTCGAAACAGCTAAAAACTATTGAGAATCGAGAATATCATCCGTGACACTCAAACATTGATCACTGCTGGGCTTGCTCTAATCTGATGTACATAAATAACCATGAGGTTTACACTAACTCAATGACTGAGAGTTTTTTAGCTTTCTTTAGAGCCATGCCCTCAAACTCGTACCTCTCTCTCACTGTGAGGTGTATCAACTTTTGGCCTGAAGATTTCAGCAACTTTCTCGGCTGATCAGAAAAAAGAATTCCCTTGAGACTTTAATAACCAATAAACATGGAGTTTGCCTCTACAAAACAGCCATCTCTCCTGAGCTTCTGGAATCGACCTGGGATCAGGATTATGAGAGAGTTTGCTCTATGCCATAGATTTCGGCTTGAAGGAAACAAGGCCTATGACTTATGCAGCCGAATTTTGTGAGGCAGACACTATTGTGCTCGAGAATACATATTTCAAGGGAAAATCATATTCTGCGAAAAGAAAAAGAAAAAGATTTATCAAATCCTTCCTGGATACCCTGGATAGATTGTTACTTTCCTTTTATAATTGTCAGGATCAGAAGATCCTGATGCTTCTTTATACGATGTAATGAGGAATTATTTAGATTGGATGTAAATGAATGGATATAAAATCCTTGCAAAATATCCTGAGTACCTATGAAATCATAAATTTTTTGAGAGGTTTTTGAACTTTCAATCTTTTAAAAGCCTAAAAGTGAGATTCAATCATTAAATAACTTTCAATCATTTTCACTACGCTCGAAATTCTGAACTTTGGATTAGTACTTTTAATCTTTGAGGCAGCTTTAAAACTTGACTTTGACAGTTGAGTATAAATAAGTACTTTTTTTGTTTTATTTGTTCTGGTGAATACAAACACAAAAAAAGTACTTATTTATACTCAACTGTCAAAGTCAAGCTACAACATTGAATTTTCTAGAAGAGATTGCAAAAAAATAGAATTAAGATATATGAATAAAGTTTTTTTTTCTTGTGAATCATTGAGGAAAAGTTGGATACGAATAGGATTAGTCATCCGTAACTACAGCAAATTGGAACTAATTTGGGAATTTTATACCATATCTTTTTTCTTTGAATTTCTGTTATCAATGAATTTTTAGAGGACTATGATATTTAGGTTTTTTGGAAAATTAATCTAGTGACTTCGACCTACCCTCATTTTGTGAACCACAAAATATTTTAAGAATCGAATAAACTATACAAGAAAGATTTAGAAGTTCATCCAAAAGTTATGCTAGTCCTAATCATATCGAACTGTTAGGAGAGCATTCTGGTCCAAAAAATGACCAGCAATTCAAAATAAATTGAGGTTTGATACTCGGCAGGATCGTGTTCCACCCTAGAGCTACGATTATCTATCCTGTAGATAAATTGTAACAGCTTCAGAATTTGATTGCAAAAAGTCAGCAATAACTGAACTAATTTCAAAACCGTAAAAAACCGAGATAACTCGAAACATAACTCTTAATTGATTTTAAAGTAATTTCGCGCATGTTACGGGTATCGACAAGGAAAGAGCCCATGACGTTATAAAAAATTTGAATCTTGTGGTCATTTGCTCTACGAAATATATCAGGTAGCTTGTAAAGCTCCTTTTCCAGGTGCAACTGTGATTTCACTTATTGTTTTGGAGTGAAAAGGATACAAATTGGTGATTGAGAGAGCAAAGGACATCAAAATTCCTATCTTGATCAACGTCATAAATCTGCAAGTGGTATCTGAGCATAAGCATAAGAGAATTAAAATAAAGGGCTCTTTGCTTTTTTAAGTGGGAAATTTATAGTCATTTTTAATATGAACGTAACACACATAAAATTTGAAAGCATTTTATGTGGAAAAATCACACTCATAATCAATTTATCTCTTTGCAGTGGGGGTCACTTTTCAACTGGAAAATCATTTCCAACCTACACAAAAAAGTGAAAATTCTGAACAATCTTCAGAATCATTGTTTCGAAAAATATTTGAATCTAGATTACATACTTTTTATATTAAACATCTTGAGGTGATATAAAGTGAACTGCAGTGAACTAAAAGAAGATCAGCGACTTTCTTGTGAAGGATGCGGGTTCGAACTTAAGGTAGTAAATGCATGCGGGGATGATAGCTGTTCTACAAAAGCATGCTGTAACGGCGACATAAAATGTTGCGGAGAGCCGATGAAATTAAAATGATACTCAAGATAAACTAACCGACATTTAGCAGATGTACACAAATGTAGAATTTTTTTGCCTATTTTCCCACTATTAATTCATTGTTGGATTAATTTTTAATTTAATGTCCTATCGAGAAAATAAATGGCATTTTTGTATACATCTGAGAGAAATGGGATTGTAGAAATGGAGACTCTAATTCTGCAGAAAGCTGCCGCATCTGGTGTATTTCTGAAGGTTCCTTCTATTTTATGCTGTAATTTCGTCATTATGATATCCTTTTCTGCCTGATTATTTTCAAATAGAACTCTCAATCTTAAGAAACCCAGGGTCTTTTTTTGTTTGTATAAACATCTATCAAGTATATTCTTTACTTTTTTTTGAATTTGCACCGTGCTTTCTTTTTAGAGGATGGTTTAGAGAAGGCAGATTTTCTTTAATTCTTTTGATGACTACGGGATCAAACCTCTTTTCAAAAGCTTTAATTTGCTTAAAAGTGAACCTTTTCATCTTCTGTTAAAAACTCATTCATATCTTTACCTTATTACTGTTTCTAATTCTCTTCAATCCCATCAAGTTCTCTTTGAAGATGAGCATGCAAAGAGCTTGAGCACATTCATAATTACTCTAGCAATTTTAATCCATCATGAACTGCTATTCCTTTAAACTCTTGAAAAATTTCCATAGCTCTCATTGCTTTAAATTCCCTTCTTGGATGGGAAAAAATTACATTTGATATATAATTGTAAGCACCTAAATCCAGAGTTCTTGTTTCTTGATTATCATCCCTATTTCATCACAATAGATGATATGAAAAGTTGTTAACATCGCAGTAATCATATTTTCAAATTTCTCTAAATTTCTGAAACATCCTCCTGCTACTTTAATTATGATAGCATAATATATTATTATCCTCACAACATAATTAAAATACTCAGAAATCCTCTCATGAGGGATAACTATTAGTTTTGACAGTAGATTGCTGAAGCCAG
>Ga0326727_10018423_pt1 | contig 14262 bp, 12 predicted proteins | sample MB2enrmetagenome_FD_207643 | JGI IMG/M metagenome (GOLD analysis project Ga0326727, IMG submission 207643) | Lab enriched peat soil microbial communities from McLean, Ithaca, NY, United States - MB29MY | ecosystem: Environmental > Terrestrial > Soil > Wetlands > Peat | place: USA: New York...
GCGACCCCGACGGGACGAAGCCAATACGACCGGACTCGCTGAGCGATCGGCTTGCCGAAGCGCGCGGCCACTCGAACGTGACGCTCCAGGACCTGCGCCACTACGTCGCGACGACCATGCTCGACGCAGGCGTGCCGTACCGGACCGTTGCGGACCTGCTCGGCAACAGCGAGGTCACGCTGCGGCTCCACTATGACGGTCGTACCGATACCGGAAAGCGCGATGCCGTGAAGGCGTTGCGGCGGACGCCGGGGTAGCTCTCGCGGGCCTACCGGCTTTCCGATATCGGCTCGGCGTCTCTCCCGATCGTCGCCCACGCTTCGAGCACCGCGGCTGGGATGCGAATCATCCGTCCGACCTTGACCGCAGGAAGCCCGCACTGGCCATCGGTTGCGATCCACCGGTTCGCCTGTTCGTAGGCAGCGCTTCGTCCGATGCGCAGGATCCTTGCCGCCTCCTCGACCCGGAGGAAGCGCACGGTTGACGCGGGCGTTCGCGCGCTGTCGCTCGTCGCCACGTCACCGCCCTCCCGTTGGTCGCGGGTTCGGCGCATCCACCAAGTGGACCCGTGCCGCATCGCTCGTCTCGATGCCAGCCGTCGGCACCCTCGATGGTGTGGCGGGCCGCCGGATCGTTCGCGGTGACACCGACGTCAGGCGATCGTCATGGTGGAGCGAAGCCGAACCATCGCGCAATGGTGCGCCGATCGACTCACAGCACTTCTCACAGGAACACTCACAGCAATGCTCACAGACGAGATCGCGGGGCGATTTCTTCGGTCGACAATCACGCAGGGGAAGGGTCTGCGCGGCCCGGAAACTCACAGCAACACTCACAGCAACACTCACGGGCCCAGGTCACGGCCTGTGAGTAGAGGGGTTCGGCAGGAGTCCCCCCGGCTGTCTTCGGACTGCCATACCGGCCGGCGGATCAGATTGCGGGGCGCCACGAGACATCGGCCTCACTCAGCCGAACTAGCCGAGAGGTCCGGTATCGATCAGGACAACATCAGCAGGATCTAGCGTGGCTCGATATTTCCGAACGAGAAGACGCTCCTTCGCCTCGCCGACTACCTTGATGCGGAGTGACCGATGGTCTGCAAGGCCAGGGCCCCAGTCCAGCCCTCAGGCCGGTGTCGAGCACTAAGGCTGGCAGGAGCAACGAAAAGCCCTCTCAATTGACTACACTCCGCGAAGACGGTGCGAATCGTAAGTGCCGAAACGCTCGAACGTCCGCACCTGACGTCGTCGTCACCTGGCACCTTGTGCATCAGGCGTGATGCTCGGACGCCCCTTGTTGTGACGCCGATGCAAGCCGTCAGCACAGGTCCCAGACGTGCCCCGAGGTCGATCCTGCCGCTCACCCCTTCCTCGTGACATGCCGGCCTGGTCGCCGAGGAGCTCTTTGATCTCCAAGGACTGCTTGTAGCGCCGATCGGCCTCTTCCTAGTCCCCCCGGAGCTGGGCGATTATGCCGAGCTGGTGGAAGCTCTTGGAAATGCCGGCCTGGTCGCCGAGGCGCTCGAAGATGTCGAGCGACTGCTTGTAGCGCCGCTCGGCCTCGTCGTAGTCGCCACGGTCCTGAGCGAGCGCGCCGAGCGCGCCGTGGGCGGCCGCCGTGCCCGCCATCTCGCCCAAGCGTTCGCTGATGTCTAGGCACTGCTGGTAACGTCGGGCGGCCTCGTCGTGGTCACCACGGGCCTGTGCCAGGGTGCCAAGCAGGCCGCAGGCAGCAGCGATCCCGGCCTGGTCGCCGAGGCGCTCTTTGATCTCCAAGGCCTGCTGATAGCGCCGGGCGGCCTCGTCATAGTCACGACAGGCCTGGGCTATGGTGCCGAGGTCACCATAGCCATCGGCCATCCCGCCGAGGTCGCCAAGTCCTTCACTGATGTCCAGCGACTGCTGGTAGCGCCGGGCCGCCTTGTCATAGTCACCCCGCCGCTGGGCGAGCGTACCTAGCTTGCGGTAGACGGAAGCCAGGCGCGGCTGGGCACCCAACCGTTTGAAAATACCCACGGACTGGTTGTAGTGGGCTGCGGCCTCGTCGTCGCTCCCTCGGAGTTGTGCGAGCGTGCCGAGCTGGGCGTAGCTGAGACCCACGTTGAACTCGTCGCCCAGTCGTTCGAAGACGTCCAGGGATTGCTTGTAACGCGATGCGGCCTCGTCATAGTCTCCTCGGAGCTGGGCGAGCGTAGCGAGCTGGGCTGAGCTGGCCGCTATCCCAGCCTCATTGCCGAGGCGCTTTTTGATCTCCAAGGACTGCTGGTAGTGCCTCTCGGCCTCTCTGTAGTCGCCCTGAAGCTGGGCAAGAGTGCCCAGGTTGTGGTAGTCCGTGGCCATCCCTGCCTCATCCCCGAGACTCTCTTTGATCTCCAAGGACTGCTGGTAACGTCTGCCGGCCTCGTCATAGTCGCCTCGTTCCTGCGCGATCACGCCAAGCTCGTGGAACCAGCGAGCCGCCGAACTCGACGTGGGCTCCATCCGGCTCAACGTGTCGCGAACAAGCGCCTCTTCCTGATCCCAAGCGCCCCATCTGTTCAGCACTACACAGAGCGTCTCGGTGAGTCTGTTTGCCTCCTCGTTGTTACCAGCTGTGATGAGGTGGTACCAGGCTTCAAGGAGATCTTGGACCTTGAACCGGGGGGGCTCCGGCCATTCGCGGAAGCGCCATTGCCAGTAAGAAGCGGCGCGTTTGTGCGCTTCGATGATGTCACCGATTGCGTCACGATCTCGCCAGCGCCGCTCGATCTCGGTGGCCGTCCAGCGGTGTACGAAGAACCGCGTTGGCCGTGCCGCAACACCGGGGCCAGGGTCGATACTGAGCAGGGTCGATTCGACCGCAGCGTCGACCACAGCTCCCAGCCCGGCTGGTGCCCGGAACGACGGGAAGGGCTCCTGGGCGGCCAGTAGGGCTGCGGCAGCCTCCGACAGCTCGGCCGATAAGGCCGCCGGGTGAGGGGGATGCTCGAGGTCGTACCCGGCTTCGGTGAGGATTTGGGTCCACTGCTGGTCCGCGGATTCGTGGTCCATCCCTCTTCGGGCTACTTCGGGGTCTTCAATGCCGACCTGGAAAAGGACAGCATTGAGGTCAACCGGCTCGCGGTAGACCGATACTCCGACCACTAGTGCAACCGCCTCATGGCCGAGCTGGCTCAACAGCCCATCTAGCAAGACGTCGTCGGCCGCCAGTGTCACCGTCTCGGCGAGCGCTTGATCGAAGCTGGTGCCGTCGGCGAGGAGCGCTGTCGCCCGCTGCGTCCCGAGCTTGGCCTCCAAGGCCGCACGGAGGCGCGATGTGATGTCGGGGTAGCGGCCTTTGCCAGTCAGGAGGGCGTCGAGGTACTCGAGCGAGCGGGGGTGGCCACCCACCATGCGCCAGAGCTCTTCGAGCTCGTCCGGGCCGAGGCGGTCAAGGGCTGGGAGCGACCAGGCCAGCTTCCGCGTCTCGGCGAAGCTGAGCGGGCCAAGCTGGTGGTACTCGAGGCGGTTCTCGCAGCCACCTGGGAGCTTGAAGGGGTGCCGGGAAGTGATAAGTAGGCGGCTCTCGCCCGGCCCAGAGACCCAGTCGGCGAGAATTTGCCCCAGGGCCGGATCGCGCACTTCGTAGCCCTGGGGCGTCAAAGCCGCATTGTCCTCGAAGTTGTCCAAAACAATCAACAGCCGCAGTGCCCCCAAAACGTGGTCTTGGAGCACAGCGAAGCGGTCCTGCCAAGTGGCGTCGGAGCGGGCAACGATGCCGAGGGCCTGGGCCACGTGGCCCGCAGCGCCTTCAACCAAGGCACGCTGGCGGGCCCGGGTAGCGACCGCGCTCAAGAGGCCGTCGACATTCAACTGGCCGCTGAGGGCGACCACGATGCGAGAGGGGTCAAGTTCGACGACCCGTTCCACAACCTCTTGGGCGAGTGTGGTCTTGCCCACGCCGCCGATGCCATGGACGACGATCCCCGCCAATCCTGTGCTGATGAGCTGGGCCGGCCAACGGCGCTGTTCGGAGCGCCGTCCGACGAAGTCGCCGACGGAGCGCACCAACCCACCTATCGTCACACGGGTCCGGACCGGGGCCGGTGGGACAGCCGGGGCGGAGCGGTCGAGCACCACGATTTCCGGCAGCCGGGAGACCACGCTCACCGACGCCCATTCGTCAAGGGCAGCAATCTGCTTTTCTCGCTCCAGCTCCGAGCGCGTCAGCTCAGCCTGGACGGCACGCCGGGCGTCGGCGAGTGCGCTCAAGAGCTCCGGGGCACCGGCAGCGGCAAGCTCTCCGTAGAGGCGGGCGAAGAGCCTCGTTGCGTAGAGGTCGCTGACTGATGTCTCGGTGGCCACCACGGCCCGGGCGCCCCGCTCGATGAGCCGGGCGGCGAAGGATGGCTCACCGAGGGCTGATCCGACGTCCGAGTAGCACGTCGCCAGCGAGACGACCGGCGGCATCCGCCCCGGCGGGACAGCCTCGTCGACGAAGTCGTCCGGTCCGATCTCGCGTGCCGAGCCGTCCTCGTCCTCTAAGACCAGGTGGCCAGGGGCGCCGTGGCCCGATATGTGCAGGATGTGGGCCGGGCGCTCGCTCAGTTCCCGGCGCAGCGCTGTCGTGGTGGCGAACGGGACGACCCTCACCACAGCGTCGCAAGCCCTGGCTGAGCGGACGGCCCTGACCACGCTGCGCAGCTCGTCCTCGTAGTCCAGCACCCTCCCAGCCCCGGGCCCGGAGGCCGAGGCGATTGCCACCACGACCTGCAGTGGGGCACCCAGGGCCACGCCAGCGGTGGGAGCCGTGCTCCGGCGGTACAAGTTCACGCTCGGCGCCAAGCACAAGGGCCGGCCTGAGCCGGGCAGCTCCAGCGCCTCCCACGGCAGGGCTGACAGTGGCCCCTCCACCTCAACCCCCAGCCGCACGACAACGTGCTGTGCCTCGGCCTGGGCAAGAGCTAACCGCAGGGCGGTTGTGACCTCCGCTGGCAAGAGCGACTCCGCAAGGAGCCGCCCCGCTTTTCGGACACCACCCGACGGCATAGCCGTGGAGGTGAAAGCCCTCGTGCCGTCCATGGCCGCCCGGTGGCGACGAAGGTCATTGACCGCGTTCTCGAGCCCAGAAGTGAGACCTCGGTGAGCACCCACGACGTCTATCCCGAGTCCCTGCAGATGGACCTCGGTGGCAGACACGGACAAGACGAGGTCGATCGGCATGCCCGCTGGCGCCAGGGCCTGCACGCTCAGCTCCCCGGGCAGCAACGGCAAGAGATCCTCGGTGCGAGCCACCCACACCGAGGCGGCCAGCCAGCCGTCGGTCGAGTTGTAGCGGCCCGAAACGACCCCAGCCACCGCCCCGTCGGAGCGGCGCACGACGGGTGCCCCGCTCATACCCGGCACGACGTCGGCCGACCTCAAGCGGCCGAGCGGAACCTCCTCATCTCGGGTCGTGCCTCCAGCCCATAAGCCGGGGGCATCCAAGTAGCGGTACTGGTGGCCGGGATCCTCCACCTTGGCTACCCCGGTAACCACGACCTCCTCGCCTACGGGCACGTGGTCGGTGGCCACAAGCGGCCCCGAGGAGCCCTCGAGGTACCCCGAGGTCGCCAGCACGGCCAGGTCGTGGAGCTCGTTCGTGCGGAGGACTGTCGCCTCGAACGCCGGGCCGCCTGCCAGGGGGTCGACCCGGACCGTGGAACCGACCCCTACGTTTTCCAGCACGTGCCAGGCGGTGACCAACAAGCCCTCTCGCGCCTGGAAGCAGGTGCCTACGGGCTCGCCACCGACGCCTAGGACGCGCCCCAGGTACCCGGGCGCCCTTCCACCAGGCATCAGGTTTTCACCCGCTCGCCGCCTAGACGGTGGCGGGGAGCTCGGTCTTCTCGGCGGCATCGTAGGACAACGTGACCGTGATCGTCGCCCCCGCGGACGCCCCGGCCACGATCACGTTGCCGTTGGCCGAGAAGCTCAGGCCGAACTGGACCTCCAGGTGGTCAGGGCGGACCGCCCTCTCGGCCATGCGCCCGATGACCTCAGCCGTCGAAGTGGCAACTTCGACGATGGCGTCCTTTGCCCGTTCGAACGCGTCCAGTACTCGCAGGCCAACCTCGCCGGTCCTCGAAGTGGGCTCGGTCCCGACGACTGGTGTCACCTCGACAAGCAGTTCGAGCTGGCCGACCCGCATGTGTTCCGTTCTTGGTGCCACAGCTCCCCTCCCAGACGCTCAGAGGCCCGGAAACACCATTAGGCGGAATGACACTACCTGACAGGCCAGCCAGTACGCAGTCGTTGTTCCGGCGACTGGGACGTCTGCACCTCCGCCCTAGTGCGCGAGTCGCTGGCAATGTCCCAACCGACCAGTTCGTCGAACAGAGCAAGAGAACTGGCGAGGTCGCGGACGATTCACGATAAAGCGCGCCCGACAATCTCCTACATTTGCCGAAAGAAGTCATCCGGATTGGCACATATGGCGTCTGGTATCACTGGGGAGAAGCCACCTCATCGGACCAGGACTCTCCGAACGGCATGAATACGAAAGCGTGATTTCCTTCTGGCAGGGAGTCCAGTATCGGCTGCGGCGGCATCCGATGTTCCACCTCGGCCTCGCCGGCCTCGCCGTACTGGATCTCGAAATGCGCCGCTACCAGGATCGATACCATTTCATCGATCCCACGAGACCTCGCGGCGACGAAGGCTCTCTGGTCATCACCAAGATTGACCACCACGGGCGAGAATCGAACCGTGGTAGCCCGAGCGTAGAAGGTGCGGTCCTCACCGAGCGTGACTCGCAGGGTGGCCAGCGCCTTTAGGGACCACGTCTCCGTTTCGGTGCTGGATGCCTTTGCAAGTGCCGCCTGGTCGATCTGCTCTTGGATCAGTGTGAGCTTCCGGCTCTTGTCCATCCCGCCTCCGTCCAGCCACCACTGGCACGTACCGCATCGTAGGCTGCTCCCAACAGAAGGGAGCGAGATGGCGACGAAACGAAGAGTGGCGGCTTCTCGTGAGGCATGCTCTTGGCGCTGACCGGACGACGAAGCGGTCTGGCGACCTCTTCGTCTCGAAGTCACCCGCGATCGAAGAGCGAGAGCGGGCGGCGGCGGCAATCGTGGGACGCGTGCTCGCGCCAACCCAACCCGCCGGCGTGCTGGACCCGAGTGACTCCGCCGGATGAGGTCACCGTCATCGGCATTGACTTGTGGGCCGACCGGTCCGAGCAGCTCGCCCGATTTCTGGCGACGTCTCCGGTGACGGCGATCCCCGAACCGAGTGCGGTGCCGGCTCAGATGGTCAACCTCGCGCTCCCCGAGGTGTGGGCTCAGAAGGCCCGCGAACTGACAGATGCTCAGGCTTTCGCCTCTCGTGGACCAGGTGCGCCGACGGTCGCTCCTCGAACCGCGTCCGGAACCGTGGCGCTTATTGAGGAGCGGTTGGTGTTCAGCGTCCAGGAGGCCGCCCAGCTGCTCGGCATCGGCAGATCCTTTGCGCACGAAGCTGTACAGCGCGGTGAGATCCCGTCGATGAAGATCGAGCAACGCATTCCGGTCCCCACGACCGCTCGCGCGCGCTTGCTACAAGCCGCGCAACCAGAGCCTCATAGTGGCTCACCTAATGAGGGCGAGCACAATGACGGCTGACAGTGGGACGGATCCTTGCCGTGGAGCCGGGCCGTCGTGATTGACCGGCTCACCTGGCTGCACGTCTCCGACTTTCACTTCACCGCCGACGGTGATCCGTTCTCTCAGACCGTCGCGTGCGACGCGCTGCTGAACGATCTTGGCGCGAGAGCTGCGGAACACGGGCCGATTTCTTTCGTTCTGGTCACCGGCGACATCGCATTCTCCGGACGGCAGGGTGAGTACTCACGCGCGACGGAATTCCTGACTGAACTGTCGCACTGTCTGTCCGTTGACACATCTCGGTTTTTCTTTGTTCCGGGTAACCACGATGTCGATCGAGCCGCACACGAATTTGCTCTCGTCGGAGCGATCAAGGTTCTCTCCTCGCAGCAGGAGGTGGACCGAGCACTAGGTAATCCTGCTCGGATCGCTGATCTCATCGATCGGCAAGCTGCTTACCGCGATTTCGCTGGCGCCTTCGCACCTGATCGGGAACGTATCCAGACGCCAGATGGCTTGGGTTACGTGGCTCAGCTTCAGATCGAGCAGCTAAAGCTGGCCATCGTCGGTCTCAACTCTGCATGGTTGTGCGGTGGTGATGGGGAAGCGACGTCTCTCATCATCGGCGAGCGTCAGATATTGGCTGCGTTGGCTCTCGTTCGGAGCATCGATCCTCATCTCGTTATCGCCCTCGTCCACCATCCAATCGAGTGGCTCACCGATTGGGACCAACAGAGCTGCCGCACGTCACTGCTCATCCACGCGCACTTCCTGCACCGCGGACACATGCACGAGTCTGATGTGTCAATGTCCCCCCACCGAAGGTGCGTCGTTGTCGCCGCCGGCTCGGCACATGCCGGCCGCTTCTATCCCAACTCGTACAACATCGTCTGTCTCGACCTCGGCGCGGGGCTCTCTACGGTGTACCCATACACGTACCGACCCGAGGAGCGGATGTTCGAGCCCGCACATGCGATACAAGCGCCATGCGCTCTGGGAGGAGAAATTCCAGGGACTCCCGAGGACTTGGCTCAAGCGATCAGGACAGCGACTCCAAGTGTCGGTAGGTTCGCTTATTACATGGCCGCCCTTTTGCTCGGTCAGAAGGATGAAATCCCGCTTCAAATCAGTGGGAGTGTTGAGTTTGTTTCGTGGGGCGTGGCCTCTGAGAGTGATCCCATCCAGGCAGCTCCAGCTCTCGCGTTCCTCGGATTGCGCAACTTACTTCGACTTCATAACCCCGACTCGCCGCTGTCGGACCGTATCAGGGAACACGCAACGATTATCGAGCAGTTTGGATCCAAGTTGAAGGACTGTATTGATCATGACGCTGCGTGTCGTACGCGCATCACGGACGTATCTCTCGTCACGGCTGGTGCCAATCTACCCCCTGAAACTCGGATGCCTCAGACAGTGGCGCTCCTTGCCGAGTTGCAGGCGCGCCAGGAATGGCACCTCCTTGCGTCTCAAGCGCGGCGCAACGTTGGTAGTGACGACCCGCTCCTGTCAAGGTTGGCCAAGTCAACCCTTGCCGAGGCACTCATGCACAGCGATGAGGCACAGGACCGGGTCGAGGCCGTAAAACTTGCAGAGGAACTCGTGGCAGACCAGAAAGCAACAATTGATGACTACCTCATTGCGTGCGGGGCATGTGAGATTCATGGAACAACCGAGCGCTCTGCTCAGTTAGTCATCGAAGCTCTCGACCGGTGGCCAGAGTCGGAAGCGCTCGTCTCCTACGGGCGTGATCTCACAACGCGGACGGGCAACGCTTCTCTTCGTTCGGCCCTTGACTCGTTAAGGGGAGGAACACCAACTCATGACTGAGAACGAGGGCTTCCAGGTAGGAATCGAATTTGATTCTGTCCTGGCTGCGATCTCCAAGCAAATCTACGAGACGCCGCTCGCATTCATCCGCGAGAACGTCCAGAATGCGGTCGACGCTCTCCGGATCCAAGCGTCTCGTCAGTCGATCTCCTCGTCTGATCCAGATTTGCACGTGCACGTCACTACAGACGGGAACGTCTGCCTGATCACAGACAACGGAATCGGGATGTCGTTGGATGACCTTCAGAGGCTTTTCTGGACGATTGGTGCAAGTGGCAAGCGAACCGAGGAGGCCCGTGCGGCCGGTTGCGTCGGCATGTTTGGAATCGGAGGATTCGCGAACTTCGGCGTTTGCGACGAACTACGGGTTGTGTCTCAGTCGGCAAGGGAGCCCATCGGGCATTGGACCCAGCTTTCACGGAGTGACATCGAGGGGGCGCATGGAGGGATTCCCCGCGTTTCTCAAGGCGAAGACTCCAGCGCTGCGCCGCGAGGAACGATCGTCCGTGGTGTTCTCAGGGACCAGGTTGATGCTCCCGCAATGTCAGCATTCCTGCAAGACTTCGTGCAATTCGCGGAAGAGCATGTGTTCTTCCATGGAGAACTCATCTCTCGCCGCCCGTTCCAGCTCCCAAGTGAAAGCCAGAGGGATCTGACTGCGATCACTGCAGCCGAGACATCGTGGACACATGGCAATGTCGAACTTGAAGGCTGCCTCTTTGAGACGCCCGGGCATCTTATCCAAGCGGAGGTCAGAGAACTCGCCATCGGGGGCGAATCGGTTCGGGTTCGTGGATGGCTGCGATTTGAGAACGGCCCAATAGCCGTGCTGAAACGTGGATTCAAGATTTGCAGCACCACCATCGGGACAGACATAGGTGTCTCCGGTGTCATCGATTGTGATCGGCTGTCGCCAACCGCAGGCCGAGACTCTTTGGATCCCGAATCGAGCGCCCTTCTTGCAGCCGTCGTGACCAGCATGGAACACGCTGCGATTCTCGCCGTGTTGGAATCCTCGGACCGCATTAGCCAACACGCGCGCATCTTCAGGTATGTCCGACGTCAGAGGATGATCGACCGCCTAGGCAACGTGGTCGTTGAACTTGCCGACGGCAGTGAAACGCGCCTCGCGGACATCAAACGTAAGGCTGAGGGCGACATCCGAGTGTTCTTTGCGACTAGCAAGAACAGGGCCTTGAGCCAACTTCTCCAGACTCGTGGTCACGTCGTTGTTCAGCTTCCCGGGGATCATGAAAAGCAGGCGGCCATTCGAGAGTATCTGACAACGTATTGTGGTGCAGAGCCCTTCGACGGCCGCATTGAGTGTGCCGAGCAATACGGCACGTTAAGCGTGTTTGAACGAATCTTTCTGAGTGAAGTAGAACAGACGATTAAGGGTTCTTATGACGTGATGGATCTGTCTCTCGTGGCCGGGAGACTTACCGAGGATGTACCAGTGTATGCTGCTGAGTCTACGTCTCGGCGGCTGACCTTATATGTGGATGTGCGCCACCCGGAGGTACAGAAACTCGATCAGCTCGGGTTCGGCGGCATATTCTATTCCCTCGTGGCTGCATTTGTTCGCGAGTATCTGGGCGCCGTTCTCCGTAGCAGGAGTCCAAAGTTTTTTGGAAGTGGAGCGGTAAACCTAGACTTCCTCGCAAAACGGAAGTCAGAACTCTGGGTGCTCTCAAGCGGGGACGTTGAGGTCCTGCGGCGGGGGACGCAGCGCGAAGTGGTTACGCAGTCGGATGTGCACGTCATCAGAGTGGGGGGCGGTGGAGGAGGTGCTGAGTCGGAAGGTGGCGTCCCCGTGGACCAGCAACCTCGACAGGATCGGACCCCGAAGCTGCTCCGGATCGAGGGGATCGAGGAGTTCGCGGCTCTTACCGGTTACTACCTGCGCATACCCAAGACTGCGACAGAGGCGTACGGCGACGTGATCCAACAGTGCGAAGGTCGCGGCGCAGTGTGGGCAGGGAACAAGATCATGCTGATCGCGTCGGATCTGATCTCAACGTCGTTCCAATTCGAAGTGCGGCTGGACCAGCTCATAGCAACCCAGGGATCCGATGGTCCTGTTTCCGGCGGAGCTGTCGAGCTCGCCCAACCGCTTCAGGGCCTCTTCGATGGTTTGTACTTCCCGGTTCCGCCGGAGCTTGAGACGTTTCTGGTGCCAGAGGGGAATCGAGAGGTTCGGATAGAAGTGAGGTGTGATTGGATTGACTTCACCTCGGCCCGGGCCTGGGAGCCTGCCCAAGAGTCGGCATGATCTTCACCTAGCCGGACTTATTGGTCTTCGCACGCACCAGCGGCGGGCGGTACAAAAAAGGTGGATGCTAAACGGTCGTACAGTCGTATTCCTCAGCTGTCAGATCAGAGTGCGGACGCCGACGGGTTGGCGCGGCCTGTCCGCGACGAGCTGACAGCACGCGGCTACCACGCGGTGATCATCATGGACGAACCTCTGCTCCGCGGAACCTTCGATCCAGAGAGCAAAGTCATGGCGTATATCGAAGCATCAGATGCCTTTGTGGCCTTCTGCACTGACGACATCCGCAATCCAGGCAGGACGGCGCAGAACATCATTGACGAAATTGGCCGCGCCCGGGCCGCACCCGAAGCTGCGTGACGTCGTGTGTGTCCTCAAAGCGGCGAGTGTGACGCTGCCGACCAATATCAACCCGACGTGGGCGCGTCTCTCACCTGGGCAACCCGATGCGGCTCTCGATGTCATCCTCGCTTGAGGCGTGGGATGTGATGCCAGCCATCGCTAGTCCAGCGGTCGTACCGCGGGCTACGTTGCCGCCTGGCCTGATCGACAACCTTGTCGCCGGAGTGGACCTCGGGGCTCACGACGTGGCGGAACGACGGCTGCTTGACTTGCTGGCACACACGCAGAAGAGGTTCCACGACCAGATCGTCAGCAGCTTATTCGAGCGGACGATGTCAGCCGAGGATGACACGACGAACATCCACGTGCTGTCCAGCTTCCTGGAAGCCGCCGCGCGGCTCGATCCTAACCTGGTGCGAGGAGAGTGGATCTCTGCGCTCTCAGAGTCGCCGATCATCGAACATCGCATTTGTGCCGCCCCGTTGCTGTGGGACCACGCGGAAGCGATGCCTGGTGACGTGTCTCTCGACGTCCTGGCATCGCTCGCCAAGCCGGCGACCGAAGACTGGTACGTGTTCGCTCCGGCGATGGCCGCTGCGAAGCAACTGGTGCTCTCGCGAAAGAGCGCCATGGGGATCTTTGAGGCCCTTGCGAAGAGCGGTGATGCCGAAGATCGACAGAGCGCCGCGTTTGCGCTCGTCGAGATCGCCGCCATCAAACCGGAGGTCGTACCAGAGAAATTGGCCAAGCAGCTCGCTGCCGACGGTGATGCGGAGGTCGCCGAGCAAGGGCGTCGCCTGGTGGACGGGATCGCTGGGGTCACCGATCACGAGCGTCGATGGGCGTACGGCAAGTTTGGGCTGGGAGGTTCCGCGGTGTCCGATGCTCCTGACGATGGCCAGGCTGGAGACTGAAACGAGGAGAGCCCGCTTTCTCCCGACCGCGTGCAATGGTGCTCACCCTCTCTGCACCGTCAGCACCCGGATCATGGCGTCGTAAGCGTCATCCTTGGTGAGATGCGTGTAGTGCTCCATGATCACCTGCAAAGATGTGAGGCGGCTCCAAGATGAACTCTCTTATGGCGACCCCGCGACTTGCTGACAGATTCGCTCTTGCGGCGTCCTGGACTGCCCACTCGGAGGCGGCGAGCAAGCGGTCGATCATCACTCTCGCTCGTTCCTCTGGCGGTAGCCGCCCAAGCAGATCCTCGTCGTTCAACCCTGCCAACCTCCAAGAGAGGATTCTTTCAGGTTCACAACGGGCTACCAGACGCGTTTGCCCTTGACCCTGGCGTCGAGGTTGAGGAAGGCCAGCGGAGCTCCATCTTCCGACCATGTCAGGGCAGCTGACCTGCGAAAACTGTGGATACTCGTGGTGGAGCAACGCCAGCTCCACACGCTCGCGCTGCCGAGCCTGTAGGACCTTGTCTACATTCCGGCACGCGTACGCGACGGAGCCAGCAGCGGCAGTGAGTACCTCTTCATCGCTCCGCCCAACCAAGAAGCCTGGAGCAACGAAGACGATGTTGGCCCACCCCTCGGGAGCCAACGTCCTCATCGTGTTCGGCTTCGTCGTGATCATCGTGGTCGCGGGGGCCATCTGGCTGCGTAGCAACAAGAGCTATCAGCTCACGGTCGGAGCCATGACCCGGTGGGCTTGCGGACACGAGGCGACCCTGTCAGATCCGTTGGATCCTGGCGGCACGGTTGCCGCGGCCTCCCTTCTGTGGTCGTCCGGGCATCGTCGGCCAGTACGTCGGGCGACCACTTGGTCCCAGTCCGCTCGTAGCCCGCGGAACCCGTGGCACCTTCCAAGGCAGCGTCGCATCTCGCTTGAACGTGAGACGATGGAAATGTGGCGACGAACGTCTACATAGACGGCTTCAACCTGTACTACGGCGCCTTGAAGCGCACCCATTTCAGGTGGCTGGACCTTGAGGCGCTTTGTCAGAACCTTCTCCCAAACGACTCGATACACCGCATTCGGTACTTCACTGCCAAAGTTACGGCCAGGCCCGATGACGTCCAAGCGCCGCAACGCCAGCAGACCTACCTCAGGGCGCTCGAAACACTCCCGCTCGTATCGATTCACTTCGGGCACTTCTTGACCAGTAGTACTTGGATGTGGTTGACGAACCCACCGCCACCGGGGGGGTCTAGGAAGGCGCAGGTCATCAAGACTGAAGAAAAGGGTTCGGACGTAAACATCGCGTCGTACATGCTCCTCGACGGCTTCAACAAGG
>Ga0326727_10018425_pt1 | contig 14260 bp, 8 predicted proteins | sample MB2enrmetagenome_FD_207643 | JGI IMG/M metagenome (GOLD analysis project Ga0326727, IMG submission 207643) | Lab enriched peat soil microbial communities from McLean, Ithaca, NY, United States - MB29MY | ecosystem: Environmental > Terrestrial > Soil > Wetlands > Peat | place: USA: New York...
GCAGAGATGGAAATCCCTGAGGCGGATGTCGGACTTATTTCCGGAGGTATCCGCAGCGATGAACACAAAAAACTGGCGCTCGAGATGCGCAAGAAGTGCAAGATCCTGATTGCCCTGGGTTCTTGTGCCACATGTGGCGGCATCCCGGCGCTCGCCAACCAAACCACCACGGACGAATTAATGGAGAAGGTCTACCGCGACAGCGTCACAACAGAAAAGAACGGCCTGCCACGGGAGCAGATTCCCATTCTGACAGATCGGGTCTATGCCGTAAGCGAAGTCGTCAAGGTCGATGCCTCTCTGCCCGGATGCCCCACAACGCCGGACATGGTCGCTGGCGCCCTACTCGCCCTTCTCGCCGGCAAGCCCCTGCCTGCCTTGTCCTCGAAGAGCGTTTGCGACGAGTGCCCGACCAAGCGCGAAAAGAAAGCTGTCTCCACGCTCAAACGCCGCCTGGACGCGCCGGAATTCAAGGTGGGAGCGCCGCTGACCGAAATGCGCTGCCTGATGGAGCAGGGGTACATGTGCCTCGGCCCCGCCACCCGCGGCGGCTGCGGCGGCCACGATGGTGTGCCGCGCTGCATCAACGCCTACATGCCGTGCGAGGGTTGCTTCGGGCCACTCTCGGACAAAGCCAATCCCATGGTGGACATGATGGGTGCGCTGTCGTCGATCGGCCTCGATCCCAAACAGATTCCGGACCGGGCTGCCACCTTCAACCGTTTTTCCGGCGCAGGCCGTCTACGGCCGCTACCCAAGAGGTGAACCATGGCGAAAACACTAGTCATCCAACCCGTCACACGCATCGAAGGCCATGCCAAAATAACCATTCAACTCAACGATGCCGGCAACGTGGATTTGGCCCGCGTCAATGTCATCGAACTGCGCGGCTTCGAGAAGTTCTGCCTTGGCCGGCCGGTCGAGGATATGCCGCGCATCATGCCGCGCATTTGCGGCGTTTGTCCCTGGTCGCACCATCTCGCAGCCGCGAAAGCTTGCGACGCTGTGTTCGGTGTGGACCCGCCGCCCGCGGCCAAGAAGCTGCGCGAACTCTGCAACAGCATCGCCTATATGGAGGAGCACATCCTGCACTTCTATTTCCTCGCGGGTGCAGACTTCCTGCTCGGCCCGGACGCCGATTACTCGATTCGCAACGTGATCGGAATTCTGAAGGCGGCACCGGAGATCGCGCAGCGAGTCGTCAAGGTCCGGCATATGGCAGCCCATATGCTGGAAATCCTGGCTGGCAAGGCGATCCATCCCCAGGCCGCGGTTCCCGGGGGTTTCAGCAAGGCGCTGTTGCCGGCAGATCGCGACAGGCTGCGCAAGATGGCGGACGAAACGCTCGACCTCGCCAAGTTCTCCATCGCTTTTGCCAAGGAGAGCATCTTCCCTAAGTACCTGGAAACGGTGAAGACTCTCGGGGTAATCACCACCGGCTTCCTCGGCACGGTCAAGGACAACGGCGCACTCAACCTCTATGACGGCAAGCTTCGCATGATGGCGCCCGACGGCACGTTCGAGGATTTCCCCTACGACCGCTACACCGACTTCATCAGCGAGCACATCGAGTCGTGGAGTTACTTGAAATTCCCGTATGCCAAAAAGTGGGGAGGCTTCTCTATGGACCTGGCGAAACCTTCGGGGATTTACCGCACCAACACGCTGGCGCGGATTAACGTCTGCGATTTTATCGACACGCCGCTCGCTCAGGCCGAACTGGAGGAGTTCCGGCAGAAATTTGGCCGGCCGGCTCAGTTTACTCTGCTCTACAACTGGGCGCGATTGATTGAGCTCCTTTACAACGCCGAAAACGCAATCCGGTTGCTGGAAGATCCCGAGATCACCAGCACGGAAACCCGGGTGAAAGTCACGCCACGGGCGGCGCGGGGCATTGGCTGCACGGAAGCGCCACGTGGCACGCTTATCCACGACTACACCACGGACGCCGATGGCATGATCACAAACGCCAACCTGATCGTCGGCACCACGCACAATAACGCTCCCATCAACATGTCGGTCACGCAAGCCGCCAAGAGTCTTATCCATGACGGCAAGTATGACCAGGGAGTGCTGAACACAGTAGAAATGTCCATTCGCGCTTACGACCCCTGCTTCTCCTGTGCCACCCATCGTCTGGATGGCAAGATTTCCGTGAAGCTGGATATCGTGGATGCCGAAGGCAAGTTGCTGGATACTCTCACGAACTAGGGGGAAGCGGATGTCGGCAGATGTCCAATCGTATCTCCCTGAGTTTTGCCAAAAGCCCACGCTTGTTCTGGGCTGCGGCAACCTTCTGTTTGGGGACGACGGTTTCGGGTGCGCGCTGGTGGAGTACGTAGAGTCCCACTATCGCGTACCCGACGATGTCTGCATCCGGGATGCCGGGACTGGTGTGCGCAGCCTCCTCTTTACGCTCTGCCTGAGTTCCGCCCGTCCAGAACGCCTGCTTATCGTGGATGCCCTCGACGCGGGCCGGGCGCCAGGCGAGTTTTTCGAGCTCGATCCGGCTCACATTCCGCCAGTCAAGCTGGACGACTTTTCCATGCACCAGATTCCCACCTCCAATCTTCTACGTGAACTGCAGGAAACCTGCGGCGTCGAAGTGCGGGTGCTGGCATGCCAGACTGGACCCTTGCCTAAAGAAATTTCTCCTGGGCTGTCATCTCCTGTCCAGGCCGCGTTGCCTCTTGCCGCAGAGTGGCTAGTGCGCGAGTACCTGCCCGATCATTGCTGCCGGCCGATAACCCTTCCGGACGAACCCGAAAACCGGGAGCCGGCTCGGCACGCAGTTTTTCAGAAGGGAGAAGATGCCCGCTAGGGACCAGGCTCATGCGATACTTGCTCATGGCAACTATATTTTTGGGAGCAAAGGATTTGACATGCCGAAGGACGGAAACGGCGATATTGCCCACGATTTCTTGGGAAGCACGCATGTTTTTACGTCAGCCGTAGAAGAGATTCTGGAAAAGCAGCTCCTGGAAGAGATTGCCGAGGGCCTGACGCAATCCCAATTCAAGCTGCTCCGAATGGTCGAACTGACAGATGCCCATACCATCAGCGATGTGGCCCGTTTCCTGGGGGTAAGTAACGCGGCCGCCAGCAAGGCAGTCGACAGACTCGTGCGCCGCAGGCTGCTGCGTCGCGACGAGGGGCAGCCGGATCGGCGCGAAATCCGCCTCTCACTGACCGAACCAAGCCGCCATCTGCTCGCCGCCTACGCGAAAAAAAAGGACCACAAGCTCGCCCATATATTTCAGGGATTCTCCCCTGAGGAGTTGCGCCGCGCTGCTAGGCTCCTCGATCGCCTATCTGCCGGGCTGATCGATCACCAATCGAACCCAGACGACGTTTGCCTCCAGTGCGGAATTTACTTTCGAGACAAATGCTTAGTGCGCCAGTATGTCAAGCGCAACTGTTTCTACTCCCGCAATCGGCGCGAGTCTAAGCATTCCCATCCTGCCCACGGCGATTCCGAACGCAGCTACAGAACATACGAACAGGAACTCGAAGTTCTCGGATCTTGAGTTGAGTTCAGTGACCGTAAACGGTTCTCGCACTAGTGGCCGGTGAGGCCGTGCGTTTCCGTCAGACTGTCTACATAAGCGCCCACGACATTGTGGTCATTCTTGATCTGATTCAGAGCTGTTTGGCCTGCGTTTGGAACATCGACCTGGGCCCATTTTGTCCCACCGGCATAGATGAAACCGTGACTCGCGCCGCTGCCGTCAAAAAAAGTACCGGCAATCTGGCCGACATCATTGATCCCGCTCGCCACAGTGCCGGTGATCGTTGCAAGCGGATAGTCCAGCGAGGTGAAGACACCGCCGCTGAGCAGGAACCCATGGGAATTCTGGGCCGCATCAAGCCAAATTCCAACGATGTCACCTGCGGAATTGATGCCAAGGGCGGCGGTTCCGGAGGCGCCGGAGTAGTCGATGGCGGTGAAGACTCCCGCGTTGTCGAGGAATCCATGTTCGACATTCTTCGTATCGATATAGTCCCCGACGATTAGGCCGGAGTCATTGATACCCCACGCCAACGTGGCAGCAGCGCCTGGATAGTCGATGGTAGTAAACACGCCCGCATTGTCGAGGAAACCATGAATCTTGCCGGGTTTGGACGTATCTGTATAGGCCCCCACCATTTCGCCACCGGTGTTGATGCCAGTAATCCCAGCGTTGGTCGAACCGGGAACGGTGACAATGGTATAGGTCCCGTTCTTAAGCGTAATGCGTAGTTTCTCGAGCCGGGGATGACCTAACTCAATCAGTGGAAAAGACTTGCACGATACGCTCCAACCAGTTGGCGAAACATCCTGATTTCGACAATTGAGCGTTGACTGTTGATGTAGCCAGACAGATAATAAAATCCCTTTGGCGGAAGACTTATGTCCAGCGCTCCTCAGTCCCGTAAGACATTCAAAATTTCCGATTCCCTAGACCGTCAACTCAATACGTACGCGCAGGTGGCAGCCGCAGCGGGAGTGAGTGTGCTGGCACTGGCCGGGGCCTCCGAGGCCGAAGTTGTCTATACGGAAACGCATCAGGTGACGCACTCGGGCTTTCCCCTATCCATTGATCTTAACCACGACGGCATCAACGACTTTCTGCTGCGCACGATGTTTTACGTGGGCACCGCGGGCTTAGAGGTAGGGCTCGATGCATCCGGAGGCGGCAGCAACGTGGTCGCCGGTAGACATTTTCGTACCAGCGGCGGCTACTTTTTTTCTGCCGCTTCCGCTTTGCCCGCCGGCGCCGAAATCGGACCCAAAGGCAATTTCTCCGTTCGTTACCCATTTATGGCCGTGGAGCTTTTCAAAAAAGTTGGCGGAAGCCAGTATTCCGACCTGGGCCCGTGGGCCGGCAAAGCTAAAGGTGTCAGAAATCGATATTTGGGACTAAAGTTCGTCGTTGACGGCGAAGTTCATTACGGCTGGGCCAGACTCAGCGTCACGCTTGGGCACCAGAGGCAATTCGACGATGTGGTCGGCACGCTGACTGGATATGCTTACGAGACCATCCCCGACAAGCCAATCATCGCCGGCCGGATCACCGGCCCGGATGTGATTACGATGCAGGATGGAACGTTAGGCGGCTTGGCGGCTGGAAGAAAATAGCCTTTCATCTCCGCGGTTGAAAAATTACTCCCGCAATCGCGAGAATTCACGGGCGACGACGAGTTAGGCAAAAACCTCTATCCCGCGATGCCTCGTGTTGAGAACGAGCGGCAGTCTAGAGCGCTAATCTAAATTCCGGGTCCCTCAAGCCTTGGCTTTGCTTTCCCGCCGCCGTCTCATTTGCAAATAAATACTCCGGTGCCGGGCTGCCTTTTCCGGATCTCCATCTGCCTGCTGGTACAAAGTCGCCAGCCAGCGATGGGCCGCGATCAGGCCGGGCAGCATCGTTAACGACGTCTCGAATGCTAAGGCAGCGCGTTGACGATGGCCAAGCCGGGCCAGCGCTACTCCCAGATAAAAGTGGCCCAAAGGAAGGAAATGCTGCAATCCAACTGCACGGAGGCCGTGCCCGGCTGCTTGCTCATTTCGCCGCTTTCGCAGATAGGTCATGGCCAGTCCCAAGTGTGCCTCCGCGCTATCGCCGTCGATTTCAAGCGCGCGCTCGAATGCGCGCTCGGCATCGTCGGTCCTTCTCTGCCGCAGATAAACGTTGCCAATGCGCAGGTGCAGGTCTGGCAGACGCGGATTCGATCGCTCAGCACGCAAAAGACTTGTCAGCGCCTCGTCCAGGTTCCCTTCTTCAAAATGAATGATTCCCATGAGCAGGTCTGCCCAGGGACGGTCTTTTGATAGTTCGGGCGATGGTTCGGGCGTTAGTTCGAGCATTAGTCCGGGTGATGTTTCCGCGGGCGTCTCTGCTTCCGATTTCAAAGGTTCACTGGCGGTTAGATGGCGGTTTGCAGGAGCAACCTCGTCCTTTGTGGCGGGCTTTGGCGGTTTCAGGATTAGTTGCTCGAGAATCGCCCTGGCTTCATCGCGGCTCCGCGTTGCAAGATAGCATTGCGCCAGGTGTAGAGAAAAGCGGACCTCATCCGGCCACTTCTTGACTAGGTCTTTAAGAAGAGGCAATGCGTTGCGGTAGCGGCGGGCATCCAGGTAGGACTGCGCCAGATTGTAATGCTGTTCGCGAACGGCTATCTCAGCGGCTTTCGCCTGATCCTCGTCGGGAGCTTCAACGTATCCCAACGCGACGAATCGTTGCAGCAAGGCTTGGGCCGCCACCGGATCCATACGCAGATCGGCGGGATGCATTCCGCATTCGCCCGCTTCTTGCTCCCAACTCGGAATGCGCTCGATTTCCGGAGGCCGCTCAAACGCCTGCACGAGCACTCGGCCATCCATGTCTGCACCCACCGGCAATCCGAACAGCGTCAGGATCGTTGGCGTCACATCGAGCAGAGTCGCGCCGTAGATTCTTTCGTCCTGCCGGATGTGACCGCCGTGCGCGCCTTTTATGGCGACGATTCCGAAGTTTCGATGCTGCGCCGCCGGACCGGCGGGCTCCCTGGGAATGCCACGTGGCCGCAGATGATCGCTGTGAAAGCCGTGATCGGAAACCAGAATTACGGTCGCTTCCGGACCTGCCAATTCCACGAGAGTCTGCAACATCATGTCGTGGAAACGGTAAGCGCCGTTGACCACATCCTTATAGATCTCAAATTGTGCCTCAGGAACTCCTTCCATGCGGGGCGGATGAAAATTCATGAACCCGTGGCAGAAGTGATCGATGGCGTTGTAATAAACAGCCAGGAAATCCCAGGGTTGATTTCTGAGGATCCAGGTGGCGGCATTGTGGATGGAGCAATTCTCGGAGAGGACTTTGGCGAATGCCTCGAGCCGCTTGTCATTTTCTTGGTCGATCTCGGCGGCGCGCGGAATCCAGGGCAGAATCGCCGCTTCCGTGACTTCCCCATGATGCATGCGCAATTGAGCAAATGTTTCGCGCAGGCTCTCGGGATGAACCGCGCCGGGCGGCAAGGGCCACTCTTTTTCGAGCGGCGCCATCGCATGGGGATAAAGGTCAGACACCGAGATGCCGTTGATGGGCTCGGCGGGATGACCGGCAAACCATCCCAGAACGTGAGTCTTGTGCCCGCGTTGCGTCAGAATATTCCAGACGGCTTTGACTTTGCGGGACGTGCTGCTAACTGGACGCACGCGTCCAGTTAGCGGGTCGGGTTCCACAAACCCGAGAATTCCATGCTTGTCGGGCCGCATGCCGGTGGCGATGGAGTTCCACAACATGGGAGAGAGAACGGGGTGCAAGGTTGCAAGGTTTCCCATGACCCCATGGTTGACGAAATCCTCCAGCGTAGGCATCAGCCCCTGGTCCATCAGAGGATTGATGATCTTCCAATCGGCGGCGTCCCAACCGATGAGCAGAACTTTCTTGGCTAGTCGTTCAGACATAGTTCGCTTCAGGGATGGCCATTTCTTGCCGGCGAAAAGCGGGAACGCAACGGCGCCATCGCGTCGGCTGGGCGCCCGGCCCTGAGCAACCGAGTGGCTAACGCAAGCAGAGGCGTCACCTGCTGCGGCGCGGTTGGGTTTGGAGAATCGGACATGGCTGAGAACCTAGTCTGGAAGCTGTAGCGTGGCCATCGGGAATCGCCCGCGCAAATTGTCACCCGAGCATGATCTGCCAACCAGGATAATTTTGCCATAAGCCCTTCGAAGTTTTTCTTCTTCCCCACGCAGCCACCATGGCACCGGTGCGAGGCTCCGCAAATCTATTTTCACAAGTGAGCAATATTGACCATACAGTGCGCCGCCGAAAGCGTATTCCTCCTTGCCTGGGGATTCTGTGGGCAGCTGAAGCATTCCTTCCGCCAGCCGGAGACCAAAAATTTAGATTTCGCTCAAGGGCCGCCGAGGGAGCCTGGCTGTTCCCGTCTCGCCGCAGTTCCACGCCATTCCAACCGTAATACCGCAGGCCGAGTCAGTTGCGCAGAGCTTCGGCTCGTTCGGAGCACGGCTATCTGCATTCCAGGAGGCGTCACTAGTGACCACTTCGTCTGCCCGTTTGTCCTCGCACGCGGTTTCCACCTACAAGGCTTTCTGCAAGTTTTTCGCTTCTTTCCCGGCCATGAGTTCGCGGCCGCGGAGGCAGGCCGTGGCGGAGGGAGTGTCCCTATTAGTGCTGCTGCTGTGCTCTAGTCCTCAGGCTTTCTCTCAGGCTTGCACGGGGCTTTGCCTGCAGCAGGTGCAGTGTGCCAGTAACGGCACCACATCCATATCCGGTACGGTGTATGCGCCGAATGGAACTGATCCGGTGGCGAATGCACTGGTCTACGTTCCCAATGGAGGACCTGCTCCGGACTACGGCGTAGTTGCGATGGCACCGGGGGCTGCGAACGGTGGACCGACGGTTACAGGCAGCCCGCTGGTGAGCACGACCACTGCGGCGACCGGCACTTTCACACTGCCCAATATGCCAGTCGGCACTGATATTCCGCTCTTGATTCAGGTGGGTAAGTGGCAGAGAATGGCGACCATCGCGAATGTGGCGGAATGTACCAATACGGCGCTCGGGCAGTCGACGACCACGCTTGCTTACGAAAATGGCCAGTACTCGAGCGTCGACGCGTTCCTCAAATCGGGATTGTGACTGGCGGGGAGGATGCAGCGGAATGCGCGCTGCTGAAATTTGGGATTTCGGGCTCGCAATTCAGCAATCCCGGCACGCTTCCCGCGAAGACCGTCAATTTTTACACAGGCTCTGCGGGCCCAGGAGCTAGCTTTAGCGCATCGACTCCCACGGAAGAGTTGTTATGGAGTAGTCAACCTAGCGTCGATGCATACGATGTGCTACTGCTTCCAAACCAGGGTGTGCCGAACGATACGGCCGCAACTCCGGCGCACCAACAGGAACTCATAAACTTTTCGAACGCGAGCGGACGCGTATTTGCGACCCGCTTCAGCTACGACTGGCTGTACAACGACGCGCCCTTTTCGGGCACAGCCGTCTGGTCAGTGGATCCGACGACTAGCAAAACATTTGCCGACGATCCGCAGACCGGTTACGTCAGCACGACCTTTCCGCGGGGAGCGGCAATGGCGCAATGGCTACAGACGGTGGGAGCTTCGAGCGTGTCCGGGCAGATTTCGCTTGCCCACCTGCACGACGACTTGACTTCGATTATTTCGCCGTCGTCGGAGTTTTTGAACGTACAGGATGCGAGCCTGGGCAACGTGCCGATGCAATATACCTTCGACACCCCGGTGGGAGGACAGACTCTAATCGGACGCGTATTGTTCAACGACTACACGGTGGAGCACCCGGCTTCGTCGACGGATGGATCTATCTTCCCTTCCGAATGCACCTCCGGACCGATGACGGCGCAGGAGTACCTGTTCGAATACAGCTTGTTCGATCTATCCAACTTTATAACGCAGCCGATCGCGCCGGCGATCACGGTCAATGTGGCCAGCAGCCCGACCGTTTTTGCTCTGGGCGATTCGGCCGACACGATCACGATCAACGCCGAAGATACGAACTCGGCGGGTCTTTATGGAACGGTCACGGTCGCGGTATCGCTGCCGGCTGGTTTGACCGCTTCCGCAATTTCGGGAAGCGGATGGTCGTGCTCGCTGGGTACCCTGCAATGCACGCGGACATTCCTGTACTCGGGTATGGACGTTCCGATCACGGTGACGGTTTCGGTTGCGCAGAATGCCCAGTCGCCGGCGATGGTGACGGCGAGCGTCTCAGGCGGAGGGTTGCAAAGCAGCGTGAGCGGCCAGGGCTCGATCTCGATTGAGCAGCCGCAAACCATCACGTTCAGTCTGAACGCGCCGGCAGCGGCTGCATACAACAGCAGCTTTACGGTGGCGGCGACGGCGAGTTCCGGGCTGCCGGTGACGTTTACGTCGGCGGGATCGTGCGGCAACGTGGGCTCGACCTACACGATGGTGAGCGGGACAGGCGTGTGCTCGGTGATCGCCAATCAGGCAGGCAACGGCAACTACAACGCGGCGACGCAGGTGACGCAGACCACGAACGCGACGAAAGCCTCGCAGACGATCACGTTCACCACGAACGCACCGGCGAGCGCGGTGATGGCCTCCAGTTTCACGGTGGTGGCAACGGCGAGCTCCGGACTGCCGTTATTGTTCGTCCAAGAGGCCGGAAGCGCGTGTGGTGGATCCGGCCCTCCCGGCCCTTTCGTTGTCCTAGCAGCCCCTTCACTGTGTATTTTGGATGTGGAACAGCTTGGGAGTGCGAACTATCAGGCTGCAACTGTCAACGAGTTTACGACTACAACCCCTGGCCCGACGTCGATCGCTGTGACGAACGTGAGTCCGGCGTCGGAAACCTTCGGCCTGAATGCACCGGTGACGATTACGGCAGTTTTGTCGTGGCAAAATCCAGGCAGCATTCCCCAGTTCGAAGGGCTGAACTATCCGAGCGTTACATTTGGCGGCAACGGTAATGGCACGTACGGAGCGGCTAGCTGCGGTTTGTCCGCTGGCAATGCCCTCACCTGCACGGCTACCTACACGCCGACGGCTGCGGATGTGGCGGGCTCTTACACGGAGTCGGCTACATTTAACGGCACCTCGGTGAACTCAATCGGACCGTTCCCAAACTCTTGGAGCGCGTCGAGCAGCACGCAAACCAACAACTTCACCATCGGCGGGGCGACCTCGGCGACATCGGTCGCGACCAGCGGGAGCCCCTCCACCTACGGCGGCGCGGTGACGTTCACGGCATCGGTGACTGGCCAGAACGGGGAAGTGACCGGACGCGATCCGCGCGGACGGCACGGCAACGGGAAGTCGAACGCCGTCGGGACATTGACGGGTACGGTGACGTGGAGCGCGAATACGGGCTGCAGTGCGAGCACGGTGAGCGGCTATCCGGGAGTAGCGACGTGCACCACATCGGTCCTGCCGGTTGGGTCGGACACGGTGACCGCGACCTACAACGGTGACAGCAACCACAGCACAAGCACGAATTCGACGAGCCAGACCGTCAGCAAGGCCACAGCGACGATCAGCGTAAGCAGCGTGAGCCCGGCGGCGGAAGATTACGGCTTGGATTCACCGGTGACGATCACGGCAGTGTTGTCATGGTCGGGCAGCGGGTCGGCACCGACGGCGGCTGATGTGAGCGTTGGCGGCAACGGACTGAGCGGGTACGGCGCCACGAGTTGCGGGGCTCCGAGCGGCGACACGATCACCTGTACGGCAACCTACACTCCGACGGTGGCGGACGGTGCGGGCAGCTACACCGAGTCGGCATCGTTCTCGGGTGACACCAACTACGGTGCGTCGAGCAGCACACAGACCAACAACTTCACCATCAACGCTGCGAGTTCGACGACGGCGGTCACTTCCACGCCGAATCCATCGACCTACGCTCGGTCAGTGACGTTCACGGCGACGATCAATGGCGAGAACGGGCTGGTGAGAGGGCGTAACGGCAAGAGAGGGAAACCGCAAGACGTGACCGGGACTATGACGTGGAGCGCGAACACGGGTTGCAATCCGAGCACAGTGACGTGGTCGGAGACCAACCAGAGCGCGACAGCCACGTGTACGACCTCTTCGGCGACACACCTGCCGGTGGGAACAGATGCGGTGACGGCGACGTACTCCGGTGACGCGAACCACAGCGGAAGCACGGGTTCGGTCAACCAGGTCGTGCAGGGTGGAATCTCGACGACGATCAGCGTGACGAACGTGAGCCCCGCGTCGGAAACCTATGGCGCGAATAGCCAGATAACGATCACGGCAGTGTTGTCGTGGACGGGATACGGCACGGCGCCGACAGCTTCTGACGTGACGATCAGCGGCAACGGCACGGGCACGTACGCAGCGACAACGTGCGGCACGCGTTCGGGTGAGACGATTACCTGCACGGCGACGTACACACCGAACAACGATGCGGCTGGGACGTTCACGGAAACAGCGAGCTTCTCTGGCGACACGAACTATGCGGCGTCGAGCAGTTCGCAGACCAACAACTTCACCATCAACACCGCGAGTTCGATGACGGCGGTTACTTCCACGCCGAATCCATCGACCTACGCTCAGTCAGTGACGTTCACGGCGACGATCAATGGCGAGAACGGGCTGGTGAGAGGGCGTAGCGGCAAGAGAGGGAAACCGCAAGACGTGACCGGGACTGTGACGTGGAGCGCGAACACGGGTTGCAATCCGAGCACAGTGACGTGGTCGGAGACCAACCAGAGCGCGACAGCCACGTGTACGACCTCTTCGGCGACACACCTGCCGGTGGGAACAGACACGGTGACGGCGAACTACTCGGGCGACAGCAACCTCAATTCTGGTTCGGGATCGGTGGACCAGACGGTGAATCCGGCGAGCCAAACAATCACATGCAACCCCAACGCTCCCCCGACCATACTCAACAACGAAACCTTCACCATGGTATGCAGTGCCAGCACGCCGGTTACCTACAGCAACGCTGGTTTGTGTACCGGATCAGGTGGAACGTATACGGTTAGCGGCGCGGCAGGAAAGACGTGCATGGTGACAGTGAACGCGGCAGCCACAGGCAGTTATTCGGCTGCGCCAGCGGTCACCGAAGCCACAACTATAGAGCCAGGGTATGCGCCAACGGTGAACCTTACCGCCAGCACAGCCTCCACCCCGTATCAGTCCACCTTCACGGTGACCCCGTCGACCAACGCCGGCAATAACAATGACGTGACCATCACGTCGCTGACGGCCACTGTCTGCACGGTCAGCGGCGCCACCGTCACCGTGCTGAAGGGTACGGCAACGTGTTTGCTGAAGGCATCGTGGCCAGCGACCTATGTCTATCGCGCCGCTACGGCAGAAGTACACGTAGCTACGACGGCATTGTCCACGACGACCACCATCACCACTACGACTGGGACGGACCACATGACGGTGTACTTCACTGTCGTCGGCAGTAACAGCGCCACGCCCCCGGGCCCGGAGGTGACGGTGTCCGACGGCAACGGGCACTCCTGCAGGGGAACGGCGACGGAGGGGTACTGCAAGTTGGCGCCAGCGTTCGCCGGTTCGGGGTCGGCGACACTGACCACGACCTACCCGGGCAACAAAGACTACGCGACAAGCACCTCCGCCTCGTACCCAATCACGTACTAGGGGAGACAGTAGTTTGCGGCCCAGGGCAACCTGGGCCGCAAACCACTGCTAGGGTTTTGCGTGGCACCGCGAAATCGCTGCGGGAGACCAAGCCACCGAGGTCGCGATTCACTGGTGCGGGGCCGACGTGCCTTGTTCCCGCAAACTGCTACCCGCTTCTAAAACGCTGAGCGAGGGCAGGGACGCCGCCCCTTCCCAGATCACCCAAGAATTGAACCGGCGTGGGGGTAACCGCAGGCCTCGATCTTTCTGAAAACATTGGTCGGGGAGAGAGGACCGTCTGCTATATTGACCTCTTCGAGGAGGTTGCATGCCCCGTATTGTGCGTTGTGGACTCATCCAGGCCAAGACCGCTGCTTCCAATAGCCGCTCGCTGAAAGAAATCAAGAAAGCCATGATCGAGAAGCATCTGAAGCTGATCGGCCAGGCAGCAAAGAAACGTGTGAAGATCCTCTGCCTGCAAGAACTCTTCTATGGCCCATACTTTTGTGCCGAGCAAGACGGCCGCTGGTACGACCTTGCCGAACGCATCCCCGAAGGATCCACTACCAAGCTCATGCAGCGCATCGCGGCCAAACACGGCATGGTGATGGTTGTCCCAATATATGAAGAGCACATGCCTGGCGTGTATTTCAACACCGCAGTCGTGATCGACGCCGATGGCAAGTTTCTCGGCAAGTATCGCAAGCACCACATCCCGCATGTGCATCCCGGATTCTGGGAGAAGTTCTATTTCACTCCCGGAGACCTCGGCTATCCCGTCTTCCCAACCAAATACGCGCGCGTCGGCGTTTATATTTGCTACGACCGCCATTTTCCGGAAGGCGCCAGAGTTCTGGGCCTGAACGGTGCCGAAATTGTGTTCAATCCTTCGGCAACGGTTGCTGGTTTGTCGGAGTATCTCTGGGAGCTGGAGCAGCCAGCCCATGCGGCCGCCAACGGGTACTTCGTGGGCGCCATCAACCGCGTAGGTCGCGAGAAACCCTGGAACATCGGCGAGTTCTATGGCAAAAGCTATTTCTGCAATCCGCGCGGCAAGATTTTCGCGCAGGCCAGCCGGGATAAAGATGAAGTTCTGGTAGCCGATGTGGATTTCGACATGATCCAGGAAGTTCGCCGAGTGTGGCAGTTCTACCG
>Ga0326727_10018427_pt1 | contig 14259 bp, 8 predicted proteins | sample MB2enrmetagenome_FD_207643 | JGI IMG/M metagenome (GOLD analysis project Ga0326727, IMG submission 207643) | Lab enriched peat soil microbial communities from McLean, Ithaca, NY, United States - MB29MY | ecosystem: Environmental > Terrestrial > Soil > Wetlands > Peat | place: USA: New York...
GCGTCTTCTGCGTGTCAACGCCTCCGCCCCAGAAAACCAGTTGCTCTCCGTAGTTCGCCTTCAGTTGCTCGGGATCCATGCCCGTGGCCGAGCACTGCACCGGGTTGAGAATGTCGAAACCGGCCTCAATGAATGACGGAATGAACTTCGCAACCGCGCCGCAGGAATGTTTGAAGGTCTTCCACGGCGTGTGAGCGTGAATCCAGTCGTTCACTTGCTTGTAATAGGGGAAGTACAGGTCGCGGAAGGTCTTTACGGAGCAGAATGCCGAGGTCTGCGTGCCGAAATCCGTGCCGCAAATGTACACCGCCAGCACCTGGTCGCCTACTACCGCATGGATGCGCTCCAGGTTCGCGAGCGCGATCTCGCATTGCCGCTCGAAGACTTTATGAATGTAGTCTTGGCGGCTCCGCGTCGACACATACCATTCCGTAATGTCTCTTATGCCTTTGGGATATTTGAGCGCCGGCCCCGGAACCAGCGCGATGTCGCCGAACGCGGTTCCGCCAAACCCCGCAATCGCGCCCCGCCCTGTCCCAGCCGCCTCTTTCGCCGCGCGTGCCAGGTAGTCGAGATCCGCCTGCGAGATGGGCCCAAACTCCTCCATATTGTCTTCCGGATTCAGATGTTCTTCGTCAATCGGCTCCTGGCGAACGATGCAGTCGAAGAAGTAGCCGCCCTTCGGCATCCGTCCGCTGGCCGCCACCGTCGTGTCGCCCTCGGGATAAACCAGCGTGTCGCCATTGCTGTCCACCGTGGTGTTGAACTCCCCCGGCACCAGCACCTCGAGCCCGTTGAACAGCCACGGCTTCCATCGTTCCGCCGGAACACCCCACTTGGTGCCTCGCCTGAAGACGCACACCACATCCACACCCATCGCTTCCTTCAGATCATCATCCACCAGCCCCAGCATCTGCGATGGCTCGTGAATCCGCACCGGCCGCTTCTCCAGCCCGTAATAGTCGCGCAGCGCCGCCACGCAACTGGCATGCATGCCGGTCACTGAAGTTCCCCCAAAGTCGATGGGAATGCGATCGGGCTGCTTGTGATTCAGCGTTGCGCTGAGCCGCTCGCGGCTTGCTGCCCCATGCGCTTGTGTCGCCGGATGGTTCACTTCCTCGCCGTTAATCATCTCTTCGCTTTCACTACTTGCAGTTGCATCTCTGACCGCGTGTTTATTTACAACACGGGTGCCCTAGGTCTCGATTTTCAGACCTGGGATAAAAACGAACTCAACACACGAAATTACGCGGTCAGACTCCTGCGAGCTTTGTCTTTTCGCTATTCTATGCCCAATTCCCACGCCCCACCGGCCGGCGAACTATCACCTCTATAAAGAAAAGTTCTCCCGGAACTGCCGCCGGAGTTGATATATTGCGCTCATGCTGAACAACTTCATCCAGAGTGCCGCACGGCCTCGGGGACACAGCATTACTGCGATCTTCGGCCACCTCGGAGCGCTGGGACTGTTCTCCCTCGCCATTCTCGATAGCTCTCCGCTGCCCACCTTTAGCGGTCCCGACATCCTCACCGCAATCCTCGCCGCCAGGCAAACCAATCCATGGTACGAGTATGCCGCGGTTGCCACCGCGGGCTCGGTCGTCGGAGCCTTCCTCACCTTCAGAATCGCGCGCCGCGCCGGATCGGCCTACCTGCACAGCAAGTTCGGAAATCGAAAGCTGGATGCGATCCTCGCTTTTTTCAAAAAATGGGGCACCGGCGCTCTGGCCGTCTCTGCGGCGGTGCCGTTTCCAACTCCCACCAGCTTGCTTTTCGCGGCCGCGGGCGCTTCCAATTACAGCCTCGCAAGATTCCTGACCGTAGTAACTCTCTGCCGCGCCGCGCGTTACACGCTCATCGCCATCGTCGCCGATCACTATGGCCGCCATTTCATCCGTGCTCTGCGCCATCCTGACCAGTATTGGGGCTGGTTGCTGCTCTTCGCCGCCATCATCCTCGCTATGACCATGGCCGGCATCGTGCTCAACAGGCGCCTCGCTGCTACAACACCCGCCTAAACACGTCGAAGGACCCGCGGTTTACGCCGCACCCTGTGAGCGAATCTTTCAGGTCGCGATTTATCCTGATTTGCAGGGCTGATAGGTTCTGAGCTTTCATCCCTCTCAAGGAGCAAGCCTCATGCACCGCCGCCTCGCGCGCTTCGCACTTCTATCGCTCGGCCCGATTTCGATCCTCGCCGCCCAGCAGGCGCAACCCAGGCCTTGGCAGCACATGCAGATGCCCTCTGCTTCCCAGGTCGCTGCATCATTTGAAACTCCGCCTCCGGAATATGGTCCGCAGCCCTACTTCGACATGAGCGGCGCCATCAGTCAAACCGAGGTCAAGCGCGATCTCGATGAGTTGAAGGCACTCGGCTTTCGCGCTGTTACCGTGCAAGCCGCGGTCAACATGCCCTTCGAGTACCTGTCGCCGGAGTACTTCAAGTTTTTTCAAATGCTCGTGGCTGAAGCAAAAACGCGCGGCATGCGGGTCTGGATTGTGGATGACATCGGATACCCCAGTGGGTTCGCGGGTGGTCTGTTTACGCGGGAAAAGCCGCAATTGCGTATGCAGACGTTGGGCGTCGCGCAGTCCATTACCGTGAATGGAGGCGAGACCCTGCGTCAGCCGGTCCCTGCGGAAACAGTTGCCGTCGCGGCCATCGGCGCGGATAGCGCCGTGATTCAGGTGCCCGTAACCGATAGCTCAATTGAATTCGCGGCGCCCGCCGGAAAATGGCAGGTCCTTGTCGTTGAGCATCGCTTTGAAACCTCGCCCACCCGCTCTGAGACAAATCTGAAACTGGCCACCGAGCCTCGACCCAATACCAATAACGTGCAGGCCAAAGATCGCTCGCAATCCCTTGAAGATTATCTGAATCCCGGCGCAACCAGGCAGTTTCTCGCCTTCACGCATGAGCAGTACAAGAAATATCTCGGCGCAGAGTTCGGCAAGACCATCCTTGGCTTTCGTGGAGACGAACCCGACTACACCGTAAGCGGCTTACCCTGGACGCAATCCTTCTTCGATCGTTTCCAGCAAGTGAAGGGGTACGACATCCGCCCCTTTCTGGCCACGTTTCTTCTTCCCCGTGGAACCAGAATCACAGATCGGCAGGCGCGCGCGAAGGCCGACTACTGGGATGTATTTTCGATCCTCTTTGCCGAGAGCTTTTTCAAAGTCCAGTCAGACTGGTGCGCGGCCAACCATCTCGAGTATCAGGTGCACCTGAATCACGAAGAGGCTGAACTGGATCTCGTCCACAGCGAAGGGGATTTTTTCCGCGACATGCGCTCTGTGCAGGTTCCCGGCATCGACATGACGCGCCATCAGATTTGGACAGATACCATCTCCGACTATCCCCGCCTGGCGTCCTCGGTCTCTCACGTCTACGGCAAGCCCAGAGCCTTCACCGAGAGCTTTGCCTCCGCGAATCCCATGCCGGATATGGCCCGGATACGCTACATCCTCAACGAGCAGTTCGTGCGCGGCGTCAACATGGCGGAGTTGATGTACTTTCCCTCGTCGAATCCTGGCGGCCGGCCGCGGACAACACTCACTCAACACCCCGAATTCCCCGCATTCATGCGCTATGTGGGCAGATTGAGTTATTTGATGTCGATGGGAAAACCCACGGCATCGGTGGCGCTTTATCTTCCCTCGAGCTCCCTGTGGATGAACGATCGCACCGCCGACACGCAGTTTGTTTCCACTGAAAGATTGCTCTCCGAACATCAGATCGACTTCGACATTGTCAGCGAAGATGCCCTGGCCAACGATCTCCAGGCAGGCAAGGGCACATTTCAAACCATGAGCGGGAACATCTACCGCACCGTAATCATGCCCAGTGTTTCACTGCTTTCCCAGAAAGCTCTCGACCGTTTGCGCAGCTTCGTCTCCGGCGGCGGACATGTGCTCTTCCTGGGCCGCACGCCTTCGCTGATTGCGGGGAGAACCATATTGGATGCGCGCGCAACCCAACCCGATGAGTTCTCCTGGGCGACTGTTGTGCCGGGAGAGTTGTCGCCAACCCCAACCCCGTCTGACGCGCCCCCGTCTCATCCGCCGGCGCCGCAGGTTATCCCGCCTGCCATCTTGAACGCGATTCGATCGGCCGTATCTGACCCCGGCATAGTCTTGGATAAGCCCGAAACGGCATGGCGCATGATCAAGCGGCAATGGAAGAATGCCGATCTGTATCTCTTCTTCAACGAAGGCCCTGAAGCCTCAAGCCATGCAGTCACGCTGACCGGATCGCGAAAGAGGGTTGAAGTGTGGGATCCTCAGACCGGAGAGATCGCGCCGATCAACGGCACGGAATCGAAGGCCGGATCGACCGTCAATATAACTCTCCACGGATACGAGACAGAAGTACTGGTAGTGCGATAGAACATTCGATAGGGCGACCCGGAAAAGGAGAAGCTCATGATGCACATTAACGCCGCTGGGAACCACATCAATCGACGGACCTTTCTTGAGAGCTTGGGGCTTGTGAGCCTGGGCGCCGCATTTCTTGAGCCCGCGGCTTTCGCGCAGGCCGCCGACGTGCATGGCGCCGATCTGCGTACGGCCGGCGGCAAGCCGCTCCGCGGTCTTTATCCGATTCTCGAAACCCCCTTCACCCCGGACGACAAACTGGACACAGCGGCGCTCGCGGCAGAGGTCGCATTCATCAATCGGGGCCGCGTCAACGGAATGATCTGGCCGGTCTTTGCCAGCAGTTGGTCCACTCTCTCCGATGCGGAGCGCATTGCGGGCGCCGAGACAATTCTGGCCGCGGGCAAGGGTGGCAAGTCGGCCATGGCCATCGCCGTGCAGAACACTGCCTGGGACACGCCCACCTCAATCCGCTACGCCAAACACGCCGCCGCCCACGGCGCTGATGCCATCGTCTCCATGCCGCCCAACAACGGCTGGAATGTCAGCGATCAGGCCATCCTTGACTATTACAAGGCCGTTGGCGGAGCCACCGATCTGCCCCTGATTGTGCAGACACGGGGAACCATGAGCGTCGATCTGATGGTCCAGTTGTTTCAGCAGATCCCCACCATGAAGGCCACCAAGGACGAAGTCGGCAACCCGCTTGAGCGCGTGACGGAGCTCATCCAGCGCACCGGCAACAAGCTGGCGGTGTGGGCCGCCGGCGGAGGAACCGGCGACCTCCTGCTTGAAGAGCTGCCCCTGGGTTTTGTCGGCCTCTGCCCCACCCCTCAAGTGGCCGACCTGTTGCAGCAAGTCATGGAACTGTACTGGGCCGGCAAGAAGCGTGAGGCCTTTGACATGTTCGGCCGCGTGCAGGCGCTCGCAACCATCCCTGGTGCGATCGAATACCTGATGGTTGCCCGGGGCGTATTCCCTGAGGGCACAAAGTTGCGCCCTCAGCCTATGGAGCCGGAAGCAAGACGACCGGGCGGCGGCCCAGCATCCGGCGGCGGAGTAGCCGGCGGCGGCGCTGGTGCAGGAGGCGGTGGCAGACGCACCGCGCCTCTCACCGATGCCGAAAAAGCGCGTATCCGACTCGCCCTCGATGAATATTTGAAGCCTTACTTGCGGGCATGAAACTTCCCCTGCGGTTCGGCCAGCACATCTGAATCTCAGCAGCAACTCCGCTCAGGAAAGTCGGATCCTGGGGCGTCTATCAGGACCTGTCTCCAGACCGGAGTTCGTCTTGCTGTATCCTGCCTCTAGTATCGTGACCTGGTGATTTTGTAATCGTACCCATGAATCTGGGTGCCCCAGGTCTCGCTTTTGAGACCTGGGAAACCACATATCTACTTGGTCGTGGAACCAGGTCAGCACGAAGGCCGACTCCATTTTGCTTTTTTATGTTTCCAGCTTTTGCCATGCCGCATTTCCTTATTCCCCAACTGAGCATAAGGTCGAGAAGCTGGGCGCGTCCCGAGGAGGTCAAATGATGAGCACAACAGAGTTCCCCGAACCAGGCCAGGGTGGAGTGGTTGCAGGCATCACCTCTGAGATTGCCGGGCGCCGCGCCGGGACAGTGGTACTGCACAACAGCAGAATCGTCTGCTGGTTCACGATGAGCATGGGCATTATCTCCGTGTTCATGGGGGTGTGCATGATGCTGATGGTTGTTTCGATGCTGTTTCCCGTCAGTGCAATCACTTTTATGCGCGTGTTGGCCGCGGCTCAGTGGGGCCTGGGTGGGCTCATGATGTGCATGATGTGTCCGTGGCTATGGAAGTGGGGCGCCAGAATGCTCAACTTCAATGTCAAGCTGGATGCGCGGGGCGTGGACTTCAACCTGGGAACGAAGAAGCAGCCCGGTGAGCTGTTCATGGCCTGGGAGCAGGTGGTTGCGGTCCAGCAGAAGCGGGTGGGCAACCTGCAGGAGTACACCATTGTTGGAAAAGACGGAAGTCGAGCGACCTACACTTCGTATACATTTTTCAGGTCGAAGCATGTGGCGCGGACGATTGCGGAGCGAGCAGGGCTGACCATCCGCAAGAGTTGAGCGGCGGGATGGGCTTGGAAGGCGTCTAGCTTCTTCAGGGATTGAACCGGCGATGGTTCCTCTCCTATTGACATTCTGTAGGAAGAAGGAATACATCTAATAATTGTTTTATAGGAAATGACAAAATGAGTTCCAAACCGGCGAATCTCCTGCAAGGCACGCTCGATCTCCTGGTCCTCAGGGCTCTTGGCCCCGAAGAACTCCACGGCCTGGGCATTTCGCGCCGCATCGGGCAGATGACAAAAGGGACATTTCTGGTCAAGCCCGGCTCCCTGTTTCCAGCCCTTCACCGCATGGAGGAAGCCGGTTGGCTGAGTTCGTTCTGGGGCGAGTCTGAAAATAACCGCCGCGCCAGGTTCTACCGGCTCACCAAAGCCGGGAAACGCCAGCTTGAAGTGGAAACCGAACAATGGACGGCAGTGGCTATCGCTATGACCAATGCTCTGAAAGCCACCTAAGGAAAAGCACGATGGCACTCTGGCCTCGCCTCAAAAGCACTTTCCGAAATCTCTTCCACAAGCCCCGCGTCGAGGACCCGCTTGAAGAGGAACTTCACGCATACATAGATATCATCGTGGACGAACGGTTCGCGGCCGGCATCTCCGCGTCCGAGGCCCGGCGCACCGTACTGGCCGAATTCGGCGGGATCGAGCAGGTCAAGCAGGCGGTGCGCGATCGTCGCGCCGGTGTCGGCCTCGAACTGTTTTGGCAGGATGCGCGCTTCGGCCTGCGCCAGTTGTGGCGCAATCCCGGCTTCACCATTGCCGCCCTTGCCGCGCTGGCGGTGGGAATCGGAGCCAACACGGCCGTCTTTTCAGTTGTCAACGCGGTGCTGCTGAAGCCATTGACCTATCCCGACGCCGATCGCATGGTCCAGTTTCTACGCGCGTCGAACCTGCTTGCCAGCAACCTGGTCAACGTGCGCGAGCTTCACGCCTATCAGCGGCAGACCAGCGTCTTCCAGGATATCGCCGCCTACGACATCGCCGGCCCCGGCTTCAATCTCACCGGCGACCGGCCTGAGCAACTCCATGGCATTCACGTCACCCAGGCTTACTTCCGCCTGTATGGAGCGCCGGTGAGGCTGGGCCGCACTTTCACTCCGCAGGAAGACTTGCCCCACGGCGGCGAGGTGGTGATACTGAGCTACGGCCTCTGGCAGCGGAGATTCGGCGGCGATCCATCGATCATCGGACACTCCCTCCAACTCGGCAACGAGCCCCACACCATTGTTGGAGTGCTTGGTAAAGAGTTCCTCTCCGATCCTGCTGCGGATATCTGGCTGCCGTTTCAGTTCGACCCCGCCAGCAACGACGGAAACCACTTCTTTCGAGTGACCGCACGGCTCAAACCAGGCGTCACCCTGGCGCAGGCCAATGCGCAGTTGAACCTGGCCACGGCTCAATACCACCGCGACTTCCCCCAGTCAGATCCAAAGCAGCAATTTGCGGTGGGAATGCTGCGCGATAGCATCGTCGGCGACGCGCGCAATTCGCTGCTGTTAATGTTGGGCGCGGTGGGCCTGGTGCTGCTCATCGCTTGCGCCAATGTCGCCAACCTGCTGCTGGTGCGCGCCACCGGACGCAATCGCGAGTTTGCCATCCGCGCGGCCATGGGAGCCGGGCGCGGGCGTATCGTGCGCCAGTTGCTGGTTGAAAGCGTGCTGCTCTCCGTTACCGGGGGCGTCCTTGGCTTGGCGCTGGGATTTGCCGGTGTGCGCGCACTGCTGGCCGTCAGTCCCGCGGGCTTGCCCCGCATTGGCGAAGATGGCTCGGCTGTTGGAGTGGATTTGCGCGTGCTGGGTTTCACACTCGGCGTCTCTCTGCTCACCGGCATTCTGTTTGGACTTTTTCCTGCGTTCAGCGCCTCGCGCTCCGACTTGAACTCCACGTTAAAAGAGAGCTCTAGCCGCTCCGGCGCCGGATTCCGCCACAGCAAAGCCCGCTCGCTGCTGGTCGTCAGCGAGGTCTCGCTGGCCCTGGTACTGCTGATCTGCGCGGCGCTTCTTATTCGCACCTTCATCGCCCTGCGCAGTGTTGGCCCCGGCTTCGATGCGCACAACGTTCTCACCATGGAGATGTCGCTCAACGGCGAGCGGTACCAGAAGACGGCCGGCGTGGATCAACTCTTGCGGGACGGGCGCGAGCGCGTGATGGCTATCCCCGGGGTAGAGGCTTCGGCTGCCGGGTACTGGCTGCCTAACGACGTTGAAGATAACGCGCTTTTTCGATTCGTTGGGCGAACCACCGAGAAGGGCTGCTGTGTAACCAAGTGGATGAGCATTACGCCAGGTTACCTTGGCCTGTTCAGGATCCCCCTTCTGCGTGGACGCGATTTCACTGAAAACGACAATGCCGGCGCGCCCGGTGTCGATCTTATCAATGAGGCCTTGGCCAGGCAATTCTGGCCCAACCAGGACCCCATAGGGCAGCACATCATGCGCGGAAAGAGGGTTGAATCGATCGTCGGCATCGTCGCCGACTTCCACAACAGCGGCCTGGCCAGGCCTGCCGACCCCATGATGATGGCTCCCATTGCCCAGGTCTCTGATGACTATACCGCCGCCTACTCCAATATCCAGCCGCTCTTCTGGCTGGTGCGAACCCGCGGTGCCCCGCAACTCTCCATCCCCGCCATCACCGAGCAGTTGCGCATCGCCAGCGCGGGATTCCCGGTGGCCCACATTCGCGCCATGGACGAGGTGATGGGGCGATCCACGGCGCGGCAGAGCTTCAACATGCTGCTGCTTACCATCTTCGGCGCAGTGGCGCTGCTGCTCGCCGCCATCGGCATATACGGCGTCATGGCCTACTCCGTCGCCCAGCGCACTCAGGAGATGGGCATCCGCATGGCCCTCGGCGCCGATCGATCCGTCATCCGCAACTTCGTTGTATGGCAGGGCATGAGGCTGGCCTTGATCGGCGTAGTCGCCGGCATCGCTGCCTCCCTCGGCCTTACTCGCCTCCTGTCCACCTTCCTCTTCGGCGTCAAGCCTTGGGATCCCGCCGTCTTCGTATCGGCGCCGCTCATTCTCACTGCCATTGCGCTGCTCGCCGTGTGGCTGCCCGCCGCGCGCGCCTCCAAAGTCGATCCCATGCAGGCGTTGCGCGCGGAGTAATCCGAAAACGGCTAAGCATGACCCTTCAATAATCTGCAAGCGACAAATCCCACACCACGATTTCTGAATGCCTGAAGTGGAATATCGACATCTACGGCCTTTTATATTCCCCGTCTGTCATCTTGAGCGAAGCGTAGCGCAGTCGAAAACCTGCCCTGAGCCGGGTGCCCCATCCTTGCTGTCATCCTGAGGGACCGTAGCGCAGCGAAGGGAGTCGAAGGACCTGCATTTTGCAATCTTGCCGCAAGGGTGGGAAGCTAAGCCTGTTTTTACTGTCATCTTGAGCGAAGCATAGCGAAGCCGAAAGATCTGCGGTTGCCTTTCACCCGCCCAACCCGCCACCCGCACTCAAAGCAATAAAACGCCATAGGCCTTGTATCAGGGCATGACTTCAAAGCCCACCCTGAGCCTGCCGAAGGGTGCTGCAAAAAACAATCGTGGGCTTTTACAGGCTGCCGAAAAACGCAATCCGGAGGGAGGCCGGGGTCCCCACGGACTCGGGGTCCCCAGCGAGCGATCTTTGCTCGTTGGGGTGAAGGTTAGGCTCCCGTCCGTGGGGTGGAAGAAGGGGGTTTAAACCCCCGCATAATGCCGACAGAATCAACGCTGGCTGGTAAAGGTGGGTTTCAACCCACCCATTTATCCACGGAGGCTCACTTTCCACCAATTTCGCCCGAAATTCCGAGTCTTTCCGCAGCCTGTCAGGCCCTTGAGGGAAATCAAACTGTGCAGGATAAATCCCCAAAACCAAGCTCACGCGAGAATCACGCCGATGCTTTGTTGTCCAGCCGGGCAGTTGCTTTACATTTCAGACCGGGCAGATGGTTTACACATTGGTCCGGTTTTTGGGGTTCTTGTTTCTGTTTTTTTATTCACATTTCGTCGTCGTAGCCGGGGCTGTGGGAAGGCGTAAATCCCGGCTTTTTGGGATTTGCACCTTTCCACAGCCCTATGGGCCAGTGCGCAGATCGCATTCAGGTGAGATGTGATTGGCATCACTGAGGCGGCCATCGCCGGTCCCATACAGTGACATCCTACTCAGGAGATCTGCCCATGAATGCATTCCGCGCGCGTTTGTTCGGTTCTGCCCTGTTCGTTTTTCTCGTTTTGGCTGCTGCCGTCCAACCTGCCATTGCTCAGCTGGATCAAGCCAAGCATATTCATCATCGGCTGCTTCCAGCCGGGGATACCTGTGCCAGTTGCCACAAGGCGCTCTATGACCAATGGAAAGCCAGCCCGCATGGCGCCAACGGTATCGAATGCACCGTGTGCCATGGCGAGACAACAGCACCGGACTTCGCGGGCACGCCGGCGTTAAGCACATGCGACGCCTGTCACTCCGATCAGGTGGCACAACTCAAGTCTGATCCATTCATGAAAGGCAGGACCTGTGTGAGCTGTCATCAAGCACACACCTTCGTGGAGCACAAGAAGGAGGCCCCGGCAGGCAAGTGATAACAATCTCCAGGCGTCGCTTTCTCGAACTGTCGGCCGGCGCATCCGCGCTCAACGCCCTGCAGACGTGTCATCGTATGCCAAGGGAATGTACGACCGGTTGCCCTGAAAACTAAAAGGTCGTGCGCCGGGTGCCCCATCGGGGTACCGGGGAGCCGGGGCGCCCTCTGGGCCGGGCCGGGTCGCACCTATTTGTTCTTGTGCCTACAGCGGAACCAGGGATGCTGCATCCCGAAGCCACAGCACCCAAGTCCGGGGTCCCCAACGACGGGCCTTTGTCGCTGGGGTGGAAGTTGACGCGACCATCAGAACCGGGGCCCCCACGAACTCGGGGTCCCCAACGAGCGATTTTTGATTGTAGGGGTCTGCGTTCGCTGCAGGGGGCGATAGGCCTTCGTCCGTGGGGTGGAGCGAGCGGCGACCTTGTACGAATCTCATCGGGACACGGTTACCCTGGTTCCGCTTTAATCCGGCACTGCCGGGGTCTGCCGCATCTGAGAACGAAGTGGATGCGCACTTTGGCCTGTTCACGCCAACTCACGACAAAGAACCCGACCGCTGGGATTTGATGTGAGGGCGAATTTCGGGTGCCCTCCGCGCCAACCAAACAGAGCATGGAAATGCACGGCACACGCCCAAGCGCCGGCATCCGCGCCGCAATCGTCGGATTCGCCTGTTGAGAGCGGAATTCGTGTCGACCTTGAAACTGTTCCTTACAGCTCGCGTATCGAAGCCACCGGATCGGCGCGCATGGCTCGATGCGCCGGAAGGTAGCATGCCAGCAGCGACATTGCTCCCAGCAGCACCACCACTCCAACCACCGTCATCGGATCGTCGGCGCTGATTCCGTACAACAGTCCTGCGATGAAGCGCGTCAGCCCGAACGAAAGAGCCAGTCCGAGCGCCAACCCGATCAGGGTAAGCCACAGTCCCTGCAGCAGCACCAGACGCAGCACATTGGCGCGCGAAGCACCCAGAGCCATGCGCACTCCGATCTCGTGCGTCCGTAACTTTGTGCGATACGCCACCACCCCATAGATGCCGGTAGCCGCCAGGACCAACGCAATCACCGCGAATATCACCGCGAATGTGCTCTGCATTACGGCGAAGATCCTCGCCATCTGAGTTGTCTCACGCATGGAGCGCACATCGAAGACCGGCAGTTGTCCGTCGATCTCATGGATCGCCCGCTCCACCGCCGGAGCCAGATCCACCGGGTTGCCTTTCGTTTTCACCTGCACGATCGTCTCGTTATCCGAATCCTGAAAATAACTCATGTAGACCATGGGCTCCGGTCGCTCATTCATGAACTGATGCTTTGAATTCTTCACCACGCCCACAACGATAAATAGGTGACCCCAGATCGAGAGCTTTTTGCCCAGGGGATCCTGCCCCGGCCAGTAGCGGTGTGCGGCCGTCTCGTCCACAATCAGTACGCGCGGCGCTTTTCCGTTGTCATCCTGCGTAAAATCGCGTCCCTCGATCATCGGGATGCCAAGGGTTTCGAAATACCGCGGCGTCACATCCGCTCTGCGCACCTCCAGCGACTCGTGCGGGCGGGGCATATACCCCTCCGGGTAAGCATCGCGCGTTTTGCGCGTGAAGCTCATCGGAACCCAGTCTGTGAGCGATGCAACCGTTACGCCTGGCAATGTAGCCACGCGATCGAGAGTCCTGTGACGGATCGCGTCCGCCTCCTCATCGCTGTAGCCGGCTATATTCAGCCCCACGGACGCAGTCAGAATGTGATCCTGCTCGAACCCGGGATTGCCATCGGAGAGGTTGCGGAGGGTTTGCAGAAACAGCCCGGAACTCACCAGCAGCGCAAGCGAAAGCGCGATCTGCGCCACCACCAGGCCGCTGAGCACATGCCGATTGCGTGTGCCGCCGGAAACGCTGGCCGACTCTTCCTTGAGCACCTCAACCGCAGGCACGTGGGACGAGCGCCAGGCCGGAAACGCGCCGCACAGCATGCCGGCCAATATCGCCAACACCACGATCCCCATCACCACGTTATGGTCCACCATCCCGTTCAGTACGATGGGGTTCGAACTGGGCGGAATGAACCATGCGAATGTCTTCGCGGACCACGAGGTGAGCATCAACGCTACCGCTCCTGCGCACAGTGAAAGAATGACGCCTTCGAGCAGCATTTGCCGCACCAGTTGCAGACGGTTCGCACCCAGGGACTGCCGGATGGCCATCTCGCGTCGCCGCGACACAAACCGCACCAGCGTCAGCGTGGCGACGTTGGCGCACGTCAGCAACAGCACCACTCCGGCTATGGCCAGCAAAATGGGCAGCGTTGACGCCATGTATCCGTTGGCGCCAAACGGCGAGCGCCACATCGGGTCAAGCGTAATCGTGTTAACCCCGAGGTGGTCGTTGGGAAAAGCCGCCACGATGCGGCGCATGATCGTCTCCAGATCCTGCGTGGCCATCGCGCGGCTCACCCCGGGGCGCAGTCGTCCCACTACGTTCAGGAAGGCCACGCTGCGATGCGTCATTCGCCAAGTATTTGATCCGATGGGATTGAGCGTCAGCCATACATCCTCTCGAATCCCCGGCATGGCTCCAATGACCCCCTCCGGGGCCACGCCGATGACCGTCACAGGGTGCCGGGCAATCTCAATCGACTTGCCGACGATCGCGGGGTCTGCCGCGTAGCGCGTCTTCCATAACGAGTAGCTCAGGATCACATAGGGAACGGCGTCCGGGCGTGTCTCCTCTTCCGGCAGGAAGAATCGCCCGAGAAAAGGCTGAATGCCCAGCACGTTGAAATAGTTCGACGAAACATTTGCGATATAAATCCGCTCCGGCTGTGCGCCGCCCGTCAACGTGATCCAGTCATGGTTGTACGCGATGAATCCGCCGAGGCTGTGATTCTGATCCCGAAGGTCGCGATAATCGGGATAAGACAGCGGCGGAGTCGGCGATGTACTCCACTCCCCGCGGCATAAGCTCACCAGGTCGCCCGTGTCCCGTGCTCCCGGAATCGGATGCAGCATGGTGCCGTCAATCCAACTGAGGACGGTGCTGTTTGCGCTCATTGCCACCGCCAGCATCGCCGTCGCGGTAAACGTAAATCTGGGATTCTTGCGGAGTTGCCGCAAGGCAAAGCGAACATCCTGGAGCAGTCCTGCCATGACCGCCTCTCAAAAGATCTTTGCTCTCGGGGAATGAGAGTATTGTCCTTTCTATTTGCACGCGG
>Ga0326727_10018428_pt1 | contig 14258 bp, 10 predicted proteins | sample MB2enrmetagenome_FD_207643 | JGI IMG/M metagenome (GOLD analysis project Ga0326727, IMG submission 207643) | Lab enriched peat soil microbial communities from McLean, Ithaca, NY, United States - MB29MY | ecosystem: Environmental > Terrestrial > Soil > Wetlands > Peat | place: USA: New York...
AATCTTCGATGCATTCTTCACGACAAAACCGCAAGGCAGCGGCATGGGCCTGGCCATCAGCAAATCCATCGTCGAGTCGCATGGCGGCCGGATTTGGGCCAACGGCACTGGCGGGCTCGGGGCGACACTCCATTTCACCCTTCCACCGGCACCGATGGAAGCAGATATTCCCATCATTGCGAAGTGATTCGGCTTCTACGAACCGTCAAACAAGATCTGTGTCAACTGGCGCATCATCGCCATAACCGGCCAATCGCTTCCCATTTTCATTCTGGACGCGCCGTGCAAGCGCTTTCTGCGCGGGACATTCTCATGAAGGGGTCCACAGGTTCTGGCCGGCCTAAGCTCCGCGGGCCGACACGGAGCTCGCGCATGTGCTCGTCGTCTCACCCCATCGCGATTTTCGGTTTGTTTGGCGAGTTGGCCCAAACGTCTCGCGTTTTGCTTCTTGAAGTGGCCGGTTTTGCGGGCATTTTGCGCCGCTTCGCCAAGCCGGCTGCGACTATCCCCTCCGGCCATCGGAATGGACGCCCTGGAACTATCGCGAGACTCTGGCGCGAACAGTACCGCTCTCCGATTCGGCAGAGTTATGATCAATCCCACAAGCATTGTCTGTCTTATGTTCTTGTCCTCCGCCAGGGCAGAGTCGCCGGATGCGACGGCTCCGCCTATAGCGACCGTCAGGACTGGCCAGTTGCGCGATTCTTTGGAGGACGGCATCTATACCTTCAAAGGCATTCCTTACGGCGCGCCGACTGGCGGGGCGAACCGCTTCAAACCTCCGCAGCCGCCGAAGGCCTGGACAGGCATCCGCGATGCGCATAACTTTGGGGATCGATGTCCGCAGATGCCGCCCCCCGGCGGCCACGAATTGCCCAGTGAAGCGGCGGGCCAAAGCGAGGATTGCCTCGTACTCAACGTGTGGACGCCGGGGCTGCACGATGGCAAACAGCGGCCTGTCATGGTGTGGTTGCACGGCGGCGGTTATGTCAGCGGCTCCGGCGGCGTCCCGATTTACGATGGCGCGCGGCTCGCCAAGCGTGGTGACACCGTAATCGTCACTCTGAACCACCGGCTGAATGTCTTGGGTTACTTGTACCTCGGAGGCGTTGCCGGTCCCGAGTACGCCGATTCCGGCAATGTCGGCCAGCTTGATCTCATTGCCGCGCTTCAGTGGGTACGCGACAACGTTACCGAATTCGGCGGCGACCCGCAACGGGTGACGATCTTCGGTGAATCGGGCGGCGGCAGCAAAGTCGGCACTTTAATGGCAATGCCGCTGGCAAAAGGCCTCTTTCAACGCGCCATTCTGGAAAGCGGCTAACCGCGATCCCGGCGGAGAAAGCGACCGAAACCACCGATAGCGTGCTGGCAGCGCTCAATTTGCGCCGGAATCAGGTGGACGAACTGCAAACTCTTCCGGTGGCGAAATTGCAGGAGACCTTGCTCAAAGTCACCGGTGGTACACCGCTTTGCGTTGGCTCGGTCCTCGACAGGCGCTCGGTTCCACGCCATCCGTTTACGCCCGACGCACCTGCGGCATCGATCGATGTTCCTGCGATAGTGGGCTCCAACAAAGACGAAACCACAGTCCTGTTTCCGCCGCAGGATGCTTTCGATCTGGATTGGGCGGGTTTGAAAACGCACCTCACTACTGCCTTGCCGTGCGCCGATGTGGATAAAGTGATCGCGGAGTTGAGCGCTTCGTCCGCGAGCTACTGCGAGCGATCTGTATTTCACAGTGACGACCGAACTGGGGATGGGAGCGAACGCGCGCACGTTGGCCAGCCGCAAGGCCGCCCAGGGCGGTGCGCCGGTGTATCTTTATCGCATGGAATGGGAAACGCCGATTGACAGCGGTCGTATGCGCGCGCATCACGGGCTGGATTTGCCTATGGTGTTTGACAACGTGGACAAAGCGAGCGCCATGATCGGGACGGGCGCGGCAGACGCACAACGAGTTGCGGACGCGATGAGCGCGGCGTGGCTCGCGTTTGCGCGTACGGGAAATCCCAATGCGCCGGGACTGGCCTACTGGCCGCCGTTCGATTCGAAATACCAACCGACGATGGTGTTCAACGTGAATTCGCGCGCGGTCACCGATCCGATTCACGACGTGCGTGTGCTGCTGGAGCGGGCCCCGGAGGCCCCTGCCTGCAAGCAAGGGGAGGATACGCTTGTGCGCCTTTTACAGGACATGAAAGAGAGGAACAATGACCCCGAATGAATACCTGGAGTACATTAACTACTTCAGCAATCAGAATTACGATGAGTACTACACCGACGATATCGTTCTGCAATTGCCGACGATGGAGCTTTTGGGCAAAGACGCGGTGAAGACTTTTTATGCCAAGCAGAATCAGTACATTCGCGAAACCATTCGCGTCCGCAAAGTGCTTTTCGAAGGTGACGGCCTCATTGCGCATATCGTGTCGGACTTTTATTGCATCCAGGATTGGTCCGACTTCGTGATCAAGCCGATGAAGCAAGGCGAAATGCATCGTGCCGAGCTTCTTGTGCTCTACAAGATCCGGGATGGTAAGTTCTGCCTGATTCGTGGGGCCCGGCTCCGTCCTGGGCCATACTAATCCTGACAGACGAGTGAGCGGAGCAGGCCTGTGCTGGATATCGACGTAAACGACGAGTCCGGCAAAGAGGAGGGTCCGAATGGCGAGGGCAGCTCAAAGGAGTCCTGAAAGGAGACGCGATTAATGTTCGACTTTTACAAATACATCGAAACCTTCAACGCCGGCGACGATAAGTCGATGCTAGACCGGTTCTGGGTGAACGACTTGGAGGTGTGGTCGGGAAGGGGGGGAGAAGCGCGCCTTCTCGCATCGGGGAAGGAAGGCTTCCTCAATTTCTTCAACTTCGCGCACGATGGTGTCCGCGAACTGATGCGGGTGCAGGTTCTGCTGCAGAATGAGGCAAACATCTTCGCAGAAATCGATATGGATTTTGTTTTCTCCAAGGACAGGCCCGATTACCCGTTTGGCAATCGCAGGGCGGGCGAGCGTATCACCGTGAAGATGTTCTGCCTTTACTTCCTGCGCGGGGATAAGATCGCCAAGATGAAGATGGCTTCGTGGGCGCCTGACCAGGGCGTTTCTATGCCGCCAACTCAGGGTTTCGGCCCGCCATTTCCAATGTAAGAGTTGAACGCCGCGGCGGCGGGTCGTGCCAGCGCATTACGGAACTCGCAATGCGCAGCCACTGCGCCGTCCCCACTCCGCGATAGACATCGGCTATCATGGGTATACACATTATCTATTAGCGCCTTCTTTTGACCCAGTGGTATAAAGGCTGCACTTTGCTTTTGCTTCGCGAGAGGTGGGGAGGCGGAATGAAGGCGCAGTTTCGCTTCTGCCGCCGGGCCTAAGCCTTCCGCCTTTAGGCGAGCAGCTTCTAGCATCGGTTAAAGTCGTGCCCTTTCAAGCAAGACAGCGAGTTTTTCCGCAACCTGTTTAGCCGCGTGGCGGCTTTCAGTCACAACCAGAACGCCGGTTTCGGCCGGTAAGCGTTTTCTAGGAGGCAGGAATGAAAGCACAATTTACGGGATACAAGTTGGCGTGTGCACTTTTCGTGTGCTTGGCCTGGCTGCTGCTCTCTGCAGCGGTTGCCGTGGCCCAGTCGTCTGGAACCGCAGCGCTCACCGGACTCGTTACCGATCCCAAGGGTGCTTCGCTCGCGAATGTGACCGTGACGGCCACCAATATTGGAACCAACCAGCAACGCACGATGACGACCGGACCGGATGGCATTTACAGGTTTGCTTTGCTGCCGCCGGGCAACTATCGGGTGCAGTTCAGTGCCAAGGGTTTCAAGACCACCGAGGTCCCGGCGGTCACAATCGAGGTTACCGAGACGGCGACCGTGAATCGTGTCTTGGAAGTCGGCGCCGTCACCGAGTCAGTCACGGTGCAGGCCGGCGCCGAGACGATTCAGACCGAAAGTGCCACGGTCGGCGGGACGGTTACCGGGCGGTCAATCGTCAACCTTCCCACAGCCAGCCGTAACTACACCGAAATTCTCGGCCTCTCGGCTGGAACCTCCGGCGCCCCAGAAAACGCCGCCAGTTTTGGCAAGGGCACCCAGGACCTTTCCGTGAATGGCAGCGGCCCAGTGGAGAACAATTTTCAGATGGATGGCGTCAGCATCAACTCTGTTGCCGGCTTTTCAGCCAACGACATCGCCGGCATTTATCCGGGAGTCGCGGTTCCTAGCCCGGATGCAATCGAGGAATTCAAGGTGCAGACTTCGAACTACGACGCCAGCTACGGGAGGAACTCGGGCGCGAACGTGAACGTGGTCACCAAGTCGGGCACCAATCAATTTCACGGGACGGCGTTTGAATTCCTGCGCAATTCGGTTCTCAATGCGGACGATTACTTCTACCCGAAGCATAACCCTGGGGAACCGGCGCGTCAGACGCTCAATCAAAATCAGTTCGGAGGCACGATTGGCGGCCCCATCCGGAAGAACAAGCTGTTCTACTTCTTGAGCTATCAGGGGACGCGCTCGAAAAACGGGGAGGACCCCAGCATAGCCGAGGCATACGGTATAAACATGATGCCGATCCCGGCCGGACCGCGGAGCACCGACCCCCATTCGAATTGGGCGCAGAGCTTGGCGGCGATGAATTGTCCCTACACCACTTTAATTGTGGCTCCTTTTGTACATCAACTCGCCTGTGATGGATCGAACCTGAATCCGGTGGCGCTCAGACTGCTCAACGTTAAGGGTCCTGCGTCCAGCGGCGGGTACTACATTCCCGCCAACAACAGTCCGGGATGCAGTCCAAACCAAAATATTCTCGGCTACTATACTTGCAACTTTACTGACCCGGTGGCCCGCAATGAAGATCAGGGGGTCGGCAACCTCGATTACATGATCAATAGCAAGAACACATTTGCGTTCCGGTTCTTCCAATCCCTGGCCACCCAGCCTACGTTTGGCGACCAACTCCCCGGTTACTCAAACCCGGGTGAATATACGAATACAAACGCATTATTCAGGCTGACCACCGTGGTCAGCAACAACTTTGTGAATGAAGTCCGCGCATCGTACCAGCGGCTGTACACTCACGCGTCGGACCAGCTCCCGGCGGGCGACGACCCTACGGACCTGGGCATGACAACGATCGAGCCGGCTGGCAGTCCGGCTGGCAGTCTACCGCCGCCGATGATTATGGTTGAGGCCAACACCATCCTGAACGGCTTCTTGTACCCGGTGTGGACAGCGGAAAACCAATTCGAGTATGCGGACCAGATTTCCTGGTCGCACAGGGAGCACACGATTCGTGCGGGCGTTGAGTACGAGAAGGATCAATGGAACTTTACCCACGATGGCATAGAGCGGGGCATGGTGGTTATCGGAAGCTGGAACGACCTGCTCGTCGGGGAGCAAAATAACATCCTTGCGTGTGCGTTGTGCATTAAAGCCGTCCCGGCGGGACTTTTCCATTGGTACCGCGCGCCCGCCACCAGTGCCTTCGTGCAGGATGATTGGAAAGTCCGGCCGCGGCTGACGTTGAACCTGGGCGTGCGATGGGAGCTCGACGGGGAGGTCAGCGACGCCGGAGGAAACGCCACCAACATCTGGCCCAGCCTTCTCGCGACGGTAGCGAACAGCCAAATGCCGTTCAATCTGACCGCATGCGGTGGAGCGATGTGTTCCTCCAGCTTGGTGGGGAACGTGGTAGCAAAGAACTCGATCGACCGGTACGGGCAACCACCGTCGGGCGTCCTCGTGGCCAACACCAACTCGCCGCTTCTAACGCATGCCCCGTATAGCAACTTCGCTCCGCGCTTCGGGTTCTCCTGGCAGCCCTGGAGTAGCTTAAAGCTCCTCGTGCGCGGCGGGGGCGGTCTCTTTTACGACCGCGTAGGCATCGAATCTACCGTTCCTGCAATGGAACAGGGTAACCCGTATTCCGCCACATTAAACTACACTTTTCCGAACTCAGCGACCCTCCAAGACCTCTACCCCACAGCCGCGAGCACTCCTATGCCTGGTTATCAGGGCCGCTATTTCGACGGGTCTTGTGTGATCTTCGGCACCTGCGATTATGCAACGGGTGGTTTCCCCTTTATTCCGGATTCGCCCGGTAGTTCCAACCTGAGCACTCCGATGTTAATCAACCAGATCCACACGCCGCTCGTCCGGCAATACAACCTGGGCCTTCAATACGAGTTCGCGTCAGGATGGGTGCTCGACCTCGGCTACGCCGGCTCGTCCGGAATCAACCTGCTGGATACCGCCCAAAACCTCAACACGGCGAAACTCGTCCCTGCGGGTGGGAGCATCACTCTGAACAGCAGCTTGTTCGGCCCCGTATCGGTCACTACCAACACCAGCGCCAACGCTCCGGCGCGCGTGCCGTTCGTGGGCTACCAACCGACAGGAGTAGAACAGACGAGCTTCAATGGCATCTCCAGTTTCAACAGCCTGCAAACCTCTGTGAAACATCAACTCGGCCATGGCTTAACCATGCAGGCAGCGTACACGTGGAGCAAGACCCTCACCGACTTGTACAACGGTTCCGCTAACGGCAACATCCCCTCCGATTTGGGCCAGCAGCATGGTCCGGCCAGCTTTAACCACGCCAACCGCGTCATCGTGAACTATAGCTACGATCTGCCCTTCGGCAAGGAAGCGACGGGGATCGAAGGAAAGCTGATTGGCGGATGGAATGTGTCCGGCGTAAGCATATTTCAATCGGGCGATCCCATTAATATCATTGATGATCGGCTTGGTGCGGGTTACGGCCTCTCTTCGTCCCCCTCAATGGGCGTTGGATGGAGCCGGGCCAACCTGTGTCCCGGGATGACGGTTGCAGATGTTGTGGCGCACGGCTCAGTCAGGTCAAAAGTGAACAGTTACTTCAACAAAAACGCGTTCCCTCCGGCTAGCAAGATCCTCCCCAGCAATCCTTGTCAGCTACCTCTGGTTCCCAACGGCGACTCGACTGCTACCGATGTCGGCAATTTGCCCCCTATGGCCGTCAATGGTCCAGGCGAGAACAACTGGGATATCGCGCTCATGAAGGCAACCAAGCTGAGAGAAGGGCTTACGTTGCAATTCCGCACCGAATTCTACAACGCGTTCAACCACGCGCAGTTCTCCGACCCCGTCACCGGAAATGGATCCAGCGGCTTTTTCGCAAACGTGGATACGGGGACCTTTGGACAGATCACGACCACAAGCGTCAACCCGCGTCTTATCCAATTTGCCGTGAGGTTCGTCTTCTAGGAGGCAGCGCACCCGCGACTGTATGTGTACGACACCTTTGTCGTACACATGCAGTCTTGCGTGACGCCGGTTGCTGACGGCGTTCTGGAAAATGCCGGCCACAGTATAGTTCCCTTCCACATCTATCGCGTATCGCAAGAAGAATGCTCGATTGTGAAATTTTGAAATCGGAGTTCGGAATATGCTTCGACGTGCCTTCGTCGCAACGGCGGTGTTGACGGGGATCTTGCTGGGCCTTGCTGTCGTGCCGGTGGGTGGAACGGCTAGCGCGATAACCGGGGAAAAGGAGCAACCGGCGCTGCCTAAGGTCTCGGGTCCGCTCGCTGAAACTGCTGCCTCCCATGCATTCCTGGCTTCCGCGTATCTCAAGCGGCCGTTGGATCTCGGGCGATTTGGGTACAAAGAAGAAGAATATTTAGTGAGCGGAGAGGCTCGGGTTTTCGAGTGGCCAGACGGCACGGGCCCCAAGATTCTTGGGCAAGGACCCTACACGACACGCATCCTCATTCGCCAGCCAAGAGATGGCCGCCGCTTCAATGGCACTGTGATCGTGGAACCGATGAATCCGTCTACGCCCGTAGATCTCCCCATTATGTGGGCGGAGTCGTACGCGCAATTCATTGACGACGGCTATGCCTGGGTGGGCGTGACCATCAAGCCGAACACGATCAAATCGCTGAAGAGATTCGATCCAGCGCGTTACGCGGCGTTGTCGATGCCTCATCCACCATCCGTCCCAACTTGTAGTGTTGCCGAAATCGATCCTTGGGCGCAGCCAACGACACCGGCCGACGAAACGGGTCTCGCGTGGGACATGCTGAGCCAAATTGGCGCATTGTTGAAGAGTGACGCTCGTGGGAATCCGCTCAGTCGTCCTGCCGAGCGGCTCTACATGACCGGTCAATCGCAGACCGCGGGCTACTCGCGTACTTATGCCAGCGTGTTCGGCCGGGTCGTGACAGGTCCTAACGGAGAGCCTCTTTACGATGGCTATCTCTATGCCGGCAGCCCCCCTTGGCAGGTACCGCTCCATCAATGCCTCAAGGGCTTTTCCCCCGGTGATCCTCGATTGATTACCGGAGCAGCCGGAGTCCCGATCATTGAAATCTTCACCCAAGGCGACCTGGGAACAAATGCTGAATCACGGCGCCCGGATTCAGATCGAGCGCCAGATCAGTTTCGCCGGTATGAGGTGGCAGGAGCCTCGCACGAGGATCCCTGGGAGGATCTCTCATTTGCCTCTCCTGCGGATATGCTTCGCGCCACCGGACAATCGGCCTTAGAGGAGCGAGCGGATTGCGAGCCCAAAAACGTGGAGCCCTCGGACTTTCCCGTGCGCTACGTGTTCGATGCGGCGTGGCGCATTCTGGACCACTGGGTGCGAAATGGTGTGGCCGCCCCCCATGCTGAACGGCTGGAGTTGAAGCCGGACAGAGGCGGCACGTTTTTGCCCGACCAGGCATTTGTGACTGACGCCCACGGCAACGCGAAAGGCGGTATTCGAACCCCGTACGTCGACGTTCCGACGGCTCGCTGGGTCGCGGCGAAGGTGGGAGTCTGGCAATGTTTCTTCCAAGGCTACAAATACCCGTTTTCGAAGGAGGAACTCCTCACCCTCTACAGCACGCACGACGCGTACGTCGCCAAAGTCCGCGCAAGCGCGGCGGCGCTTGAAGCACAACACTGGCTTACTCCAAGCGATAGCGCTGCTATCGTTCAGGAAGCCGAACGAGCGCAGGTGCCTTGACAACTTGGCGCGTGAGAAAACGAGAGCGCGGGAGGACAACAAGCTATGAGCGTTACAAGCTTCGATATGGCGGACTAAGCAGGAATTCCTGCTGCATGCCGCGGGGCCGGGCGTCCAAGCGTAAGAGCTGAAGCTGCGAAGGGGAGGAAAGCACATGGAGAACGCCATGAAAATGAAAGACAGCGACAGGAAAAAAACTGACGCAGTATTGACCGGAGACCGGCGATCCTTCCTGCGAGCTTCTCTGCTGGCAGGCGGTGCGCTTGCCGCCCGTTCCTTGTCGCGGCGCACATCCTTTGTGGCTGCGGAAAGCAATTCGCTCCTCGCCACGACCAAGGCAGGAATGGTTCGCGGGGCGGTCGAAGACGGGATCATTGTGTTCAAAGGCGTCCCCTACGGCGCGCCGCCAACCGGCGCCCTGCGATTTATGCCCCCTGTACCGCCTGCGCCATGGACGGGCGTGCGCGACGCTTTGCAGTTCGGCGATAGGTGCCCGCAAGTGTCCGCTCCGTCCTCGCCTGCGTGGCGGTCTTGGGACCGACAAACTGGAGAGAGCGAAGATTGCTTAGTCTTGAACGTGTGGACGCCCGCGTTGCGCGACGGGCGCCGGCGGCCCGTCATGGTCTGGTTTCACGGGGGCGGCTTCACCTCTGGCAGCGGCTCCGATACGGTCTATGATGGCGCGCGGCTCTGCCAGAGAGGCGACGTTGTCCTGGTGACTCTCAATCACCGCCTGAACGCCTTTGGTTATCTATATCTCGCCGAGTTCGGTGGAGAAAAATTCTCCGACTCAGGAAACGTGGGCCAGCTCGACCTCGTCCTGGCGCTCAAATGGGTACGCGACAACATCACCGAATTTGGCGGTGACCCGAACAACGTCATGATCTTTGGCGAATCCGGCGGCGGTGGAAAGGTTTCGGTAACATTAGCGATGCCGGCGGCGAAAGGATTATTCCACCGAGCCGCCATACAAAGCTGTCTAGGCCTTCGCGGCATGACGCGCGAGACAGCAACGAAAACGGCCAAAGATTTCATGGCGGCCTTGCAGCTCCAGCCCGATCAGGTCGAAGAGCTCCAGAAGCTTCCGGTGCGAAAGCTGCTCGATGCCGTGCAGGCTGTGACTCAAGGGATGCCCGGGGGATTCGAGCCTGTCGTGGACGGACGCGTTCTACCCCGAGATTCGTTCACGCCGGACGCGCCAACGGTGTCCGCGAACGTGCCGATCATCGTCGGCTATACGAAGACTGAGGCGACAATTGTCATCCTCAGCTATGACAGGGGCCAGAGTACGGCCCTGCTTCCGGCGCCGAACGCCTTTTCGCTGAACTGGACGACGCTACCGCAGGCGCTAACGCCCATCCTTGGCGGCTACACCGAGAAGGTCCTTGCGTTGTGCCGCCGCGAGTATCCGCAGGCGTCCGCCAGCGATCTGTATTTTCGGATCGCCACCGAGCGGAGCATAGGGCTGGCCTCGATGGCGTTGGCCGAGCGCAAGAGCGAGCAAGGCAGAGCGCCGGTATTTCTATATCGCCTGGAGTGGGAGACTCCCATCGATGGCGGCCGGTTGCGCTCACCGCACTCACTCGATCTGCCCATGGTGTTCGATAACGTCGCGAAGTCAGATTCGTTGATCGGCGCCGGCGCCATGGAGGCGCAGAAGGTCGCGGATGCGATGAGTTCGGTGTGGATCGCCTTTGCGCAGACGGGCAGACCGGATGCCAAGGGGCTGCCTCACTGGCCGCCTTACGACACCAAGACTCGCTCCACCATGATCTTCAATGTAACGAGCAAGGTAGTGAACGATCCGGATTCCGAGCTGCACACTCTTCTTAAGAGTACTTGCGGACGTGGCGCGCAGCCGATCTTCACCTGTGATGACTTGAAATGACATATTTCACAGTAATTTTGGAGTAGTTCCAGCGTTACAGGGCACCGATGTGGACGCACGCAGGTCCGTTTCCTTGAAGAACTGGCGCGAGATCGGTTGAGCCGCGCGAAAGTTGAGCCGTTTTGTCTGCCGCGGGGAATCAGAGGCTGCGTGCTCGCAAGGGGGATCATGAATCGGCGATCGTTCAACACGACACTGATGCCGTTGTCGAGGTCCAAAGGGGATTCTGAATGAAACCGAAAAGAACGATGTGGGACAAGGTAACGAGATTCGTACTGGCCATAGTCCTTGGCTTGCAGGCTGTCGCCATGGCGCAGTCTCCACAGAAAATCGACGTCAACCGGATGAATCCTACCGACCTTCTGCTGGACAAGAATAGTTACAGGTACCAGCCGCAGAGCTTCTATTACTTCCATCACATGGACGAACTCGGTTTCCGCAGCGATTGGGTCCGAAGGGCAAGCCGGGTTTACCCATTGTCGGAACCTCGTGGAGATTTCTCCATCCGGTACACCTTCCATGGCAACGAGTATTCGCTTGACGACTATCTCGAGAGAAACTTCGTCACAGGTATTTTGGTCTTGCACGACGATCAGATCGTCTTTGAAAAGTACTTTCACGGAGCCGACGAGAACTCAAGATTCGTTTCTATGTCAGTCAGCAAGTCCATCGTCTCGATCTTAGTCGGCGCGGCTGTGGCCGATGGCAAGATCAAGAGCATAGACGATGCGGTCCCTGAATATCTTCCTTATCTATCGGCCAGCGGCTATCGCGACGTCACCGTTCGGCAGGTTCTCGAAATGGCAACCGCCGTCGATTACAACGAAGATTACAAGGACCCCAATTCCGGAGCCGCTAAGCTGGGCGGAGCGTCAGTTAGCGGGAATCCTTCATTCCGGCAATACGTCGCCACGATGAAACCGACCAACACGAAGCCCGGCACGCAGTTCCAGTATCAGAGCGTTAATACCCAGGTGCTCGGACTTCTGCTGGAACAGGTCACTGGCAAACCCCTCAACCAGTGCGCCGAAGAAAAGCTGTGGAAGAAGATCGGTGCGCAGAGCGACGCCTTTTTCCACCGGGGCAAGAAGCAGGCCAACATTTGCGCCTTCGCGTGTTTCAATGCCACGGTTCGAGATTACGCCCGCGTGGGTCTCATGATGTTGAACGGCGGTGAGTTGGGTGGCAATCGCGTCGTGCCGGCGTCGTGGGTTCACGACTCGACTACACCGGGAGCCGATTTCTTGAAACACACCGACGAACCCGGCTTCAGCTACGCCTATCAGTGGTGGGTCCCCGGCGGCAATGATGGCGCTTTCGAGGCGTTGGGCATTTTTGGACAATCCATCTATGTGAACCCGGCAAGGCACGTCGTCATAGTGCAGACTAGCGCTTGGCCGGAAGCTTGGGTGCCAACCCTGGCCGAGGAAAACGCAGTGGTTCATGAAGCCATAGCGCGTGCGGTCGGGCGTTGATTTGATCCGCCGCAACAGGTTTGTAGTCCTACGCTGGCCGAATCGATGTGGGAACTGGGAAAGGAGTAACGATGACTCGGAAATACCAAGTGCTGTTGGTCGTCCTGGTGCTGATCATGCAGGCCGCGTCTTATGCGCAAAGCGCAGACAATAATGGCGACGGCAAGCCAGAGGGCGCGGCACCTGCTATCCGCATGACGCTCGAGCGATATGCCGAGTACGTGAAGTTGTTCAACGCTCGCGACGATCGTTGGGTGGAGTATTACAGCAAGAACGTCATTTTTGACCACGGCGAAGGGTATGGAATTTTGCAGGGCCGGCAGGAGATCCTGGACTTCTATCACCGTGTGTGGGCGGATGTTGACGAGGAGGTCGTTCCGGGCAAAATCGCCATCGATAACGAGAACGGCATCATGATGGTGGAGATAACCACCCGGCTGCGCGCAAAACACGATAATGTGAAGCTCGGGGCTTTCCGGGTGTTCCCAAAGCAGGGCGATCTCCTGGTTGTTCCCGGCATCATTGCCTATGGCCTTGCCGACGGGTTGATCACGACGATCGCAGGAGTTGACGTCGGCGATGCCTCCTATCGGCCGGCGAGCACCGCACACGCGGCGCCGTTTCCCAAGGACACTGCAGTAGTAACACCGGAGGCGAAGGCGCAAGTCGAAAAAGCCTACCGCGAGTATCTCGGTTGCTTCAATCACCAGGATTTGGATTGTGTAACCAACTTTTTCGGGGAAGATTTTGTATTCAAGAGCCCAATCTGGACGTTGCACGGGATACCGGAATTCAAAACTTTTTACATCAATGCCTGGCGCCACTTGACCGAGCACCTCACGATCAAGTCCATCCAGGTGCGCCCCAATCAAATCATAGTCGATGTTTACAACCTGCTAAGCGTCTTCACCGATTTCCCGGATTTCTCGGCCGGCCCGCGGAAGAAGGGTGACAACTACGTAGTTACCGGGACGGTTGTCTACACATTGAAGGACGGCCGCATCTCTCGTATCGACTCGCAATGAGACGCGCTTTTCTCCGCCACAATGCGCCGCGGGGATTTGCGCAACCAAATGGGGGCGAGCAATGACATCTGTCGGCAGAGATGGGGCGATGCGGCAAACGACATTCTATGGCTGGAAATTGTTGGCGGTGTTGTGATTTGTCCTGATCGGGGCATACTTAGCCGGTTATGGGTATGACCACTTTGGCAGTTATGCGCCGGTATTTTACTTAATCGCCGGTTTGAGCGTCGGCGGCTCCGTTCTCTTGGTGTTCATGAGGCCTCCTGTCCGGCGGGCGGCAAAGAGGCAGGCAGCTGCAGCGACCTATTAGCAAACGTACTCGGCGGTACCGTGCCGAAAACTATAGAGCATCATTCAATCTAGCCACGAGGAGGGCTCCTATGACAGATGTTTCAACGGATATGCTGGGACATCCCACCAAGCTGGAATCCATGGTCCCGAAACTCGACTTCGTTTTCCAATCGCGGATTACCTTTAAGCCGGCGATTACCCTGGGAAACCTGGGCGGGATGGGCGTGCGCATGATGATCGGCATTCAGGGCGGGGATTTTGAAGGCCCTTCGATTCGAGGCAAGATTTTGCCCGGAGGGGCGGAGTGGCCGCTGATCCGGCAGGACGGGGTGGGGATAGTGGACGCGCGATATACCTTGGAAACCGATGACGGGGTACTGATCAACATACGTAATACCGGCTATCGCCATGGGCCTCCCGAGACGATGGCGAGGTTAAATGGGAGGAAAGAGGCGGTCGATCCCGAGGAATACTACCTTCGCACGTATACCGTCTTCGAGGCGCCTGTCGGCCGGTACGACTGGCTTTCCCGGCACGTGTTTATAGGAATAGCGGAGCGGCAGCCGGAGGTGCTTTTCTTG
>Ga0326727_10018429_pt1 | contig 14257 bp, 12 predicted proteins | sample MB2enrmetagenome_FD_207643 | JGI IMG/M metagenome (GOLD analysis project Ga0326727, IMG submission 207643) | Lab enriched peat soil microbial communities from McLean, Ithaca, NY, United States - MB29MY | ecosystem: Environmental > Terrestrial > Soil > Wetlands > Peat | place: USA: New York...
CCTGCAAAAGGAAATCGCGGCCGGAATCGGTGATGCGGAAGAGGAACTTGCCGTTGGCAGCGTCCAGGACGCGCTTCTGGACCATGCCGAGCTCGATGTCGAGAACCTGCTCGAGTTGCTCGCGGTGGAGCGAGTGGAAGACGACCAGCTTGTCCAAGCGGTTCATGAATTCGGGAGAGAACTTGCGGCGCGCCGCTTCGACGGCGGTGCGCTCGACTTTCTGGTCGAGGTTGGTCTTGGGCTTGTCGTCGGATTTGATGAAGCCGTAGCCGCCATCCATGAGTTCGGTGATTTCACCAGCGCCCAGATTGGAGGTCATAAAGATGACGGTTTGGGAGAGATCCACGCGGCGATTGTCGCCGAGGGTGAGGGTGGCCTTGTCCAACATGCCGAGGAGCAATTGCCAGAGGGCGTCGCTGGCTTTTTCGATTTCGTCGAAGAGCAGAAAGGAAAGCTTGAGCTTGTCGCTGTGGTGCGCCGCCAGCGCTTCCTGAGTGATTAAAGGATGAGTTTCGCGATGGCCGAGATAGCCCGGAGGCGAGCCGATCAGCTTGGCGATTTCGTGGGAATGCTGGAATTCCGCGCAATCGATTTTGATGATGGCGCGCGGGCTGCCAAACAGGATTTCCGCAGCCGCTTCCACGATGCGGGTTTTGCCGGAGCCCGTGGGCCCGAGGAATAACAGGTTGCCTACCGGACGGCCCGGGGAATTCAGTCCGGCGGTGAAGACCTGGAAGAGTTCGACGAGCGCCTGCACACCTTCGTCCTGCCCGACGATCTTGGAACGCAGCGCCTTCTGAAACTCGACGGTTTCCGCGCTGCGAATACTTGGATTGAGAGAAAGATCGGCTGTCCCCATGACCGCCTCCTAGCGCCCCCGGAATCGGGGATGCGCGTTACCGAAGCGACCGCTGGTCCGGCCGAGCTTCTTCAATTCATCCTTGCGGGCGAATTGATCGAGCTTCACCTGGATGGTGGACTGCAGGAGCCGCAATTGCAGGAGCAGCTCGCGCGCCACCGCGGGCGATTCGGAAAGACGAAGTACAGGCGGGAAGAAATCCGCCAGGTCCAGATTGAGGTTTCGCAGGGAGTGGACGAGCTTCTGAACAGCAGGCGATTGCGGGTCGGACAAATCGATCTGATGATTCAACTGGTCGCGAAGCGTGCGCCAGTTGAGTTCCACGAAAGGATGTTTTTTGCTGACTGCGCGAACAATCTCGTCGGTGATGCGGACGCGATCGCCGAGCCGCGCGAGATGGAGTTGCCGCACTTTTCCACCGCGGCGCACGTTGTGCACCAGGTAGTAGGCATTTCCTTTGCGGCGAACGAAAGCCATCGCGGAACCTCGGCGAAGCTGCCGGACAGAGGGAGCAGCAGCCGAAAGCGGATGGGCATCTCTCCGTCTGGTGTCTGTAGTGTAAGCTAGTTCCACTACAGGATGCAAGGTAGGATGCGCCAAATGAGCAATGGTTGCCTGCCCCGGCGCTGCAGCCATGCTCGCGCAGTTGCCGGCTGTTGCCGCATCCATTTTTTCGCTCCATGCCATCATTGTCTTGGTCCCGTGCCGCGAAGCCCGCGGGCCGCGGCAGCCTACACTTCATTTAACACTTGCCGGCGGCAAGTTTCTCTTGTGAGGTGCGCGGGTCCTCCTTACCATAGAGGCCGCTTGAGCCATGGAGGTTTCCGAGATGTCCTGGGATCCGGTGTATCGGCTGGTGAAACTAATTCCGCGCGGCCGGGTTATCACGTACGGGTCGCTCGCTAGAGCTTTACGTCTGCGCGGCGGGGCGAGAGCCGCGGGAAGGGCCATGGCGGCGACCCCTTCTGGTAAAGGCATACCGTGGCACCGCGTCGTGGGCGAACGCGGGAAACTGCTGATCCGTGAGCCGTACGCTTCGCTGCAGAGAAAGCTGCTGGAGAGCGAAGGCGTGACGCTGCGGGAATCGCGCGTGGACATCGAAAACTGCCACTGGCATCCGCCGCACGTCAAAAACCCGCCAACCCGACCCAGAAAAACTCGGAAACAATAACAGCAAATCCTGAAATGACTAAAACCTATTTCATAAATGCTGCGCAGCCCCGCCGCGCGCACCTCAGGGGTTAAAACCCCTGAATTTGCGAGCCTCTTCGGCACGGCTGCCCTTCACTCCGCTCAGGGTAAAAAGCCGTGCCCTCCCGGGAGCCATTTCTGAGATGACTTCCAACTTTCGATGCTACTGTGCCGGAGTTGTGTTAGATTCGGCGCGCAATGAGATTCTCCAGACTTTCTCAGTGGTGCGCCGGTTCGTGGCGAATTTCCTGGCGGCTGATTCCTGTTTTCGCGATCGCGGTTCTCTTGCTTGGCGCCGGGACGCAATCGCTTCGCGCGGAGACGGGCCGCGACGCGTGGCTGCGTTACGCCCGGCTTGATCCCAAAGCAAGCGCGAAATACTCCGCTGTTCCCCGCCTCATTCTGCGCGTTGGCGATTCTGCCGTTCTGGAATCGGCCGAGCAGGAATTAACGCGCGGGCTTCGTGGCATGTTGGGCGGCGAATTTCACACTACCACCGCGCTTCGCCGTGAACCCGTCATCCTTCTTGGCACGCTGAGCCAAATCACACCGATCCTCCCTGATTTTCGCCCACCGCAATCTCTTTCGCCGGATGGCTACTGGCTCGCTCAAACAAAAATGAATGGCACCTCCAGCTTCATCATCACCGCGCCGAACGATCGCGGCGTGCTCTACGGCGTCTTCGCCTTCCTCAGCAAAATCGCCCGCGCGGAAAGTTTGCAACCCCTCAACGAGGTACAAGTTCCCGCCAACTCAATTCGCATGGTCGATCAGTGGGACAACCTGGATGGCACGATCGAACGGGGGTATGCCGGGGGTTCCATTTTTTTTGAAGATGGCCACGTCCGCGAGGACCTCTCGCGTGCCGGCGAGTACGCGCGTCTTCTGGCCTCGGTGGGGATCAATGCATGCGCCATTAACAATGTGAACGCGGATCCCCGGCTTCTCGAAAAGGCCTTCCTGCCGCAACTGGGCCGCGTGGCCGAAGCGTTCCGTCCCTGGGGCGTGCGCCTGGCTCTTTCCGTTGACGTGAGCAGTCCAAAAGCCATCGGCGGATTGCCGACCTTTGATCCGCTCGATCCGCGCGTGGCCGCGTGGTGGCAACAAACGGTGGATGCCCTCTACGCCGAAATCCCGGACTTTGCCGGATTTGTGGTGAAAGCCGATTCGGAAGGCCGCGCGGGGCCTGCCAGCTACGGGCGCACTCCCGCTGATGCCGCCAACGTGATGGCGCGCGCGCTGAAGCCGCACGGTGGGTTGCTTTTCTATCGCAGCTTCGTTTACGACCACCACCTCGACTGGCGCAATCCAAAGAATGACCGTGCCAGGGCGGCCTACGACATTTTTCATCCGCTGGACGGCCAGTTCGCGGACAACGTCGTGATTCAAATCAAACATGGGCCCATCGATTTTCAGGTGCGCGAGCCGGTTTCTCCCCTGCTCGGCGGCCTGGAAAAAACGAATGAAGCCATCGAACTGCAAATCACCCAGGAATATACCGGGCAGCAGAGACATCTGTGTTACCTCCTGCCGATGTGGAAGGAAGTGCTCGATTTCGATATGCGCAACGCGGGCCAATCCACGCCCGTGCGCGAATTGGTTTCTGGCAAGACCCACCAGCGCCCCTATGGTGGCTTGGTGGGCGTTGCGAATGTGGGCATGGATGCGAACTGGCTGGCGCATCCACTCGCGATGGCCAACCTTTATGGCTTCGGCCGCCTGGCGTGGGACCCCACCCTCAGCGCGCAAACCATCACGGAAGAATGGACGCGGCTCACCTTTGGCAACGATGCAACGACGGTGGACACGATTGATGCGATGCTGCTTTCTTCCTGGAACATCTACGAAAGCTATACCGGGCCTCTCGGGGCGGGCACGCTCACCGACATTCTCGGAAGTCACTACGGGCCCGGAGTGGAATCCTCGGAACGAAATGGCTGGGGGCAGTGGCACCGCGCGGATCAGGCGGGAGTCGGCATGGACCGCACGGTGGCCACAGGGACTGGCTACGTCGCGCAATATTCTCCCGCCGTTGCGAAGCAATATGAGTCCGCGGAAACCACGCTAGACGAATTGCTGTTGTTCTTCCACCATGTGCCGTACTCGTACAAACTTCACTCCGGCAAGACCGTTATCCAACATATTTATGATTCACATTATGACGGCGCCAGCCGGGCCGCAGCGCTCGTTGGCCAGTGGCAATCGTTGAAAGGCCGCGTGGATCAGGCACGTTACGAAGACGTGTTGCGGCGGCTCGAGTACCAGGCGGGCCACGCCATCGTTTGGCGCGACGCCATCTGCAACTGGTTTGCCCGAACCTCGGGCGTGCCGGATGAACAAGGGCGCGTCGGCCACTATCCCGGCCGAGTGGAAGCGGAGGACATGGAATTGCGCGGCTACGTGGCGTTCGACGTCACTCCGTGGGAGGCTGCTTCGGGCGGCAAGGGAGTCGAATGTCCCTCGGAGTTTGAGTCCTGCACGGCCAGTTTTCATTTCACGGGTGCTCCGGGACGCTACGACATTGACGTCCGTTACTTCGACCAATCAAACGGCGTCTCGCAATTCCGGGTGTATCTGGGGAACCAACTCATTGCGCAATGGAGCGCCAACGAGCAATTCCCCGCGAAAGTTCCCAACGCTGACTCTTCCACGCGATACCGCATTCGGGACATCACGCTGAAAACAGGCGATGCCCTGCGCATCGAAGGCCGGCCGGACGGCCCCGAACATGCCGCCCTCGACTACGTCGAATTCACCGTCGCAAACCCCGACCCGAAGCACTGAACTCTTTTCGCCAACGATCGAGCACTACGTCGTGCGAAGCAGGTTGTTGAGCTCCGTAGAAGGCAGTACAATCGCACTAGATATGTATTGCGCGTGTAGTCACCATTTCACCTAATAGTGAATGAAGTTTAGGCTCAGCCGCGGGACGGGTCCCGATAAAAACGCCATTCGCTTCAGAGTGAGGTATTTCCTCATGAAAATCCTCCAAGTCACACCGCGAGCAAACAAGAAGGCAAAACTCAAAGCATTGCTAAAGGCAACAGAGAGAGAGCTTCGTGGCGGGACCACTACCTTCGTGCGACAGAGGGAAGGAAGGTGGAAGCACAAGAAATATCCTGGTTGGATTAGCTGGGATGAAACGCAAGGCGGGGTCCTCGTAGCGGAAGTCAAGACTCTGGATGGAAAGGGAGAGTGGCAGTTACTGCAGGCATTTATCGGATACCTTGACCGACATTTGGCCGACTATATCGAATCTGTCTCAATAACTTATCGCTAGTTCAATTAGAGCGGCGCGCAGGAGTTCGACGCTCTGATGAAACGCCTGAAGCATGTACAGACGGGTCGCCGCTTCAGCCGGGATGAGATGAGTGAGTGGTAGGTTGTTTTCGTTTCGCTTTGAACTTAAACCTGAAAACTGATTACTTAGAACTCTAGCCGGGCGCTGAGACCTGTTACCATTGGCTCGGCAGCCAGAAAGGAGCAACCATGCGCTGGTATCACTATGTGTCGTACTTCTTCGGGGGCGCATTCCTCGCGAACGCGCTGCCCCATTTCGGCAATGGCATCTCGGGCCATGCCTTCCAGAGTCCCTTCGCATCACCACCCGGTGTAGGCTTGTCCTCCTCGATGGTCAATGTCCTATGGGGCTTCTTCAACCTTGCCGTCGGCTACCTGCTCGTCTGTCGTGTCGGCAGCTTCAATCTGCGCAAGACCCCGCACGTGCTCGTCCTCGGCGCGGGCATCCTGATCATGGCGCTCATGCTGGCCCACGCCTTCGGACGCTTCCACGGCGGCCTGTGAGCCTGGTGGGCGGCCCGGCCGATAAATGGGAAGTAAACTCTGGGTGCTCCATCCCTCGTGGTGGGAGGGTGGGTCTTAGGTTTCCTGCTGTGGTTCAGCCAGATAGAATGATTTGCCAGAAAGCTACTTCTACTCCACGGATCTGCAGAGGCAAACCGGGGTCAGGAAAACTTAGTTTTTCTTACCCAACGACGGCAACCCCCCGGAAGTAATAGGAGTTGGCACTTTATCTTTACCTTTAATCAATTTTCGCTGTTTCCAAGCTCGTCCCAAACCACTAGACAGGTTTCCACTTGAGACAATCTCGGCATCCAGCAGCCGGTTATTTTCAGCTCTGCGGCGTCTTCTACTCTTTTTCATGATGTGAATCCTTTCTGCAACTGTGGTAAAGCTCAAGTAGGTTCGCTCGAGCAACTCCTTCGGTCAATGGTAGGAGACTCCGAGACGTTACGTTAATCAGTAGGACATAAATGCGAAGGAATTGCCACTTGCGGTCTGATGCTCACTAGACTGGGCTGGAGAATACAGTTACGGGAATGGAACATGAGGAGAGAGGGATGAGAAACGCGCGACAGTTCGTCTATCGGTACGACGGCAACGCCAATTCTGATGAAGTGGTGGAAGATTTCGATGGGGAGGTTCTGGTTCCAGAAAAGGGCCAAGTGATTCCAAGGAACGGGAAGAACTGGAGAGTGGTCGAGGTCTTGACTGAGCAGACGTTGAGCAATCCTGGGGCGATCCCGGTGTGCCGCGTGTTCCTGACGAAGGTGGACTAGTCCGCCGAGAAGCATTTGGCGGGCGCTTTAAGGCACCCTCAACACTGCCTCGAAGCCATCGCTGTGCTTGGATTGCGCCAGGAGCATCAGGGGTCGAATCGAGGATGAGGTGCGTAGGAGCAGGAAGACACCAGCACTAAGTTGGAAGTCTCTCTGAAAACGTTGCCGCTCGGCATGGGCCCCAACACTGAAATGCTCGCGTTCCACTTCATCTAGACATTCTTACTTTTGCTTCTGATGCACGGCATTCCAGTCCGAGCATTCGATTCGGGAATATCCTTGGGGTTGGACCCACCCGCCCGGATGCTTCTTACAAAAGCTGTTGATTCTATGCTTGAGAATCAAATTGCCAATCGCGGCACCGGCTGCCTGTCCCGATTGATAGATTTCGCGCTGACGCTCTGCCTGAACCGCGTCGTTTGAGCTGCTCGTCGTAGTAGCGGAGGTATTCGATGTGCAGTTCACCTGATTGCCGTTTGCTTGGCAGTTCGTGTTTGTCGTGCTGTTTGTACTGCCCGTCGTGTTCGACGTGCAATTCACCTGATTGCCGTTTGCCTGGCAGTTGGTGTTTGTCGTGCTTTGTGCTCGCGTAGGGATTGCCGCTGCTGCGAGCAGAAGTGCCAATAGATAGATTTTTCGCATGGTGTGTTCTTCGTTCTGTGCCGTCTCTTCCCTTCATAGTTACGGTACCTAGACAGGCGTTGTAACTGAAATGGTACTTCCGTTTTTCTCGTTTACTTCCTCGGCACAATCTCGAAGACTATTCTTCGCGTCCGATGGGTGGCCCGGCCGATAAATGGGAAGTAAGCTCTGGGTGCCCCATCCCTCGTCGTGAAAGGGTGGGTCTTGGGTTTCTCTTCGGTCTGAACTCACAACTTAAAACTGAATACTTGGAACTTTACCCGGGCGGCGCAGCGTCGAGCCCGTAAGGCCACCGACTCCCTTACCTTTTGTCGCTCCCCGGTTAATTTCTAAAATGGTATCCTGCCAATGTGCAACCCAAATTCAGGCCAAAGAACATGCCACACTCGCCGATTGTCACTTATGGATGGAAGACGACGGCAAACTTTTAAACTTCTTGCCATCCGGAGATACCCAAATGTTCTTGTCCTTACAATCACGGTTGAGGCACTGTATCCAGCCCTCCCAGGGATGAACTACTGCGGGTGGTCCCGGAGACAACGCGTCCTTTCCACAGCGCGGGCAATTCATATAGCCTCCTCCTTCTTACCTAGGGTGTGAGTTCAACGGAGAATTCTCCGTCCAGCCGCCGCCCCGGTCAATGGTACAAGTCGCCAAATAGTCAAGTAAGTTACTTTTCCAGTATAATGTGGGGCTGGGAAGGACCGGTCAACATTGCTTTCGGTTTGAATGAGGTCAATTTACTAACTATCAATATTCGGAGGAAAAGGTACCGAAGTTCTGTCGAGCGGGTCTTTCAGAGCCCGATATCCTCAGAAGCATGGCTACTACGTCCTGAGGTGATACTACGATGCGATCCCTGACTATCTTACTTATCGCCACTCTATGTGCGGCCTCAGCGGGCACACAGAAAAAGCTGAGTCAGGAACTACCGCAACCGCAACAGGACGACGAGAAAATCCTAAACATCGTATCAAACGCACGGGAGCAGGTAGACAATTTTACTGAAGCCTTAGCGGTCGGGTCACTGATGGAGAAAATGCAGAAGCATGAAGTTGATGTCGAGAAAGCCGAGAAGCTTCTGAGTCAGATTGAGCTTGATACGAAGAACGAAAAACATTGGGAAAAAACGGTATGGACTATCCCTAATTCGGAAATGTTTCCGGGGGAGATGATCCAATCGCATTTGGGAACCTTTTTGATGGTAGAGGGAACCGCGGGCACGTGCCGCAAGCGCTTTCCAAACTTGCCCGGGAAGAGTCGATGTTTGGGAACAGCTGACACAACTAAGGCGATGTACGTCGTTGAAGCTCCGCTCGACGTGAAAGCTCATATTTTGATGGAGGGGCTTCGGCACGGGATTTCACATTGGGAGGCCATTAACGATTTCCAGGGTGAACCAATCAATGAAGTTTTTGCAAACGCGTGGAGGACAGCTTGGTTCGACGCGCGAAACGTGTACTGCCGTCGTTCCCCGGGTGCGAAGTATTTTGATTTGTCCAACGAGGAACAAATTTGCAAGTGAGAGACGGGGCGGGTGGCCCGGCCGATAAATGGAGAGTAAACTTTGGGTGCCGCATCCCTCGTCGTGGGAGGGTGGGTCTTGGGTTTCTCCTTCTTCCCCTTTACGCTGCTTGCCCCGATCTTCGAGGGAAGCACCTTTTCCTAAGGCCCCCTCGCACGAGTTTGAAGCAAGTACCTCCGAAATACCTATTGACAATTGGTAACTATAGCGGTATAATGTGTCGTGAATACCCGCCACCAGCCCGCCCGCGCCCCGCTCACGGAGAGTTATCAGCGACCAGCGACCAGTGATCAGGAAGCAAGGAAGGAGCAGAGGCCCAGCAGACCCACACTCAACAATAACAGTGCGCATCGCTATCAAAATAAAAACTTTATAACCGACGTGTTTTCACACGCTTCCGCACACTTGCGCCTGTATCCCCTTTGTTTTGACATGCTTCACAAAAACACCCGGGGTGGCATATGCCCATGTTTTTCAAAAAGACGCGGAGACATGCCCGGATCGTCCACCGGAGCGGCGGGGCGGAGGGCACGGTGGCACGGATTTCACGCATGCAGCGCAGGTTTCGTTCCTAGCAAGGCGCCCGCCCCGCAAAACCATCTGGGGCGCAAAGAGCCCGCCTCAGAAGGCGGCCGCTACGCGAGCTTTGAACTTTCAACCTTCAACTTTGAACCGTTCCCCTCCCTCTTCCGCATTTCCTTAGACTCAAAACTGATAACTGAAAACTTAGAACTGCGCTTCGCCGACCTGAGGTACCATAGAGGATTCTTAACCATGGCGAATCCCGTTCTGCAGGTCGAAAACCTTGTGAAGCGCTACGGCGAAGTGGAAGCCGTGCGCGGCGTCAGCTTCAGCGTGGACGAGGGCGAAGTGTTTGGGCTGCTGGGTCCGAACGGCGCCGGCAAGACCAGCACGATTGAAGTCCTGGAAGGATTGCGCGTGGCCGATGGCGGGCGGGCGACGGTTTGCGGGCTGGATCCGCAGAGAAACCCCAACGAATTGAAGAATGAAATTGGCGCGACGCTGCAGGCCACTTCCCTTCCCGACAAATTGCGCGTGAGCGAGGCCATCCGGCTGTTTGCCGGCTTCTACAAGCGCACGCGAAATCCCGACGATTTACTGAAGAGGTTTGGGCTCGCAGAAAAGCGGCATTCGTTTTACAACCAGCTTTCGGGCGGGCAGAAGCAGAGGCTGGCGATGGCGATGGCGCTGGTGAACGATCCGCGGGTGCTGTTTCTGGATGAGCCGACGGCGGGATTGGACCCGCAGGTGCGCCGCGAGATCTACACGATCATCGAAGAGCTGAAGCGCGAAAAGAAAACCATCGTCCTGACCACGCACTACATTGAAGAGGCGGAGAAGCTGTGCGACCGCGTGGCCATTATTGACCACGGCAAGTTGATTGCCTCGGGCACTCCGCGGGAATTGAAACAACGCTCCGGTGACACGACGCGCCTGGAAGTGCGGCTGGCCAAGCCGGCGGCGACGGAAGCGCTGAGGCAACTTGAGGGAGTTGCCGACGCGCTGGAAGTGGACGGCGCGTATGTGCTGCATTGCCAGCGGACGGCGCCGGCCATTGTAGCGCTGGTGAAATATCTGGAAGCGCAGGGCAACGAATTAGTGAGCCTGGAAATTGCGACACCATCGCTGGAAGACGTATTCATCGAGCTGACCGGAAGGAGGCTGCGCGATTGAAGACGATTCTCACGCTTGCCGCAGTGCGCATACGCATCACGCTGCGCAATAAGACATTTCTATTTTTCAGCCTGATCATGCCGCTGGCGATTTTCTTTCTATATGGGAGTGTGTTTGCCAAAGGAAAACCCGAAGCGGTCGCTTACCTGATGGGCCCGATCTTGTCCTTCACGGTGATGGGAACATTCTGGGGACTCAGCATGCAGTTGGTCACCTGGCGCGAACAAGGAATCCTGCGCCGGTTTCGGCTGGCCCCCATTGCTGGGTCCAGCATGATCATGTCCAGCATACTGGCGAATTATCTGCTCATTCTGCCGACAGTCGTTTTTGAATTGCTGCTGGCTCGATTCATCTATCACATCACGTCGTTCGGCAATCTGCTTAGCGTGTTTGTGCTGGTGATTCTGGGGATCACCGCCTTTGGAGCCATGGGCCTGGTTGTCGCCAGCGTGACCAACACCATGCAGGAAACGCAGATCATCAATCAACTCCTGTGGTTCGCGCTGATTTTTCTCTCGGGGGCGACCGTCCCGCTGGCCGTGCTGCCGCACATGGTACAGCGCATCGGGCTCTTCCTGCCCGCGACCTACTTCGTCTATGGCTTGCAGCGAGCGATGCTTGCCGATGCTCACCTGTATACTCTCGGAACAGTGGTGGTCTCTCTGCTCGCGTGGGCGGTTTTGGCCGCCTTCATCTCTTCGCAACTTTTCCGGTGGGAGCCGGAAGCCAAACTGCCCCGAAACGCGAAGCTCTGGGCTGTGGCCACGATTCTGCCGTTCGTTCTTCTGGGCATCTGGGAAAATCACAACGGCAAGCTTCTCGCGACTGCGGCCTACATGCTGGAAGGAAAGCCGGCGGCAAATGCCCCTCCGGCAGACAAACGTTAATTCTGCCAAATTGGCCGGAACGCGAAAAAAGAGCACGCCAAAATGGTTGCGAATTTTCGTTTACGTCAGGGCGTTTTCATTGACGCTCCCCCAACCGTGTCATATTCTCAACTTGCGAGCTGGTGAAATCGATTCAGCCAGGGAGGCAAACCATGCCGGTACAGAAGACCGACAAAATCTGGCACGACGGAAAATGGATCAACTGGGACGACGCGATGATTCACGTCCTTTCCCATGTGGTCAGTTATGGCTCCGCCGTCTTTGATGGAATGCGCTGCTACAACACGAAACAAGGTCCGGCGCTGTTCCGACTGCACGAACACATGCAGCGGCTGATTAACTCCGCGAAGATTTACCGCATGGAGTTTCCTCACACCGCCGGGGAACTCTCCAGCGTCGCCATCGAACTGGTGCGCCGCAACAAGCTCGATGCTTGCTATATACGGCCCATCGTGCTGCGTGGTTACGGCGAAGTCGGAGTGAACCCGCTGCACTCGGTCGTTGAGGTATACATGGCGTGCTGGCGCTGGGGCGCTTATCTGGGTGCCGAAGCGCTGGCCAAGGGCGTGGATGTGTGCGTCAGCTCCTGGACGCGCATGGCGCCCAATACGCTGCCGGCCATGGCCAAAGCAGCGTGCAATTACATGAACTCCCAGCTCATTCACATGGAAGCCGAAATCAATGGCTTTGCCGAAGGCATCGCGCTGGACGCCAGCGGGCACGTCAGCGAAGGTTCCGGCATGAACATTTTCCTGGTGCTGGACGGGGCGCTGATCACGCCGCCCGTGGCCGCGAGCATTTTGCCCGGAATCACGCGCGATTCCATAATTAAATTGGCCGTCGATTTGAACATTCCGGTGAAGGAAGCGAACATCCCGCGCGAGATGCTGTACCTGGCCGAGGAAGTCTTCTTTGTCGGCACGGCGGCAGAGGTTACGCCGGTGCGTTCGATTGACCGCATCACCATCGGCAAGGGAGTGGCGGGCCCGGTCACGCTGCGCATCCAGGAAGAGTTCTTCGCGCTGACCAGCGGAAAGAAAGCGGACCGGCACAATTGGCTGACGCCGGTGAATGCGCCGGTGGCGGCTGCGCGGTAGGAATTCTGCAAGATACGAGAATCTTGCCGAGATGGGGTGCAGCGCCTTCAAGACGCCCTCCGAGGCTCAGGGCAAGCAGCGGAAACGTGCTGCGCCTTGCGCTAGCCTTATAATATCTTTCGCTTCATCTTGAAATTCGAAGTCGAGGAGCGATTTCATCGCACGAAAAACGTGCGATGCAGAACCGTATCTCCGCTTCGAGACGGCAAAAAACGCCGTCTCTCCGGTCGAAATGACAGAACCCGGGAGGTCGATCTAAGGATCATCCTTTGTGGCGCGGGGTGCGCTTTCCGGCTAGAATCGTGGGCATCGCGTTGTACTCAAGGCTGTGCCCCGGAGGGCGTGCGATGTACAACCTCATTCAGAAACTGACCGCGGAATTTCTTGGAACGTTTGCGCTGATCTTTTTCGGCGCCGGCGCCGTGTGTGTCGATTGGCAACTGCGGAGCACGGGCGGGCTGGGATTGCCGGCGATTGCGCTGGCGGAGGGCCTGACGATGGCCATCATGGTCTCCGCTCTCGGACATATTTCGGGAGGGCACTTCAATCCCGCGATAACGATCGGGTATTGGGTGACCAAGCGGCTTTCCACGCTGGATACGCTGGCGTATTGGGTAGCGCAATTGGTGGGGGCGATAGCCGCAGCGTATCTGTTGAAGGTGATCATCCCTGATGAAACCTGGCGCAACGTGGCGCTGGGCACGCCGGAACTGATGCGCGATTTCCCGACCTGGAGCGCCCTGGCGCTGGAAGCAGTGGCGACTTTCTTCCTGGTGCTGGTGGTGTTTGCGACGGTGGTGGACGAACGCGGAACGTTTCGCGCGATCGGGAGCTTTGCCATCGGTTTGACAATTACGCTGGGGATGCTGGTTGCCGGGCCATTCACGGGCGGGGCAATGAATCCCGCCAGGGCATTCGGGCCGGCGCTCGCTTCGCACCACTGGCTGAATCAGGGAACTTACTGGGTGGGTCCCTTGGGCGGAGGATTCGTGGCGGGATTGTTGTACGACACGCTGTTCCTTCGGAAGACGGAGGGGTAGGTTCGAGCGCGCGAGTATTTGAGAATCGTCGAATCGAGTTTCTTCACAGCATTTCTGAGTTGGCTAAACTAGCGAGAGATTGACACTGATCGGAACCCCCAAGGGTCGAGGTCTGGGCATTTGGGGCGCAGGTCTGAGCTAGCGGTTGAGGGCTGGGTGTTGGGGGCGCAGCAATGCTGCGCCCCTACGGGGACTTCGCAACGGGGAGCGAAAGACGAGGCACGGATGAGGGATCACGGGAATTGCCTGTACGGAGGCTCAGGTAACTAGAGCGCAACTCCCTTTCCCGGCTGCCTTGTTGGCATGCGCGGGGGATGCTACGTTCGATCAAGAAAGGCATCCTTGCGGGGTGTCTGCACATGGCACTGAGTATTGACGATCTGCTTCGCCGCGCGGTGGAGAACAAAGCCTCCGACTTGCACCTGAAAGTCGGCAACCATCCCTATTTGCGCGTGGACGGCCTATTGACCCCGCTGACGGACGTGCCGCGCGTGACGCCGGAAGAGATGCTGTCGATGGCGTTCAGCATGATGACCAACCGGCAAAAGCAGAAGTTCAAGGAAACGGCCGAGCTGGACATGGCGTATGGCGTGGCGGGGCTGGGCAGATTCCGCGTGAACGTGTTCCAGCAGCGCGGAAACGTCGGGATGGTCTTGCGCGTCATTCCCACCAAGATTCGCACCGTGGAGGAGCTGAATCTTCCGCCGGTGGTTTCCAAGATCTGCGAAGAGCAGCGCGGGC
>Ga0326727_10018431_pt1 | contig 14256 bp, 11 predicted proteins | sample MB2enrmetagenome_FD_207643 | JGI IMG/M metagenome (GOLD analysis project Ga0326727, IMG submission 207643) | Lab enriched peat soil microbial communities from McLean, Ithaca, NY, United States - MB29MY | ecosystem: Environmental > Terrestrial > Soil > Wetlands > Peat | place: USA: New York...
GCGCCTTCTCTGCGACCTCCATCTCTTCTTCTCTCGAAAGGACGGAGTGCCTCGAGATCTCCGACAGGTACTTCTTGAGGGGATCGAACGGAATCGTTATCGTCTCTTCTTGCGGCCTGGCCTGCTCCTTCCTTTCGTAAAACATGTTTTGCAGCAACTTATGCCTCCCAATGATGTGATCGCCGTTGCTTCGCGCATTCGCTCCCCCAAGTCTTCGCAGCGAACGACCTGCCACGCGTCCGGCCCCTTGCCGAGCGGCTTTCCTTCGGGTCGCCTATGCGTCCTCCTTGCGCGTCTTACAACTATTGTTTAAGTAGAAGGGCTACAAGAACTGTGCCACCGGAATGGGGGCGGGACATCGCAAATTTATTCAGTTATCACGGCATGTTACAGCGGCTTTGCCGCCGCTTTATGTCTCGCCGGATGAGAAACTGTCTTACAGTGGGATACTTGTCTCATTGACCGAGACATACGTTTCATCAGTGCCGGCGCGCCAAAACCGCCGCTTTTTCACCCTCTGCGGGCTGTAAAAGGCCGCTTGTTCGTCTTCATTACACAGCGCAAGAAAGCGTACAACCGGCCGGGACAGGTGAGCGGGCGTCGCCCCTGCCCGCCGGCCGCGGCCCCGGTTCTCCGTGTAAAGGCGGCCGAGGGCGCGCCCTTTGGCGCGCCCTCTATCTTTATGTAACCCTGCGTGGGAGGAGGAGTTGTGCGCGCGCTTTTTTTCGGCTTTACGACCACGCCATGCTTGCGCGCAGGTTTCTCGTCAGATTTTTGGAGATCTTGGCCTGCAACTGTCTGATGCTCTCCCTCGACGTGTTGAAGCGCTCGCCTATCTCCCGCAGAGTGACCGGGTCCTCGGCCATTATCCGGTGCTCCAGGATATAGCGCTCCTTCTCGCCCAGGAGCTTCTTGAAATGCGCCATCTTCTCCCTGAGCATTTCCGTCCTTTGTTTTTCGCAGACGACCTCTTCTATGTCCTCGCCGGATGCTATCGTGTCCACAAGCTCTTCCCCGCCTTCGTAGAGCGCCTCGTCGAGCGACACGTCCCCGTTTGTCAGCCTGATCTCCATGTCGTCGATGTCCGCGGTCGAGACGTCGAGGTTCTCCGCCAGCACATCGGAGGAGATAGCGATGCCCGCTCTTTCGAGCTTCTCCTTCTCCTTATTGAGAGAGAAGAAGAGCTTCCTCTGGCTGTCCTTCGTGCCGACCTTGACGATGCTCCAGGAATCCATGAGGTACTTGAGGATGTATGCCCGGATCCAGAAAGAGGCATATGTGGAGAAGCGCGTCCCCCTGTCCGGGTCGTACTTGCGGACCGCCCTCAGGAGGCCGACGTTGCCTTCCTGGATGAGGTCGAGGATGTTGAGGTGTAACCTGTGGTAGTCCATCGCTATCTTGACGACGAGTCGAAGGTTGCCGGTCACGAGCTTTTGCTCCGCCGTCTTGTCGCCGTGGTGCTTTATGCGCCGGGCGGTCTCTATCTCCTCTTCTTTGGTGAGGACGCGGGTCTTCGATAGCTCATAGAGGTATGTCCTGAAGGAATCATGGGATTGCACATCGTCCGAATTGTTCGCTGCCCTGGCGAGGCCGTTCATCGAGCTCCCTCCTTATTTGCTTTCTCCGTCAATATCCGTCTCATCTCAAGGGAAGGCATAACAAGAAGCGTGCCGCAGGGCGGGCGGGGGTGCCGCGACGGCGGGATATGGCCTGTTCACCCGGGTTTTTGCCGTATCAGAGCGGCGGGGGACTTCTCCCTGCCGGGGCTTAAATCCATCCTGTATCCAGGACAAGTCCGAAAAACAGGACTGCGGAGGGAGGGGAAACCTGTACGAACCTCGGACGCCGGGCGTCAAACGGCGGACGGGACGTTGTGCTCCTTGAGCAGAGCGTAAAGGCGCGAGCGGGAAAGCCCGGATATGCGGCAGGCCTCCTTCATGTCGCCCTTCGTCCTGAACATGAGGGCCTGGAGGTAGCGGCGCTCCGCCTCCCGCCTGTACTCGGGCAAGGTGCCGAAAGGCATGGCGCCGCCGGCGCCGCTTCTTGCGCCCAGGCTGCCGGCCCCGCCGTCAGACGCGGCCCCGCCGGCCGGGCCGTCGGATGCTCCGGCCTGGCCCGCCGGCGCGTCTTTGCGCACGGAGGAGCGGGCGATCTTCACGCGTATGTCGATGGGCAGGTGCTTCGGGTAGAGGGTCGGCTCGTCGTAGGCGTCCGTCACCGCGCGCTCGATGGCGCTCACCAACTCGCGCACATTGCCCGGCCATTCATAAAGCATCAGCTCGTCGAAGAACTCCGGGGAGAAACCCTTCGTCCCGATGGCGTACCGCTCGCAGACACGCGCCATGTGGTGCATCGCGAGGTCCTTGATGTCTTCCCGCCGGTCTGTCAGAGGCGGCAGGTCGATGGTGAGCGTCCGCAGGCGGAAAAGGAGGTCCGAGCGGAAGGTGTCATCCTGCACCATCTTCTCCAGGTCTCTGTTGGTGGCGGCCACCAGCCTGAAATCGCTCTCGATCTCATGCTTGGCGCCTACCGGCCTGAAGCGGTGGTCCTGGAGGACGCGGAGGAACGACTTCTGTAGGTTCGGGGGCAGCTCGCCAATCTCGTCGAGGAAGAGCGTGCCCCCGTGGGCGTGCTTTATCAGGCCGTCCTGCGTCCTGTCCGCCCCGGTGAACGCGCCTTTTTCGTGGCCGAAGAGGACACTCTCGACGAGCGTCTCCGGCAGGGCCGTGCAGTCAACGACGACGAAGTTGCTCTCCCTCCGCCTGCTGTTCTCGTGTATGGCCCGCGCGAAGACTTCCTTGCCGGTGCCCGTCCGGCCCGTGATGAGGACGTTTGCATCGCTGTGCGCAGCCTGCGCCAGCAGGTCGAGGCACGTCTTCATCCTCGAGCTGTTGCTTATGATGCCGGCCAGCTTGAGCGCCGCGAGGGGCTTGCGCGTGTTCTTTTCCTGCCTGTATTGCAGCGCCCGGGCAAGCGTCAGGGACATCTCCTTCGTTGTGGACGATTTCTGTATGTAGTCCCACGCGCCGTTCTTGATGGCGAGCTCAGCGCCGTCCGGGTCGCCGAGGCCTGTAATGATGATGACCTCCGGCGGGGAGGGCAGCTCGCGTATCCTGGGCAGGAGGTCGAGGCCGCTGCCGTCGGGCATCCTTATATCGAGGAAGATTACGTCGAAGTCATCGGACGAGGCCTTTGCGAAGCCGTCCGCCAGGGTGCCGGCGGAAACAGGCGAGTGGCCCATGTCCTCGACCATGAGAGAGAGCATCTCGCGGATCAGCTCGTCATCGTCTATAACCAGAATGCGCGCCACTGCGCATTAATTCTACCTGATTTCGGGGAGGGAAGAAAGGGCTAATTACGACAGCCGGCATCCGGGAGGTCAGAGTTTTTTGGGGCTGGAGGCCGCTGATCTTTTCGCGCTTTCCCCTGTCTCTCGGTGCAGTCTCGTCCTTTAAAAAGATAGACGGCTGCCCTATATTGGGAAAGATAAGGATCGAAGCTGGCTATAGATCGAGTGAGGGGTGCATCGAAGCATTAGCACCGAAAGGACCAAGGTTGCTGATGGGCCGGAGGAAGGTATGATGAAGGGCATGAGGCGAATCAAAGGGCTATCCTTGATTCTATTATTCATTGCTGCGGCGATCTTCCCCCTCGCCTGCGCAACGCGCGGGAGGCAGGATAACGGCCAGTCGGACCGGTCGTACAAAGAGCGCGGCGTAAGCCCGCTGACCGAGAGCAACTTCGAGCGGGAGAAGGCCCAGGCGAGCAACTCCGGCTGGTGAAAGTCCGCACGGGCCGCTGCCGCGTCTACAGAAGCGCTTTCTCCATCCGGCCCCGCCATTCTGAGACGGCGGCGAGGGCGTCCTGCGCGACCCGCCCTTTTCTGCGCTTGTCGTAGCCCTCGAGCAGCCCGAAATTGACGTTCATCGGCTGGAAGTCCTTGCGCTCCGTGCCGATATAGCGGTAGAGCGCGCCGATGCATGTAGTGGGCGGGGGCGGCTCGAACTCCCTGCCGGTCGCCAGGCAGAGCGCCGCGATGCCGGCCAGGAGGCCCATTGCGGTCGATTCGACGTAGCCCTCCACGCCCGTGACCTGCCCCGCGAAGAATATGCGCCCGTCGCTTTTGAGCCGCAGGCCGGAAAGCACCGCAGGCGCGTTGATGAAGGTGTTGCGGTGGATGCTGCCGTGCCTGAAAAATTGCGCCCGCCGCAGCGCAGGTATCAGGCGGAAGACCCGCTCCTGCTCCGGGTAGGTGAGCTTCGTCTGGAAGCCGACCATGTTGTACATCGTACCGGCGGCGTCCTCCCGCCGCAATTGTAAGACCGCATACGGCACGGCCCCCGTCCGTGCGTCACGCAGGCCGACGGGCTTCATCGGGCCGAAAAGGAGCGTCTGCCGCCCCCTCTCCGCCATGATCTCGATAGGCAGGCAGCCCTCGAAATAAGGCGTCCCCTCGAACTCTCTCGACTCGACGCGGCCTGCGCCGCAGAGGGCGTCGTAGAAGGCGTCGTACTCCTCGCGCGTAAGAGGGCAGTTGAGGTAGTCGCCTCCCACGGCGCCGGCGCCGTAGCGGGAGGCGAAGAAGGCGGCCGACGTGTCGATGCTCTCTCCCTCGACAATGGGCGATATGGCGTCGAAGAAATGGAGGTTCGCCCCGCCCGTCAGGGCCGCGAGCTTTTCAGCCAGATCGGGGGAAGTGAGCGGGCCGGTCGCCACGATGACGATCCCTTCCGCGGGCAGCTCCTTCTTTTCTTCGCGGCCGACCCTTATGCGGCTCTCGCCCAGGATGGCGGACGTGACTTTCCGGCTGAAGCGCACCCTGTCAACGACGAGCGCCTTGCCGCCCGGTATGGCGCAGGCGTCGGCCGCCTCCATGACGAGCGACCCCAGGAGTCGCAGCTCCGCTTTGAGGAGGCCGTGGGCGTTTCCCGGCTCATTCGATTTCAATGAGTTGCTGCATACAAGCTCGGCGAGAAGGTCCGTCTTGTGGGCCGGGGTGGCGGAGGCAGGGCGCATCTCGTAGAGCGCGGCAAGCCCGCCCATGCGGGCTATCGTGAAGGCCGCCTCGCTCCCGGACAGGCCGCCGCCTAGGACTACGATTTCCACCCGCAGCCCTTCCGCTGGCAGTTTAGCCGGCCCCTGAACGTGAAAAGCACGGGCGCGCCGCAAGCAGGGCACTCGCCCTCTTTCGGCTTAAAGCCGGTGGCGAAGGAGCAATCAGGGTAGCGGGAGCATCCCCAGAACTTCTTCTTTTTCTTCTTGGAGACGCGCTCGACGAGCTCCCCTGTGCAGCCCTCCTCGGGGCACTTGAGGCCCGTCGTCAAAGGGCGCGTATACTTGCAGCCCGGGTAGTTGCTGCACGCGATGAAACGGCCGAACCTGCCGCTCTTCTCGACGAGGGTCCCGCCGCACTGCGGGCAGATGCCGTGGGTCGTCTCCTCGACGACCGATACGTTCCCGTCCTTATCGACACGGGCGTTCTTTTTGTTCTTGCACGCGGGGCGGCCGCTGCAAACGAGGTACTCCCCGTTCTTGCCCCACCGGAGGATCATGTTCTTCCCGCACTTTTCGCACTTGATCGAGGTTTCTTTCTCCTCGGCCTTCAGGTTCTTCATCTTTTTCTTGGCCGACCCCATCTCCTCCTTGAAGACGCCGTAAAACTCGTTGAGGGATGCGACCCAGTCCTTTTTGTCATCCTCGATCCGGTCCAGCCCCTCTTCGAGCTTGGCGGTGAAATCAACGTCGATTACCCTGGGGAAAAACTCGGAAAGGAGCCCGCTGACCGTCCTGCCGAGGGGCTTGGGGACGAGGCTGCCCCGATCCTTATGGACGTAGTCCCGCTCCTGGATCGTGCTGACCGTAGTAGCGTAGGTGGACGGACGGCCGATGCCCTTCGCCTCCAGCGTCTTTATAAGGGTCGCCTCCGAATAGCGCGGGGGCGGGCTGGTGAAGTGCTGGTTCGCGTCGAGGCGCTTAAGCGTAAGGATATCGCCCGCTTTCATGTCGGGGAGATAGGCCCGCTCGTCTTCCCGTCTTTCGATCTCGTAGACGCGCGTGAAGCCGTCGAAGACGACTTTCGATCCCCGCGCCGCTAAGATGTAATTGGCCTTCCGGCCCTTGCCGCCGGCCGCGATCTCCGCGGCCCGCATGTGGAGCCTCTCCCGCGCCATCTGGGAGGCGACGAACCGCCGCCAGATAAGCTCGTACAGGGCGAGCATGTCCTTTTCGAGGTGGGCCTTCAGCTTCTGCGGCGTAAGCCTCACATCGGTCGGGCGAATCGCCTCGTGGGCGTCCTGTGCTGTCTTGCTGTTCGAGAAGACGTGCGGCTTCGCGGGCAGGTAAGGCGCCCCGAAGGTCTCCCCGATGAGCCTCCTCGCCTCCGCCAGCGCCTCGCCCGATATGCGCACCGAGTCGGTCCGCATGTATGTGATGAGGCCCGTTGTCGCGCCCCTGCCGATCTCTACGCCTTCGAAGAGCTTCTGCGCGACGACCATCGTCTTCTTCGGGGAGAAGCGCAGTCGCGCGGACGCCTCCTGCTGGAGGGTGCTCGTCTTGTAAGGCGGATACGGCGTGGCGAAGCGCTCCTTCTCCTCAACGGAGGCGACCGTGAAGGCGCTCTCCTTCAAAGCGCTCCTGATTCTCTCCGCCTCTTCCTTCGTCCGGACGCGCGCTTTCTCGCCGTTGATCTTTTCGAGCTTCGCCTTGATCTTCTCCCCGCTTGCAAGGGTAAGCTCCGCCTCTACCGTCCAGTATTCTTCCTTTACGAACGCCTCGATCTCGTCTTCCCTCTCGCAGACGAGCTTGAGGGCGACGGACTGCACCCTGCCCGCGGAAAGGCCGTACTTGACCCTTTCCCACAGGAGGGGGCTTATCTCGTATCCGACGAGCCTGTCGAGTATGCGCCTCGCCTTCTGGGCGTCGTATTTCGACTCGTCCAGGCTTTGCGGAGACTGCATCGCCTCCAGGACCGCCTTTTTCGTGATCTCGTTGAAGAGTACCCTCTTTACGGGCGCGCCGTTGCCCTTCGATATCTCCTCCGCCACGTGGAAAGCGATGGCCTCTCCTTCCCGGTCGGGGTCCGACCCTATGAAGACGTTGTCGGCTTCCTTGCTCGCCTTCTTTATCTCGGCGACGATCTTCGCCTTTCCCTTGACTACGGTGAAGTGCGGCGCGAACCCGTGGTCCACGTCCACGCCCATCGTGCTTTTCGGCAGGTCCTTGATGTGGCCGTAAGTGGCCTTTATTACATAATCCTTCCCCAGGAACTTGGAGAGGGTCCTCATCTTCGTAGGGGACTCGACAACCAAAAGCGATTTTGCCATTACACCTTCCTTATATAAAATCCGCCGGGCATCGACTGCACGGCGTCCTTCATCTCAAGCCTGGTGAGGGCGGCCATCACGCGCCTCGTCTCGAAACGGCTCCGCTCGATGATCTCATCGACGTGGACCCGCCCCGCGCCCAACAATTTGAAAATATAACCCTCATCGCCGGATAGATCAATACCGACCTTCGTGCCCGCCGCCCGCCCGGCCGCAACGCCGGGTGCGAGCGCGGGGAAACAGCACGAGAGGATATCGCCGATGTCCTCGACGAGGTGCGCCCCCTTCTTAATGAGATTGTTGGCCCCCTGGTGGCCCTCCTCGAAGACGGCCCCCGGTATGGCCAGGACCTCGCGCCCGTATTCGAGGGCGAGGCGCGCCGTGATGAGGGAACCGCTCTTCCTGGACGCCTCGACGACGAGGACTCCCTTTGAAAGCCCCGCTATGATCCTGTTCCTCTCCGGGAAGTTGTACGCAAAGGCAGGCGTGCCCGGCGCATACTCGGTGACGATCGCACCGTCCCGTCCCACTGAGTCGAAAAGCGCCCGGTTTTCCGACGGGTAGCAGACGTCGATCCCGCAGCCAAGGACGCCTACCGTCTTCCCCTTGCCCTTGAGCGCCCCCCTTTGTGCCGCCGCGTCGATGCCCCTGGCAAGGCCGCTCACCACGCAGACGCCTACGGACGACAGCGTCTCTCCAATGCTCTCCGCGAGGGCCAACCCCTCCGGGCTTGCCCTCCTCGCCCCGACGACGGCGAGGATGTGTTCCGGGAAGGGAAGCGGCCCTTTCTTATACAGGGCCACAGGCGCGTCGGGCGCCCGCGCCAGCATGGGCGGGTAGGCCGCGTCCTTTATCGTAACGACTTCTGCACCCAGGCGGGGCAGCTCGGCCAGGTCCTCCTTTATCGCGGCGAAGCCTTTGAAGGCCCTTATCGCCGCGTCGATAGAGCCGTCGCCCGTCCTCTCCCTGCCTGCGAAGATGGCGGCGAGGCGCGCCGTGTCCGCGGCGAGCGCCTTCTTCGCCGCTGCGTGGATGCCCTTCGTCCTCGACAGCGCGAGGAGGGCCGTCCGCTCGTCCATGTCAACCTGTTGATTTCCTGTGGCAAGCTACCATGGATAATATCACTTCTCCCTTCCATTCCACTCCCATGATAAACACTCTTTTACTCGTTCCTTTATGGAGCTTTGGCGCACCCGACGACATGCAATTAATGGGGTTCAGCGCCCCCTCCGGCGGCATCAGCCGCCGGAGCCTCCCCCCCGCACGAAATACCCTGCTGCAAGCAGCAGGGTATTTATCGGGCTGCCGGCTGCGGCGTCTTCGGGCGGTCCTCCTTCCAGCCGGCTATCCGTTTCCCGTAGAGCAGGGCCGTGCGGTAGATCTCCTTCTCCATCATCGAGCGCGACAGATCGTCCCGCCACCATTTATCGAGTTTGAAATAAGAGACGCGAACAGGCTTGATGAGGACCGTCATGGGGGCGCCGGCCGCCGAGTCCCCGTAAAGCATCCGGTATCGCTTCGAGGCGTAGTCGGGGGCGATAACTATAAGCTTCCTGACCCCATGCTTCGCCAGGAGCTGCCGCGCGATGCGCGCCTTTTCCGCGTCGTCGCCCGCCGCGTCCACCCCGCGCACGACGTTCGCATCCTTGATGCCCCTCTCCTTCGCCATCCTCGCCACCATGTCCTTGACGGTAAAGCCGAAGACGCGGTCATTCTCCACCCAGATGACCTTGCCGTCCCCCGCCCAGTACTCCCTGAACGCCTCTGCGTACAGCTCGCCGTCCTTGTCCTCGACAAAGCGGGGCACGTAGATGGCGTCGCAGGGGACTATCTTGTCTTCATGGCGGAAACGGCCCGCGATGATCTTGAGCGAAGCCGGATGGACAAGGGCGCCCGCCGCGACCATGCAGAGAACGAGCACGAACAGCAGGCACCCGCAGCCCGCCCTTCCCTTCTGAGGTTTTCCCATTATCGGTCCTCCATCACGATTACGCCCGGAAAGATCCCCGTGCCCGGACAGGCCGCCATCACTCCTTCACCACCATCGTCCCTGCGATGAGGTCGTGGCCTGCCCGCCCCCCGGTGAACAGGGCCATCCAGAAGCCCATAAAAAAGGGGACGGCCGAGACGATATACCCGGCGGTCCGCACGAGGGCGCGTACCGTGCCGGGGGGCGCTCCGTCGGAGCGTCTCACAACCTTGATCCCGAAAAGCATCTTCCCGATGGTCCTCTCGTCTCCCGCCGTAAGATACGTGAAATAGAAAAAGAAGAGAAAGACCTTGAACAGGAAGATGACGGGCGCCAAAAACTGTACGGTGGAAAGCATCTCGCCCCAGGGCCGGCCCGCGCTGCCGATCAGCGCCCCGGCCGCTGCCGCAACGAAGAGGAGCGCCGAGACGCACCCCAGGAAAAAAAGGTCGATCAGCAAAGCAAAGAACCTTGAGACTACGGATGCCCTGTTCATCGCATATTAAATTCGTAAAGGATGATCGAGAGGACCACCAGCGGGGTCGTCTCACTCCGCAAGATGTTCTCGCCGAGTGTGCAGGGGGTGAAGCCGTTCTCCGTGAACCACTGCGCCTCCCCCTCTTCTATGCCCCCCTCCGGTCCGATGGCCACGCAGACCTCCCCGTTCTTCTGCCGGCCGACCACGTCCTTCACCGTCGTGCCCTTCTCGCGCTCGTAGAGTAGCCAGCGGCTCTCCGAACGGTCGATATACGGCAGGATGGACCGAAGGGGCGTTGGCGGGCACAATTCCGGCACGGAGAACCTCCCCGACTGGCGGGAAGCCTCCACCATGATGCGCCGCCAGCGCTCGCACCGCTCCACGTCCTCGTCCTTGAACCTGACGACCGTCCTCCTGAAGATCGTCGGCAGGATGCGGTCTGCGCCGAGCTCCGTCGCCTTCTCGATCAGCCAGTCCATCCTCGGCCCTTTTATGGGACTGACGAGCAATGTGACTTTCGTCTTCTTCTCATCGGGATGGTGCACCGCGTCCATCACGTGCAGGTAGATCTCTTTGCCCTTGACCGTATGTATCGTGCACCTGTACAGGTAGCCCTTGCCGTCCATCACGTCGATGCGGTCGCCGGGCGTTTTTCTGAGAACGGTAAGTATATACTTGCAGCTCGGCCCCGTAACGAGGACCATACCGTTCTTCATCTTCAGCTTGTCAACGAAGATCCTTCTTACCTCCATGAATCACCCTTCCGGAACTTTGTAAAAACGGGATTCGTAGAGCTTATGGAATTGGCTCCATTTCTCGTCCTCCATGGCCGCCTCCATATGCTCCTTCACCCCCATGGCCTTTGCGTCCAGGTTGTCGATATAGTGTACCACCAGCGCCTCCACGCACATAGGCTTCTTGGGGGAGCCCCATTCGGCCACGCCGTGGTGGGAGAGGACGATATGCTTGAGAACGTCCGACAGGTGCGCAGGAAAGCCCCCGACGGACGCGACCATAGCGTCGAGCATCACCACGCCGAGGGTGATGTGGCCGAGGAGTCTGCCCCGGTCGGAATAGCGGAACGAGCCTTCGGCAAGCTCCAGCTCCTCCGTCTTGCCCAGGTCGTGCAGAAGGCCCCCGGCGGCTATGATGTCCGGATCCCCTCCAGTGAAGGCGGCCGCCTGCCTGCCCAGCTCCGCAACGGCCACCGAGTGCTCCAGGAGGCCGCCGATTGCTAGGTGGTGGACGCCCAGCGAGGCGGGGAAAAGGAAGAAGCGGTCGAGGATGTCCTGCCTTTTTTTCAGCTCGTCGAAGAGGCGGGCGAGATAGGCGTTGCGCAGCCCATCGGCGATTGCGAAGAAGCGCTCCTTAAGAGGCGCGATGCCGGAGGGCGTCTCCGGGTAGAACTCCATCACCTCGCCTGGTGAAAGGGACCGCGCCTCTTTCCTGACGGCCGTCACGTTGAGCTGAAGGGCGCCCTGGTAGGTCCGCGCCTTCGACTCGACGAAGACGATGTCGCTTTTTTCGAAGCAGGCGCAAAGCTCATCGACCCTGTCCCATATGCGCGCCTCTATCGACCCCGTCTTGTCCCTTAAGCGGACGCTCCCGTACTTCGCGCCGTTCTTGGCCGAATAAATAGCCTTTTTCACAACCAGGAAATAATCTTTTACGTCGGCGTTATTGTTTATGTCAGAAATGAAGGTGCGCTTCACTTTCCTTCCTCCCGAGCCTTTCGCGCTTTTTCCAAAAACGCCTTTATAGCTTTCTCGTACCCCCTGTCTTTCGGCCGGTAGTATTGCCTGTTCTTCAGGGGGTCGGGCAGGTAGGTTTGCCCCGCCAGGGCGTCTTCGAAGTCGTGGGGGTAGAGGTAGTCGCGGCCGTAGCCCAGGTCCGCCATGAGCTTCGTCGGGGCGTTGCGGATGTGCATGGGCACGGGGTACTCCGGGAGCTTCCGCACGTCGGCCGTTGCCTGGCCGTATGCCGCATAGATTGCGTTGCTCTTCTCCGCGCAGGCGAGGTAGACGGCCGCCTGTGCCAGCGCCAGGTAGCCTTCGGGCGGCCCCAGGAAGTTGAACGACTGCATGGCCGCGATGGAGACGGTGAGGGCCTGGGGGTCGGCGTTGCCGACGTCCTCCGAGGCGAAGCGCACCATGCGCCTCGCTATGTAGAGAGGGTCCTCGCCGCCCTCGATCATGCGCGCGAGCCAGTAGAGCGCAGCATCCGGGTCGGACCCCCGCAGGCTCTTGTGGAGCGCGCTTATCAGGTCGTAGTGCATCTCCCCTTTCTTGTCGTAGACAAGCACCCTCTTCTGGTACGCCTCCTGGACGGCCGCGTGGTCGATCACCGGGGCGGCCGCATTGCGCCGCGCAGCAATCGCGTGAGCGGCTTCGAGGAGGTTGAGCGCTTTGCGCGCGTCGCCTGTGACGAGGGAGGCAATCTCCTGCAAGACCTTCCCGTCGATGCGCACACGGGATGCGGCAAGCACCTCATCGCGCTCCAGGGCGCGCTCCAGAATCGTGACGATCTCCTCTTCCGTCAGGGGAGAAAGGGTGAGGACCTTCGTCCGCGACAGGAGGGGAGAGATGATCTCGAACGATGGGTTCTCGGTAGTCGCCCCGATCAGGATGATGTCGCCGCTCTCAACGTAAGGCAGGAAGGTGTCCTGCTGGAGCTTGTTGAACCTGTGGAACTCGTCGATGAAAAGGAGGGTCTTACGGAGCTTCGACTTCTGGATGACGTCCTTGACTTCTTTGATGCCTATGGTGACTGCGCTCAGGGAGACGAAGGGCAGGCCGAGGCGCCTCCCGATGAGCCAGCCGAGGCTCGTCTTGCCGACGCCGGACGGACCCCAGAAGATCATCGATGGGACGTCCTTGCCTTCGAGCATGACACGCAGGAACTTGCCCTCGCCCAGGAGATGCTCCTGGCCTACGAACTCTTCGAGCCTCCTGGGCCGCACCCTGTCCGCAAGGGGCTTTTTCGCCTTGGGCGCGGTGTTTTCGGTGTTGAATAGTTCCATGCGATATACACTATAGCAGCTTAGGCCACCCCATTCAACAGGGTGGCCTTATGCGAGGGGCCGGGATCTTTTCGCGCCTTTTCCGCCGTTTTCTTCGGTGTTCCGGCTCGACGGACGCAAAAAGTCCAGTCTCGCCGGCCCACCTCGAAAAACAACGTAACGACCCACCCTCCTCACGTCGGGCGGGTACCCCGTCGAAAATCTCCCGGCCCCCCGGCCGGTCACGTCGTGTTCTATGCCTCCAATGTCTTGTCAGACCTTAATAACAACACTCTTTTGCAAATGGTGCGGCTCAGTCAGGCTCAGCTTAACGTACCATCCCCTTACAAGACGATCAATCGCTTCATGGTAACATGACACGATAATGATATGAGCACACAACGGTAGCAGGGGCCGGGAGTTTCACGCTTCGCGTTAAAAGGATCTCCTTCTTGCGCTTCGCGCCGGCAAAAGATCGCTTTATCGCGCAGCGCCGCGAAAAAATCACGGCCCCATCTCACGCGGCTTGAATTCAGTGAGGCAATCCCGTAAACTCTCTGTATGCAACGTTACCTCGTTTTTGTAATGGTTGGGCTGGGTCTTCTGATGTCGTCCATCGATTCCACGGTGGTCTCGGTCGCCCTGCCGACGTTCATTAAGGAGCTCCATACGAACATCCTTTGGGCGGCGTGGACGATCTCCCTCTACTTCATCGCGATGGTCATGGCGATGCCACTCATCGGGAACATGAGCGACACCTACGGGCGGAAGAACGTCTACCTGTTCTGCCTCACGCTCTTCACGGGGAGCTCGCTGGCGTGCGGCCTGGCGCCAAACATTTACGCCCTGATCGCCTTCCGGCTCTTCCAGGGCATCGGCGGCGCGGGCCTGCTGCCGACCGCCTCAGGCATAGTGAGCGATTATTTCCCGGAAAGCCGGGACAGGGCCATCGGCCTTTTCACAAGCATCTTCCCCATCGGCGGCATTATCGGGCCGAACCTGGGGGGATGGATTGTAAGCCGCTTCGGCTGGAGAGACATCTTCTTCATCAACCTGCCGATAGGCGTTGTCATCATCGTCGCTTCCATGGTAATGTTGAAAGGGGCGCACACCTCTTCGCGGCGGAGCGTCGATTTCGGCGGGGCCGCGCTCTTCAGCGGCGCGGCGCTCTTCCTCATGCTCGGCATCAACCTTTTTGCCGAGAGCGGGGTCACGATATCGCGCCTTGTCGCGGCCCTTTGCCTGGCGTTGAGCCTCGGACTCGCCGTTGCCTTCTATTATCACGAGAAGGGGCGACCCAACCCCATTTTCGAGCTCGACCTTCTGCAATCTAAGCCTTTCCTTGCCGCGAACATCGTGAACGTCTTGATGGGGGCGGGCATACTCGGCGTTTTTTCATTCATACCACTCTACGCCACCTCCGTCTTCGGGCTTTCCACGATGATGAGCGGCACGATATTGACGCCCCGGTCGGCCTCCATGATCGCAG
>Ga0326727_10018432_pt1 | contig 14255 bp, 9 predicted proteins | sample MB2enrmetagenome_FD_207643 | JGI IMG/M metagenome (GOLD analysis project Ga0326727, IMG submission 207643) | Lab enriched peat soil microbial communities from McLean, Ithaca, NY, United States - MB29MY | ecosystem: Environmental > Terrestrial > Soil > Wetlands > Peat | place: USA: New York...
TTGCAGACGGCGCACGTCTTCATCGGCGGCTGTCCCTTATTCTCTGAAGATGCGCAACGATTTCAGCTTCCGTGAAATCTTCTGTGCGGCGCAGTCCGGCTATGCGTTCTTTGTCTGAGCCATACTCCATTTGCACTCGAATCATGGCCGTCAGTTCCTCATCACTGTAGTCTTTTGGGCTGGCCCCATCCTTTACTTTCACTCCCATCGCGGCCAGCAGTTGCTCGTCTGTCATGGCCAGCAGTTCCACGTCTGAACAGTCTGCCAGCGTCCGCTCCGCAACGGGGTTGCTCTTCTGACGTTCCTTTTCCAGCCGTCCGAGACGGCTTACCAGTCTATCGATTCCCATGGCCGACACTCCTTTCCAGCGCCGCAATGCGCTCTTCCAGCACTTCGGTTTCGTGACTCTTGAAAGCCAATTCCAGAAGGGTGCGCCCCGCCGTCACTCTTGACGCCGCTGGCGCTTCCGTGTCTCTGGCAACGCTGCTCAGCACGTCCACCGCCGCGCCCGCCTCTCGCCTCAGCTTGCTGGTGGCTACCTTAAGCAGTTCCGACTTGGCTTCGCTGAACGCGGCCTGAAACTCCGGCATGGCCAGCCACCTTTTCAGTGTCCGCTCGCTTACCCCGCACTGATCCGCCGCCTCATGGATCGTGCTGGTGGCCAGCAGGCTTGCAATAGCCGTTTCCCACATCCGCTGTTTGCCTCGCTGCCTTGTCACTTCCTTTCACCTCCTGGCCCATCCCCCGCCAAGGTGAGCGTCTCAACCGAACACCAGCACGACACTTAATTGCGAAACAGCACCTTCGTCTAGTTGCCGCGCCGATGGGAAACGGCGGCAATTTGCCGGTCACTGATACACCTCGAAGTCTTCCCGGAAAGTCACGCCAGAGACCAGCACCACTCCGGCAACTTCGCCCACCAGGAAACCCCGCTCAGTCAGCAGCCGCTCAAAGGTCTCCCGATTGCAGGGAACCCCGCCGCGCCCCGATTCCCACTCGCAGAAAGCAATATGCAGGGCAGACACTCCACCAAAGCAGCGCGGGGAATGCACACACGCGGAATCCAGCCAACGGGCGAACGGCTCCCGCCACTCTGCCGGGTCATGCGGCGGAATGCTGGCCGATGGAGCATTTATTTCTGAAACGGGCAGAATGGGAACTGACAAAACTGACAGAATGGTTTCGTGAAAGGGTTTTGTCGGTTTTGTCAGTTGATGCTCTGGGCTTTTCTGAATAATTCCAGATGGACTCCAGTCTCTCCACCGTCTACTTGCCAGCATGGTTTCCCCCTATCCTCGGATTGACGCGATAGGTTTCGCTAGGCCGTCCGGGAGTCTGTGTGTCTGTCTCACGCCTTACCCAGCCGTATTCTTCGAGTACCAGCAATGCGCCCCGCGCCGCGTCTGTTGAATCAAGCGCGGTCCATCCGCTCCGGTACACGTCCCGCACGGTGAAGCATCCATCCTCGCGTTTCCAGCCCTTTGCCAGCCGCTTGCTCAAAGCGATTGCTGCGTGTTGCTCTGGCCGCGCCTGCGCGGAGTACACGCGATTTGCATGAGTCTCCAGGTAATCGCACCAGTCACAGGCCAGCTTCGCTTGAGAGATCGGAACACAATCCGTGTGCCCGTCGGCCAGAGCGAACAGCAGAGCAAGGGACGGCATTAGGCTGCGGTACTTGGAAAGATGCGCTTGCATGACTGGTGCAACTTCTTCGCCCCGGATGCGTTTCTCCAGATCGGTCAGCCATTGTTCGAATAGCGTCTGAGCCTCATCGTCAAATTGCAGGCGGAGCGGGTCTGCGGCTTCCAGCGCGGCCATGCGCCGGTAGACCTGTCCGACACACTCCAGAGCGTTTGTATCGGGCTGGCGGTCAACGTAGCGCCATGCTGGTGATGTGTCGGGCCACACCATGAGTTGAAAGCGTTGCACCAGCCCATCGTTCGACGGTCCATCCCGCATGGCGTCCGCCAGATAGCTTCGCAGGCGGGCGGGCTGGATTCCGCCGAACAGCGAGATACAGGCATGGGGGACATGAACACTCCCGCGTCCTATCCGGTCAACGGTGAAGGCTGCATCCCCATTCCAGCATTCCAGAAAGAAAGCTCTTTCCTGTTCGCGGCCTTGTCTCTCCAGTCCGGCCAGCCATCCGGTCAGTTCGTCACGGATTACAAACAAACCGGCTGGATTCTCCGAAAGAACATGATGCAGGCTTTCAAAGGTTGCATCGCTGGTGATAAGGCGGCGAAGCGTGGGCTGTACAAGAGTGGATTCCGGCTTCGCGGGGCGTTCCTTGTTGTCTTTTCTCTTCGCGGCTTTCTTGTACTCCTGCTCCCACGCCGCAATCTCAAGTTTTTGCGATTCCAGAGCAGTCTGGTAAGTCTGCTCTGCATCCTCATGCGCTTTGCGCCATTCGCTCTCGATTGCCCGCGCCGGTTGCGTCATGCAAGAAAGCACGGGAGACTTGAGCATTCCAGGCGGCGCTACGATACCGCCCCATAAATTAGGTACGACAGTCCATGTGTGGTCTTTCCTTTTGGGCTGAATCACGGCCCGCCGGTTGGTTACTCCCGCAAGAGTGGCAATTGCGGCCACGGCGGGGAAGTCCAGCGGAACTTGCATCCGTTCAGCCACATCCTTCACCAGCGGACGAAAAGACTCCGGCATCAGCTCCAGATCGAATTGCGCCACATCGGGTAAGTCATTCGTCAACAGTTCCGGCTCTGGCCAATCGTCTATCGGCAGCGCCATAGGCTCCCCGGCTGGATACCGCTTCACTATGTCCGCCGCAATTGTTCGCACCTTCGCCTCTGGCAATGGTGGGGCATACTTTGCCGCATTCTCCGCAAGCAAAGCCGCTTCAATTGCCTCCAGGCTCATTCCGCGCCGTTGCATGGTCCCCGCCAAAGAAACCAGCGTGTTTGTCCTGCTACCCTTTCCCACGGCTTGCGGGCTTGCCTGTGCCGTTGCGGTAGGCATTGGCGGGCGCACTGTGAGCCGTTCGACTACCCAACCGGGCAACTCCGCAACCGGCGCGGATGGGTCAATGAAGCGATACTGTTTCCCGCTGGCATGAATGGACGGCGGGCATACTGCAAAGCCACCCGTGCCCCTTACGTCAACGTGTGCGCCGATCTTGCCGCTTTGGTCATTGCGAATATCAACCCCGGACGGCGGGCGGTAGTAGCGATGCTCGCCCCCATCCGTGCGCCCCGTGGTCACTTTGAGCGTTGGGGGCAAAGTGAGACCTTGCCGCTCCAGGTCTGCCAATGATGCGCAACCTTCCGCGCCGTCAACGTCGATTACCACCAGCCCGGAAGCCGTGCCTGTTGCCAGTCCCCAATTGCAAGCCGGGTACTGGTGCGCCCATGCCTCAAGCTGTGCAATGCCGCTGGTGGCTGCTTCCGGCCATTCCATTATCAGGGGCAGCTTGCCGCTTGCTTCAACAGGCAACAAACGCCAGCCCCGACCAGCGGCGGCGCGTATTTCCAGCGGGATCGTGGGCACGACAGTGGCGGCGGTCATTGCGGCACACCCTGCTTGGTTGAGGCAATGAGGGCGCGGATTGATTCCACGGGCCACACAGTTGTGCGGGGGCCAAGGTGGATGCCTTTGGGATACCGCCCAGCCTTGATTCCAGCCCACCAGGCCGATTTGCTGATGGGGATTAGTGCGGGAATGTTCGCTTGGGGATTGCCTAGAATTTGCGGTAGGCGTAGATAACCGGTTTCTGGAAGTTGCTGCATATTGGGTTGCTCCAGTGTTAGAAAATCCATCTAGAGCAACCGTACCGATTTGAGCATGAAGCTGGAATTCCCTGTGCTGGCAGCACCTAGCCTCTACTTGCAGCGGCTAGGCTTGGAGGTTTCGGGGTGTTCCTTAGCGCTTTTCGGGCAGTAGCATAAGACATACCCAATGCGGCGCATTCCTCTTCGGCACAACGGTCCCGGCTGGTAAAGTTTCCCATTGCCCAGATTGCGCGAATCTTCGCCTGATTCTCCCGCGAACCGCCGGGCTTATTATGCTTCGCGTCTGCTCCCCGTTTCGCTGTGCGGGTTCGTTCCAGGTGGATTAAATGGGCCAGTGTAAGGGCATTCACGGGTTGCATGTTCAGTACATCCTGAATCGCACTTAGTCCCTCATCCTCAGAATGAATCATCTCCGATATTCTTTCGGCCTGCTTCATTGACAGCGCGAGCAAGGGAAAACTCTTTGCCATGCCTAGCACAAGCTCACGCGCCGCCTTATATGCCTCCGGGTCTAGCTTTTGCATTTCTCCTACAGATGCGGCCTTCCCTTGGCTCTCATTCTCAAGATCGTTAACGGCTTCTTGCCAAAGCAACATCTCTATGCCGCTGCGAATATCTTTCGGATTGCTCATGCTTCACCGCCTAGCTGTTCTTTCCCCTCAGCGCCAGTTCTCAGCTTGTCCAGGTAATCGGCCCATCGCTGCATCATTTCCCGCCGCTCGGGAAGGTGCGACGTGCGGTTGTAGGCTCGCCCGTTCGGGTCTTTCACAGCGTGGGCCAACTGGTGTTCGATAAAATCGGGGCGCACGCCCAGCACTTCGTCAAGGATCGTCCGCGCCATTGCCCGGAAGCCGTGGCCACACATTTCATCCTTTTCGATGCCCATGCGTCGCATGGCAGCGAGAATTGCGTTATCGCACATCGGTCGCTGGTTGCTCCGCGCGCTTGGAAAGACATAGCGCCCACGACCCGTGAGAGGATGCAGTTCGCGCAGAATATCCAAGGCTTGTTTGGCGAGGGGGACAATATGCGGGGTGTTGGTCTTGGTCACGGTATAGCGCCACTCCGCCGCGTCCAGGTCTATGTCCGCCCATTCAGCTTTACGCAATTCGCCTGGGCGTACAAATACCAATGGCGCAAGCCGCAGGGCGCAGCGCACCGTAAGCGTGCCTTCGTAGCCATCCATTGCACGCAGAATCTCAGCAACCTGTTTCGGATCTGTCGTTGCCGCTAAGTGCGTACTCGTCACCGGGGGGAGTGCGCCGCGAAGATCGCCAGAAGGATCATGTTTGGCGCGTCCGGTTGCGATTGCATAGCGGAATACCTGTCCGCAGTTGCTCAAGGTACGATGTGCGGTTTCGAGTGCGCCCCGGCTTTCGATTCGGCGAACCAATGTCAGTACCTCGGGTGCAGTTATTTCAGCAATTGGACGCCCGCCGATCCACGGGAAAATGTCGCGGTCGAAGCGCCGAATGATGCGGTCGCCGTGGTTTGCGGCCCAGATCGCGGAATACTTCGAGAGCCACTCTCGCGCCACGACCTCAAAACTGTTTGCAGAACTGTCTGCGCGGGCCAATTTCTGCGCCTTGCGGTTTTCGCTGGGGTCGATGCCATCGGCCAGTAGCTTGCGCGCTGTGTCCCGGCGGTCACGGGCATCTTTCAGGGGCACGTCGGGATAGACGCCAAGGGAGAGCCGCTTCTCTTTACCTTCAAACCGAAACTTCAACCGCCACCATTTGCCGCCGGTCGGCGATACTTCCAGATAAAGTCCGCGCTCATCGAAGAGCCTGATCGGTTTGTTGCCGGGTTTGGCGTTTCGGATCGCAGTATTGGTCAGGGACATAATGGGGGCAACTCCTTTTCAGTGGAACCCGCTTGCCCCTAATGTTGCCCCCAGTTGCCCCCGGATGTCAAGAGACGGGGTTGCCCGTCAATGGACTACAAATCAATGAAAAAGCCAGCTTTTACGCTGGCTTTCAGATGTTGTTGGATTTTATTGGATGATGAAATGGTGGAGGCGGCGGGAGTCGAACCCGCGTCCGAAATCGCTGTCAGCCAGGAGAGTCCATGTTCAGTCCGCTTCCGGAGATTTCGCGCCGGGCGCTCAGAACGGACAAGATGCGCCAGAAGCTAGTCCGATAATCTCGCGTGATCGGCACGGACCGAGCCGCTCACGCCAGCCTACTGTGCGACGCCCGCTCACGGCCCATAGGCAAAGCCGTGGAAGACGGCAGCTTAGTTAATTAAGCTGCAAGTGCCAGATTGTCGTTGGCAACTTTTGTTTTGCAGGCGATTACGGGTGCCCACACCCCGACATGCCTCCCAAGCCGCAATCGATCCCGTCGAAACCGTGACGCCCCCACAAGCGCCGGCTCTCCATTGGATGATTGGAGCCCGGCTTCGGGTGCGAGCCGGTGCAACTGGCTCGTGCTCCCTCTATTCTACGCCGATTCCGATTCCTCCGCGCCGATTCCGATTCCTCCGCGCCGATTCCGATTCCTCCGCGCCGATTCCGATTCCTCCGCGGGAGTGTCTACTGCTTCTCCAAGTCGATGGACTCGTACTCGCGGCGGTTGACGGCTTCGCGAATCTGGGCCGGGGTTTTGCCGAGTTTCGTTTGAGCGTAGGCGAAGAACGCCTCCTTGGCGCAGGTGGAGCACTCGGTGCCGTGGGCATTCTCGAAGCAACTGCGCAGGCTGGTATGGCCGAGGGCGCGGTCGCAACGGCAGTAGCAGGGGAGCTGGTAGAGCACATTGCCGATCCTTGCCGCCTGCTGGTAGACGTGGACCTGCCAGGGATACTGGAAGTGCTCCCCGGTGAGCTGGCTGCCGGCCAGGATGGGCGGCAAGGCGCTCACCTTGAGCGGGGCGGAGGGGTGATAGGCGGGAATATCGTCGGCCGGGTTGGACCACTGCGCGTAGCTGGCCGCGGTGAGGATGACGGCGGCCACACCCAGAACCCAGCGGCGCTTGAGCAGACTTCTCATGGTGAATTCCCTCCACTTCATTGTAGACGGAAACCGGGTTGCGCCGGAAGCGAAGCGCGAGAGGATGCGGGGGCCGCGCGCCGCGCCAGAGCGCCGAAACCCCAAATCGGGATAGGGGGAGAGTCACCCATAGCCGCCTGTGGTGAAAGTCGAGTTTTGAAAGGGCACGACTTCAAAGCCTGCCCTGAGCCTGTCGAAGGGTGCCGCAAACGCAATAGAATCAACGCTCGGCTTTAGCCGCCGAGGGGAGTTTTCAGCAATTGGGGCTTTCACCACAGGCTGTTGTGGCCGTGCAATCGGCGGGAGCGCATGTGCTGGCGCGCATGAACCCGCATACGATTCGGCTCTGTGATGCCCAGCGAAATCGGATCTCGCTGCACGAAAGAGGCGGAAGCGCCGCAAATTGGGCGAGTAGAGTTCGATGTAACTGTTCCCATTCCCCCCAATAGCTCATCGAGGAGCCACAAAAGCTGGCGTCTGAGCCGTGCAGTGGCCTGGCTTCCGGCGCGCGCCGTGGCCGCCCGAACCCGCCTGGGAGAGGTCGCCTGGCTGCTGACGACTCTGCCCGCTACTGACTTCCACCGCACGGTCAGAGCGGATCGCTCCACCCTCAGTCCCGATTGCGGGACATACGACAGACCTCCCAAGGGAAGTTCAACCGCCTTCAGCGCGTAACCGCCGAATTTACAACCAGCGCCCTTGATGGATATGGACTTCGCGATCAATTGCCCGCTCGTCCGGCGCCGTATGCCTTATGTCCGGTTCTTGTCCATCGGCTCGCGTCTTTGCTCCACGCTTCCCTCAGGCCCCGCCTCGCGGCGACGCCCTTGCGCTTCCCTTTCACTTCTCCTCCATCAGGATGTGAAGGGGACTTGCACCCCAAAGCTGTTAAACATGCTCGGCACACAAAAAGCGGGGCGCGTTTCCGTGCCCCGGTCATTGATACACAATCTTGAGCAAGAAGACTCAGCGCATTCAGGCCATCGCCCCCTCGCGACCGAAGGCCGCTCGTCAGGTGCGCAGCTTGCGGCGCAACATGCCGGCGAAGGCGGCGAGGCCCGTTCCCAGCAACAGCAGAGACGATGGCTCCGGGGCTGGAGTAAGCCCCCCGCCGTTATAGGTTACTTCAGCGGCGTCAAAGTCGATGGGCTCGCCGAAGTTGAAGTTTGGGCCCGTGTCCACCCAGCTGCCTTGAGAACCCAGGTTCGATACCCAGGCCCCATAGATGGTGGAGTCGGCCGGGTTGAGAGACTGGGCAATACTGACTTCGTACAGATTGTCGACGCTGAAGAGGAAGCCGAAGCCGTCAAGGTAGTCGGGATTTGCAGGGTACTCAAGGACATCGTCGTATTGTTCCGAACCGTCAGGCGAGATGTAGGAGGGGCCAAGGGCGCCATTCACAGGGGTCTGATTCGTCGCCGTGCCAGCGGATATGGGGATCAAACCGGCGGCGCCGGAGATGCTCAGGCCACTGTTTGTGTCCGTAAATGTCCCGCCTGAAATGCTGTCGATGAGGAAGAGGCCATTGCCGAGCGGGGTTGTGTGGAAGGTGCCGGAGAAGGTCATCTCATTGCCCACGCTCACGCCCGAGAAGCTGACGGCAAAAACCGTGTCGGCCAACGCCGTCGGGGAAATCGCAAGGGCCGCTGCCAATGCGAACAAACTGATCGAGGGCTTTCTCATCTTTCTTGCCTCTTGCGGCCGCCGTCGCGGGCAAATGCACCGCTCCCCGTGACTCGGATTCATTATTTATCTTGCACTTCCATCTCCAAACTCCGGGATTCTTAAGTTGCTGAAAATGAACACGATAAATACTAGGATTGCCTGAGCCGACGCTTCATATGCAAATGATTGCGCAGGAATAGGGAAAGATTCTTCCCTCGCGCGATGAGGCCGCATCCCTTCGACACAGCATCTTTCCGGCTTCGCGGCCTCCCGCTCCCGGCCGCGCATCCGGTCGAAGATCCTCGGCAGCGCGACGCCGAAGTCCTTGGCCGCCTGGCTTTGGCTCGCGCCATGTTGAGCCCGCCTGAACCGCCCGCGCGGCAAAACCGTTTATCCTAACCGAGTCATGAAAACCTCATTTGTCCCGCGTCTTCCGCTGCTGCTTTCGCTGCTGCCGATCGTCTTTTTCGGATGGCTTCCGGCGGCGGCCCAGACCCGCCGCGTTCCCAACCCTCAACTGGCGTCGAAGGAATTGAACGCCCGCGTCGAGGCGCTTCTGGAAAAGATGACGCTCGACGAGAAGGTCGGGCAACTGTCGCAGTACACTATCGAATACGCCACCGGGCCGGGCGGCTCCAACCTCAATTACGACGAGATGGTGGCCAAGGGACAGGTGGGCTCATTGCAGGGCGTGGTGGGCGCCGAGGCCACCAATCGCTACCAGCGCATCGCCGTGGAGAAGTCGCGGCTGCACATTCCCATCCTCTTCGCGCGCGACGTGATTCACGGCCACCGCACCATCTTCCCCGTGCCCCTGGCGCTGGCGGCAAGCTGGGACCCGGACGCGGCTGAAACGGCGGCGCGCTTTGGCGCTTCGGAGGCCCGCGCCGACGGCCTCGCGTGGGTCTTTTCGCCCATGGTCGATATTGCCCGCGACCCGCGCTGGGGACGCATCGCGGAATCGGCCGGCGAAGACCCCTACCTGGGTTCGGCGATGGCCCGCGCCTGGGTCAAAGGCTACCAGCAGGGCGATCTCACCAAGCCCGATTCCGTGGCCGTCAGCGTCAAGCACTTTGCCGCTTACGGCGCGCCTGTCGCCGGCCGCGACTACAACGCCGTGGATATGAGCGAGATCCTGCTGCGCCAGGTTTACCTGGAGCCCTATCGCGCCGCGGTCGAGGCCGGCGCGGCCACGCTGATGAGTTCGTTCAACACCATCAATGGCGTCCCGGCCACCGCCAATTCCTTCATCCTCACCCAGATTCTGCGCAAGGAGTGGGGATTCGACGGCATGGTCGTCTCCGACTGGCAGGCCATTCCCGAGTTGCGCGACCACTCCATCGGCGCCGACGACGAGACCGTGGCCCGCAAGGCCTTGGAGGCCGGCGTGGATATGGATATGGTGGGCGGCCTCTACGGAACCGTCATTGCCCCACAAGTGCGGGAGGGTAGGATTCCCGAGAGCGTCGTCGATGAGGCGGTGCGCCGCATCCTGCGCGTCAAGTTCGCGCTCGGCCTCTTCGACCACCCCTATACCGACGCCGGCCCTCCCTACGACGCCACGCCGGAGCGCCGCGCCGCGGCCCGCAAGGTGGCCGCCGAGACCTTTGTGCTGCTGAAGAACGATCCGGTCGAGGGCGTGGGAACCCTGCTGCCGCTCACCGTCAAGGCCAGAAAAGTGGCGCTGATCGGCCCCATGGCCGACAACCGGGGCGAGATGCTGGGCACATGGAACGTGACCGGCGACCCGAAGTTTGTCGTCACGCTTAAGACGGCGCTGGCGGAGCGGCTGGGCGACAAGCTGCTCTATGCCCAGGGCTGCGGCCTGCTCTCCGGCGAGGATGCGATTGCGCTCCAGCGCCTCAACGGCCAGGCCGCCGATGCGCCTCCGACGATTCCCGACGACGCCAAGACCATCGCGGAAGCGGTGGAGACGGCCAAGCACGCCGATGTAGCGATCCTGGCCCTGGGCGAGTCCACCGGCTGGATGGAGGGCGAGGCCGCAAGCCGCGCGACGCTGGGCTTTACCGGCGCGCAGCAGCAACTGCTGGAAGCCGTCGCGGCCACCGGCAAGCCGGTGATTCTGGTGGTGCTGGCCGGCCGCCCGTTGGAACTGAAGTGGGCCGCCGCGCACGTCCCCGCAATCCTCGAGGCCTGGAGCCCCGGCATCGAGGCCGGCCACGCCCTGGCCGATCTCCTCTTTGGCGACGTGAACCCCTCGGGCAAGCTGCCGGCCAGTCTCCCCCGGTCCGTCGGCCAGGAGCCCCTGTACTATGCCCAACTGCCCACCGGGCGGCCGGCGCGCGGCGACTTGAGCCGCATGCCGAGGAATGGTTTGGAGAAGTACGTGTCGCGGTACGTGGATGAGGAGAATTCGGCGCTCTATCCCTTCGGCTGGGGGCTCAGTTACACGCGTTTCAGCTACTCGCAGCCCACCCTCAGCCGCGCGGAGGTTCCGGCGCGGGAGGTTCTGGCCTCGCGGAATGAACCTGTAACCATGGTCGGCGTGGACGTGAAGAACACCGGCAGCGTGGCCGGAACGGAAGTGGTTCAACTCTACATCCGGAATACGGCGGCCAGCGTCAGCCAGCCGGTACGGGAGTTGAAAGGCTTTGCGCGCGTCACGCTGGCTCCCGGCGAGCGGAAGCGCGTCGAGTTTCCGCTGGGCTTCGATGAGTTGAGCTTCTACAACGCGGAGATCCAGCGGACAGTGGAACCCACGACCTACACCATCTGGGCCGGCGGAAGCTCGCTGGCCACGGCGGAGACGAGCCTGAAGGTGGAGTAAGAGCAGGGAGCGGCGAGTAGGGGCATGGGCGTTGAACTGACAGCCCGTGGTGAAAGCCGAGTTTTGAAAGAGCGCGACTTCAGAGCCTGCCCTGTGCCTGCCGAAGGGTGTCGCAAACGCAATAGAATCAACGCTCGGCTTTGGCCGCCGAGGAAAGTTCTCAACAGTTGGGACTTGCACCACAGGCTGTTAGCTCCCGGTCGCGCTTTCGCACGAGTTTATGGGCGCTGCGCGCGGCGATTCTAGGCCACGGCGCATGGCTTGTCGCCGCCGGCGAAAGGAACCTCGAACGGCTCCCCGCCGCCGCCGAAAACCAACTGCCGCGCTCCTATGGAGCTGAATCGATTCGCTCATTTTGACGCCTATGGGGTCGCACCCCCAAACGCCAAATATGTACCTGTATAATCAATAGCTTATAGCAGAGAATTCCCGTTTGTGCCCAAGATGTGCCCAAGAAGTTGAGACTACTTGGCTTCCTCCGCCTTCCGGCCGGCCCATTGCGTATTGGAGTGAACGCGTTCCAACAAATCAGCAATACGCGCTGGCCGCGCCGCCGGCCGCTTTGCGCATCGCTCGAGGACGATTTCCGGCGAGCTGCCAAGAATGTGTGCGCGCCGGAGTAGATGCATGGTCCGCCACAGCGGCCTACCCTCACTCCGCCGTTGACAGAATATGATTTACAGACGATTCACAAATCTGCGAGGCATTTTTCCTTCGCCGTACGCTACATTGCTGAGGTGGGATGTGGCCGTCCCGCGGGGCATCGCTCCGCGGAATCGTTGGTTCCCTGGATTCGGCTTCATACGGTTCGAAGAAGTTGCTGTAACAAGTATTCGATTCCACCGCTGCAATCTGCCTCTTGTTCTGCCCATTGGATCGCCTGGTTCGCGCCAGCCGCCGGTCTATGAGAAAAGCTGCGCCCGCGGTTCTTGCCGTTGGATAGCGCGGTTCATCCACTGGAGGGAGATTGAAATGAGCAAGCGTATTCTCGGAATCATCACGCTTCTGATCCTGGTATCGACCGCAACCGCTCACGCCCAAACCTGCTCCGGCATGTCGCTGGGCAACGCGGCGAATCTGAATGGATTCGTTCCGTTTCCGCCAAGCGACGCCTGGAACACCAACATTGCATCGGCTCCCGTCGATCCGAATTCAGCCGCAATCACAGCTGCGGGCGGATTCGCTGGGTTGCACCTGCATGTCAATTTCGGCTCCCAGACCGGCGACGGCGGCATTCCCTATGTGGTCGTGGACTCCACCCAGACTCCTCCGGCATGGATCAACGTGATCGACTACGCCGCCCAGAGCGATGTGGTTGTCGCACCCTATCCCGCCAACGCGCCCATCGAAGGGGCCCCCGCCGACTGCTCCGGCTGGCCGGACACGTACCAGGGCGATGCCCATGTGCTGGTCCTGGATCGCGCCAAATGCTATCTCTATGAGACCTTCAACACCAATCGCTGCAACGGCCTCTATAACGCCTCCAGCGAAACCATTTGGGATATGAGCAATTCCAACGCGATTGAATCGCGTCCCTGGGGATGGACCTCGGCCGACGCCGCGGGATTGGCAATCTTCCCCGGACTGATTCGTTACGACGAAGTTGCTTCCGGAGCGATCCATCACGCTATTCGTTTTTCGATGCAGCAGACCAAGGACGATGCCAACGGCGGATATTTCGTCGACCCGGCCAGCCATGCCGCGGGCACCGACTGGGGCGTCTCGAACATCATGGGTATGCGCATACGACTGAAGGCCGGCTTCGATATCTCTGGATTCTCCACGACGAATCAGATCATCCTGACGGCAATGAAGCAGTATGGGATGATCCTGGCGGATAATGGCGGATACTTCTATTTCATGGGCGACACCGATCCGCGCTGGGACGACAACGACCTGAGCAACCTGGACGCGATCGGATCGGAGAACTTTGAAGTCGTGAAGATGACTCCCGAGTTTCCCGGCTGGGATGCCGCGACGGCGCCGGCCGGCGCAGCTCCAACGATCAACAGCTTCACCGCGTCGGCATCGAGTGTCGCTTCCGGGTCTCCGGTTGCCTTCAATTACAGCGCGACCGGCGACTCCTATGATTACATCGATATGATCGGCCCGGTTACGGCGGGCAGCGGAAGCGTGACCATCTACCCCACGGCGACTCAGACCTATACGTTGTACTCGACCAACGCTTACGGCCAGACAGCCAGCACGCCGATTACGGTCTCCGTTCACGGCTCCGTGGTGGCTCCGCCGGTCTTCACCCCGCCGGCAGGCACCTTTACGGCGGTGACGTCGGTGACCATCTCCACCCCAACGTCTCCGTATGCGGCGATCTACTACACCACCGACGGATCGACGCCAACCTATCCGATCAGCGGCACAACCCAGGCATACCCGGTAACACCCACGCCGCCCAATAACCCGGGCACTGTGAATTCGATCACCGTCTCCGCCTCGGAGACGCTCAACGCCATTGCCGTGGTTTCAGGCTACCCGCTGCCCAGCGCGGTCTCCTCGGCCGCATATAACATTCCCCCAACGGCTGCCACGCCCACCTTTAGCCCGCAGCCCGGCACATTTACCGCGGTGCCGACGGTGACCATCGGCGATTCGATTGCCGGCGCCACCATCTACTACACCACCGACGGGAGTACGCCAACCTATCCGGTCTCCGGCGCCACGGCGCAATACACCGCTCCGTTCGCGCTGAGCGACGTCTCCGGAACGCAGACGGTGAATGCCATCGCCATCGCGAGCGGCTATCTGACCAGCGCGGTGGGCGCGGCGGTTTACACCTTGAATCTGCCCACCGTGGCCATGCCCACCTTCAGCCCCGCCGCAGGCCAGTATAGCTCGGCGCAGACGGTGACCATCAACGAATCGACCTCCGGCGCGACCGTCTATTACACCACCGATGGCACCACGCCGACGTATCCGATAACCGGTACGACGATGCAATACGCAGGCCCGATCGCGGTTTCCGCATCGGAGACGGTGGAGGCCATCGGCATCCTGAGCGGCGAAGTCCAGAGCCCGGTGGGCTTGGCGGCTTACACCGTCGGAACGGTGACTG
>Ga0326727_10018433_pt1 | contig 14255 bp, 11 predicted proteins | sample MB2enrmetagenome_FD_207643 | JGI IMG/M metagenome (GOLD analysis project Ga0326727, IMG submission 207643) | Lab enriched peat soil microbial communities from McLean, Ithaca, NY, United States - MB29MY | ecosystem: Environmental > Terrestrial > Soil > Wetlands > Peat | place: USA: New York...
GGTAATTTTCACGAGTTGAAACAATACTTCAAAACAACAATAGAATTATTGGATGGAGATTTTGTTACCTTGCCGGGAATGATGGATGTTCATACGCATATTTGCTGGGCAGGTTCCCGGGCAACCGATTATGCCATGCGTTTGTCGGGGAAGACTTACCTCGAAATTGCTGAAGCCGGTGGGGGTATTTGGCGTACGGTCAGGGAAACACGTGAAGCTTCTGTTGTAGAACTGGCTGAACTAACTTCACAACGAGCTGCCAAATTGCTTGAAGATGGTGTAACCACCATCGAAGTGAAAAGCGGATACGGGTTATCGGTTGAACAGGAGTTGAAACTGCTCAAGGCTATTTGTTCAGCAGATAGAAGCACGAAAGCCGATTTGGTTTCCACCTGTCTGGCGGCTCATATTTTACCCAAAGATTTTGAGGAAAATGAAACCGGGTACCTGCAACTTATAATTGAAAAACTATTGCCCGAAATAAAGAACAGACGATTATCCAATCGGGTTGATATCTTTGTTGAGAAGAGTGCATTCTCTATTCAGGGAGCGAGACCCTTTTTGATGAAAGCGAAAGATATGGGATTTGAGTTAACCATTCACGGCGACCAGTTTAGTGTGGGTGCAGTTGCATTGGCTAACGAAGTAGAAGCCATCAGCATCGATCACCTCGAAGCTGCCACAGAGGCAGAAATTACCTTATTGGGAAAAGGGAATGTCATTCCGGTAGTACTTCCGGGCGCTTCGATCGGGTTGGGCGAGTTTTTTGCTCCTGCCCGCAAATTGTTGGATGCAGGGACTTCATTGGTTATTGCTTCCGACTGGAATCCGGGTTCGGCACCAATGGGCAATTTGTTGACTGAAGCGGCCATTTTGGGAGTTTATGAGAAACTAACCATGTCCGAAGTTTGGGCTGCACTGACTTACCGGGCTGCACGTGCATTAAACAAAACAGACAGAGGGGTTTTAAAAGCAGGTAAAATAGCCGATTTCATTGCATTCAAAACCAATGATTATCAGGAAATCTTGTATCAACAGGGAGCGTTAAAACCTGAGATGGTCTGGAAAAACGGAGTAAGACTGCCCCAAGCCCCAAAAAGGGATGTAGGAAAAGACAGTGCGATTATCTTGATATAAATTTTGTAACAACACTAACTCCATATCTCCATTAGGGCTTGGAGTGGATTTCATTAACAGTATGAACAAAATCATAGAATGTGTTCCCAATTTTAGTGAGGGAAATGACATGGGAATTATCAACCGGATTCTCGATGAGATAAAATCGGTGAAAGGCGTAAAACTCATTGATATTGACCCTGGCAAAGCGACTAATCGCACGGTGGTAACCTTTGTGGGTGAACCGACAGCAGTTTGCGAAGCCGCTTTTCGGGCGGTAAGGATGGCTACTGAGGTCATTGATATGAGCAAACACCACGGAGAACATCCGCGTTTTGGAGCGACCGATGTGCTGCCGCTTATTCCGGTTAAAGGAATCAGCATGGAAGAAACTGCAGAATATGCCCGAAAATTAGGGAGACGTATCGGGGATGAGTTAGGAATTCCGGTTTATTGTTACGAATTTGCAGCAATGGAAGACAAACGTCGTAACCTGGCTAATTGCCGTGCGGGTGAATATGAAGGGCTGCCTCAAAAGCTTACTGATTCTGCCTGGAAACCTGATTTCGGACCGGCTGAATTTAACGAACAAGTACGTAAAACGGGAGCCACAGCCGTGAGTGCCCGTAATTTGCTGATTGCCTACAATGTGAATCTGAATACCACATCCACTCGTTGGGCTAACGCCATTGCTTTTGATATCAGAGAGAAAGGACGCGTGAAACGCGAAGGAAATTCGTTGACAGGGAAAATAGTGAAAGACGAACAGGGAAATCCGGTTTATGAACCCGGACTACTTAAAGGGGTAAAAGGGATAGGCTGGTATATAGAAGAATATGGCATTGCGCAGTTATCATTCAATATTACCGACACTAACTCCGTGCCCATGCATCAGGTTTTTGAACTGGCTTGCGAACGGGCGGCTATTCGGGGAATTCGTGTAACAGGTTCTGAATTGGTGGGTGTGGTTCCGTTGCAGGTAATGCTTGATGCAGGGAAATATTTCTTGCGGAAACAGCGTCGTTCCACCGGTATTCCGGATGAAGAAATATTGAAAATTGCCATCAAATCACTTGGGTTGGATGAGTTGGCGCCTTTCGATCCGGAAAAGAAAATTATCGAGTACCTGATGGAAGATTCGACAAAAAAGAAGTTGGTTGACTTCACCGTAAAGCAATTCACGTATGAAATCGCTTCCGAATCGGTAGCCCCCGGAGGAGGTTCTGTTGCTGCTTGCATGGGTGCAATGGGTGCGGCGTTAGGAACGATGGTGGCGAACTTATCGGCGCACAAGAAAGGGTGGGAAGAGCACTGGGAAGAATTCTCCGGTTGGGCTGAAAAAGGAAAAGCCTGTCATGACGAATTGCTCCGGTTGGTTGATGAAGATACGCAAGCTTTCAACGGCATTATGACTGCCTTCGGGATGCCACAAAAAAATGAGGATGAAACGCGGCAACGCAAAGAAGCCATTCAACGGGCCACCCGCAACGCCATGAAAATTCCTTTCCGTGTGATGCAGGTAAGTTACGATTCGATGGAAGTGATGATGGAAATGGCTCAAACCGGAAATCCGAACTCGGTTTCCGATGCCGGAGTGGGTGCCCTGGCAGCACGTTCCGCAGTGCTGGGTGCGGCACTCAACGTACGCATTAACGCTGGTGGCTTAGCCGACAAACCATTTGCCACTCAACTGCTGCAACAAGTAGCTCAACTTGAGAAAAACACCATTGAACTGGAAAAACAGATTTTGGAAATAGTGAATCGGAAGATCGGTCAACCTTAACCGTGGAAATTAGGGAATGAGACAGAGCTGTTTTATGGCTGATTAACACTACCTTTGCAGTCTAATTTATTGGATTGTATGACTTTTACAGATTTGAACCTTCAAGCTCCGCTGTTGAATGCCATCGGAGATTTAGGATATACTACCCCAACCACCATTCAGAGCAGGGCTTTCCCGGCTATCATGTCAGGACGCGATGTGATGGGCATCGCGCAAACCGGAACGGGGAAAACGCTTGCTTATTTGCTTCCTTGTCTGCGACTATGGAAGTTTACGAAAGAGAAACACCCGCAGATTCTCATCATTGTGCCTACGCATGAACTGGTGACGCAAGTTGTTGAAGTGGTACAGAAGCTCACAACCTACATGAACGTGACCGTGGCAGGTGTTTATGGAGGCGTCAACATCAAACAACATGTACTGTTGGTGAGCGGCGGAATGGATATTCTTGTGGCTACTCCGGGCAGGTTGCTCGACCTTGTCCTTAATGGCTCGGTGAGGCTGAAATCGATCAAACGATTGGTTATAGATGAAGTGGACGAGATGCTCAACCTTGGGTTTCGTCCGCAGTTGATCCGTGTTTTCGATCTGTTGCCTTCGAAGCGCCAGAACCTGATGTTTTCGGCTACCCTGACCGAAGATGTGGAGGGTTTGATTCACGACTTCTTTAACAACCCGCTGTGGATAGAAGCGGCGCCAATGGGAACTCCGCTCGAAAATATCGAACAGACGTGTTACTACCTCCCGAATTTCTACACTAAAGTGAACATGGTGAAGTTATTGCTTGCCAAGGATGAAGAATACAGAAAAGTGCTTATCTTCACAGTTTCCAAGAAACTTGCCGACTTATTGTTCGACGTACTTGACAGCTCGTTCCCTGAGCAAATAGCGGTGATTCACTCCAACAAATCGCAGAATTACCGTTTTAATTCCGTTAATCAGTTTCGTACTGGCGAAATGCGCATCCTTATTGCTACCGACGTAGTGGCTCGTGGAATCGACATTTCGGAGGTAAGTCATGTGATCAACTTCGACACACCCGAAGTGCCTGAGAATTATATCCATCGCATCGGGCGTACGGGGCGTGCCGACTGCAAAGGAATTGCCATCACGTTTGTTACCGAAGCGGAAAAGGCGAACAAGGAGAGAATCGAATTGTTGATGAACAGTGCCATTCAGGAAATGCCTTTGCCTGAAGGTCTTCAAATTTCGACGCTGCTCATTGAGGAAGAAAAACCTCAGCTGATTACAAAAAACATTCGGGTGAAACTCCCTTCACGCGAAATATCAGGCCCTGCCTTTCAAGAAAAATCAGAGAAAAACAAAAAGGTGAATCACAAGGTTCGCTACAGCGAGCTGATGAAGATTAAATACAAACATCCCAAGACCCGCGGACAGAAACCGAAAGGAGGAAAGTAGGTGTGAATTAATAATCTATACTATCCTTGGAAAACGAAGGTACAGGCAACAAATTCATTGTCTATCCCAGAAAGAAATCCATATTGCTCTGCTAATTCTTGTTGAGCTCACTTCATCAAAATTGCCAATCTGCTGGACGCTTCGGAAAACACGGTCAATGTCAATCGCTCCGCCATCCGTAAAAAGCGGAACCTTACAGACAATGCCGATTTAAACGATTTTCTCTCCCATTTTTAATGCAAAATACCTCATTCCACATCAAGTGCCTTTTCATTAAGGTACCGAGGGTGTATATTTGTATTTAATCTGCTGAATGTGTGTTATTTACTTATTGCTAAATGTTATTAATATTAAGGTGCTTTCCTGGTTAAATTTGGAAGTTTAGTGAATTCTTTTATATTACTTTGCAAAATAACTCCATAAATTAATGGTAGATGAAACCAAATTGGTCATTCTGGAAAAAGGGAGTACTCGTGTTATCCCTGCTCTTTTATTGTGGCGTTTTGTTGGCTGGTGAAATACCCCAGCCTCCCATATTATTGCCTATTCCTATTTGAAAAACACCTCTTCCTCCTATTGGACAGACGGGAGAGAATTATTCTTTTTTGGTTGGTAGGTAATGGGGCGGCGTGATGCCGCTCTTACCTTTACTAAACTCATAATGAAATAAATATATTCTATAAGACAGGGCTTGCAACCCTGTAAATAGAAAAAATGGCCTCCCGTGAGCGTCAAACATCCAGATCGCTAAAAATGAATATTCACTAACACAGAAAGGCCGCAACAAAAGTAATCATTTTTCCCTGGGCTATTGCACAAGCTGCAATATACGGGCGTGTCTGCCTCCAAAATGGAGTCGGTTGCGTGAAAAAAAGAGCAGGTCCCGAAAAGCTTTACGAGTAAGGGAATTAAATTCTGAAAAATTATGGAAACAACAGCAGGAGGATGGACTCCTTTTAGTACAAAAATCCCAGACGATGTATTAGCAATATTCAAAAAATCTTTTGCAGGATTTGTCGGTGTAAACTATACACCTCTGGCTTTTGCTTCGCAAGTCGTAGCCGGAACAAACTTCAAATTTTTCTGCAATGCAAAAGGTGTTTATCCCGGAGCATTGAATGAGGCTGCAATAGTAACTATTTTTAGCCCTTTGCAGGGTGATCCGCACATTACATCCATTGAAAAAGTATAACAACATTCTGGAGTGATGACAGAGAGAACCGGCAATGAAATCGTTTGTTGCCGGTTCTCTCTTTTAGTTTTGACCCAGTAAGGTCACACGATGCAATCGTGCGGCAACAGGCAAATGTTTGAGAGAAAAGAGACAAACAGCCTGCTGAACACTTCGGAAAACACGGTCAATGTCAATCGCTCCGCCATCCCGTAAGAAAATGAAGATTGCAGGGAAAAGCGATTTAGCTGATTTTCTCGCTCATTTTTAATTTCAAAATTCTTCAATTTCACCTTTGGATTTCATTCATTAAGGTACCTGAGCCTTTATGAAGTCATTATTAATATGAATATCAGCTACTTGATAAATGCTAAATATTCATAACATTAAGGTATTATGATTTTTCTTATAAATTTGACTCTGGAAGCTGAGCGGCGTGATGTCGCTTCGTTTTTGTTTTTACTCCATCCCTTGATTTGCATGCTGATGAAACTGCAAAGAATAAGTCACAGGCTGTCACCTGTCAATTGTCAATTGAAAAGTTCTATCTTTGCTTTTTATTTTTGTGATTGCCATGCGCCAGTTGCTTATCCTTCTTTCCCTTTGCCTTTTGGTTGCTTCTTGCGGGCGCACTTCGCTGCAGGACAAGGTGTTGCTTGTCCGTGCAGACAGCCTGATGGAAGCACATCCCGACAGCGCTTTGACATTACTCAAACACATTACCGACTCCAAGCATCTTTCTTCTTCCGATCACGCCCTGTATGCCCTGCTGATGAGTCAGGCACTCGACAAGAACGACATCGAAGTGCAATCCGACTCCCTGATCCGCGTTGCCACCAACTATTATAATGGAGCGAAAGATTCTGCTCATGCAGGATATGCTTTCTTTTATCTTGCACGAGTCGAGGAAAACCGCGAGAACCCCGAAGGCCGGGCAGCCGCCTTGCTGAAAGCAGGAACGTATGCGACAAAAAGCAATAACAACAAGTTGTTGGGACTTGTTTACAGCGATAAAGCACGCGAATATAAAGAGCAGCAACAATTGGACAGCATGTTCCACTATAACTGGTTAGCCTTTTCGGCTTTCCAAAAAGCAGGAGACCGACGGAACAGTGTGGTTGCCTTAATAAGTATTGGGAATAGTTATTCTCTTCATTGCCAGTTCGATAGCGCATTAACCTATTATTTTTTAGCTAAAAAGGCCGCCTTGCCGTTGCATGACGATCTTTTACTCTCTTCCATTTATCGGTTATCAGGGGCTGCCTATTGTTACGAGAAAAATTATCCGATGGCATTACGTTATTTCCGGTTGTCTGTACGGACGTCGGATGTTTATGATTATAGGAAATGGATAAATTTTGCTGTTACCTATTTGCAAATCGGGAAACTGGATTCTGCCCGCTTTTACCTGGCGAAGTGTGGTAATCCGCATGAAATGGCACCGGACTACTACCGGCTTTGGCAAGAACTATATGAGAAAAAAGGGAATCTGAGGGCAGCGCTTTACTTTGCCAAAAAAGATTCTGACGCGAAAGATTCGCTTAATCAACTTTCCCTGAAAGAGAGTTTTGCCGGATTGGAGAAGAAATATAACTATCAGCAGATTGCTGTCGAAAACAATCATCTCCTGATCAGTAATGAACGGAATAAATGGTTGGTTCTCTTGTTACTGCTCTGTCTTAGTTTGGCGTTTGTGGTTGTTTTGCTTCGGAAGAAACGCCGTAGACGGCAACAGTTCAGTCAGCAGCAGACATTGACATTAAAAGAAGAAGCATTAAGGGCAAAGGAGAGGGAAACGGCTTCTTTGTTGAAAAAACAGCTTGGCATACAACAGGCAATGCTGCTTAACATCAATGATCAGAAAAAAGAGATGCAAACCCAAATGGAGCAAGCATCAGGGGTAGAAAAAAAAGAGATGACGCATGTTCTCAATGAAAAAGAAGAGGCCATTTCAGCTCTTTACCGCGAAATAATCTCCAACGTGGATGCCCTTTACGATCATATCTCGCTCCGCCTGACCGGACACTTCCCCGAACTTACCTCCGGCGACATATTGATTTGTAGCCTGTTGCTGGCAGGCTTTGAATCGTCATCCATTACCTCTCTGCTCGATATACAAGCCAAATCGTATAATATGCGTCGCACTACTCTTCGGAAACGATTAGGGTTGGCTCATGATGTTAATTTGATTGATTTTCTCGCCAATTTTTAGTCTTCAAAATCTGTTTTTCTTTTCTCTTATTTGCCGGATAGGTATTCCCTATGCGACAGGCTACCTCTATCTCCCTATTTTTTAGTTTCATGTATAAAACACAATTATTGCAAAATAGGTATTGAGATTTTCGCTAATTCCTTATCCGTTAAAAGAATTACGGGTAACTTTAACCATGCAAACATTTTCATTTGCCTTCATCATCACTCTTTAGTTCATGCAAGCTATGAAGAGAACTCAAATCTTTTTGTTCCTTATGTTTTTAGGGATTTCGGCAAATGCTCAAACGATCGTAGTTAAAGCCGATATAGAAGTAAATAACGTGGCATGCGAAAAAGATTCGACTGACAAATATATCACACTCGAGAAAATTGAGCACAATCAATATCATATATTCCAATCCTTCGTAACCCGTAAATGCCATAATCAATTTGTTGTATCAAAGCAATCCGGACAATTCAGGATGCTGGTCAATTCACCGAATTATAATGCGGATACGATTACATTTAAGGTTAAAGATCAAACCCGGGAAATAAATCTGGGGGAGATTGTTTTATCACAAAAAATGATCTTTAAGGAGTTGAACGAGGTAACGATTGTGGGGAATAAAAAACAATTTGTCAAAATAGATGCCGATAAAACCACTTACCTCGTCAAAGATAACCCACTCCTTTCTTCGGGTTCTATGGCGGAAGCGATTAAAAAATTGCCCGGCGTAATGATAAGTCCTACCGGTGATATTAATTTGCACGGTAAAAGCACCACGATTTACATTGATGGAGTGCCATGCAGCTTATCGGGACAAGATTTGAATAATTACATTCAAAGTTTACCTGCAACAACGATTGATAAAATTGAACTGATCACAAACCCCGGAGCATCTTATGAGGCCAATACAAATGGGGGAATCATTAACATTATTACCCGGACAAGTAGTTTCAAGAATTTTAGCGGGACACTTGACTTTGATTATGGGATCAATGAATGCAATAAAAATAGTTATATCCCATCGATTATGCTTAACGGGAATGTAAAAGCCATCAATTGGCAACTGCAAACAGGATACGGTAAGCAAGAACGAAACACTTCTGATTTTGTCAATCGGGCATACACTTCCTTTTCGCCGGCTGTATTGTTTTTTCAGAACAATGTATCAGACATTAATGATCGGAATTTTTATTTTCGTCCCATGGTTAATTTCAGATTAAACAAAACATCCCATCTGATCATTAACTACAATTTGGACAACACAAACAATGAGGCAACTGTTTTCAGTAATTCCTATACTCAAAACCTGGCACAACCCATTATCTATACAAATTCATATAAGAATACAAATAACAACTCCAACAATGAATTTGTGGCAAAGTATAAAACCGATCTTGATACATCGGGGAAATCGCTGCAAATTACCGGGTATTATTTATTGTACAACAAACAGGCAATGAGTAAATCAACACAGGAACAGGCTGATTCGACGCTATACAGCATCAACAACATGCATTTGAAGATCAACAATTTCTATTTGAAATATGATTTCGAACTGCCTTTTGAATCATTAAAGTTTCAGTTGAATACCGGAGGCAAACTAAGTACATTCACTGCAAATGATTTGGGGAAATACCATTTGAACGATTCTGTTTCAACCATCTTTGACAATCCTGAATACACCACCCAATTGAACTTTAACTACCAGGAAACCGATTTAGCTTTATATGCAGAGTTGCAAAAACAACTTGGGAAATTGCATGCTACTGCCGGTTTAAGGATGGAAAATATACACTATCGGAGTAAGGTGCTTGAAAATGATACGATCATTAAAGCTTCGATCACAAATATCTTTCCGACCGTGCATCTGTTGTATAAGTTGACTCCTGATGTGAATCTTGTTTCAGGTTATACCCGTAAAATCTCCATGCCGTTCTACACCCAATTAGACCCCAATAACAATAGCTACTTCGATCGTTACATGACTTCGTCAGGAAACCAATATTTAAAGCCGACTTTTTACAACAACTATACTTGCGAAATAACGGCATTTGATTATTTCGAGATGGGCGCTATCTATTCTCAGTGTAAGAACATCAACATATCAACGTATACAACGTCGGATCAATCTTTAATCACAAATCAAACCTTTTTGAACTATAAAGGCATGCGGAAATTTGATGTCTATGCTTCTTTTCCCGTTCCGCTCAACTTTGTCACTCAAGGTAAGAGCTTTTTTAAACAACCCATGAATCTGGATAAAATGAGTTACCTGTTTTTTGATGTTGAATGGCATCATCAAAAGATACAGGATTTTCCTTATGTGGGAGATTTCAAGCCTTATTGGATAGTCGATTGTTCCTTGCAACTTCTTTTACCATATAAGTTTAAGTTGTTCGCAGATTATACCTTTATCTCAAAGGGAACAGCTCTGATTCATCAATTAGACGAACCAATGCAATCTTTTATGGTTGATTTGTCCCGAAAATTTTTCAAGGAAAAACTTGGAATAACTCTTGAAGCGATAGCTCCATCTGTAGATAACCTATCAGATCCTACAGCCAATTTAAATACGCACTATACAAACACGTATGACAGTCGTTTTTTTCGGATTAAACTAACCTATAATTTCGGGACATACAAAAACAAGGAAGAAACGGAAATCAAGACGGAAAAGAAACCAATAGGAGACAGTTCCAATCACGCAATAAATTAGTTTTGGCTCATGACGGGAATCTTAGTTGCGGAGACAGGCTTCTAAACAGAATAAAAAAATCAGTCAAGACATTAAACGACAAACAATATCATAAAAATAAATGGATATGAAAAACTTAATCGTGATCGTAATGCTATTTTTATGCGTCGTGCATAACACTTACGCGCTGAAGCCGGACACGGTTTACGCATGGAAACCCAATATTATGGGGTTAATGTTCAAAGAATATAACGTCAGGACCACCGACGGGTATACCCTGAAGGCTTGGTTTTATCCGGCTCAAACGGTACTGTCCATGGACTCTGCGAAAGCTTATGCAAAGGGTACTTTAATCCGTCCTTTTGTGATTGATACGGTAAAACGACCTACCATCATCATTTGCAACGGGGACGCGAATAATATGCAACAACTGCTTGGTTTCGCCTTTGCCTATTGTACGCAAGGTTTTAATGTGGTTACGTTTGATTGGCGGGGATTCGGCGAAAGTCAGCATTTCCCGATTGATACCACCAATTGTTTAGTTTATAAAGAATTTATTACCGATTACAATGCGATTGTCGATTTTACGACCAAGCTTCCAACGGTTGATGCAAATAAAATCGGTGTATTCGGGTTTTCGACGGGAGCTTTTTTATCGTTTGCCATTGCTTCACAAAGGCCTGAAATAAAAGCTATCATCGTCAGAGGCTTATTTACTGATTATAAAACCGTAATTAAAGATTTAGAGAAAGTTGAACATCGTAAAGGGTTTACCTATTCCCAAGGAATGGATAATTATTCTCCCCGCAAGAACTGGAGTACCTTCAAAAAACCGATCTTTTTAATTGTCGGGGCATTGGATAATCGAACGCCAAAAGAGAACTCAATTGAGATACTGTCAAAGGTCAAAAGCAATGTACGGGAATTATGGATTGTGGATAAAGCCGAGCACGGTGGTTTCAAAGCACCTGAAATTGTAGAATGGGATTTGTTTCAAAAGAAGACGATCCGGTTTTTCAGGGAAAACTTATAGCAGGGTTTTGCGCTGTGTTGGTTCTTTAACCACGAATTTCCATGTCGACAACGGGATCTGGTTTTACCCCTTAAACTGTCAGACGAAAACATTCATTCTTCATGCATTTGACAGTCTGAAAACGGGGCGGCGCGATGCCGTTTCGTTTTTGCTTTTTACTCCCTCCTCTGATTTGCATGCTGATGAAGCTATGAAGGCGAAGGAAAAGAAAACTGCACGCCACAGTCTAATTCACCAGATTCATTGTCCATTGTCCATTGAAGTGAATATGGTACATTGTAAATGAATAAATAGTAAATCTGTTAATGCACCAAATCATTGTCCATTGAAGAAGTTTCTTCCCTCTGATTTTCAATCAAGTGGCTTAGCGTATCAGGAGTGCAAATCAGGCAGGACGACACTATCCCAATCAATAAAACAATAATCAAGATGTGCTTTTTTAGTATGCTCAGGAATATAAATCTTGTTTTTGAAAAGCGGACAATTCAACACTGCCGAATGAAACTCTCCGTTTTCTCCACAAGTATCTATTCCTAAGTTGTCAAGTTGATTGATTAATTTGGTGTCAAATAATTTTCCGAGAAATCTTTCACCCAAATGAGTGTTGCAGGAAACGATGATGCTTTCAATGCCTGACATAAGCATTTCCATTGCTAACTCATTCCTTTCTCTTTGCCACAAGGGAAGTATTGCTTCAATATTTGCTGCTTTACAAACTTTTTCTTCCCAATCGCGATGTGACTGTATGTCAATATCACCGAACACCATTGCGTCTATGTCATAATCGGACCTGATTTGTTTCAATCTATCGATGAAGTTTGTTTCATAATTCTCCCACGAGGAAGATATCGTGATCAAAGGAAGGTTCATTTCTCTTGCCTGTTGATTCAATATCTCAACGGGCAAACCATGTGAACGCGAAACTTTACCGTTTTCATTCAATACGTTGAGTAAAACTATCGGAGTATATCCCATCGCTTTTGAAAGCATTAGCGCATAGCAACTGTCTTTACCACCACTCCATGAGCAGGCAACGTTTATTTTTTTATCCATTTTGAATTTATTTCCATTGTGTTATCATGTTCTTAATATCTACAACCAGCTTACCTGTGCCTCTTTCCGTGGAGGAATTTTATAATAGCGATATTTCGGATAACCCACCATCAGTACCGAATGCACGGTGGAAGAGTTGTCGAGGCCGATAAGTCGTTTCAATATGGGTGACTGTTGAAATGCCCTCATCAGATAACCGCCCCAGCATCCGCCCAGACCGAACGAAGGGAGTAACAACTCCAGGTGAGTGGCGGCAATTACCGAGTCTATAATGCCCATTTGATAATTTGCATCGCCATAGCCGATCACCAGATGAGGTGCATTTCGGCTAATCCTGTCCGTACCTTTTTTGTAGGCAGCTATTAAACCTATTAATTTCATGCGTTTTGCCAGTTCGGGATTGGTATCCACTACCGATTGCATCCAATTGATGGTCTCTTCCGTTATTTTTGCCACGGTTGCTTTGTCATGCACAATCACCCATTGATTCAATTGACGATTGCTGGCGGTGGGAGCATATCTTACCACGTCCATCACCTGCTCCAACAGTTGCTTGTCAACCGGTTTCGACCGATAAGCACGGATAGAGCGGCGATTATGGAAATAAGCACTCAGGTTGGTTTGATTCACCTCCGCGGCTTCCGGTTGAATAGTTTCGGCAACGGTCAGCAGGTTGTGCGTAAGCGCCCCATCGGGACACACTGCTTCGCAATGACCGCAAAGGATGCAAAGAGCCTCTTTTTCGGCACTCACATACGGCAGATTATCTTCCGCTCCCATGGCAATGATAAGGGCGGGACAAGCCTGTACACAAATGCCACACTGTTTGCAGGTGGCACTGTCAATTGTCAGTAAACTCATAATAAATTGGTTGTTTAATTTTGAAACACAAATTGATGATCAACGAAGCTAATACTGTATATTCAATGAACAAATCACTCCAATTCCCCTGATTTGTACTCCGACGCCACGACGACGATTCACGTTAAATGCTTTGTTATGGAACATAACAAGAACAATACAAATGTAATAAAACTATGGGATATGACATAAAAAGGCGAAAGAAAAGGCACAGGCATAGACAAAGAAATTGCCAAGGCAAAGTCTAATTCATCAGATTTCATTGTCAACTGAAGTGAAGGTATGGTACATCGTAAATGAATAAATGGTAAATCGAAATAAATTCTATCTTTGCTTTTTATTTTTCTGAATACCATGCGCCTTAGTCTCTGCCTGTGCCTTAGCCTGTGTCTTTTCTTTTTGCTTGCCTCGTGCAGCCATCCTTCGCCGCAGGACAATGCCCTGCTTGCCCGTGCCGACAGCCTGATGGAAACACACCCCGACAGCGCTTTGATTTTTCTCAAACACATTCCCGACTCCAAACGCCTTTCTTCTTCCGGTCAAGCGCTCTATGCGCTGCTGATGAGCCGGGCACTCGACAAAAACGACATGAAAGTGCAATCCTATTCTCTGATCCGTGTTGCCACCGATTATTATCAGGGAGGGAAAGAGTTTTACGTGCGGGATATGCTTACTTCTGTCTTTCCCGCGTTGCGGAAAACCGGGGTGATGCCGGAGAACGGGCAATGGCTCTGCTGAAAGCGCGGTCGTATGCCGTCCGGAGCCGCAATTACACCTTGCAGGGTCTTGTTTTCGGCGAGAAAGCCCGTGAGTACCAGGCGCGGAGGCAGCCGGACAGCACGCTTCTCTATGACCGGCTTGCTTATTCGGCCTTTCAAAAAGCGGGCGACCGGCACAACACCACCGTAGGACTGATCAACATCG
>Ga0326727_10018434_pt1 | contig 14254 bp, 8 predicted proteins | sample MB2enrmetagenome_FD_207643 | JGI IMG/M metagenome (GOLD analysis project Ga0326727, IMG submission 207643) | Lab enriched peat soil microbial communities from McLean, Ithaca, NY, United States - MB29MY | ecosystem: Environmental > Terrestrial > Soil > Wetlands > Peat | place: USA: New York...
CCGATTTTTCTCAAGCCCTTCTTTCTTGGCATCTCGCGGACGGTAGTGCTCACTCTTTTTTTCATTGCTGGCTCAAGCGAAGTCAACGTAATTCAAAAGGTATACGATCTTCTAAAATTACTTTCAATAGACGGTGCATCGCTTTGTCGAGAAAGCGGATGGTTTGAAGGGGCAGGCAGCAGTGAGGATCTTTGACAGCAAACCTGATATTGCAAAAATGCTCGCTAACGGCGACGTCGAAAACTTAGCGCGCACGGTGGAAATCGGTGGCCCGGATTTCGACTACGACGAGAATACGCGCAGGGAAGCCGTTGACGCGCTTGGCAGTCTAGCCGATCAAAGAGCGGTTGACCCTCTGATTAGGGCGTTGCAAGACGAAAATGAGCATGTACGCTTGAGCGCCGTAGCCGCCCTCAAGAGGCACGCAGCGTTTGACCCCCTCGTCAACGCGATGCACGTGAATGATAGCGGGGTGCGCCGCGCCGCCGCCGAAGCCCTTGGCCAGCTCGGCAACCCCCGCGCCGTGCAACCCCTCACAGAGACGTTAGCAGATGACGACCCGCGTGTTCGGGCCGCCTCTGTCGAGGCGTTGGCAAAGCTTGGCGAACCATCCTTAGACCCTCTGATCCGTGAGCTCCAGGTGACAAATAGCCAGGCACGTCGAGCCGCCGCCGAAGCCCTTGGCCAGCTCGGCAACACCCGTGCCGTTTTGCCGCTCACAGCCGCCCTCAAGGATCAGGACTGGCACGTCAGCTTCGCTGCCGCGTGTGCGCTTAAGCAGCTTAACGATCCACGCGCATTAGAGCCGTTTATAGAAGTGCTGAGCGACGGAGCGACGGACGTGCGACGGGTCGCCGCCGAAGCCCTTGGCCAGCTCGGCAACCCCCGCGCCGTTGAGCCGCTCGTCCGCACACTGTACGCCGAAAACAGTGACGTTCGACGGGTCGCCGCCGAAGCCCTTGGCCAGCTCGGCAACCCCCGCGCCGTTGAGCCGCTCGTCGAAGCGCTGTCTGATAGATATAAAAACGTGCGTGAAGTTGCCGCCTGGGCGCTCGGTCAACTGGGCAACACACAAGCCGTAGAGCCCCTCATAAAGGCGCTGGAAGATCCATATAGCGACGTGCGTGAAGTTGCCGCCTGGGCGCTCGGTCAACTCGGGGACTCTCGGGCGTTGAATCCCCTCAACGAAGCGCTGAAGGATAACAGTCAGCGCGTGCAAAAAGCCGCTGCACGCGCTCTCAAGAACATCGCCAGCAAATCCTCCCAAGGCAAACACGCGATCACTATAACTTGAACCTGCATCGAGTCAGAGCTGCGCGTGGTGGGATCGCAGCGCATGCCCATAAGTTTCGGGCTTCGGAATTATACTGAATCGGCGCACACAGATACCGCACAAAGCTATTTAAAAAGCGCATCGGTTTTTTTAAGGTCGAAACTGTATGAAAACTATTTTAATCGTCGCTGTCCCAGCAGGCAACTTTTCATGAGCTAGGATAAGATGCGCTCTTGCGTATCGCGCTCCGTCCGAAAAACGCGCTTGAGCGTCTTTTCTATCTTGTCGCTCCCGACTTGATTCAGGAATGGCTATCCCTTTGCGACGATATGAGCTGCTATCATCATACGGTATTACGTGCACGTCATTCGTTCCGATACAAACCTAAACTTGGGCGTAAACTCCACGGAATCCCGCGCGCGACCACCGCGCGCGACTACTTCCCTCTCGTTAACCTTTTTTTTGCTAGGGCCCTACCAAAAGTCGTTCGGGTTCACTTTTCGAGCACATAACAAGACGGCATGTTCGTGCTTAGTTCGCACTCAATACGCGCCGTTTTGACAGGAGATAGAAGGCCGCTATCAGATAAGCGAAGATGAGCGTAATTGCCGCGCCTAGAATGCCAATCAGTGGAATCAGAACCACGTCGAAACCGACGAGCACGATGAGCGCGATAATGCTGCTGATGGTGTTCACTTTGGCTCCGCGCGTACCTTCTGAAGCCATGAGCCAACTAAGCGCTTGATAAAAAAAGGCCATTGTTGCTGCAATGGCAAAAAAGAGTGCAATTTCCCAGCTGAAGGGATACTGGCTCCCATAAAAAAGGAAGACTATCCACTGTAATAAAAGCACTGATGGCGCGATCGAGGCAGCAAGGTACGGCGCTGCCTTGTTTATGCGACGTAGAATGGCCAGCTTATCGTCGCTCTTGGACGCATAGGGGAAAAAAGCGGCGTTAATAATCATCCAAAGCATGACGGCTACAGTTATTGATGGCATGAAATATGCGGCGTAAATTCCCACAGCCGCTGTCGTCATGAACTTGTTGATGAGTAATCTGTCGACGCCCATGAAGGTGGCTGCCACACCTCCCGGGAGGGCAAGAAGAGAATAATGCACGATTTTTTTCGCCCAGGACCGCTCAAATCGAAGCGTTATATAGTCTCTAAGATAAATGACCAAAATGAAGCCGATTACCGCGTAGGATAGGTAATACGAGTACGCCGCCGATTCCCACGACTTCATGTCGCTGCTTATGAATATGAGAAATACAACAAGTAGTACGACCGATTGAGCGGCAGTGAGAAGTGCATACGCTCTCATTTTGAAGAAGACTCTGAGAGAATTTGTGGTTAACTGATAGAGCGTAGAAGTAACGGCGAGAAAAAGAGCGAAAAAGAAAAGCTCTGTCGACACCCCAAACAAGTACGATAAAGGCGCGGAAAAGAATGCGTAGATGCCTATCGAGGCTGCGGTCACCAACACTATTAGAACGTACGAAGTGGAGATGATGCTGACCTGCGCAAAATGATCCGACACCTCCGAACCATATTTTATCATCGGCGTAGAAGCCGCTATCATTGAGATGGCGAAAATGGTGCCCACTGTCGTGATTAGTCCAAGAACACCAAAATTGCCCGGTCCCAATGCCCGTGCCGCAATGATGCTGAAGGCCAACGTGAACAGCGCTCCGAACACCGTGGCAATGCCGACGTACGAGGTACCTAAGATGAACTTCTGCGCTTCGTCGCCCATCTTCTCCTTAAAAATCAGCTCATACGGCGCACTGAGCAAACGAAAACCGAGTTCCTTGAGCGACATCACGGGCTAAACCTAGGTGGAACTAATTGCGAATTTATATATAAGTTCCATTGGTACAGTCCGCACTCGTAATCTCCATCTACGGAGCTGTATCTTAGAGATCTGTCTCGCGCAGTGGTTCAGATTCTACGAGCTTGCTTTTAATAATGACTAGCGCTTAAGTATCACTGGGGAATCGTACATAGCTCCTGCTTTGAGATTTGTGCACGTAAGCGATACTCACCTGGGATATCGCCAATACGGTTTGAGCGAGCGTCTTGATGATTGGAGCAGCGCCACCCGTAAGAGCATCAATTACGCCATACAAAACCAGGTAGACTGCGTCGTTCACAGCGGCGATTTGTTCAATTCAAACAAAGTTGATCACACTTCGTTAATCCACGCCATAGAGATGCTAAGAGCGTTGAAGGACGCTGATATCCCTTTCTTTGTTATTGACGGCAATCATGACAGGAGAAAAGGCTCTCAAACGCACACCGCCCTCGATGTGTTGCAACGCTTAGATCTGTGCCATTACTTAGCGCCGGCAGGAAGAACCCTCGAAGGTGCGATAGGTGAAGTGAACGGTAATTCGATCGTCGGGCTCGGCTATCAGGGTGCCTACCTCAGGTCAAAGCTGCGCGATTTTTGTCAACAAATGCCCGAAGGGCCCAACATCGTGCTGCTTCACGCCGGCATAACTCAATACGCGGAAGGAGGGCACCCGGAGATCGCCCCGCCTGAGCTAGCAGTATTGCGGCCCAAGACCGCGTACCTCGCGCTCGGGCACTACCACAACAAGTTTAGCCTCGATGACTGGATATTCAATCCGGGCAGTCCAGAATACTATCGATTCTCCGACTATGGCATTGGGCGCTGCTTTTACGACGTCACTATGCAAAACGGGACCCCAAAGGTTCGTGAAATCGACATGCCCGGCGTTCGTCGAATGCTGAGTATTTCTGCGGATCATCCGGGTGACGACTATTCGCTGCTGAGAGTGCTGCAAGCACGGCTCGACGAAGCCGAGCTCGAAGCTCCGGTTTCGGGTGCGCTATTGCGTGTGATTCTAGAGGGGGAGGTGGAGAACCCTCCTAACCTCTCCGAGCTAAAGCAGTTCATCGACGAGCGTTACGTGCCCTTGTACAGCACCGTTCTCGACAACACCGTCAGCACCGACAGCGGACTCATCGAGACTCCGGGAACCCTTGACGACTTGGAAATGAACATGTTCGCAAGCAGCTTTGCGCGGTACAACGAGCAAGCGCGAGACGTTGCGGGTTTCGCTCGCGCGATTCTTCGCGAAATAACCGAAAGCCAACTTACGAGCACTGATGAAGCTGAGCCCGTCGTACAGCACGTCTCACGCTTTAGGAGAGAGTACTTGTGAAACTGAAAAGCCTCCGCCTCGTGAATATCAGAGCGTTCGAAGACTCGGGCGAGATCCAGTTTCAAAACGGTACGATCTCCATATACGGCGAAAACGGCGCCGGCAAGAGCACAATAGTGACGAGCATTGGCAGGACGATCTTTGGCTGGGACGACGGCGTCAAGCAGGCGACGATAGACTACGCGGGAGAGCGGCACAGGCAAGGAGTTACCGAGTACCTCTTGCGAAAAGGAGCGGCAGAAGGGTCTATCGACGCAACGTTCTCGCACAAGGGACACGTGTACCGCGTGAGGCACGTCCTGTCGCGTACGGCTCAGACGTGGGAGCTGTACATAGACGGGGAGAAGACCGATCTGTACGGAAAACAAGAGATACACGAACGCATTCGCGACGAACTCGGCATGGCGGAGCTTCATACTTCGTCGGCGGAAAGTCTCTTCAGCGATGTTATCTGCGTGTTACAGGGGCAGGTCATCAATGAATTTGAGTTCGCGTCTCAAAAACGAAAAGACCATTTTGACAAGGTTCTCGGCCTTTATAGCTATAAACAGGCCTATAGCGACTCAGTCCATGTAAAAAACAACTTCAAAAGCAAGATGGCGCGTGCTGAGTCTGAAGCGCGAGTGCTTGAAGCTGAAATAACGCACCTAACCGGCCTCGTTAACCGATTGCGAGAATACGAAAGCGAGCTGAAAAACCTTCGGCAGTCGATCAGTGCAGTCGAAGCCAAATTGTCTGCGGTCGAAAATCAGAGGCAAACGTACGAATCGCTTCGCGCAGAACTCGAAAACCTCACAAGGGAACTCAGCACGGCAGATGTCAAAGCAGGCGACGTGGCGGCGGCAGTCGAGGTCGCAAATCGCGAGGTGCAAAACTGTCGCGAGGCGCAGAACGTCGTCGAACAACACCGGCCTTCGTTCTTGCGATATCAACACGTCGTCGGACAGCTTGACGAGGCACGGGCGCTGGCGCGGCAGGTGGCCAGCGAAGCGACGCGGCTGTCCGAACTCCGCGTCGCTCGCGCAAGCATCACGAGCGCTAGGGCAAATGCGTTAAAAGAGCTTGAGCAATTTGACGAGGCGTCAGATCGAGTGATCCAACTGTCGCCAATGGCCGCCGAATACGCGCAGCTCATCGAAGCGCTGTCACAGCTCAAACTGGATCAGCAGCGTTACCGGGGGGGTCTCGAGCGCATTAAAGCGACCGAAGAACTGATACAAACAAAGCGTCTGGCAGCAAAGGAGCTGGAAGCGGAACTCGAAGAGCACGGCGCACTCCAAGTGCGCGCCCAAAGGCTTGAAACGTTGCTGCGCGAATACGACGAGTTAGCACGAAAGGTCGGTGAGCTTGACGGGCACAAGAAGCAGATGGAAAAGGATCTGGACAGCCTCCTTAAAGGTGTCTGTCCGTACACGAGCGATCGGTGTGAATCGATTGAAGAACGCGGCCATCGGCACGAGCATGAACTCGAAGCTATTCGAGTGGAACTTGCGCTGCTGCAGTCTGAACGCGATGAACGGGCATGCGCCATTACTGAGGCGCGTGAAGCCGCAAGTCAACTGCAATTGCTCGACGGCAAGCGGCGTGAACTGGAACTTAAACTGGAAGAGATAGACACGCTGCGTCGAGAACTGGTAGACGAACGTGATTCTGTCCAAGCGATTGGTGACAATCTGGCCCGCATAAAGTCTCTTGAAGAGCGCATCGAGGCATTGAAATCGAGCGCAGAGGAGTATCAGTCACTCGCGTACGCTCTCAAGAAGTCAGATCGGGGAGCCTTAGCAAGTCGGCTCGCTGAGCTCAGTCAAAGAGACGAAGCATTGCAAAGCGACATAGAGGGGGCTGAAAGCATTATCGCTCACTTGACTGAACAAGGCGGGGATGAGGCGCTTGTGGCGCGACTTGAACGCGAATTGCGGGAGCTTCAACAAGACTACGATAGCTACATGGCGTCCGTCAGTTTGGCAGCGAATCTTGAGGAGGTTAGAGAGCGACACGACAACCGTGCGCGAGACTTGACGGCACTTAATGAGCGGCGGCAGAACCTTGCCGATGGTATAGAAGCCAAATCAAAGCTTTATGAAGCCACCGAACACCTGCGAATTGAAAAGGATAGCCTAGAAACGAGTCAACGGCTTAATGAGATGCGCGGGATTGCATCGCAACTTAACAAACAGATTGAAGATTTGAAACCGCACGAAGCGGATCTCGTGGTTAAGAGAGAGGATCTAATGGCACTCGACGTTGAGCTCAACGAGATTGCTGCTGACGGTAAGTTCTTTGATGAAATCAGAGATAGTTTTAAAAACTTGAGTGCGATGAGGCCGCTTTATACAAAAAAAGTGAGTCAGCACGCCGCCCGTCACTGGAGGCAGATGGTCAATGACGAATCGCAACTTCACTGGCAAGAGGACTACCTCGTTTTCAAAGCAGATGGCGGCAATGTGATCTCATTGTATGAAATGAGCGGCGGCGAGAAGGTCTCAGCGTGTTTGGCTGTACGTCTCGCAATGCAAGAGACTTTGAGCGGCCTCGGACTATTCATCTTAGACGAACCAACTATCCATCTTGACGAGGAGAGATGCGACAGCCTCGCTCGGCAAATCGGTGCAATCAAGGGATTGAACCAGGTTATTGTGATAAGCCACGATGACACCTTTCACGCGTACACGCAGCAGCAGATAACAATACGAAAAGACCCCAGTAGTCACGCTAGCGTAGTTGAGCTCTAGTCACTTTTTGCCCTCAAAGGCCCGGGCTAAACAGAAGCCGACCATACGTGCCGTGGCCCGCAATAAGCACAACTCTCTCTAAAAAAGCGCAATCGAATCTTTCACAAATCAATCGGCCTCGGGCGTTCCGTCCGAATGCTCGTGACTCGTGGCGACAGGAGAGAGCATTGGACAGGAATCCCATCCAATACCCTCATATGTTTGCGACGATACGAAGGCTCAGGTAATCGCACACGTGCACTCGAGCACGTCTTCAAACCGATCGTTCACCGTTTCCCAGTTCACGATGTTCCAGAACGCGTCGACGAATTTCGGCCGCTCGTTCTTGTAGTCGAGATAGTAGGCGTGCTCCCAGACGTCAAGAACCATAACGATGCGGAAGTTTGGATAGACGTTGACATTGTGTTTCTCTATTTGCATTATTATGGGCCTGTTTGTCAGCTTGTCGAGCGCCAACGCTGCCCATCCTGACCCTTCGGTGGTTGCCGCAGCTTTGCCAAACTCCGCCTTGAACCGGTCAAAGCTGCCAAACTCGTCGTTAATGGCATCGGTCAACTTCCCTTTAGGGGCCCCGCCGCCGCCTTTGCCGGGAGGCGCCATCGTGGGCCAAAAAAGCTTGTGGAGTATGTGGCCGCCGATGTTGAACGACAACTCCTTTAGCGTAGCCTTAACGTCTAGGTCTGCGTTGCTCTTTCGTGCAGCATCGAGCTTCTCAAAGGCCGCGTTCGCGCCGTTTACGTACGCGAGATGGTGTTTGTCGTGGTGAATCCTGAGCTGTTGCTCCGAAATATAGGGCGCTAAGTCGCTATAGCCGTAGGGCAGATCGGGCAAAACATAAAACTTGTTCGTTTCCATACGTGTCATCTCCTTCTGATTGCAATCAGGCTTTAATCTCTGTGAGGCAAAATATTTACGCTTAATCCTCTTTAACCAAGGCTTTCCGCCAAAATAGATGTCACCACGTCTCGAGCAGCATCAATTCACAAACTATGACGCGAGAATGCGCCACGCAATGCGTCGCCGATGGCGTGTTGTACGGGGCCCAGAACAAAGCCGAGCTGCTTCTTTGCAAAGGCCCGCCGCAAGTAGGACGCTCGCACGTAAAAACCAAAGTATGCCTTCAAAAACCACCGATGCAATTCGGCTGTCGAAAGGGCACTCGTACGAACCACGGGTTTTGTGAGGGTGAACTTACTCCAGTCATCCAAGGTAATCTCAAGATCGTAGTTGTAGATGTTGTCGTACAGCTCAGTTCCCGGATAGGGCGTAGTGACTGAAAACATTGCAAAATCAGGCGTGACCTGTTTTGCGAGGTTGATCGTGTCGACGACTTTCTGCCGGTCATCTCCGGGCAATCCGATCATAAAGGACGCCGTTGTTGCGTAATCGTAGTTTCTAAGCACGTCAAAGGCGTCAACCACCTGATCGGTCGAAAACCCTTTCTTGATGAGCTTCAGCGTGTCGTCCGAGGCAGACTCAACGCCAAAAAAGAGCCCGTTGCAGCCGACTTCGCGCAGCCTGCCGAGTAAGTCATCATCAATGGAGTCAACGCGCCCTGTGCACGACCAGCTAAACTTTAGGTTGTTTTCCTCCACCAGATCGGCAAACTTGAACGCGCGCTCTTTGTTGAGAATGAAATTGTCATCGAGCATTGTAACGTTTTCGTAGCCTTGACCAACGAGCTGAGCCACCTCCTCGAAGACGTTGTACGCGCTCCGCGACCGAAACGTCTTGTGGTACATATTTGAGGAGGCGCAGAAAATACACCTGAACGGGCATCCTCTGCTCGATATGACTCCGGTGCTGCGAGGCGGCGAGTACTTTCCCATTGGGAGCAAGTCCCTCGCGGGAAACGGAATGTCATCCAAATCGGCGATCAGCTTTCTGTCTGGGTTTCGAACTATCGCGTCACCGTCTCGCAAGGTGATGCCCTCAACGTCATGCAAACTGCCTGACTCGATGGAAGCTGCGACATCGAGCATTGTGGCCTCTCCCTCCCCCCTAACAACGGCGTCAGCCGCTGATTTCTCGAGACACTCGCGGTCCAAAAAAGTTGCCTGTGGACCGCCGAGAACTACCTTCGTGCTATTGTTCGATTGTTTAATGAGGTTCGCGAGCGCAAGGGCTGAGCTGTAGGTTGGTGCAGTCGTCGTGATGCCAACGAGGTCTGCCCTCTGCACGCGCTCCGTAATCTGCGAGTTGCTCAGCCGGTCAACTTCAGCATCTATGATGGCAACGCGATGACCGTGCTCTCTGAGAAAAGCGCCCATATAAGCGAGCCCAATTGGCGGCGAGCAGATATTCAGCTTTCTGACGTCTCCCTTGCTAAACGGCGGTTGAATAAGCGCAACGACGATACCCATGACGATCCGACCAAGCTTCGAGCTGTTCTAGCGAAAACTCAAATGGCTAGCCATCGAGGTCTAGTTTTCTCTGCTGTTCCCAAAGAACTAGATATGTTATTAATTTAGCCATGCAATTATTTAGCTCTTTGTCACTCCTAAACGAATAAAAGAGTCTAAAATTGAGTTTTCTGTGCTCGCCGTAGTGTGCCCGGTAGCGCGTGTCGTCCCACGCAGTCGCTGCAGGATCACAAGACGATCTTGCTGCTGTCCTGCAGACACCACCTAAGCGATCCAAGGCCAGGCCGCGTCGACGGCGTGAAGCTGCCAAAAGCGCTCGCGCACCGTTTCAATGCAGAAGTGAGGATATAAATAGGAAAAAAGCAGACTTCATTGGAAAGTGATTATTCTCCGTCGAAGGGTTAGCAGGTGATCACATGGACGAGAGACGAATGAAAAGCAGAAGAATGACCACGAGAGAAAATTGGATGCTGGATACCCTTGCTGATGTCAGACGTGCACTCGACGCTGTGCTTGCGAGTGCTGAGGACCTCTACAAGAGGCTTGTTCCGGAGCCGCAGCGCTCGCGTGCTGAGCACTTGTACAAGATGTACGTACCTGAATTCATACCAATGCCTCGAGGGCCGGTTAGGACCCCTGACGTAGATATTATCGACGTCGGGACAGAAATTCACTTGGTGGCTGATCTGCCAGGGGTCAAGAAAGAGGACATTGACATCAACCTCACGCCAGACACCATACAGATTAGTGCCGAATCAAAAGCTGAAATAGCACGTGAGCAGCAACCGTACGCTCGTCGGGAGAGGGGCTATATCGCGTACAAGCGAAGAATGTACTTGCCAGCTTCAGTGATTCCAGACAAAGCTAAAGCGCGATTCAACAACGGGGTCTTACAGGTCACAATGCCCCGAAAAGAGCCTGTCGAAAAGGTTACAGGCGTCAAAGTGGACATCAAGAACACGGGTACATAGATTTAGAACGCGGAAAGACGTCCTTTCCATAAATACGGACGTGCACGGCTCTGTGTCAGATTGCTGCAAACGTGAGATAGTTTCGCTTTATTAACTTCGGCCTGCGCGCAGGCCTCGTGTTTTTGCTATTGGATCAGCTGGAAGTAATTTGCACACACCTAGGAAGCTCCTCCTCATAAGCTTCTGGTGCGTGGCGCGAATGTCCAAGGCCAATAGAATCCACACGCTTAATAGAAATACGGCTTCATCATCATTATATTCCTTCTCGCAAATACATATACAAAGAACGGTGACGTTGAATAGCCGTTGCGCAGAGGGGTTGTTCACTCTCGACAGACACGTTTTTCTGGTTGGAGAACGTCACACAGGAGAACCACCGACGTGTCATTAGTTCATTATCCGGCATTTTCTACGCCGACAGAAGAAGAGAAGCGTCTTCCCGAGCTAACTGTTTCGATACGCATCATTGACTTGCAAGTGCGCTTCGCCTTCAATCAGAACCGCGTTGCTGATTTGCCGCCAGCGATTCAGGCACGGGCGCGGCAGATGCTAGGTCAGTTTGAACGTGATTTTGCTACGTGGGTTTCCTTGGGTCATAATCAGCCAGCGCGAACGCACCCAGCGCGGGTAGTCCTTGCGACCAGTTCGCGCGCTCTCGACGTTGACACAAACAGCATAGCGTTAGCAAGCGTGGACGACAGTGTCGTTTATCTGAGCTATGCCGTCCTGCGAGAAGGCGTGCCTGTGGGTTTTCGACTCGGCGTGTTTGCGTACGTGTTTGACTGCCTTGCGCGAAATGGAAACAACAGAAACCGAGACGAACTTCTCGATGAACTCTCACTGCCGCTTCTCAAAGATCAAGTCAACGTGTTGGGGGCGCCTGAGCGCTACGCGATGTTCGCTGACGAAGACTGGTTGGACGCATTGTCCGCGCATTTGGCTAAGAAGCTCCCGCATTTGGGCGTGCAAGCGCCCCCGCTCGCCACCTCAAAGCCCACTGCGCTTGGCAAGCGAGAAACGCTTTCGCACGAGCCCGATACTGAGCTTTCGGAAGAGCAACGTCAGCGGATAGCCGAGTTAGCCGCGAGAAATAGAATAGACAAGGCCCTTCTCCTCAAGAAGATGCGCACGCTCGTGACCATTATCTCAACGGGGCTGGGTGAGGATGTTGACATCAGCGTCGTTCCTGGCGAATGGTGGGCTTTTGACTATGAGAGTAACACCATAACCTTCCCTCTTGTCGACCTCGTCACAGCACCTCCAGAGAAAATCATTGGCTCCTTGTTGCACGAAATCGGCCACTACCAAGTAACGCGTGTCGACGTGAAACATCCGACCTTCATGCGTCTTCTTTCGAGCGAATCATTGCGCTTACTGCTCAATACGTTTGAAGATCCGCGCGCAAGTAACTGGATGAAAGCCACGTTTAAAGGAACGGCCTCCTATTTTGATCTCATGTACGACGATCTATTGTCAGAAGACTTCAGCGCGACAGCTTACAGCCATAAATTGCAGAAGGAGGTCCAAAAATACTCTAATTCAACGATTCAGGCGTACCAGCTGTTCCCGCATCTCGAGTATCTATTGTGCGTTCTGTACTTTTGGCGGTTTGGCAGGCTTCCTTCGTACGTGATAAGTCCGCAAGTGAGCGCAGCTCTCGAAAGCACGGCTCAGTTTTTTGAATCAATCTTCAACCACTACCCCCCCGGCCGCGCGACAGAGCAAGATAAGCTTCGTTACGCACTGGAAGCGGCCGGACAGATACAGAACTATATTCTAGAGCCGTACGAGAAGCTGCTTAAGCAAGCCGCCGACAACCTTGCGCTGACTATAGAGCGCGGGCAGCAACCTCTCGGCGAAGGTGAAAACCCTTCTGAAATCAACCTGCAACCATTGGAGCAAGAAGCTCAGGAGATCCTCGAGGAACAATCCAAGGAACTTGCCGATCGGTTGTCTGCTAAGCGAAATATGCCCGAATCGGTTGGTGCCGATGTCCTCGAACAAAAAATTGGGGAGAACAGAGATAGCAGCCTTGAGCACGTGCGAATCTCAGCGGACAAGCCGCACTCTGAGCTCACCCGAAGAGATCTTATCGCCCAGCGCCGGCACCTCGAGTTCGAACGCAGCCGCTGTATGAACGAATACCACCGGGCGTACGCTGCGGTGTCGGGATTGCTGCATATGCTCGTCGGAACGCTCGAAAATGTGCTCGCAAAGAATCGCAAGCCAAAATACGAAGGCTACTATGCTTCTGGCCAAAAACCAGATTTGCGTCGGGTGATGGACGTAACGCGCAAGATGCAACAGGGCTTGCCAACGACCAAGAAAGATTTCGACGTATTCCTCAAGCGTAGGCGGCCGACTCGGTTGGATCACCGGATTATGTTGCTTTTAGACGAATCAGGCTCCATGCAAGAACCAAAGCGAACTGCTGCACTGCAAGCGCTTTTACTCTTCATGGAAGCGTTCGATTATCTGGGAATCAACTACGCGATCATCGGCTTCGCGGACGCGCCAATCATCCATAAGCCGTTTGGAGATACACTCACTCAGCGTGCTCGTGAGGATGTGTTTGAGGACGTATCTCAGTTTATTCCGCTCGGGGCAACGGCAGATGCCGACGCGCTCGCGTTAGGGATCAACCTATTCGATCGAGAGCCAGAAGATGTCTATCGCCTTATGATCGTCATATCCGACGGGGAAGGAAACGTCAACACGACTGGCATAACGTTCAAGGAACTACAAGACGTGGCGGAAACAAAAGCCATAAGTGTGGTCGGCATCGGTATCGGCGAACAGGCAAAAACGATAGGCACGCGGTATGACCATCCGATACAGGTCGCTACTGTTGACGAGCTGCCGTTGACGTTGGGCCGCGTGCTCCAGCAAGAGGTGACGAGTGATTCATCCTCATGACTCGTCAAGACGCGACGCTCCAAGCGACAGGCGACGGCCTTCTCAAGTCACTGGCGATAGGTTCACTGCCGCGCTCGGAGCGTTAATCGCTGCCGTTTATCTCAAACTTAAGCACGACTTTCCCGACTTTTTTACAATTCGGGATTTGAAACGGGCAACTGAAGCAGTGACGCTGTTCCTGGAGTCTGGCTTAAGCGAGAAAGATGCGTTTGTTGAAGCGTGTCGCTATGGATTTATGCGGGTGCGACCCGAGAATGAAAAGATTATCCGTTCAATAGTTGAACAGCAACAAAACATCAAAGAAGTGCTAACGGATTTTGAACCGCTGGATCTCACTTCGCAAGCTCCACAGCTGCCCGCGCTGGTCACTTCTCTTTCCGCAGGCGTGATCTCTTTCGTAGAGATTCTCATCACCTTTGCTGCAAGTCCTCGCATTAAGCCGTTCTTAAGCGTGCTTTACGCGTTAGTGAGTGCATCGGATAAACAGACCCAGATCGTCGGACGCAAGATCGCATATCAAGTTCTTGTCGCTGATTTTTTGCGCGATATTATTGTGGAGGAATTAGAAGGCGATTTAACCGATGCAGCATGGACTGCACGCCAAGAAGCCGTCGCCGTTCTGGCCTCCGTGTACAAGGAACGCACCAGAGAGGGAAAGGCCGTCGACACGAGTTTTCTCGAGCTGTTGCTTCGCGATGAATCGTGGGCCGTACGGCAAGCGACCGCCGAAGCACTCGGCACCGTCTACGCAGCACTGATCCAACGAGGCACGGATGTCGATCTCAAAGCTCTTGAAGCGGCTCTCAGTG
>Ga0326727_10018435_pt1 | contig 14253 bp, 11 predicted proteins | sample MB2enrmetagenome_FD_207643 | JGI IMG/M metagenome (GOLD analysis project Ga0326727, IMG submission 207643) | Lab enriched peat soil microbial communities from McLean, Ithaca, NY, United States - MB29MY | ecosystem: Environmental > Terrestrial > Soil > Wetlands > Peat | place: USA: New York...
GGCCATTCCGTCCAGCCGTTACATTGACCACGTCCACCAGACTTTCGTCAATGTAATCGGTGTTGATGATGTACGAGTTGGTTGTTGTCTGTGTCTGCAGATCGACCACGGCAACCTGGTACGAACCCGGTAATCCGGTGCCGACGCTCTTGTTGGCCACGTACAAGTAGTTCGTGGTCGCATCAATATCGCAGCTCGTGGGATCCTGGCCGACGTAGAGCCGATTGGTGACCACACCGGCGTTTAGATCGATGAACAATACCTGGCTGTTGCCCCGGTCAATCGCGTAAACGTACGGGCGCGCAGGATCGGCCAGCACTTGGACGACGTTCGACGAGGCCAGGGGGATGCTCGCCTCAATCTGCCACGACGCGGCCGTACAGCTTTGAGCGCCCAAAAGCATCGTCAAACCGATGCTACACAGCCCAAACAAGGCGCGTCGTGCTGACTCTCGTGCCCTTTGGGTGAACTCGACAAGTCGGGATCCTGATGCTTGGAGGGCTTTCATGGCTTCGTCCTTTCGAACGCGCTACCGTCGGTTTCTCCTAACCTCGCAACCCGGTTGGTTGGGCGGGGGGACAATTCGCCCGTAACCGAGCTGATTACTGGATTGAACACCTGCTCCCTGTAAAAGAAAAGCTCAAAATCCCACGGAGTTTGCCACCCGATCTTCCCTCCGTCGCCGTTCCTTGCTTCCATCCCGTTTCAGTGTTAGGGATAAGGGTAATGAAATGGTCGCTCCCCATCGGACGCGTATTCGGCATCAGCCTGCGCCTGCATGTCACGTTCCTCCTGTTCCTCGCCTTCATCGCCTACGGCGGCTTCGCGGATGCCGGCGTCAACGGCGCGGGCTGGGCGGTGGCGATGTTCTGCTCCGTGTTTGCGTGCATTGCGCTTCACGAGCTTGGGCATAGCGTTGTGGCCCAGGAACTGGGCGTCCAGGTGAAGAGCATTACGCTCCTGCCAATCGGTGGCGTGGCGGCGTTGCGCAGCATCCCGGAAAATCCCTGGCACGAGATCGCCATCACCGTCGCCGGGCCGATGGTCAATGCCGCCATCGCCTGCGCATTGATCCCGTTCACCGGCATGCCGTCCCATTGGCTGATCGTGAACATGCCCCAGGATTTGCACGGACTGTTGCTGACTCTCACCCAGGCAAATATCTGGCTCTTCCTGTTTAACCTCATTCCCGCGTTTCCGATGGACGGCGGGCGGCTGCTGCGCGCGATGCTGGCGCTCGTGCTCCCGTACCGACAAGCCACCACGATGGCTGCCATGGTGGGGCAGGGGTTGGCGATTCTGATGGTGGTCGTGGGATTGAAGGTTAACTTCTGGCTCGTGCTGATCGGGGCGTTCATCTTCCTCGGCGCCGAAGGCGAGGAACGCGTCGTGCGGATGCGGAGTATCTTGCGTGACCTGAATGTGGAAGACGTGATGGGGCGGGGGATCGCCATGCTTTCGCCCCTGGACCCAGTGTCGCGCGGAATCGAGTTGATCTATCAAACGGGTCAGGACGATTTTCCCGTGCTCGATAACGGAACGCTCGTCGGTGTTGTGGCACGGTCGAACCTCGTCAAGGCCATGAATGCGCAGGGAGCCAACACGCCGGTAATGACGATTATGGAAACGGATGTAGCGCTGGCGTCACCGCAGGAAAAACTCGTGTACGCCTGTGAAGGGATCATCAACGGCACGGACACGAACGCCGTGATGGTCGTCGACGACGGGCGGCTGGTCGGCATGGTCTCGCCCGAGAACATCAATCGGTACTTGCTGCTGCAATCGAGTATCAAGTCGCCGCGGCGTCGTCAGGCGAGGGGGGTGCCGCCACTCGCGATTTCGCAAACTCCAGCGCCTCCGCCCGTGATTTCAGGCGTTCCTCCAATTGTAGTTCCTCAATCTCGCGCAGGATCTGTCCCACCTTCGGGCCTGGCGTAAGCCCGAGCGCCAGCAAATCGTGGCCGTTCAACAGCGGCTCGGGCTTGATCGCTTCCGGCGGCAACTCCGCCGCCTTGGCCTTGAGAAATTCGTAATTCTCCAGGTTCCGGTGACTGGACGCGCAATCGATCCGGTGGAGTTCGAGTTCTTCGGGAAAAGTGTCCCGTGCTAAAATCCTTTTGAGTTTGGCGGGTCGCATCTCTTTGACGAATTGAAATCGCATGTGCTCGGAAACGCATCGCACGATCTTCTCAATCTGTTCGTTCGGAAACCGGAGCCGACGCAAAATCGTTTCCGTCATCTCCGCGCCAATGCGGTCGTGGTCGTTGAACCGAATCCGGTCCGGCGCCCGCTGGAATGTCGGCGGCTTGCCCACGTCGTGCAACAACACCGCAAACGCCAACACCACCGGGTCGTGGTAGGGCGCGCTCGCCGAGCGCGCCGTTTCCACCGGGTTTTGGTAGGGCGCGACCGCCGGGCGCACCGCATCCGACATCATCTCCAACATCAACTTCGTATGCTGGAACACATCACCCTCCGGATGAAACTCGGGCGGTTGCTCGACGCCCTTCATCGCGGCGATCTCGGGCAGAATCTCCTGTAAAAGCCCGCTCGCATCCAGCAGTTCCAGGCCCCGACCCGCATGCGGGCGCGTGAAAATTTTGGTCAGTTCCTCACGGATGCGTTCGGCGCTGACAACGCTGATCTGTGACGCCATCTCTTTGACAACGGCGAACGTCGCGGGATCGATTTCAAATCCCAGGTTCGCCGCAAATCGTACCGCCCGCAGCATCCGCAGCTTGTCCTCGGTGAATCGTTGCCGCGGCTCGCCAATCGTCCGCACCACCTTCCCCTCAATGTCCGCCCGCCCGCCGACATAATCAATGATCCCCGGTAGGGTGCCACTTGCCGTGGGTAGGGCGCGACCGCCGGGCGCGCCGCCTGTCGTTGGTAGGCCGTGCTGGCCCAGCCCGCCGTCTGTCGTAGGTAGGGCGCGACCGCCGGGCGCGCTGTTCCGCGTCTCAACCCCCCACGGATCATAAAACAACCCATTGATCGTAAAATCCCGCCGCTGTGCATCCTCTTCCGCCGAACCGTACCTCACCCCCGTCGGTCGCCGCCCATCGATATACGCGTCATCGCTGCGAAACGTGGCGACCTCAAATTGATGCTCGTCTTCAATGACCAACACGACCCCAAACGCGGCGCCAACAGGCACGGTCTTCGCGAACAGCCTCTGCACTTCCTCCGGCGTGGCGCTCGTCGCGATATCAAAATCCTGCGGTTCCACGCCCCGCACCATGTCCCGCACGCATCCACCGACAAAATACGCCACATGCCCCGCCTCGCGCAGCCGTCGGACAATCTTTGTCGCCGTTTCCTTCATCGCGCCCTAAGAGTAGCACAGCCCTCTCGCCCCTGTCTCTAGCGGGAGAGGAACGAACAGGCGGGAGGGGTAGCTCGACCGTCCAATCCTTATATCGCTAATCACGGTCGCGGAATTGCCGCCCCAGTTTGGACGGTTTGAGAATCTCCCGTCCTGAACCACCGAACAAGATCACGCTCTAGTTCCTGGGCTCCTCATATACCGTTTTATACAAGCCTTCCGCCGCCGTTGACAAAACCCAGTTGTTCGTCGCCATTCCATCCTGTTCCCAAGTCAAACCGAAACCAGCACGACCCCACTCAGCCGCAACCTTCATCCATACTCGATTTGTTGAAACAAGAATCGGGTTCGCGTGCAATGCTCTTATAATCTTCGGTAAGGACGGATCGCGTCCCGAAAGTTTGAGCGTATATGGCAGCACCATATCCCGGCTGAACGTGACGGAATCGTGGGGAGATACTGGGTGCTGCTGCCGAATCAAATCACAGGCATGAGCAACTTGAGCGTAATAGGCGGCATCTCTGTGCATGAATCGGAGATAGCGATAGGGGCACACCCACCATGCGAGCAATGGCCACAATACGAGAATCGAGACGGACGCAATGCCGAGGGTGACTTTCAAGCCGCGCATAAGTTCTATCCCTCCCGATATTACACTCCTGATCGAACCACAAAGAAAGCCCAAACACGCGCTACAGTCGTAGCTTCGCAGCCCGCACTCCCACGCTCGCAGTTGAACGCATACACAAGATGGCTTTGCGACCGTGGTTCTGGTATGTTTGCGGCGCGTGAGAATCAAACCGGAATTGATTGCTCCTGCGGGCAACATGGAATGCGCGCGCGCGGCCGTCGCCAACGGCGCCGATGCGGTGTATTTCGGTCTGCCGCGGTTCAATGCCCGAATGCGCGCCGACAATTTCACCGAGGAACAGTTGCCGGAGTTGGTTCAGTTTCTCCATTCTCATCGCGTCCGTGCATTCTGCACCGTCAACACGCTCATCTTCACCGATGAACTCGCCGATGCCGAACGCGAGTTGATTCTCCTCGATTCGGCAGGCGTCGATGTCGTGCTTGTCCAAGACCTCGGATTGGCCGTGCTGGCCCGCGAACTGGGCGTGAAAATGGAAGTTCATGCTTCGACCCAAATGACGATCACCTCACCCGAAGGCGCGAAATTCGCCGGGCGACTCGGCGTGAAACGCATCGTGCTGGCCCGCGAAGCGTCGATGCGCGAGATGGCAAAGTTCGATGGCGCCGCCGAGGGCTTACCGTCGCTGGAAGTGTTTGTGCACGGCGCGTTGTGTGTGGCGTATTCGGGCCAGTGTCTGACGAGTGAAGCGTTGGGACAACGCAGCGCCAATCGCGGCGAGTGCGCCCAAGCCTGCCGCTTGCCGTACGAACTGATTGTCGATGGCGCAGTGAAAGACCTGGGCGACCGTCGTTACCTGCTTTCGCCGCAGGATCTCGTAGCCGTCAACGAAATCCCCGAACTGATTCGTCTCGGTGTGACCGGTTTCAAGATCGAAGGTCGGCTGAAGTCTCCCGAGTACGTGGCGGCAACCTGCCAGGTGTACCGCAAGGCCATTGATGCAGCGCTCGCGGAGCAGTCCGCCGTCGTTGATGACGCGGACAAATACAAACTGGAAATGACCTTCTCCCGCGGCCTGTATTCCGGCTGGCTGCACGGTGTGAACCATCAAGAATTGGTCCGGGCACGGTTTGGCAAGAAACGCGGGCCATTTGTCGGAGCCATTGCCCGGGTCGGCCCCGACCACGTCGAGGTCGACCCGCAGACACCGCTGTCCGCCGGCGACGGCGTGGTGTTCGACACGGGCGGCGATCCGGACCACGAACAGGGCGGGCGCATCTGGCAGGTCCGCGACAATTGCCTGTATTTCGAGCGTGACCACGTGGACTTTGGCCGGTTGAAGCCCGGCGACAAGGTATGGAAAACGAGCGACCCGCAACTCGAACGCGAATTGCGGCGAACGTACAAAGGGGACATTCCCCGGCCCAAAGCAACAATCGACCTCACGGTGAGCGGAGCGGTCGGCACGCCCCTGACCGTGGAAGCGAACGGGGTGCGCGTCAATTCGTCGATGCCACTACAGACGGCCTTCAAGCGGCCGCTGACGGAGAAAGCGTTGCGCGACCAGCTTGGCCGCCTGGGGGAAACGAATTTCGTGCTGGGCGAGATTCACAACAAGCTCGTCGGACAAACCATTCTCCCCGTCAGCGAATTGAACCGGTTGCGCCGTGAACTTGTGGAGAAGATTCATTCCGGCCGTCAGGTTGACGACGAAGAGCAACAACCATCCGCTGTGACGCCCGTCCTTTCGGAATTGCTGGCGAATATATCCCGGGAAGCGATCGACCGTCCCCGACAACTGGTGGTGCTTTGTCGAACGATGGATCAGGTCGCCGCCGCGCTGGACTCCGGTTGCGCCACCATCTACGTGGATTTCGAGGACATCCGGCGCTATCACGAGGCCGTTGCGCAGGCGCGAGAGCACGGCGCGGCGTTGATCTACCTCGCGACGCCACGAATTCAAAAGGCCGGCGAGCAGGGCTTTTTCAAATTAATCGAAGCGGCCAAGCCGGACGGCGTTCTCATTCGCAACCTCGGCGGTCTCGACTATTTTCGGAAGAGTTCGTTGCGAAAGGTCGGCGATTTTTCGCTCAATGTGGCCAACCCATTGGCTGCCGAGCTGCTGATGCGCGAGGGATTGGAACGCCTGACGGTTTCCTACGACCTGAACGCGGAACAAGTGATCGATTTATTGCGCGCCGCGCCGCCGCATTGGTTTGAGTTGACGATCCACCAGCACATACCGATGTTTCACATGGAGCATTGCGTGTTTGCCGCGTTCATGTCCAACGGGACGGATGCGACGAATTGCGGGCGACCCTGCGACCACCACAATGTGAAATTGCGCGACCGCGTTGGCGCGGAACATCCCCTCAAGGCGGACGTGGGCTGCCGGAACACCGTGTACCACGCCAAAGCCCAGAGCGGCGGTGATTTCGTGCGGGGATTTGTTGAGGCCGGTGCCCGTGTCTTTCGGGTGGAACTGCTCGACGAGGACGCCACGAAAACCAGCGCGATCTTGCAGGCCTATCGGGATTTGGTTGATGGAATCACCACGGATTCGTCGGCTCTGTTCCGGCGCTTGAATGTGGTGAAACAACTCGGCGTCACCAGCGGAACGTTGACAGTGTTATCCTGACCGCGTCACTTACTCCGTTTCGCCCGAGACCATCTGGTCCGTCGGCGGAAGTTCCTTGCGATGGGTGAGGAAGAACCCGCCGCCGACAATGCTCCAGAACAGTGCGGCGAGGTAGCCCACCAACGACATGACCAGCGCCACCGACCCGGCCACGCCGACTTCGTGGAACATCTTGACGTACATCCCTTCGCGGACACCGAAGCCCGAGATCGTGATGGGCACGGATGTCACTGAGTTGATGATTGGCAGGTACAGGAAATAATCGGCGAACGTCGCAGAACGGACAGCCAACCCCATGCCCACGCACCAGATGCTGAACATCGCGAAGAAGTGGACGGCAAACGAAATCAACATCGTTTTGGCCAGGATCATGGGATGAGACGCGTAGACCCGATAGGCTTCCACCATTCGTCGCAACGCGTCGTACTTCGGCATCCGCTGCAGCCAGGAGCGCAGTCCGGGCAGTTTGTCGACGAAGCCCCGCCACAAGCCGACAAACGTCCCCACGACGGTGAAGACGATCACCCCGAGTGTGGCCATCGAGAACCAAAACAGCTTTGGATCGCGGAAGACGCGGGTGTGATAGACCGTCATCATTCCCAGGGCGATGATGAACAACGCCAGCAGACCGATCAAACGATCCACGACAACGGTGGCGATGGCCTCGGCTTTTTTGTGGTGCGTCTCATGGGCCACGTACCACGCCTTGACGACATCTCCGCCGGTGGAGCCGAGCATAAACGCGTTGAAAAACAAACCGATGAACGAAATCGAAAAGAGGCGCGAGTATTTCACGTCCAACCCCTGGACATGCAGAATCCACCGCCAGCGGGTGATCCCGAGGATGGCCGGTATGCCGGCGGAGACGATGGCGGCGGCGAGCCAGATCGGATTGATTTTCTGAAATTCGTGCCACAACGCCTGCGGTCCCACGCTCCACACGATCCGGGCGCGCGCCACCCAGTCCAGAGCGCCGGGGTCGATGTTGTGCGCCTGAAAATACTCCAACGCCTCTTTGTGGAAAATGCCGTTGAACAAATAGGCCAGGATGCCCACGCTGACGAGTACACGCAAGAACGCGCCCAGGTGCTTTTTCATGCCGTGACCGACTTCCGTAGCAACTCGTGCACCTGTTTTAGCCCTTCGGTGATTTCGTCGGCCCTCCAATGAGGATGAATTTCCCAGGCGAGCACCATGCTGTCCGTGATAAACGGTGTCAGCCGCCCAAAGTCAAACGTCCCAAAACCCGGCGGCAGGTGGTCCTCAACCGGCGGGTGGAAATCCTGCAGGTGCATCCCGGCCGTGCGACCGCGAAATCGATTCAAGACGGCGCGCGTACTCATCAGTCCGAGGATTTCCTTCACGGCGGCGTGGCCGACGTCGTGCCAATACAGGATCGTTTCCGTGCCGAAGTGCGTGAGAATCTGCTCGGCCTCTTGCTCGTTGGGAATCTCTTCGATGCCGAAGCGTGTTTCCATCCCGATCTTCACGCCCATTTCTTTGGCCCGGGGCAACACCTCGTCCAGGGTGCGGTACACCTGATCGAGAGGCGGCTGGCTTTTCTTGCTGCGGACGGCGATGGCCTTTTCGGTTAAGCGGTAGCATTTGGGGCTGTCAGCGCGTCCGTGCACGTGAAGGTCCAACAGACGCGCCGTATAGTGGCGCATCGGGACCAGCCCCAAATGCATCACCACGGCCTTCGCGCCGAGCGCCGCGGCACAATCAATTGTACGCAGCGTGTGGCGCACGGCGTATTTGCGCTCGTCTTCATCTCGCGAGCTTGGCAGGTAGTAATTCGGGGCCGGGCCCCTGACCCCGATCGGAGTCGGGCAGAAATTGTGGACCGAACTGATCTTGATTTCGCCGGCGGCCACGGCCTCCTGAACTCCCGTGAGGAGGGACAACCGCGTGCCGTGACCCAGCTCAACATACTCGAAGCCGAGCGCGCGCACCTCGTTGACCATCGCGCGGCCGTCGATGTGCCGCTCCGAATTCCAGCAGGTCGAGAATGCAAACATGAAAACGGGGATCAGCCCCGAATGCGTTCGGGGCCAGCGCCGCAATGCGACCACTGGCCCCGGGATTGGTTCGTGCGTATTTAGAAACCCATGAAGATACGCGGTCCGCGCGCCTTCCGTCGTCGCTTTTCGCTCGGCTTTTCGTAGTGGCGATGCGCCCGCGCTTCACGCAAGGTACCTTCGCGATCCAGCTTTTTCTTCAGCCGGCGCAAGGCCTTTTCCACGGGCTCACCTTTTTTCAGTCTGACTTCCGACAATTCAATTCACACCCCTCTCACACGCTTCTCACCCCGACCTCATCAGATGGGAGATGAAAACTCTCAGCGTCTCTGCAATAGGCTCATATCATACCCGCCGCGGGGTCCACTGTCAATGCGCTGACCGGGGCGGGAGGCTCGTGTCGGCAAGTCGGGCGCGGGCGTTGGAACGAACCAGTGCGGCAAATGCGGCCAATCGTTGCTGGTCGGCCACAGGCAGTTGTTCGATCTCGGCGAGCAGTTTCTGCGGATTCGTCTGCGCCTGCTGGCTGAGCATGACCGGGTTTCGGATGACGTGCGCAAAATGGCTGTCCACCGTGCCGCGCAGAAAAACCGAGAACAATTGCGCCAGCGCGGCCAGCACGACATTGTCCACCTTCACGAACACCGCCCGCGTGTACTCGATCCTGCCGCGTGCCCGGGCGCGGTAATCCACGATCGCGACGCCGCGCCCGCGCACGTCGAATACGCCATGGTCCGTGCCTTCCACGTAGAGGACGCGCTTTCCGGCACCCGAGTAGACGTTGAGAATGTAACCGGCGGCGCCCGCATGATCATCGGCACGGAGCCGGCCGTCGGCGTCGAGGGTGGCGGAGTATTTGGTCAGGCCGGCCATTTTGGCCAACGCCGAGCATTCGTCCATGTGGGCGAACAGATACTCGAACACGGCAACGGACGCGTTGAATTCCTCGGGAGGATATTCCCGCCGCAGTGTGTAGTGGTCCGTCACGCCGCGCACCAGGCTCAGGTTCGTTCCCGTCATGGCATCGAATGGAACGAGTTTCGAGGCGACGGTCTCGTCGCTCGCCTGCACGAGCGGCGCACCAAGAACCCCGAGGATCAAGAAGGCACGAATGGCCACCCGCCGCATGGCACACGGTATACGGTGTCTCTCAGCGGTTGGCGAGGAATTGTTGCACAGGGTGCTGGCCGGTCCGTGCTGCGGAATTGGAGCGTGGGAAGGGAAAAGGCTTGCAGAAGCGGGGAGGGCAGAGACAATCATGAGAAGATTGACGGCGGTGGTCGTTGCGAAGTGCCGCAAGGGAGAAGCCGACGTCGATCATCCGTACCTGTTCATGAACATGGACCAATCCATTCGCACCCGGGCCCATCCGAACTGTTTTCTTTGTGGAACAACCGGCGAAGTGCTCTACGCAAAATTGACCGACCGATTATTCCACGCGCCGGGCGTCTGGCAGTTGAGACGCTGTCCGCAAGCGAAATGTGGGCTGTTGTGGCTCGATCCAGTGCCGATCAAAGACGATCTCCCGCTGGTTTATCAGAACTATTTTACGCACGGACCGAGATCCTTCGCCGTCCGCGGAGTCGGTCGTTCGTTGGTTCACGGGCTGTATCGCGGAGTACTATTGGCAACAGGGTTGGCCCGCCAGCGGGCGGACTTGCTGTCGTTCTATCTCCGCGACGCAGGACCCGGTCGTTTGCTTGACGTCGGTTGCGGTGACGGCGGCCAACTCGCCCGGTTACGCGCGATGGGGTGGCAGGTTGAGGGACAAGAGATTGACCCCGCCGCCGCCGAGCAGGCGCGCACTCAGTACGGGTTGCAGGTGCATGTCGGGCCGTTGGCAGACCTTGGATTGCCGGACTCGGCTTTCGACATCGTCACCATGAGCCACGTGATCGAACACGTCTATGACCCGGTGTCGCTCCTGAAGGAATGCCGCCGAATCCTCAAGCCCGGGGGTCGCGTTGTCGTCGTTACGCCCAACGTGAAGTCCTGCGGCCACGAGCGCTTTCGGTCGAACTGGATGCCGCTGGAACCGCCCCGCCACTTACACATGTTCTCGCCAACAACCTTGCGTGAGGTCGCGCGCCGAGCTGGCTACGCCGAGCAGGAATGCTGGACAACCGCGGCGAACGCGCAGTTCCTTGCTGAATCCAGTCTGAACATCGAGAGAACCGGTCGTCACACGGTTGGTTCACGCCCGGGTCTCTCTTTAGGTTTCCAAACACTGGTGTTTCAGTTTTGGGCGATGGCTCTCCACGCGGCGCGCAAAGATTCCGGTGACGAGTGCGTACTCCGGGCAAAAAAATAGCGACCGTGGAGATTGTTCCAAGCCCGCCGCTACAATACACGGCGCCGAATCACCCGTTCGCGAGGAATTCTTGTAACGCCGCTGCCATTTTCGGCCCGATGCCGGGGACGCCTGCGATGGCCTCGGCGCTGGCCTCGCGGAGTCGCTGGATCGAGCCGAAATGTTGCAACAGAACCAGCTTGCGTTTCTCGCCGAGGCCGGGGAATTCGTCGAGCACGGATTCCTGGACGCGACGTTTGCGGAGCTTTTGGTGATAGGCGTTGGCAAAGCGATGAGCTTCGTCCCGCAGCCGTTGAATCAGATGAAGGGCGGGGGAATTGCGCGGCAGGCGGATCGGCAGCGTCTGGTCGGGGACATGAATTTCTTCCATCTGCTTGGCGAGTCCGATCACCGGCAGATCGCGGATCTCCAGTTTCCACAGCGCCCGCAACGCCGCCATGAGCTGGCCTTTGCCGCCGTCCACCATCACCAAATCGGGCAGCGCGCCGCCCTCGGCCCGAACGCGCGCGTAGCGGCGACCAACCACCTCGGCCATCGACGCGAAATCGTCGCTGCCCTCCACGGTCTTGATCCGATAGTGGCGGTAATGCTCTTTGTGGGCCCTGCCGTCCCGAAAGCAAACGGCGGAGGCGACCGACAGCGTCCCACTGATATTCGAGATGTCGAAGCCTTCGACGTGCTGGGGCAACTGGGATAGACCGAGCACGTGTTGGAGTTCTTCCATCTCTTGCTGCGGCGCGAGGTTGGGGGCGAAATCACGGGCAAACTTTCTCTCATGCGCGGCCCGCCCGATTTCGCGAAGGCTGTTGATGACGTCGCGGAACGCCGCGGCCGCTTCGAATCTCATCGCCTTCGCGGCGGTGCGCATGGCTTCCTCGAGTTGTTCGATGGCCTCCTTGCTTCGGCCTTCGAGAAACTCACAGGCCAGATCGACCCGGCGCAAGTACTCTTCGTGCGGCATCTCCGCGAGCGGGACCGGAACCAGATAGGTCGAGTACTTGAGGTCTTTCTCCTTCGGCGCGCCGGTGCCCTGCACGAGCACGCCGTATTTCTTGCGCATCCACTGCATGACCTGCCGCACCGCACCCGCATGCGCAAACGGGCCAAAATAGCGGGCGCCATCCTCTTTCTTCAGTCGCGCGAATTTGAAGCGCGGGTAGGGTTCGTTCATGCTGATCTTCACCATGAGAAACCGCTTGTCGTCCTTGAACATCGCATTGTAGCGCGGTTTGTATTCCTTGATCAGCTTGCCTTCGAGAAGCAGCGCTTCGGGCTCGCTCTTGACGACGAACGTCTCGAAATCGGCGATGGACTCGATCAGCGCGCGGGTTTTCGGGTCCCAACGCATCTGACGCGACGGATGAAAATACTGGCTCACGCGCTTGCGCAACGACCGGGCCTTGCCGACGTAGATCACCCGCCCGAGCTTGTCGCGCATCAAATACACCCCCGGCTTGTTCGGCAGGTCCCGGACTTTGGCCTTCAGTTGTGACGCTCCGCTCATCGCGTATTATTATACTTTCGTACGGCATTAATGGCAGGCAGTTTTCGCGCTAGCATTCCTTACTCGAAATCGACAAATCTGCTCCTATTAATCGCATTTCATGAAACACCTGATTGGTTCGCTAAAAAGAAGGCATCTTGCGTATGGATGGACGAAAACCATCTGACAGGCCGGAGCGAACGGGGCCGCGCTTCGTCGCCCAGTTTAATCACGGGGCGGAAAATTATGGATGAATCTAGGCTGCAAGCGGAAATCAGAAAATATCGCTTCCTCCTCACAGAGTCGCTCAATGTCAAGTCATTAACCCAAGTCGAGGCTGATAGGAAGGGATTTTTTCGCGCTCTCCACCGCGAATACAAAGCAGCGCAGGAGCTTATAATCGCAGCCCAGCTCGAAATAGAGGCGGACATAGCATCATCCACGGATGAAGCGGAGCGTCTTAAGAAGACGCACTGGAAAGCGATTACGGAACTTTGCTTCAACACACTAATCTGGATCTGCTTGGGCTGGGAGCGTGACGCCGTCAAACGAGTATTCAAAGGACCGAAGCATGGCTCCTCAACATCTAGGAATGCTGCGTCCGCCCTGAAGTATAGGCGCCTGTCCTTAGATCTTCACGTCTGCTGGAGGGGCATATCACGATGTATCTCCAGGCGATATATCATTGCTTCTGGCTTAACACGTCCTCCATGGCGCCACAGAATTGGCGCCAGCGGCGTTTGCGCTCGCGCAATTCCGCAAGTCCCCGGACGGTGATCGTGTACCGTCTTTGCTCGCGCGATTTGCCGACCATCACGCATCTCACTGTCACCAGTCGGCGGCGTTCCATCGAGCGGAGAAGGGGATAGAGCCGTCCAAACCCCATCTGAAAGTAGTCGTGGGACCGTGCGGCCAGTTCCTGCCTCAAGCGGTAGCCGTGGCATCCTTTCTCCGCCAACAGCGCCAGAACCAGCGTCTCCGCGTTGCCATGCAACATTTCTCGATTCAGGTACTTCATGCGTTTTGTATAGACATCATATATCCCCTGGGGATATACCATGACAAGACGCGATTTCCAATACTAGAGCGGTAATGATAGCATTGGATAACGGCGTCAGAAGACAGACGGATAGCTATGGACGACTTTCGGTCCGCGAGCCAAATCTCAACACGGCGAGCAGTTCGGCAAGTTCATCCACACCCAGCACATGACAGGCGGCGCCGAAAATGACCACCGCGACGGTCATGGAAGCGATCATGTCGAGGTACCGATTGAACTCGCAGAACCGATGGGTGCCGTACGCGGCCGCGGTCATGATTCCCGACGCAAGTGCAACCTTCAGGAACGACCGCAGGAGCACGGACGCTTCGACGCGTCCGATCTTGCGTCGCATCAACGCCAGTAACAGGAAAAAATTAAACAGGGCGACAGTGGAGGTCGAGAGCGCGAGTCCAGCGGTCTTCATGTGGCACACGATGGCGAAAAGATAGTCCGTGCTGGCGTTGACGGCAACCGATACGAATCCGACATACATGGGGGTTCGCGAGTCACCCAGGGCATAGAACGTTGGCGCGATAATTTTGATTGCGGCGTAGGCGACGAGACCAACGGAGAACGCGCGCACGCACGCGACGGTCTGCAGCGTCGCGAACGCGTCGAATTTCCCGTGCTGGTAAATCGTCGAGATGATGGGCATCGCCAATACCGACAGTCCGCACGCGGCGGGTACGCAGAGGAAGAACGCGAGACGAATCGACCGGGCGAGGATCTTGCGGAACTCGACCATGTCTCCGCGCCCGGCGTGGGCGCTCACGCTGGGCAGTGTCGCCACGCCAATGGCGACGCCAAACAGGCCGATGGGAAATTGCATCAGCCGGAACGCGCAATT